>Ga0256406_1003977_pt1 | contig 17564 bp, 14 predicted proteins | sample RumenRJG_03DNA_FD_185986 | JGI IMG/M metagenome (GOLD analysis project Ga0256406, IMG submission 185986) | Bovine rumen microbial communities from Lethbridge, Alberta, Canada - RJG_03 | ecosystem: Host-associated > Mammals > Digestive system > Stomach > Rumen | place: Canada: Alberta | collected...
TCAATATATGAGACATCGAAAAAATTGATAGATGAAACTGCTAAGGTGATTAAAATCTTGATCTCCTATGGACCAGAAAGCCTTCTTGAGGAATTTAAAGCATCAAGGAAAAAGTTAACATCTTTCATTGAAGAACATAAACAAGAATTATCCCAAGTAAGGAATACGGTTGGAGCGCATCGCGATGAAGATGTAAGCAAGCAAATATCAAAATTAGAAGGACTTCAAATCGCACATGTTATTCAAGTAGCTCTTGACTATAATAAGATAATTTTAGAAATCACAAAATTTCAAAATGCCTTATCAGCAATAGGCATTAAGAGATTAGAAGATGCTAAGGTAAGAAAATTATAACCAACCCTCGAAATACATTCAAAAAAAACGTGGTTACTTGTAATTATTACATTAATTTGATCTGCACACTTGTTGTCATATACTTCGTTGACAAGAACTACTATGACATGACATCCATTAGTATATCCAAAATTCCAATGTTTATCTTGGGAATGTTAGCTGGCTATCTTGCATATCACTTCAAGTCCTACAGTCTTGCAAGACTTTCAGGGGGGTAATGTTTCTATTGGTTGGCTTTAGACTTAAACGAGAAAACGAGTATTTTACCCCTGTGTATGAGAGTACGCTTAGATTAGTCCTAATGATGTGGGCATGTGTAGTTATGAATTGGATGATAACGACAAAATCAAATTTTATACTTCGAATATTCAAATGGTTGGGGACCTATTCGTTAGAAATATATGTTCTTCACATGCTGCTGATAGGGAACGTAAAGCGACTAATGGTTTACGCTGGCATTGATAACGAGTGGATACCTGTTTCTCATACCTTAGCCACTTTTTCCATAGTTCTTTTGATATGTAAGCCTGTGCATATAGGTATAAATAAGATTACAAAAAGTATCTCACTTTTCAGATTGGATAGAGTAAGACATTAGGCGTTGGCTTTCAACTCTGTGTTTATTATGCTTAAGCCATAGAGTACCTCCTATTATGTAAACATTGGCCTAAGGTACACAACGTTTTAATTTTTATAACACCAAGTATAATCTACGAGATTTCCGAAGGAGAAAATGACAATAGATTATAAGTAGTGAATTATGGATAGCGATCGATATAAAGAACTCTGCGCTGGCCTTTCCGATACATTAAGGATGCAATTGGATAATATTAAAGGTTATCTCAATCTGCAGCTTGGTGATCATGGTGTGGGTAGCGTTTCACTGATGATTGGTTCTGGCTTCAGTAAAAATGCGGATAGAGCTATTGATGTCTCTATGTTGGATTGGAATGAATTGGGAGCACAGTTTTACTCAAAGCTCTATGGGAAGGAGCCAGAAGATAAAGATTTGAAGTTTACGTCACCTATCAAACTTGCCTCCATGATAGAAGCGGAGTTTGGCCATACGGTTCTTGACGAAATCATTCAAAAATCACTTCCTGACGAAAGAGTTTTCCCAAATGAATTGTATAAGGATATGCTTAACCTGCCATGGCATGACATTTTCACTACTAATTATGACAGGCTGCTGGAGAATGGCATGAAATTGAAGGGAGTAAGGCGATACTATCAAGTTGTAACCAACAAAGACACCCTCATCTATACGCCAAGTCCAAGGATTATTAAACTTCATGGCAGCTTTCCAGATATCCGTCCTTATATTATTACAGAGGAGGATTATCGGACATACCTTGATAAACATCCTGAATATGTAAATACTGTCAGACAATCCCTAATAGAAACCTTGTTTTGTCTGATTGGTTTCTCAAGCGATGATCCAAATTTTTTGAATTGGATAGGTTGGCTACGTGACATAATGGGGCGCTTGGCTATGCCTGTTTATTTAATTACTTTCTCACACCATATTCATGGTGCAAATGTAAAACTTCTATCCTCTCGAAACATCGAAATTGTCAATCTTGCAAATATCAACGGAATCAAAAAATACTCCGAAGCATTAAGCTTCCTCTTCAACTATTTGAAGAGTCATAAAAAACGCTCTTGGGATTGCTCCATTGAGTGTGAACTCAAAGATGAGAACAGTATTAAAGACTATATTGCCCAAGCAGAAAAAGTCAGGCGTGCTTATCCAGGATGGATAGTAATCCCCGATGACTTGCTGATCGAATTTGAAAACGATAATATTCCTTATCAGATAGAAAAATGCATAAAAGACATTTCAGATGAAAAACTGAAAATTAGATTGCTTTTTGAATTCGATTGGAGGCTGAATATCAGTCTTTCTCCTAAGCGTTACGACTGGTATCAGCAAGAACTAGAGGCAATCACTCTTAAAACAGATGAAAGTCTAGAAATCCATCAAAAGAAAATATGGCTGTTGATATCATTACTAAATATCTATCGACACAAAGGTGAAATAAAAAAATATGACGAGCTAAAAGATAATATTGGTAAGGAAATTGATGATGTATCAGATGAGATACGTAGTAGATACTATAATGAGGTCTCCCTTATGTTTCTGTCGAGATTGGATTATGATGCCGCATTAGGTATAGTTCAGAAATGGAATCCCTCATCAATGGATTACAAATCTCGTATCTTGCGAGCCTCTGTTTGGGACGAGTGCGGGAAAGAGAATGAAGCGCTTAAAGAATTAAAGGATATTCGTGACGACATACAGAAACAGCGTTTAGCAGAAAATTTTTCGGAATCTCATTATTTAGAGTCATGTTTACAGCAAGTTTCATCCCTTATCAGATTATTCAATCTTTCATTTTGGCGGTTTCCTCACAAAGAGGACGAGGATGATGATATTGAGGGACTAAGCACGAAGAATATAGAAAGCAAACTTAAAGAGAAGCCCAAAGAGACTTATATTCAGGAACATAGTTTCGGAATTAAACATCATACGAACACTTGGAACCTCGAATCCACAGATTTTAATGTTGAGTATCTTCATGCTTATCGCTATCTGACATGGCTGGAAGAATCTGGTTTTCCATTTGGTCATTATCACGTTAATTTAAATAAGAACTCGATGACCTTGGCAATATCAGCTATTACTCGTTATGAACCATTTTTTGGAGTTGGTGCTTTAGTTCGGGCATGTAACAATGACATGCAAAAGAAGGTGATGTCAAGAGAGACGATAAAAGTCATAACCAGAGAAGAAACCGAAGCGATTTTCAATATTTATGGCCCTATAATAGACTTAAGGAAAGAGAATAATACTACTCGGAGGGCTCGAATAGGTACCTGTTTAAAGATATTGGCTCGTTTGGCATCTAAGGCATCACAAGAAAATGTGATGTTCCTCTTACAGTTCATGGCGAGCAATATGGACTATTTCCATACAAGTTTTGATGAAAACGATTTTAGTGAGGTATATAGTTGTCTTAACCACGACAGTCTGAACAGGATGCTTGTCCCCTTATATAATATGCCTTTTACAGGGGTTAAAGAGTATGAAGTCAATTTCCCACAGTTGAATAAGAACGCTTTCAAAATTGACGACAGCATTGTTATCTTCTTAATGCAAGAACTGCATCAAGGATCTTCATTTACTGCCGAACAAGCCTTTCGGCGGATCAAAAGTCTCTTTTACTGTCTTACAGAAAAGCAGAAAAGGAAACTTAAGCCCGCAGTAATAGCTTGGCGTAATCATGTCCCTCAGACAGTAACTATGTTGGAGTCGTACCATTATTTTCCTTACAACATAAAGGAATCCATAAACGTTAAGGAAGTAGTGAACAAGAGTATTGATGACCTCAATATCGCAGAATATAAAATCAAAGGCTCCTCGGAACCTATCTCGAGACTGAGAATCTACATAGCACGCATCATGTCAATTATCAACATAGCCGATGAAACACACAAAAATATGTTCATAGATAAAGTATGCACATATCTTGATGAAAATGATTTGGCGCTTAAAAATGATGACAGTACAGATTTGTTCGGAGGCTTGCGGAATTTTGCTTCTGCTTTATTACATAATATTTGTGGTGCAATCCTAAATGCAGGGATCAACACCTACAGTAAGGATGCACTTGAAAGGCTATACAAACAGCTTTACATATATGCTGGTCATGGTTTTTATCTGTTATACACTTTGTCTCTCGTTGCTAAGGAAATCGGCAGACTTGAAGACATACGCTCAATGGTTGTAGAGCGGCTATTCGCCAAGGATAGTAATGGTTTGGTCGATGCTCTTAGTGCTTTGGTACAATTACAGAATTACGCTTATGATGATGACTTAGTGAAAAAGATAGAAAGTTTTGTAGAATTCGTCAATAGCGACAATGTAGCAGCCTACATAAACTATATCACGACTATCGTCAAGGATGGCATATACCAATTAAACTCTGGGGACCATGCCTCGAAGGTTAAAGTATCGGCAAACTACAAAAGGCTTGAGTCGATGCTAAATAACTTAGCGGTAAAAGTGAAAACAGACTATGAAGCTTCTACAATGGCAGATATAGAATATGAGGCTCTTCGCTTAGTTCAACAGCTTATCCAAAAAGATCCTACTTTAAAAAAATCAGAAGCCGTAAAGAAGTGGAAAGCAATTAATGAGGATCCAGAGACATTCAATGACGTGAGACTGAAATAACTATGGAAAATGTTCCTAACATCAAAAGAAAATTCAGATAGGGATACCCATGACAGGATAACAGCCATCTTACACAAACATCCATTAACCTTCACTCCCTCGGATATAAACTATATTATAGTTCGCAAAGATTCAGAGGTGAAAGCTGGATATTCTGCAGAAGAAAGGGAAACACTTGTGACAAAGATACTTTCTGCCCAAAGAATAAAAAACGACTTCTAAGTACTGAAAGAAATGGGGACGAAATTTTGAACTTCATTTAGAAGGCAGGGAAATGGTAAGGAGAAAAATATTAGAAAGTACAACACTTGAAAGGTTAGCCAAGATATTAGGAGACACTGAATATGGATTGACGGGAACGCAAATCGGTCAATACCTTGGTTTGTGCGGCTTGAATGACCGTAATCCCTCTCTAACTAAATGGAAAAGACTATACTTCTCATTTGAAGATTATCAATATCGCCACCAATGTTCTAATGGCATATTGAAATTTATCAATACCATTGTCAACCCGAAATATCTGTCTGACAAAGAAAAGTTTGAAAATTGGCAGGCTCGAATCAACGAGACCTTAAGCTATTATGGTTACGAATTGACTGACGAAGGCAGATTCCGGGAAGTCAAAGCTGCAACCACGATTTCTGAAGCGCAAAGCCGGGCAAACCAACTTTTAGCTACACTGCAATCTAGAAATGCACATAAAGAGATATTCAAGTATTGCAAAGCAGAATTGGTCGACAAGAACTATTTCCATGCTGTCTTTGAGGCATCAAAGGGTTTGCTTGAACGTATAAGAGTTCTATCTTGTGTTAATACAGATGGAATACCTTTGGTTCAATACGTTTTCAATCATCCTGTTCTTGTAATAAACGATTACGAGACTAAGCAACAGAAGGATGAGCAAAAAGGATTTGAAGCTATCATGGAGGGTATAGTTAATATGTTCAGGAATCCTCAAGCGCATCAACCAAAAATAGAATGGCCTATGACCGAGCAAGATGCACTTGAAATTCTATCCCTTCTCTCCTACTGCCACAGGAGACTCGATAATGCAAAAAAGTTAGTTGAATAATTTTTTTCAGACATCAGAATGGAAGTAAAGAATCCTTTCTCAATCTATGATTTCCTTGGTTATCTATTTCCTGGGGCATTGGCGCTTTTGATCCTATTTGCCATTTACAAAATGATCAAAGAAACAGGAACGATTTTGCCCTTTGATTACCATGCAGTACTAAAATTCTTGATAAGTCCTAAGGATGAAGTGAACTTAACAAAGATCTTAGTTCCATTCATACTGTTATCCTATATTTTAGGACACATGTCCTCATACCTTTCTTCGATTACGATAGAATACATTACGAATCGATTTTACATGTATCCAAGTAAATATCTACTTAACATAAGGGATGGCAAGACTCCTAAAGAACGCTTAAATGAAGAGGACTCTGTTAGCCCCAAACTCAAAAAGAGAATACTTTGGGTATTAAAAAAAATATTTTTTCCTATATTAGTTATACCTTTTAACTCTAAGCTATTCAATGCTTTCATAACTCGTCCATTGGAACCGTATCTTGTTAACAACATAAATAAAAAGATCAAAGACTTGTTCAAGGAGCTGAACATGGAAGGTGATTATAATGAGTGTGACGACTTCCACCGACTTGTGATGCATTATGTCCATCTCAATATGCCTGCATCAAATAGGAAAGCTGATAACTACATTGCTTTGTATGGATTTCTGAGGGCAACGACATTGATAATGGTCCTTTTCACAGATTTCATTATAGTTACAATGTTGCTTTCCATATTTGTAAATTTTGGTCAATCCATAAATTGGTCAAGCGTGATGCTACTAATAAGTTGTTGGCTAATTTCTATAATTTGCTACATGGGTTATATCAAATTTTATAGAAGGTTTACTCAAGAGAATCTCATGTCACTGCTTACAGGTAAGTGGCACGATTAAAATAATATTGTTAGTATTTACTAATAAGAAATTATAATATGAAAAAGAAAAAAATATGTTGGATTACGGCGGATTATTTTGCTGACTGCGATACTCCACTGGTACCGCTCATTGCTGAGAAATACGATATACATTGGATAATATTGTTCAATGCACATGGTAACAGATATAAGGAGGAGGATTTTAAGGAATTGGTAGGAGGGAATAACAATATCAGCTTACAGTTCATTTACAAGTCTTTTCATGGTATGAGAGGCTTGAACCCGTTCCTCCTAGTCCATGCTCGTAGAATAGGGCACGCTATAAAGAAGAGTAAGGCTGACATTGTTTATTTCAATGCACAGCGGGACTCTCTCTTTGACCTTCCTATGATTTGGGAATTACCAAAGGACAAGACCATATTCACTTCACATCAGGGGGTGGTCAGAAATGACATGCAATTCACACGGCTCACCCAATTCATTAGAGATCTTGGCTTTAAAGGTGTAAAATATGTGAATATGTTCTCAGATTCTGAAGCAAAGAAGTTGCATAGACGCTACCCCAAGGTTAAGATAACGAAGATACCTTTGGCCTTGAAAGATTTTGGCAAACCAACAAATGTGAGGCCTACCAAGCAGGTGGTTAAGTTTCTGTCTTTTGGACTTATGGTATATGCCAAGCACATCGATTTGCTGATTGATGCTGCCAATTTACTCTATGAACGAGGATACCGCAATTTCCGAGTAGTTATTGCAGGTAAGGGAGCTGATTGGGATCGATGCAAGGAACATATTAAATATCCGGAAGTCATTGAGACCGATATACGAAGAGTAGAAAATGAGGAGATACCTAATTTATTCAATGGTAGTCATTTCCTTGTACAGCCGTATAGAGTTGTCTCTCAAAGTGGTCCCATGAAGATTGCTTTCCGCTATAACCTTCCAGACATTGTTTCCAACCTCCCCGGTCTGTTATGTGAATTGAAAGAAGATGTCAATGGATATTCTTTCAAATGTAATGACGTACAAGACTTGGCTCGAGTTATGGAGCGTTGCATCAACCAAACAGAAGAAGAATACAACGGTCTTCTACAACGGATGAGAGACTATACTGACAGGACATACTCTGAAGAAGTAATAGTGAAACAATACTGTAATATGTTTGACCAAATAACAAGATAGATAATATGAACATCAAGAACATTATCAAATACTCCTATCCAGTTGTCTATTTGCGAATACTTATCGCAAAGATACAGGAGGTGATGCCGGCGACCAAATATTTGGCAACTGCTGGGTTGAGGAAGGATCCCATTAAGTTGGCTACCGACCTCCATATCAGAGCTCATGCATTGGAAAAAGGCATGGCCATCGGTAATGTCCGTATAGGATTCGGTAAAAAGAAAGCATTGAGTCTAATTACAGACATTGACAGGTTCCTCCAACTGGGGGGGGTATTGACAAGGCGGCAGATTGGTTCAGCATCATAGCGAGCTACATCAAGTTTAATGAGGACCTTGGCGCTGACATGAATGATGTCAGTAAGCCCTTCAAAAAACTTATCGACAAATATAATATTTCGACAGATACAAGCTCAACAGGTATTCTTTGGCTTAGTCACGAGGAAATCAAGAAGAGTGAAACTGCGGGTTTCCGCCAGTTCTCTCAAATGAGAAACTCTGTTCGTGATTTTGGTAAAGAACCTGTAAGTAAAGTAAAACTCGAGGACGCATTCAAACTTTGTGAACGCACTCCATCAGCATGTAACCGACAGAGTTGGCGACTACATGTATATAACGGGAGGGACCAAATAGATAAGATATGTAAGTTGCAACTTGGCTGCAAAGGCTTCAGTGAGGATTTCCAAGGTGTCATTCTTTTGTGCACAGACATTCGGTGCTATGCCTTTCATGAGATGAACCAATATTTCGTAGATGGAGGTATCTATGCCATGAATCTCCTATACGCACTCCAAGCCAACGACATTGCAGCGATACCTCTGACAATGGGGCACAAGACTGGGCATCTTAATAAAATCAAGCATGAGATGCACCTGCCTGCCAATGAACAACCCATTCTTCTTATAGGCTATGGTTCTTACAAGGACAAGTGGAAGGTAGCTGCTTCCAAACGCAAAAGTTGGAAGAGCTGTGTGAGCTGGAACAGCTGATTGCGTCTTCATATCGCAATTATTTTATTAATGATAGAGATTCCCCAAATAGTAATCGGTACTTATCAGATGCCAGACTATGATAGCATGAGGCGTATTGTCGCTTGTGCTATCAAGGTCGGTATTCCTGCATTCGATACAGCTCCATCCTACGGGACGGAGGACATGCTTGGTAAGGCTTTGAGAGAGGTTGCTCCCACACGGGAGACCTTCTTTTGTTCGGATAAGATAGATGCCATTCAGATGTATCATGGCAATATCAACGAGCATGTTGACCAACGGCTTCAAAGCATGGGATTGAATTATTTCGACCTTTTGCTTGTCCATTGGCCTTTGCGACAATATTTGGATAATACTTGGAAGCAACTACTCGCTTTGAAAGAAGAAGGCAAAGTAAAAGCCATCGGAATCTGCAATGTCCGTGTCCGTCACTTAGAGGACTATGCCAATAAAAGCATCATCCCAGACTTCGTTCAAATAGAACGTCATCCACTCAACACTTGCGATGCAGAGGTAGACTATTGCCATGAGCATGGTATCAAGGTGATGTCCTATTCACCATTGGGAAGAATGCTGCCTGAAATCAGAAATAGCAAGACACTTAAGGATATAGCAGAGAAGTATCATAAGAACATTGGTCAGATCATGTTGCGCTGGCAGTTGGATACTGACGCTATACCAGTTTTTGGAACCAGAAAGGAAAGCAGACTCAGAGATAATGCAAATATCTTTGATTTCACCCTTACTGGTGATGAGATATCGGCTATTACGGCGATGAATACCAACACTAAGATATTCCTGGAATCCTGGGGATGTCCAAAATATTAAATACTGCAGTCATGAAGAAGAAATTACTTGTTCTCTTGTGTGCATGCTGCTGTATTGTCTGCATACTCATCAATCAGCCGATTGTCTATATAGTGTTTGCTATTGCAGTTGTTCTGGCAGCTCTCAACTTATTTGTTTTCAACAAAAACAGATTTTGGGCTAAGAATATTAATAATCTTAAAGTAATTGGAAGAAACTATGATGTATTAGTTATTGGTGAACCAGTCGAACAAAGAACATTACAGTTGTCCGATAACAAGAAAAGTATCTCGATAGTTTGTCCCGGCCGTAGGCTTGGCGCAAGCAAGATACTTGCCTATCGCTTGTTCTCTCTTCTTCGGCCAGGAGGTACTCTTATTGTCACCTATCATAATCCGGAAGATACAATATCTTCACTGGATATTCCCTACATCCATGATATTACATTGTTGGAAATGGGTGTCAGGCAGAAGAAAAAGTATTTCCCGCTAATTTTCAATCCAATTAGTTCTCTTAAAGTTGCCTTAGGCACGATTCGACATCATGGAGATAAAACAGAAAATGATTGTGATTTAGAGAAGTTTTGTACAAGCAGAGACATCAAGTTATTAACATATAAAGTTTAAATCCTAATATGAAGACTTATTTTACAGCACAGAGAAATATTCAGATCGTAATATCCTTATTGAAGCAAAATGGCATAAAGCGTGTAGTAACATCCCCGGGTATGACGGATGTCCCGATAAACATCAGTTTGCAGCATGACTCGTTTTTCGAACTCTATTCCTGCGTCGATGAACGTTCTGCTGCCTATATGGCTTGCGGTATGGCTGCTGAGACTGGTGAACCGGTGGCATTGACGTGTACGGGAGCCACCTCCTCACGCAACTATATGCCAGGAATGACAGAGGCTTTCTATCGTCATCTTCCAATTCTCGCTATTACCTGCAGTCAGCCAAGTGGAAGAATAGGACATTATATGAACCAGGTCACTGATCGCACCTTACTACCACGAGATGTCGCCAATGTCAGTGTGACAGCCAAACTCATTAATTCTGCAGAAGACGAATGGGAAGTGACAGACAAGGTTAACAAGGCGATGATAGGCCTAAAGCGTGATGGTGGTGGCCCATGTCATATCAACCTTGAGATCGGCGGTCTGGGCGCAGGTGATTACTCTGTCAAGGAAATCAAAGAAGCCAAGCATATTGCCTATTATGATTCAACCACAGAGTGGCCAGCATTACCACAGGGCAGAACAGCAATATTCGTAGGTCAGCATGCTATCTGGAGCAAAGAACTTACTGTAGCGGTTGATGCTTTCTGTGAAAGTCACAATGCTTTTGTGATGATGGATAATACAAGCAACTATCGAGGAAAGTACGGGGTGCTAATACCACTCATCCTTGACCAGGCTGAGAATGAGTTTAGTGTGAAGGCTCCGGACTTGGATCTTGTTATCCATATCGGCTATGTATCGCATGTCGTTGGAATTCGGGCAAAGAAGATATGGCGGGTAAATGAGGATGGCGTGCTCAGAGATACATTCAAGTCATTGCGTGCCGTATTTAAGAGCAATGAACTAAGTTTCTTCCAGCATTATACTTCAGAGCGGAAGTGCGGTGATATGACACTCTATAAAGAGTATCAGAATAAATATAATGAACTGCTAGCTAAGATACCCGATATGCCATTCTCTAATCTTTGGATGGCGCAGCGGTTAACGAAGTCTCTTCCTTCTGGAGCTAGACTGCATCTTGGTATTCGCAACAGCCTTCGTTCATACGATTACTTTAATGTACCTTCTGATGTGTCGGTATATTGCAATACTGGTGGCTTTGGTATAGATGGTGGCATCTCCTCATTGATAGGTTCCTCCATGATTCATAAGGACAAACTCTACTTCGGCGTTTTTGGAGACCTGCTCTTCTTCTACGATATGAACTCATTGGGCAATCGTGATGTCAATCCAAACCTGCGTATCCTTGTCGTCAATAATGGCTTGGGCCAGGAATTCAAAAACTATTCATGCGGTGCCTCCAATTTTGGAGAAGAGACAGATCCCTATATTGCAGCACGAGGTCATTTCGGCAATCAATCGAAAGTCTTGATCAAGGCATACGCAGAGGCATTGGGCTTCAAGTATCTCACTGCAACCAACAAAGAGGAGTTTGAGAAAGTTTGCAAGGAGTTCGTCGATCCTACGATTGGCGATAAACCTATACTCTTCGAAGCATTCACGCATACTGCAGATGAGAATGAAGCCCTGAAGCTCATCACCATGATAAGTTCTAAGAGTAAGATCATGAACAAGACGAAAGAAGTCTTGCAGAGTGATAGCATGAGAGGGGTGAAGAACTTCCTGAAAGGGTTAAGAAAGTAATAGCAACCAGAATCATGATAGTATTTGTACAAAGCTATACGGCTCCTAATACAATGGATGCCGACAATGGAGTATTTAAGCGGGTTTGCGAAAGATTCCCAGATGAAGTGAGGCCTATTGGCTTCTATGGAAAATCGGTAAGATCTTTGACAACTAAAGAATTTATAAGGCAGTCGTGGGGGGGGTATTGAAAAGTAAGCCTGACGATCTTCTTTTTCTTTGGGGTGGTGATCTTCCTGTTTTCTCCTTTCTTTTCAGCAGGTTGTTATTTAAAAGAAGAAATATCTTAGGCCAGAATCTTATACTTCACAAGAGCAATGTAGAGCAGCGGTTTACCCAAAAAATCCGTTATTGGGTTTATAAATGGGCTTTACGTACCAAGCACTTCCATATGACAGTGAACTCGCAACCTTTAGTAGATTTTTATTCGGAATGGTTTGGTTGTAGTAAAGACAGATTCTTTGTCGTCTTTGATTCTATGACATTAAACCCTACAGAGAGGAAGATGCTTGGGGATAGAGGCAACCGTGACGAGTTCTACGCGTTTTGTGGTGGTAAGGAACAGCGAGACATTGATGGATTTCTTAAAATAGTAGAGATGATGCCTGATGTAAAGTTCAAAGCTGTGTTTAGAAAGAATGACCTGCCTGGCGATTACCATCCATTAAAGAATCTTGAACTCTATCATGATACAACGCGTGAAGAGTTTTATCGTATTATGGCTGGAGCATCCGTTTGCTTACTTCCTCTGAAATCAACTTCACCTTGCGGTCTATCTGTAGCACAGAAGGCTATGCTGATGGGGTTGAATGTCATTAGTACGGATACACCGAGTATGCGTACACTGATACCAAATGACAATTATGGCTTTTTGCTTCCTATGTATGATTATGATGGGATTGTAAATAGAATCAAAGAGTTGCGAGATAACCCTACGTTTCGAGACTCCCAGCGTGTTAAAGCTTTGGAAAGAATGGATTTATTCTCATCAGAGAACGTTGCTAAGCAACTTGGTGATGCTATTAAGGCATGCTATTGTAAGTGATGCAAAGCCGTTGATTTTATGACAAAATGTACAAAAAATGAAAATAGGACTTTTAACTTATTATGGTGACCTGAACTGTGGCACCAATATGCAGGCATTGGCTACATTGCAAGCACTTAAGAGAGCTTATCCTCATGATGACGTGGAGATCATTCCTTTTCATGGATTTAGAGCGCGTAAAATGCCATATAAAACATTCTCGCCAAAGTTAATATGGGATGATGTTAAACGTTTCCATAAGTATAGCGAATTCAAGAAGCGTGAGTTGCATGTGAAACATGATGTCATCATCAAGGACGTAAAGGCAGGATTAGACTATATTGCCAATCGTCATTATGATGTCATCTATGTTGGGGCTGATACTCTGCTCGAGTTAGATCGTATTCCTGTTGGTTCTGATGGTATTACTGCTTATTGGCTTCAGAATGTCAAAGCTAAGAAAGTTATCATTGCAGCTTCCTCTAAGAATGTAACCTATGATAAGTTAACACCCAAACAGCAGGCTTCTCTGAAAGAGGCTGCGTTGCAGTTTTCTTATATAGGTGTCAGAGATCGTGCGACCATGGCTCTCTTTGAGAAACTAGTGGAAGGAAAGAAAGAGTTAGACTATATCCCAGATCCGACTTTTACTTATGATATAGATTATAGCTATATTGACGCTTACCTGAATAAGAAAGGTGTTACGTTACCTGAGAAATGCGTATTTGTGCAGTTCTATGGTGACGACTTCTGGTTGAATGATGTTGCCAAAGATCTGAGGCAGCGAGGCTACACGATGGTGACGAATCGTGGTGTTTCATGGAGTGACATCATCCTTATAGATATGTCACCTCTTGAGCAGGTTGGACTCTATAAATATATGGACTTTGCCATTACCCATCGTTTCCATGATGGCGTGTTCTGTATGAAGAATCTCACACCTGTTTTAATCTATGTAAAATCAGCTAAGGTAATGATGACAGGAGGTGAGAGTAAGCATGTATCACTATTGAAAGATTTCGGTTTATACCCCCAAGCTTTCCTTGGTGCATTGGATACGAAAGAGGGTCTAAAGAATGTTTGGCAAAGCTATCAAGAAACTATGAAAGTGTTTGATGAACAAAGAGTAAAACATATACTCGAGAAGAATTGCCGAACTTATCAGGATTTCCTTACAAAAACTAAATAAAAAAATGGATTGTGTAGTTGAATAGAGCTGAAGAGTAATCATGGTTTATAAAGAATATCTATTCGATTATGAAAAAACATCTAAGTCATTTCATTTTATTACCTATTCTTATATGTTCAATATTTAAGGTGGATGCATTTGCGGGAAATAGAGTTTCGTATGTTTATGTATCTACTAGCGGAAACGATAAGAATGCGGGAACTGAACAGGCTCCATTGAAGAGTATAGGTGCAGCTATTAAATATAATATGCCTATCAAGTTAAAGCGTGGTGATACATTCTACGAAAGTGTTAATGACAACGGCTGTAATATATTAGCTTATGGGAATGGTAATAATCCTAAGATATGTGGATGGAAGAGTGTTCCAGCTAATAAAGATCTTTGGGAGGAAGGAAAACTCCTGAACGGGAAATGGTATAAGTCAAGTGGAACAAAAATCTGGAGGATAGACTTAGAGAATCAATTCGCAACGGGTAGACTGTCTGGTCATCAATATTTGAACAATATTGGTATAATAATAAACACCACAACAAACGAAAGCTTTGGAAACAAGTGTGAGTTTTTGTATATGCAAGATTGTAAAGATCCTTATGCAAGTGGTCAAACAAACACATATTTGAAGCATGAGATGGACTTTTGGCAATCCTCAAAGAATGGTAAGGCCAAGTTTGCGAGTGATGATTTTAGATATTTGTATATCTTTAGCTCAAATGATCCTAATCAATACGCTTATCGATTTTCAACATACGGCAATGGTTTTTCCTTGAGTAATGCGAGAGTGGAAGAAATAGATGTTGAAGGCTTTGGATGTCACGGATTTGGGTGCGGAAGTAATGCTATAGTATTGCATTGCAATATCGATTACGTCGGAGGCTCACAGCAGATTGGTGCTAACCAATGGGTGCGCTTTGGCAATGGAGTGGAATTTTATGGCCCCAGAGAGAATGGGGAGGTGGCTTATAATACTATTTCTCATACATTTGATTGTGCTACTACTATACAAGGTAACTGTGGAGATAGTACTTATGCAAAAAATATAGTTTTCCATAACAATGAAATTCATAACTGTCGTCAGGCTTTTGAATTCTTTTGGAGGAAGAATAAGAAGACAGGTTTCTATCATGATGTAGAAAATTGTGCATTCGAAAGTAATGTCTGTACTGACAACGGCCACAATAATGGCTTCAGAGCACCAGATTGGAGAGATACTCACATCTTGACTTATCATACAGAAGGCAAAACTTCAGTAGAAATAAAAAATAATAAGTTTATAGGTGGAACTGGGTTCATAAGTGGATCTCATCCAGAATTCTTAACCTTTGGCAAAAATTCTTATGAGTTAGCCAATGGCGCCATATTGTGGAATAACTATCGCGGTAAAGGGGATATAGTCTATAAAAAAGACAATGCTAAAGAGTGTATCGCTGCATTCCATAAGAAAGTAGGTACTAAAAAACTGAAAATAGAAAATAACAATAGATGAAAACTATTGCATAATAAAGCAGTACGTGACTGGCTGTATGTGATTGTTCACGCTCGTGCAATTGACCTTATCTTAATGGTAAGGTGACCTTTTTTAAAGAAAATTTTGTATGAAGATATTATTAGCAAATAAGTTCTACTACCGTCGTGGTGGTGACTGCATCTATATGCTCAATTTAGAGCATTTGTTGAAGGCTCATGGGCATGAGGTGGCGGTGTTCGCCATGGATTATCCAGAAAACTTGGAGACAACGTATCATAAATATTTTCCATCAAACATGAGTAAACTGAAGGCTTTCACGCGACCTTTTGGCGATGGAGAGACAAAGAGAAAGTTCACACAGTTGCTTGATGACTTCAAGCCTGACGTAGTTCATCTGAACAACATACACACGCAGTTGTCGCCGGTCATCGCGGAGATTGCTCACAAGAAAGGCATCAGAGTCGTTTGGACGTTGCATGACTACAAACTGCTCTGTCCTCGTTATGACTGTATGCGTAATGGACAGAATTGTGAATTATGTTTTTCTCACGCTGATTCCGCAGATTACACAGATAAAGATTTATCAAGAATTGGAGAATTAGAGAATGCAAATAAATCTGCAACATCTGTGAGATCAGCGTGCAATGAATCAAAGCAGAAATGGAACTGTGTGAAGTATTCGTGCATGAAGGGTGGAAAGATTGGGTCGCTCATCGGATACAAAGAGGCTGTGAAATGGAATAAAGTGCGGCTGGAGAATGACACTGACGTGTTCATATGTCCGAGCCAGTTCATGGCTGATAAGATGGCACAGGGTGGATTTGACCGTAAGAAGCTGGTGACGCTGTGCAATTTCATTGACATAGAGAAGTGCAAGCGCACGGATGACTATCAAAAGGGTGACTACTATTGCTATGTCGGCAGGTTGAGCCATGAAAAAGGCGTTAAGACACTGATAGAGGCTGCCAACCAGTTACCATACAAGCTTGTGGTAATAGGTGGAGGTCCGCTGATGGATGAATTGAAAGCCTTTGCTCATGACAATATCGAGTTTGTCGGTTTCAAGCAGTGGGATGACATCAAGAAGTTGGTTGGTGGCGCCCGTTTCTCCGTCATCCCTTCTGAATGGTATGAGAATAATCCATTGTCAGTTATAGAGGCTGAATGCCTTGGTACTCCTGTGCTGGGAGCAAGAATCGGTGGCATTCCAGAGTTGATTGACGAAGGTAATACAGGTATGACATTCACAAGCAAGGATGTCAATGACTTTATAGTTAAGATTCAGCAGATGTGGAATGCTACTTTTGACTATCATAAGATTGCCGAAGAGTCAATGAAAAGATATAATGCCGAGGAATATTACAAGAATATCTTGAAGATATATCAAGGTCAAGATTATTAGCCATGGACGACACAGACTTTTATATCAAGAATTTGAGAATTAGAGATTTATAGCCACGGACGAAACAAACGGCACTGACTTTATTATATTAGCCTGTGTGTGCTTTGCTGTCTGTGGCAATAAGTAGAATAATCAACAACATTATGAGTAACAATAGAATTCCGCGTCCTACTGACGCAAGTATTATTTTAACATACCGCTGCCCGATGCGGTGCGTGATGTGCAACATTTGGAAGAACCCGACAAACCGCAAGGAAGAGTTGAAGGCTGAGGATTTGAAATGCCTGCCCGACTTAAAGTTCATCAACCTGACAGGTGGTGAGCCCTTCATTCGTGAAGACTTGGCAGATATAGTGGAAGAGTGCTATAAGCACACCAACCGTATCGTCATCTCCACCTCTGGTTGGTTCGAAGACCGTGTAGTAGCCCTTGCCAAGAAGTTCCCAAATATTGGTATCCGTATCTCTATTGAGGGACTGAGCCAGAAGAACGATGAGCTTCGTGGACATGCCGGAGGCTTCGACAAGGGATTGCGCACGCTACTGACGTTGAAGCACATGGGCTTGAAGGACATCGGCTTTGGCT
>Ga0256406_1003978_pt1 | contig 17563 bp, 10 predicted proteins | sample RumenRJG_03DNA_FD_185986 | JGI IMG/M metagenome (GOLD analysis project Ga0256406, IMG submission 185986) | Bovine rumen microbial communities from Lethbridge, Alberta, Canada - RJG_03 | ecosystem: Host-associated > Mammals > Digestive system > Stomach > Rumen | place: Canada: Alberta | collected...
TCACGGACGGCCCGGAGGACCCGCGCCATGTTCTTCTGGTAGTGGCGCAGCTTGTCCCGGTAGCGCCCCTCATGGTGCATGACGCTGTCCCGGCTGATCTTGCCGCTCACGACCCGGTCCGCCGCCGCAAGGAACGCCTTCTCCGCGTCCGCTTCCTTGTCATGCCCGTATTTTCTCCGGGACAGGAAGTGGTCGATGACGTCCCGCTCCGTATAGAGGCAGATATGGTCGGGAATCCCGCCGAGGGCCGTGTCCATCTGCTGCCCGTAGTCCTCCCGCGTTTTTTGTACGGTGTGGTCCGCCGAAAGAAGGATTTCCTCGCCAAGCTCCAAAGCATGCCCGGAGATGAACTTGTCCGCCGTAACCTCGATGAAGTTCATGCCCCGTCCGACAATCCAGACCGGGCTTTCATGCCCGCCCTGCCTGTCCGGAAACCCGGCTTCCTTGGCGGCCCAGAAGGCGTCCTCTGCCGCCATGTCCCGCCGCAGGTCGTCCGCGCACGTCCCGTTCAGCAGGACGACGGATTCCGCGATGGAAAGCGGGACGGTTCGCCCGGCATACCCTTTCATGCCGGACATCGCGTGACAGGTAAACATGTACGTGCCGTCCTGCATTCTGTCCACGCCGATCGCGCCGCCGTAGAAGATATGCCCGCACAGCTTTTCGAGATACCGCACCTCGTCGCGGTCAAAGCCGCAAACCTCTAGCAGCGCCTTGTCCTTTGCCTTCGCCTGCACGTAGGCGTACCGGACGGCGTCCCCCGTCATGGTCTGGCAGGGGTAGGACGCGAGCGTGAGCGCGGCCTTCTGCGCCTTCCGGACTTTCGCAAGGTCCGTGTCGCGGAACAGGAACCCGATCCGTCCGCTTTTCTCCGTAAGCAGGACATACGGCACGCCCGCCCCGGCAAGCTCGCTCATGTTGAGGTCCATCATGTCGATGCGGCAGTTGAAATACCACATCTTCCCGCCCTTTTTCATGTGCGCAAGAATCCGCCGTGCCGCCTTCTCGTGCCGCCCGGCAAGGTACACCTCAAGGCGCGCGAAGATCTGGCCCATGACCGAGGCGCGTTCCGCTGCCGTAAAGTGCCGTTTCTCACTCCCGTCGATCATGCGGAGACGCGTCTCCTCCGCCCCGTCCGGCAGCGTCTCCAGGGGTGCCGGGGCTTCGTCTTCCGGAATGCCCGGTTCCCCGCCGCCCGGTTCCCCGCCGTCCGGCTTCGGCGGCCATGTGCTGCCGAAAATCTCGTCAAACGTATCGTTTGTCTCTTCAAACGACATCCGTTATTTCCTCCTTGCTGTAAATCAACCGATGTATCGGATATTTGTTCTTTGTCTGCTTCTTTTTTGTCCCGCCGGCATAAGGCCGGCCAAAGAAGCCCTTATCTTTTATATGCAAGAAAACGGGCGCAAAACAGGAAGAAACGGGCCGTTGCCTGCCCGGAACGGATGCCGGGGATACCGGACGGCTGATTTCTCTGAAAAACCAGAGCTTGTCCGGCAAGTGGACACGGGCTTTTCCGTGCAGGAAAGCGGGAACAAAACAGGCAGCGGATGTCCGCTGCCTGCTCGTACCATACCCTCTGTATCCGCCTGTTTCTCTCAGGCTTTGTCCGTCTTTGCTTCCACGCGCCGGACCGCTTCCCGCATCCGGGCCGTGACTTCCTCAATCGTGTAGCCCCGCACGCCCCGCGCCCGTTCCTCTTCCGACGCCTGAAGCTCTGCCCGGAGCTTTCTCATCTGCGGGTTTTCCGCTGAAAGGGCCGGAAACCCGCGTCCAAATGCGGAAATCCCGCATCTGCCTGCATATTCCGGCCCATATTCCGTTTTTTCTCCGTTTCCGGCTTCCTTACGCCGGGGCCTTCTCTCCGTCCGCAAACAGGCGCTTTTCGTCTTTTTTGCTCAAGGGATACCCCGGCACCTTTCTCAGCCCGTTCCTTTTGATTGCGGCTGCCGTCTCTTCCCATTCGGCCCGCGAAAACCGGGTTTCCATTGCAAGCTGCCGTATGTTCCCCGCGTACTTCCGGAACATATACGAAACATCAAGAAGCGTTTCGCACCCGTTTTCGATAAACCACTCGGCCGCCGCCTGGGGAATGCCGGCCCCGACAAGGCCGTCGGTGCCGGTGACTGCTTTCGCCGCTTCTTCGGCCTCTTTGCGCCGGGCTTCCGCCTCGGCCTTCTTTTTCTTTTCCTCTTCCTGCTTCTTTTTCTTTGCTTCGAGGGCCTTCTGCCATTTTTCTTCCCGGATCTTCTGCTCCTCAAGCGCCTGCTTCCGCGCCAGCTCTTTGCGGTTAAAGATCGCGATATCCATATCCCGCTTCGGGATGTAGGTATACGTGAGCGTAAGAGACGCGGTGCCGCGTCCCGTAAGCTGGCCGACATCCCGCATCAGCTTCGCCGCGTCGATCCGTACCGCGCACGTCTGCGCCGGAATGCCGGGGATGTCGTCGTCCTTCATGCGGATGAAGAGGTCAATGAGGATGCTGGCCTGCCCGGACAGAAGCCCCTGCGGAAGGAACGTGACGCTCTCCCCGTCGTCAAGCCACACCTTCCGCGCGGCCAGCTCCCCGATAAGGGACGCGAGGAACCCTTCCTGCTTTTCCGTCTCCGGGCCGGCCGTGTTCCACTTCGATTCGTCAGCGGTCCGCACCGTCACGGTCTGGACATTCTGCAGAAGGGCGGCCTCGCGCTTTCGCAGCGCTTCCCGCTGCTTCCGTTTCTCTTCCCGGCGCGCCCGGATCTGCTTCGCGCGGGCCGGGATGCGGTCCTTCTCCTTCCAGCCTGTCCAGGCGTCTTCCGCTTTCTTTCGGTTTTCCTTCCGTTCTTCCTCGGCCGCCCGCTGCTTCTCTTCCCATGCGGCGAGGATCTTGCCCCGGCGCTTCTTCCCGGCGCTCACCCGCTCCTTTTCGACTTCTTTTCCGTCTTTCTTCAGCTGCTCCGCGTCAAGGGCGAGGTCAATGAGGTCGCTTGCCTCGATGCGCGTGAGGGACTGCCCGGACCGTCCGTAGAGCTTTCCCAGATACCGGCTCTGGCCTTCCGTCGCGTGCTGCCGGCCCCACAGCTCCCGCGCCGAACGCGACCAGAGCGGGGCGTATTCGTCCGGGAGGCACGTAAGGAAGTCCGTCACGAACTGGGCGGCGTCCTCTTTCGGCATAAGCGGGGAAACCGCCGCTGTCGGGACAGCAAGGCCCCAGCCGCCGTTTTCGAAAGCAAGCGTCACCTTAACGTGCCCCAGCATGTCCGGCTCCGAGAGGTACACCCGGTCGCGGTACGTCGCGTCGATCCGGTACGCCTTGTCCGCGTACGGGGTCTTCCGCACATAGAGGTCCCCGAACCCGTCCGGCACGGCCTCGTCCGTCTGCTCCTGAAGGTACGCGGCAGCGGCGGCGTAGCCGTCCTTCTTGGCCATCTGGACCGTGCCGACGGCCTCCTGCGTGAAGATATTGACCATTTCCGCCCGGACCGTAAGGCGCTTCTGAAGAAGCTCCGCGATGTTCGGCAGCATGCTGTCCAGGGCCTCGTCCGCGGCCGCCGAGAGGTCCGTCTGCCCATCGAAAAGCCGGCCCCGCATACGCGCCGGCAGACGGTCCGGGTCGATGCCAAAGAGGGTCGGCGCTGTGCAGAGCACCTTGTCCTTCCAGCCCTTGCCGACGATGTCAATCACAAGGCAGTCCGTCTTTCCTTCGGAAAGCCTCGTCCCGCGCCCGACGATCTGCGTATAGAGGGACGAGTTGGCCGTCGGACGGTCATTCAGGATAACGCGCGTCTCCGGCAGGTCCGTGCCTTCGGTTAAGATCATGCAGTTCACGACGCACCGGACGGTCCCGGCCCGGAAATCCGCCAGCACCCGGTCCCGCGCGTCCTGCTCATCCTCGCCGGTTAAGACCTGCACGGTGCCCTTCTCCTCTTCCGGCAGGCGCTTTTTGATCGCGTCCGCGACGTCCCGGCAGATCGCCCGCGTCGGGCAGTACACGAGCGTCCGGAGTTTGTCCGGCTCGCACGACTGCATGTAGGCATCCGCGACGACCCCGGCGTTTTCGGAACGCTCCATCGCCTCGCCCAGCGAGGCCACGACAAAGTCCCCGCCGGCCATATCGACACTGGCGAGGTCGAAGCCGCCGGAGACACGGAGGCAGCGGATGTCCGCGAGGTATCCGTGCTGGATGCCCCACGCGATGTTGCGGGAAAAACAGATGCTGTCGAACTCGTCCGTGAGCCTGACCCCGTCCCCGCGCCCCGGCGTCGCCGTAAGGCCGATGGTCTTCCGCGGGTGGAAATACGCGAGGATCTTCCGGTACGTCTGCGCGGCGGCATGGTGCGCCTCGTCCACGACAACGGTGTCGAATGCGTCCGGGGCGAACGAGTGGAGCCGTTCATCGCGGTATAAGCTCTGGACGGACGCGCTCACGACGTCCTCGTCCCCGGCGTGCTCGTCCGCCTTCTCGATGCCAAAGGACATTCCCCGCGCCCTGAAATACTTCTCCGGCTGCCGGACCAGCTCGTCCCGGTGCGAAAGCCACAGGACCCGTCCGTGGAAGTCAAGCGACGCCCCGACCAGGGTCTTCCCGAGACCGGTCGCGAGGGCAACGACCGTCCGGCTGCCGTCCGGAAGGCCGTTGACAAGATCGACGCACTCTTTCTGATAGTCGCGAAGCACATAGCTCATAGGTTTTCTCCTTTTTCTCTTCCCGTTTTGCCCCGTCCCCTGCCGGATTCCGCTGCCGCGCACGGCTCTTCGTCCACGGTTTTCCTTTCATTCAGTTCTACATGAGGAAACATGAGAAATTTTCGGTTTCAGACTTGACATTTGGAGTAGTTTCTTCTTATATTATATATAGTATAACATACAAGGCTTAGTTCTGCAAGATGGGAGGGGCCACATGAAGTACCCGTACAACTTAAAAACGCTGCGCAACCAGCACGCGCTTTACAACATTCATTTTCACATCGTTCTGGTGACGAAAGACCGGAAGCCGTGCCTTTCGCCTGAAATCTTTGATCTCCTCAAAGCGCAGGCGGAGAAGGTGTTCGGGCCGTACCACATCGGCATCGAGGAGATGAGCCACGGGGACAGCTATGTCCATTTTCTTCTGTCCGTCCCGCCGTCCGCCTGTATCTCGTCCATTGTCAACAGCTACAAGTCTTCGAGTTCCCGGATGGTACGGAAGGAATTTGCGGACGATCTTGCCCGATATTTCGCGGAGCCGGTCTTCTGGGACCGGAGCTATCTCATTGTTTCAGCTGGGGACGTGCCGGACGAGGTGATCGGATGGTATCTTGGGGAACAGAAACCGGAAGAAAACGGAGAAGCAAAAGGAAACGAGGCTCAACAACATGGATAAAGAAACAGAAATCACCTATATGAAAGTCCGCCTCTTTCGTCTGGCACAGAAACGATGGAAGATGGATTTCGCCCATGCGGGAGACATCTTTTCCAGGTATCATCTCTATGATTACATTGATGATATGTATGAGGAATTTCATGTGCAGGGGGATGACGTGAACCTGGATGAATTGCAGGAATATTTAAGACGACAGGGGGTGGGCGTATGATCCTGCGGGATGGAGTCTGTTTGTACCATGGGAGCTATACAGTTGTTGAAGAACCGGACTTGTCCCGATGCCGGGGGCAGAAGGATTTCGGACAGGAGTTTTATCTGACGACGGATCACGAGCAGGCGCGGCGGTTTGTCCGCGCTTCCGTAAGAAAGGCGATATCGGCGGGCGCCGTATCCGCGGAGACCAACCAGGGATACGTTTCTGCCTATCGGTATCAGCAGAAAACGGATTCCCGGCTGCGGGTCTTTGAGTTCCAAAAAGCTGACGCGGAGTGGCTGTCCTGCATCGTCGCCCACCGCCGTCCTGACCTCCTGCCGGGCGTATACAAGCATTGGGAACAGTATGATATCCTGACAGGAAAGATTGCAAACGATAATACGAATCCCACGATTGTCGCGTATATGAGCGGTCTGTTTGGGCCGGTCGGGTCGGATGAGGCCATCCAGCAGGCGATTCGGCTTCTGATGCCATTCCGCCTGAAGAATCAGGTCTGCTTCCGGACAGAACAAAGCCTTCAATACTTGCAGTATATCAGGAGCGAAAAAGTGACATGGCAGATAAAGTAAGAATCGAGGCGGCAAATGAAATCCTCACCGCGGAAACCGTGATGGAACTTCACCGCCGTACCGGAGAAAACATAAACCAGATCCTTGAAAAATTCCTCCCCTCCCGCACGAACCGGCTGATTTATGATCTGCAGACCACCCAGCGCTTCCTTGGCCCTTATGCGCTGGCAGAGGAATATCTGGAGGAGATCCGCTGATCCCTTCGATCCCTTCGGCGGACAGTTCGGCCGGAACGCGCTAGAACACATACGGAACGGAAACCGGAAGAAAACAAAAACGAAAGAAAAACAGAAAGAGCCGGGGAAAGACAGGGCGGAAACAGACGAACAGGCAGGCCCACAGACGGGCGGGCCTCATGCGGAACAAGGATGAAGCGTAACCGCAGAAACGGGAATGGGCGCGAAGCGGAAAACGTGTGAGGACGGTGAGACAGGGTCTTGTTTCCTTCAGCTCCATGAGCCGGGCATACGTATTGTCACGGCTCCCGTCGTTCACGATAGTGAGCCGTGACTTGCCGTTCCCCGGATGCCGCGTAACGACCGGATACCAGCCCTCCACGAACTGCCTGATGGTCTCTTCTACGTTATAGGCCGGCGCGACTATGTACAGAACATCGCTGTCGTCCCCGGCGGACGGCTCGACGGCGCGGCTGTCTTTCGTGGTGCTGGTCTTTGGCAGCGGCTGCGTAATTGTATCCATGGATGTCTCTCCTTTCTTTTCTCTTCTTTGCGTTTGACAGACAAGAGATACGGTCCGGCGCCCGTTCTCAAGCAAAATAAGAGTCCCTATAGGAAGATACTTTCTTCTTACAAAATTCAGGGCGGGAAAGCCCACGGTTTTAACCGTGGGATGAGAGCCCATCTTTGCTTTTTTTGTTGCATTTCTATATAGTGTATGGTATAATATATATGTAAGAAATCAATAAAAACCATTGGCAGACGTATCGGCTTAATGAAATACGACTGCCCTGAAAAATGAGGCTTTCTATGGCAAAACCAGCACAGGAAATGCACGTCGTCCGCCTGCAGATACAGACAACAAAATATGAGGGATTCCTGTTCACAAAGCGGTTCCATGCGCTGAGTCACGCTCACAACGTTATGGTAAAACAGGCCAAAAAGCGGATCATCCGTCTGGAGCACGACCACGAATACCAGAAGCTGCGTGCCGCCTACGTGAAGCTGCTGAAACTGCCAAAAGAATCCATCACGCCGGACATTGAAAAGCAGAAGAAAGCACTTTCCCGGCAGATGAACAGGATCTGCCGGAAGTACGGGATTTCCGAATATGATTTCCAGAAATATCTGGCTGTCTGCGGAAGGCAGTATAAAAACCTCCTCTCTTCACAACAGGTGCAGAAAGAGGCTTCCCGTGTATTCCGGTCTGTGGAAAACTATCTCTACGGGAAGGGAAAGGAAATCCACTTCAAGCAGTACCGGAATTTCAACACCATCGGTGGGAAGTCCAATCTGAACGGGGTCCGGTTTGATCCCAAATCCCGGACCATTCAATGGCTGGGAGATACCTTTCCGTGCCTGCTCCCGAAGAACGGGGAATCCCGTGACTATGTTCTGGAAGCGCTGGACGCGGACATCGCCTACTGTGACCTTGAGCGGCTCATGTTTCCCAATGGATGGCATTATTATGTGGTCATCGTTCTCCGCGGACCGGCTCCCCGAAAATTAACCGCCGGGGCCGGGACGACCGGCATTGATCCCGGCGTCTCCACCATGGCCTGCGTCTCCGATGAACGGGCGAGCCTCTTTGAGCTTGCGCCGGGCGCGAAGAAATACAACCCGGAGATCCGAAAGCTCCAGCAGCAGATGGAGGTTTCCAAACGGCTGTCCAACCCGGACCGGTATCGGGCCGACGGCACTTATATCAAAGGCAGTCAGGGCCGGTGGACGTTTTCGAAGCGGTATTTCCGGATGCGGGACCGGCTGAAGAGCCTGTACCGGCAGAAGACCGCGTATACGCAGGATTCCCACCGCCGGCAGATCAACCGGCTGCTCACGGATTCCGGTATTTTCATCGTTGAAGACATGAACTATCCGGCATTGGCAAAGAAAGCAAAGAACACTGCCCGGCAGGACCATCCCTCTATTGTCACGGACAGAAAGGGCAACCGCAAGGCTGTATATAAATACAAACGCAGGAAACGGTTTGGCAGGTCGCTGAACAGCCGGTCGCCGGGGGCTTTTCTTTCCCGGCTGGAAGAAAAGGCGGCGCTGTGCGGCGGAACGGTCGTCCGGATTCATACAAAAGAGTTCCGGGCCAGCCAGTACGACCACGCCGCTGACACATGCCGGCGCATCCCGCTTAACAAGCGGTCCAAGATCATTGACGGACACAAGGTACAGCGGGACCTGTACAGCGCGTTTCTGATCCGCAACACGGATGACAGTCTGGACCATCCGGACAGAGAAAAATGTTTTGCTGAATTTCCGGGTTTTCTGCGGATGCAGAAGATCTGTATTGATACCATGAAACAAAACCACCAGTCGATGCCGCAGTGCTTCGGCTTCTGATACAGTCAAAAAAATAGCAGCGATAATTCAACCAGCATCAGCCAGGCGCAGACATCAGCCTTCCGCAAGTGCCAGGTAGGGACCTTGTCCCGACGGCGCAAAAACTCCTTTCGGGGAGTCCAGGGGCGGTAAATCCTGAAAACAGTCTCTATATCCTGTCCTATACGGACAGGTGATGGGACCTTAATCTAAGGAATCCCACGGGTTTAACCGTGGGAGGATGTCAAGGGGACTCTTGTTTTGGACTTTTCTTTTGCTTGCTTTCGACTTATAGTGCGTACACTAATAGTGTGCAAACAAACAGAATTACGGTCAGGACTGAAAGAAATACGGACGTTTTTTTGTTCTCGTGATTTGTAATCAGCGAAATCAATGTTACTAACAGCGAAATCCCCGTCATTGTGACCAAATTATACACGAGCAAATAACGCATAGTCATCTGACTTTTTGCCAAGTTGAGATTCAGATTCATCAAACCGAAAATGCCAATGAAAATCGTTAGGATCGTAACAACATTGGTATATATCCGATGTTCCGCATGCTTCAGATTTTCTGCCGTCCTCTCTAATTTCTTGATTTCTGGAAGCTTTGTACTGCGATACTCATTCACTTTTGAAAAGTCGAACTGTTTCTCGTACTTTCCTCGATACGGATGTTCTGTGGCATGATCCAGCTTGTTAAACATCAAGCTGACAACCGAATCTCCCTTGTTAAGATCAATTTCATTGCTTGAAATATTCGTTATACGCGCAAAAATTCTCGTTTCATGGCCTGGGTAGTAAACCGGAACCGACAAGTCAAGTCCCATGCGGATGCAAGAGTTGCGCAGAGTAACAAAGCAAATACAGTCATCAGGCACCGTCAAAACCTCTTCTGAGGACACGAATACAGTTTGCCCTGGCCTAAGTGCATAGGAATCCAATTCAGATGGATTGTTATCCGGCACAATTATTTTTTCAATCGTCAGATCATAAGAAACAGTGCCAAAATGATCCTCTTGGACATCGGTTAATGCTTCTTTGACCGCTAGTTTTAGTTCGTCATCGTGCAAAAACATGTTCGTTCCTTCTTTCCCGCAGACACTGTGCCCGCGATAACCTCTGCTCATTATTATACACAACTTCTGTCAGATTGGCACTTATTCATCGGCTTATTTCTTCTGTTTCTCATCCTGTACTCACGAGGCCGCTGTTGCAGCGCGGCCATTTGCGCACAGCAAAATGCCTCCGGCTGCCTCTGGCTGTCTTTCTTGTTTTCCTGCTCCCCCTTTTCTTGCTTCTTTCTTCCTTTTCCCTTCCCGGCAGCGATTCCTCTCCCGCCCTCGTCTGTCCACGCACGGCAGGCAGAAGGAAAGCCCCTGCAGGAAGGCTCATTCCTTCCCACAGGGGCTGCGTCAGGACTGTCAGGGGGCAGAGCTTCGGAAGCTGTTGTCCTGGCTCTTATCCTGATGCCTGGCTTGGTTCTTTTCCTGATTCTTCTCCGGCTTTTTCGCTTATACGCCGTACCAGCCGATGCCCTCGTAATTCCAGCCGAGCTTCACGAGATCGTCACGCTCCTTCGTGCTGCCCGTGTAGAAGTGTCCGCCGGCACCCGTGCTGTTCGGATTGTAGAGACGGTACTGCGGATTGCCGGTTGACGATGCCGTATACCATGCGACACCTTCATATGCCCATCCGAGTTTCACGAGATCGTCGCGCTCCTTCTCACTGCCGGTGTAATGATGATCGCCGGAGTTCTTGTTGTAGAGACGGTAAATCGGCTTGCCGGAAAGCGGTGCGTCCCAGCCGATGCCCTCATAGTGCCAGCCGACGGAAACGAGGTGATCGCGCTCACCCTGATTGCTCGTGTAGAAATGCTCGCCGCTGTTCGGATTGTACATACGGTACATATCCAGCGCTTCCTTGCCGGAAGCAGTGAACGTGGTGCTGCCGAGGAACTTCATGGAGCCATCAGCCATCTGCGCGTAGCAGTGGACGTTGTAGTCACCGGAACCGTTGAAATCGGAGATCTTAATGTCGGATGTATATGTCTTTACCTTGTCATATTCCAAGCTCTGATCCGCTGCTGACAGCCAGTGCATGTCGTCCTGTCCGTCTACTGCAGACCAGACTGCAAAGTAAATCTTCTTGGCATTCGGAATAATTTCCTTGCCAACAGAGAGTGTTGCGGTATATGTCTGGTTTTCAGTTTCTGTATCTACTGAGACAGCCGGATCATGACCAATAACTTTAAATGTTGCACTGTTAATGAACTCCATGGAACCGTCCTCAAGCTCTGCATAGCAGTGAACATTGTATGTACCGTCATAGAGACCGTTCTTTGGTGTCAGATCAGAAAGCTCAAGATCTTTGTACCAGCCATTTGCATCTTTCTCAAACTCCGCCTTTTCCCAAACAAGATCATCCTGTCCGTTATTGACAGACCAGACTGCGAAATACACCGTCTTCATGTTCGGAATAGTTGCGCCTCCAAGGAAGAGGTCAGAACCATTCACGAATTTATCAACATCCGTGGCATGTAAAGTGCCTCGTACCAGTTCCGGTGTCGGCGTTGCGGTCGGTTTCGGTGTGGCTGTGGGTTCTGCAGTCGGTGTTGTAGTCGGCTTCGGCGTTTCCGTCGGTTTCGGCGTATCCGTCGGAGCTGTCGTCGGCGTTGCTGTCGGCTCTGTCGGTGTCGCTGTCGGAGCTGTGGTCGGTGTCACAGTCGGCGTCACGGACGCGGCATCAAGCGCGGCCTTTGCCTTAGCCAGTTTATCAGCAGCCTCCGTCTGCTTCGCCTGCGCGTCAGCAAGAGCAGTCTGCGCATTTGTCAGGGCCGTCTTCTTCTCTGCCGCTGCCGCATCGACAGACGCCAGATATTCGTCCAGCTTGGCCTCGTATTCCGAAACAGTGTACTCATATGATGCATCTGCTGAATAATAAAATTCCTGAGCGCTGGTGCTGCGAGTTGATGCAAATCCATAGCCTGTGACGCCAATTTCCTTGTTCACAAGGTTCAGGTAATGGCCAGTTTCTCCGCTTCCACTCTCGTAATTTTTCTTTTCTTTTGTATACCAGAGAGCATATGGATCGTCTGTCCAGGCAAGATTTTCAAACGTTCCATGATGCTGCATATCGACAGCAGACCTATTCGCATAACCTTCTGCCTGTTCCATAGCATAAGTTGAAACTTTTAAGTCGGACAATCCTTCACTTTCACGTAACTGATTACACTGTTCAAGAAAGGCAAGTGCTTTCTTTAAATTTGCAATACTGGTGGCGTCTCCATCTGCGCCGATATGAGTATATTCTGCCCCCTGATCAGTTTTTAAAAATTCTGCAATTTCTGAGTTTCCCATCCACTGAAAGAACGTGTATGAGCTTATATTTGTTGCTTCATTATACGCGGTCTGCGCCGTTTCAACCGTTGCCTGTGCGTTTGTCACCGCCGTATCGGCATCTGCCTTTGCCGTGGCAGCGGCGTCATACGCGGCCTTCGCCTCTTCATATGTTGACGATGTGGTTGTGTCACTTGCAGACGCCTCGCTTGCCGTTGTGCTGTCCGCCAGAACCGGAACTGCCATCGGCTGCATGGCCAGTCCCGCGCAGAGGACCGGCACTAAGATCTTCTGTAACTGCTTCTTTTTCATATGTTTCATATGTTGCTTCCCTTTCTGCGCTTTTGACGCGCATTACCGCAAAATCTGTCAATGTTTTCCAACTGCTGAACAGAAGGAACTTTGGCGTGTTTTCTGTATCTGTATACCATTATAAATGACTGAAAATCCCTGTCAACGTTTGGGGGCTCGCAAACGCACCCTGAAACGTGCATCACAAAATACGCAACGAAAAAAGGGAGCCATGCACATGTTGTACATGACTCCCTGCAGATGACCGATGCTTATTTTCCCCTGCTTATCCAGTCCGGCGCCCCGAAGGACGTCATCCCGGTGAGCGCGTTATCCGCGCTTTCTCTTTCTCAGAGCAAGGAGAACGACTGCCCCGGCGATGACCGCCGCGCCGATGATGTAGAACGCATAGGTGCCGCGTCCGCCGGCTTTCAGCACCGGTCCGTGGACCGTCAGGGTGACGGACTGGTTGTTGTCCTTGATGTCCTCGTGACGGCCGACCTCGGTCTCCTTCCCGTTCCGTACAACGTACAGCTTTTCGAACGCCACGACCGTGTCGCCCTCAAGCGAAGAGCCGTCAAACGTGAACGAGATGTTCTTCGACATGGCCGCACTATCTGCGATGAACGTACCGGAATCCGCCGTGACGGACTTGCCATCCACGGTCACGGCCTTGCCGGTTGCACGGCTCATCAGTGTGCCGCGGACGATGTAGGTTTCGCCTGTCTTGAGTCCGGTCATGTCCACCTGATCAGTAATGGTCATGCCCTTCTCTCCGAACTGGGCGTGTTCCAGCGTCTTGGCGGATACCGCCGTCGTATGGACGGACGGAATGTAGACCGTCTGCGCCGTATCCTTCAGATCCTCATGGGAAGCAATCCGGTTTGTCTTGCCGGATTCCGTGAGGTATTCGAACGCGACAAGCGTCCTGCCTTCCACCTTGGATGCGTCACTGATCGTGAACGTCACATCGACGGTTCCGTCCTTCGTCAGACTGCCGTCTGTGCTCTTCGGAACCGTGAACGTCACGTCCTTGTCGGATGTCAGGACTTCCTTACCGGTTGCCTTGTCCATCAGAACACCGTGCAGCGTGTAGGAGCTGCCCGCCATGAGGTTCGTGTACTTCACCGTATCGACGATTGTCTCGCCCTTGACTGCCAGCGCGAAATCCGTGCCGGTCGAGCCGCCCTTGGCTGTTGTGCCAATCGACGGAACGTACACCGTCTGGTCCGTATCATTGATGTCCTCGTGTGTGCAGATGTCTGTTCCGCTATAAGACACCTTCTCGAACGCCACCACGGACTTGCCCGCAAGCTGTGCCGCGTCGTAGGTGAATGTCACCTCAACCGTGCCGTCCGCCTTGTCCGGCGTAAAGGTCTTCGATGCCGTAATGGTCTTACCGTTCTGCGAAAGCGCCTTGCCTGTGGACTTGTCCATCAGCGTTCCGGACACCGTGTAGCTCCTGCCCGGAACAAGGTTCGTGTACTTCACGGTATCGACGAGCGTTGCCGTCTTTGAAAGCGCGTACTCCATATGATTGCCCGTTGCCTTTGATACAGCGGTTGTGCCAATCTTCGGAATGGATACCGTCTGGTTCGTATCGGTCAGGTTCTCATGGGAAGCAATGTCTTTTCCACCGTAGGACGCCCTCTCGAACACCACCACAGACTTGCCGGAAAGCTGCGTCGCGTCGAACGTGAATGTCACATCGACCGTACCGTCCGCCTTGTCCGGCGTAAAGGTCTTCGATGCTGTGACCGTCTTGCCGTTCTGCGTCAGCGCCTTGCCTGTGGACTTGTCCATGAGCGTGCCGGACACCGTATAGCTCTTGCCCGGAATGAGGTTCGTGTACTTGACCGTATCAACGAGAGTAGCTGCCTTTTCCAGCGCGGATACCATGTGGTCGCCCGTCGTCTTCGATACGGCTGTTGTGCCGATCTTCGGAACGTAGACGGTCTGATCTGTGTCATTGATGTCCTCATGGGAGGCGATATCTTTGCCACCATAGGACACTGTTTCGAATGCCACGATGGACTTGCCGGAAAGCAGTGTCGCGTCATAGGTGAATGTCACGTCTACCGTGCCGTCTGCCTTATCCGGCGTAAAGGCCGTAGATGCCGTGATCTCTTTCCCGTTCTGCGTCAGTGCCTTGCCTGTGGACTTGTCCATGAGGGTTCCGGACACCGTGTAGCTCTTGCCCGGAACGAGGTTTGTGTACTTGACCGTATCGACGAGCGTTGCCGTCTTTGAAAGCGCGGACTCCATGTGCTCACCGGTTGCCTTGGATACGGCAGTTGTGCCGATCTTCGGAACGTATACAGTCTGATTTGTGTCAGTCAGGTCCTCATGGGAAGCAATGTCCTTTCCGCCGTAGGACGCCCTCTCGAACACCACCACGGTCTTTCCGGAAAGCTGTGTCGCGTCGAACGTGAATGTCACATCGACCGTGCCGTCCGCCTTGTCCGGCGTAAAGGTTTTCGATGCCGTGACCGTCTTGCCGTTCTGCGAAAGCGCCTTGCCTGTGGACTTGTCCATCAGCGTACCAGATACCGTATAGCTCTTGCCCGGAATGAGGTTTGTGTACTTCACGGTATCAACAAGCGTTGCTGCCGTTTCCAGCGCGGATGCCATATGGTCGCCTGTCGTCTTCGATACGGCTGTTGTGCCGATCTTCGGAACGTAGACGGTCTGATCCGTATCGCCGATGTCCTCGTGAGAGGCAATTTCATTTCCTTCGTACGTCAGCTTCTCAAACGCCACCACGGACCTGCCCGCAAGGATTGTTGCGTCGAACGTAAACGTCACATCCACTGTGCCGTCCGCCTTGTCCGGCGTGAAGGTCTTCGATGCCGTAATGGCCTTGCCGTTCTGCGTCAGCGCCTTGCCTGTGGACTTATCCATGAGGGTGCCGGACACCGTGTAGCTCTTGCCCGGAATGAGGTTCGTGTACTTCACCGTATCGACAACGGTTTCCTTCGTGGACAGGGCATCCGCCTGCTGCGTGCCGGTTGTGCCGGACTTTGCCGTTGTCGCGAGCTTTGACGTTGTAAAGGATACTGTCTGAGCCGACTCAGATGAATTGGATTCCTGCGTGAGTGGCTGCATTCCCTGCACATAAGGACTTTTATACAGGTATTCGTATACGACCGTCTTCACATTCGCGACATCCTTGGCCGGAACCGTGAATGTCATTGTCTGCGTGGACGTATCGCCTGTTGCCGTGAACGTAATGTCCTTCGCCGTCGCTGTCGCGATCTTATCTCCGGTTGCCGCGTTATGCAGCTCGCCCTTGATCGTGTATGTCGTGCCGCTGTAGAGGTCGGACAGGTCAATCACATCGTTGATCGTGACCGTTGTGCTGTCCAGTGTCTTCTCGTTCAGCATGACGTCATGGCTTCCGCTTGATGTCGCGGTTGTCTTGATCTTCGGGGTCTTGGAGCGGTAGTTCACGAAGCCAAACGTATCCTTCAGGTAGTAAATGTGCTGACTGGAATCAACAACAGCATCTGCCGTCTTCAGTGTCACCGTTGCCGGCGTTGTATTCAGTGTATAACCGCTGCCGTCCGGAACCGATGTCTCCTGAATCAGGAATGTCCACTCCGGGTTTGCCTTTACCCAGTCGGTATATGTCTTTTCCTTCGAACCGATATACCCGGTCAGAATACCGATTTGGCCGTCCGAATTCGTCGTAAGACCGGTTGCGAGCTGCGTATACTTGCTCTTGTCTGTCGTCGTGAGCGCGCCTGCTGCATAATAAACATCAAACTTTACGCCCGAGATTTTCAGGTTCTCGCCTGTTTCGGCATCTGTCTTCTGCAGAATCAGAGCAATCTTGCCCTGTACCGGTTCCTCCTTTGGTAAATTCGCAAAGTAAAGGGTTCCGTCTTTCCAGTATCCCTTGTTGCCGTTAGCTGTGAATGTCGCAGTGCCATTAGCCCAGTAAAGGCTCTCGTCATCCTTGTCTTGTGATGTATTTGCCAGATTTACCGTGACGGCAACCGGATTTGGGTTGAGCTTCAGGTTACTGCCATCCGGCACAGCCGTTTCCTTCAAAAGGAACGTCCATGTCTGATTTTCGGGCAACTGCTTCCACTGCGCGTAGGTTTCCGCTGCCGTACCAATACCACCCGTGCCGATGCCGACAAGGCCCCGGCTGTCTGTCGGTGCTGAACCGATATAAGTGTAATCGGAAATATTGGTGGATGTGGAAGCACCCTGCTTTACATACGCATTAAACTGGAAACCAGCCTGTGCGACCTTGTTGCCGTTTTCGTCAACTTTCTGGACTCGGATTGCCACATGTCCCCTGACCTTTGACGGCGTATACTTCAGAGCGAAAATGCCGGCGTTGTACTGCGCATACATGGAAGACATCTGGAAATAGAAGTATTCCACAACCGAACCGTCAGCATTCGTGGTCTTCCGAATGCACTTGATCCGGCTGAAATCCGGCGTCCAATACGGGGTATGGCCGTTCAGTTCGTCGTAGCAGCAGTAGCCGATGAGCCATCCGTCCTTTTCATTATATGGGTTTCCGGTCGCATTCATTGCCTGTGCCGGATTTGTCGCAACGAGAATCGTTCCCGTGCCTTTTTCGCCAATACCTTCCAGTGCCTTGCATTCCTCGCCCTGGTGTGCTGTTCCCGCTCCGTTATTCCAGTCAACGCGCGTAAAGTGATTCAGGAAATACATGCCGCCTGCAATCACGCCCTTCTTGTTACGCGGATCGGGGTTAATATGAAGGTCACTTGTCGCATTCGAGTTGATATAGCCCGTATGTACGAGCGCCGTCTGGCCGTTCGGCACCCGGAAGACATCGCCCGGTTTGATGCCGCGGATATCCTCTGTTGTCGTATAGAAGCCGGAATGACCTTCCGAAGTCAGATACCCATCAAAACCGGCATTGCTGCCAATGCAGTCAATGTACCACTGGGCAAGTGTTGACGCCGGCTGATCAAAATATCCCCGGTGATCAAAAGCAATCTCGAACGTTTCGCCGCTGATGTCCGTAAACATGTAATCATAGAGCTCCGACTGATCAGAGATATAAAAACGGACGGTGAGGTTCGCATCCTTGTACTGCTCCGGGATATGAACGAGGCCCGTGTTCGTGTCATACGTGCAGGCATCCGTGATGTTTGTCTCTTTCTGCAGATTCATAAAATCCGTGAAGACTTCGAGCTTTGCGATCTTCTGCAGATCAAGCCGCGAGAAGACGACCGGAGCCACGATTTCTCCATTGACCACCTTGGACTTCATTGACCGGGTATCAAGGTAATCCTGCAGACGGATATCAAACTTTCC
>Ga0256406_1003980_pt1 | contig 17560 bp, 15 predicted proteins | sample RumenRJG_03DNA_FD_185986 | JGI IMG/M metagenome (GOLD analysis project Ga0256406, IMG submission 185986) | Bovine rumen microbial communities from Lethbridge, Alberta, Canada - RJG_03 | ecosystem: Host-associated > Mammals > Digestive system > Stomach > Rumen | place: Canada: Alberta | collected...
CCTCTTCATCTCCTACCTCATCTCCATCGCCGTCTTCGGCCTCTTCCAGGCCGTCTTCATGGCCAACGCCGGCGGCGCCTGGGACAACGCCAAGAAGGTGGTCGAGGTGGACATGAAGGCCAAAGGCACCGACCTGCACGACGCCAGCGTGGTGGGCGATACCGTGGGCGACCCCTTCAAGGACACCTCCTCCGTGGCCCTCAACCCCATCATCAAGTTCACCACCCTCTTCGGCGTGCTGGCCATGGAAATCGCCATCAGCGAAGGCTTCAAGTCCGCCGCCCCCTGGGTCGGCGTGGTGCTCCTGCTGGTGGCCCTCTACTTCGTCTACCGCTCCTTCTACGGCATGCGCATCAAGTCGTAACACAAGCGAATATATCCGCCCAACCAAATTTTCCCCGATGGCATCTTACCACCGGGGAAAATTATTTTTGGCCACGTCGGAAAAAGTTTGTAATTTTGCATTTTGAACTCAACTGGTTGAGTTCTCATGGGAATGAATTGATTGTGATGTGGGATTCTCAAAATATTCACAAACTACCACCACTGGAATGACCACAATTCCTCGCATACAAACCATCCAGCCTTTGGCTGACTTCCAGTTGTCCGTCCTCTTCGATGACGGAAGAAGAGTGCTCTACGATGTAAAGGACGATATCGATACACTCGAAGAGTTTAAAAACCTAGAACTCATTGCTGGGTTGTGGAACCATGTGCAACTGGACAAGAGCCGCACGGTAGCATACTGGAACGATCGAATAGACCTGCCTTCGGACGTACTATACAAATACGGAGTGTCCATCGCATAGCCACACAAACATTATTTCCCCGATGAATTTCGATTCCATCGGGGAAAATTATTTTTGGCCACTTCGGAAAAAGTATTCAGGGAAGTCAGACGAACAGCGCTGCGGCCATGCCGTCGGCGTGGAGGAGGCCCTCGGGAGTGGGGCGATAGGTTAGTGAGGAGTGAGGGGTGAGGAGTGAGGGGTGGTGGGATTCTTCAATGTAGAGCCAGCCGCAGGCTATGTAGGGCTGCAGCTTCTGGCGGAGCACTGCCCTGTATGCCTCGGGGATGTCGGCGAGGGCGAAGCCGCGGGTGGTGCGGAGGGCGGTCATAAGGAGTTCGTTGACAGCATCGGCCGCGGTGAGAACCTCTTCGCTCTCCACTTTCCACATTCCACATTCCACCTCCATGGGGCTGTTCCAACGGCGGCGACAGCCGTCGAAGCTGTGTGCAGCGGGGCCGAGGCCGAGGTAGGGGGTGCGGTCCCAGTAGCGGCTGTTGTGGCGCGAATGGTAGCCTGGACGGGCGAAGTTGCTGACCTCGTACTGCCGGAAGCCAGCCTCCTCAAACTGCTGGCGCAGTGCATGATACTGGCGCACGACCTCTTCCTCGCCCGGGAGCACCACCCTACCCTGCCGCACCTGCAGGTCCAGGGCGGTGCCAGGCTCGACGGTGAGGGCGTAGGCGGAGATGTGGGTGATTAATTGGAAATTGAAAATTGAGAATTGAAAATTCCCATGAGGAAGGCCGTAGATGAAGTCGGCGCTGATGTTATGGAAGCCTGCACGGTGGGCGTTCTCCAAGGCGTCGAGTGCCTGGCGGGCGGTGTGGCGGCGATTGAGGAGGCGCAGCTGGCTGTCGTCAAGGCTCTGGATGCCGACACTCAAACGGTTGAAACCGAGCGCTCGGAGGCCGGCCAGGTAGTCGGGCGTGAGGTCCTCGGGGTTGGCCTCGAAGGTGAACTCCTCCACCTGCGAGAGGTCGAAGCAGCGATGCAGCCCGTCGACGATGCGCGCCAGCTCCACCAAGGGCAGTATCGACGGGGTACCGCCGCCGAAATAGACAGTCCTTATCGGATGCGCCTGCTCCCCTTTACGCTGCTCCATTTCAGTCAGCAGGGCATCGACGTAGCGGCCAAAAGCATCCCCCCCGCGCGCAGGCTTGGAGTAGAAGGCGCAATAGGTGCACTTGCGGTGGCAGAAAGGAACGTGGAGGTAAACCAAATTGAGTTATGAGTTATGAGTTATGAGTTAGGAGTTAAGAGTTATGAGTTAGGAGTTAGGAGTTAGGAGTCTAACAGTTGGTCGGCGGCGGCGTAGGGGGTGAGTTTGTTTTCAAGTATCTGCTGTTCAAGTTCTTTCATGCGCTCCTCGATGCCGGGGGCGCTGTAGAAGCGGTCGCGCAGGCCACTCTCGATGGCCTCGGTCATGATGCGCAGGCTCTGCTGCTGGCGCTTATGGTAGAAATATCCGTTGCCCTTGGTGAAGGTAACGTAGTCCATCACATCGTTCCACAGCTCCTCGAGGCCCTGCTTGGTGTAGGCCGAACAGAGGGACACCTTGACGGTCCAGCCGCTCTCGGGCATGGGGAAAAGGTGGAGGGCGTTGCGGAACTGGGCGGCGGCCAGTTCGGAGCGCTGCATGTCGAGTTCGCACTTGTTGATGGCAATCATGTCGGCCATCTCCATGATGCCGCGCTTGATGCCCTGCAGCTCGTCGCCGGTGTTGGCCAGCTGGAGCAGGAGGAAGAAGTCGACCATCGAGTGGGCGGCCACCTCGCTCTGTCCAACGCCCACAGTCTCAACGATTACCACATCGAAACCGGCCGCCTCGCAGAGGGTGATGATCTCGCGCGTCTTGCGCGCCACGCCGCCGAGCGAACCGGCCGAGGGGCTGGGGCGGATGAAGGCGTTGGGGTCCACGGAAAGCTCCTCCATGCGGGTCTTGTCGCCCAGGATGGAGCCCTTGGAACGCTCGCTGGAGGGGTCGATGGCGAGGACTGCAACTTTGTGATTGTGAGCGGTCAGCATCTTGCCCAGCGCCTCGATGGTGGTGCTCTTACCGGCACCAGGGACGCCGGTGATGCCGAGGCGCACCGACTTGCCGCTGTAGGGAAGACAGCGCTCGATGACCTCCTGCGCCTTCTTCTGGTGGGCATGCAACGAACTCTCCACCAGCGTGATGGCACGGCTCAACAGAGTGCGGTCGCCGTGGCGGATGCCGGCCACCAACTCCTCGACCGAGGGTTCCTGGGCACGCTTGGCGCGCACACGCTCTATATAGTTGAGGCTCACCTGGTCGGGTTGCTTGATGCCCTGCTGCACCGAGAGGGCGGAGTCGTAGTCGAAGTTGCTGTAGAGATGCTTGTCTTCCATGTCCGTGATAACGCGTATCATATATTTATATTGCGAGGGGAGACAAAAAAAAGCACTTCCTCGATGGAAGTGCCTTCTTTGGTAGCGGGAACCAGACTTGAACTGGTGACCTCCGGGTTATGAATCCAGCGCTCTAACCAGCTGAGCTATCCCGCCATCACATGCCTTTGATTCTCTCAAAAACGGGTGCAAAAGTACTAACATTTTCCGACATGGCCAAATATTTTTGCAAAATATTATACAACAAACTCATAAACAATACCTTATTTTGCAAACAAAAGCACTACGCAAGGGACGCAACGCAGTCGGCAAGCGGCTATTTCAGGCAAAATCCGCTAATGGTGCCACCAACGGAATCGCAACGTGCACCCGTAACCGAGGCAAGCGTGTTGACCTGCCCGGAGAGGCGGAGGTAGCCCAGGAAAGCGAAGATGATGGCCTCCTTGTAGTTGACCGTCTCGCTGTCGGGAACAACCACCTCGACCGACGGCAGAAGGTCGGCGATACACTCGACGAGGTATTTGTTGAAAGCTCCACCGCCGGTGATAAGCATGGAGCCAATCCGCTGCTGGCCAACAATATGAGCCACCTGCCGCGCAATATGATGCACCACGGTGCAGAGCAGGTCCTCGGCGGATCCACCCGCCGCATCAACCCGGGGCCAGAAGTCGGCCAGAAACCACTCCTTGCCGAGAGACTTCGGAGGCTTGGCGGAATAAAAATCAAGGCCATCCAGCAAGTCAAGCAACGCGGAGCGGCACGCACCGCGGCGCGCGATGGAGCCCTCGGGGTCGAATGGATATCCAAGGCGGGCGGCGAGGCGGTTGAGCGCCATGTTGCAAGGGCAGATGTCGAAGGCAACACGATGGCCATCAGCGCGATAGGAGATATTGGCAATGCCGCCGAGATTGAGACAGGCATCGTATTGGCCAAAGAGCAGCTCGTCGCCAACAGGCACCAGCGGAGCGCCTTGGCCGCCAAGGGCCACGTCAAACGTGCGGAAGTTGCTGACCACCAGCAGCCCCGTCTCCGCGGCAATGGCATCGCCGTCGCCAATCTGGGTGGTCAGCCCCAAATCAGGCTGGTGGAAAATGGTATGGCCGTGCGAGGCCACGGCATCGACAACAACACCTTTGTCGGAAAGGAATTTCCTGATTTCCACACCATAAAGGTGGCCCAACTCAACGTGCGCCTTGGCATACTCGAGGGCGGAGGCATGCTCGAGCGATGCAAGACGGCGCTGCCACGATTCGGCATAGGGGACCGTGGTGGCCGCGAGGACGCGGTAGGTGCGGTCGGAAATGTCGCAGAGGGCAAGGTCAATACCATCGAGCGAAGTACCCGACATAAGTCCCAAAATCGTCATCTTTCTACTCATAAATTGAATCAATTTTGCTGCAAAAGTAAGAAAAAATATCCTAATATTCAGACTTTAAGAAAGTTTTTTTTCAACAATTGCCTGTGATTGAAAAAAAATGTGTAATTTTGCACCCTCAAACAACGAATATAACATAAAATAACAATATGAAGAAAATCATCAACACCCCCAACGCCCCCGCCGCCATCGGCCCCTACAGTCAGGCTGTGCAGGCTGGCAACACGCTTTACATTTCGGGACAGATTCCCATCAATCCCGCCACCAAGGAGGTGCCCGAAGGCATCACGGCGCAGACCGAGCAGGTCTTCCAGAACATCAAGGCCATCCTCGACGAGGCCGGCTACACGTTCGACGATGTGGTGAAGAGCACCTGCCTGCTGGCCGACATGGAGTATTTCAAACCCATGAACGAAGTCTACGCCAAATACTACAGCCACGACTGCCCCGCCCGCGCCGCCTACGCCGTGAAGGGACTCCCGATGGGCGTGCTGGTTGAGATTGAGACAATTGCTGTAAAATAAAGGTTGACAAGATGATAAGTTTATAGGTTGATACGTTTTCGCTTTGCCGAAGACAACTAGACCACAACAACTTATCAACTTATCAACATATCAACGCATCAACAAAAACACAACATAATGGATTTTAGCTACACCAAGCAGGAAGAACTGTTCCTGCAGATGATCAGAGAATTTGCGGAGAAAGAGGTGAAACCCCTCGCCGCCGAGGTCGACGAGGAAGAGCGCTTCCCGTGCGAGACCGTTGAGAAGATGGCCAAAATCGGCCTGATGGGCATCCCCGTGCCGAAACAGTACGGCGGTGCCGGCGGCACCAACCTCATGTACGGCATGGCCGTCGAGGAGCTGAGCCGCGTCTGCGCCACCACGGGCGTCATCCTGTCGGCCCACACCAGCCTCTGCGTCGCCCCCATCATGGAGAACGGCACCGAGGAGCAGAAGCAGAAATATCTGCCCAAGCTGGCCAGCGGCGAGTGGATCGGCGCCTTCGGCCTGACCGAGCCCAATGCCGGCACCGACGCCGCCGGACAGCAGACCACCGCCGTGCTCGACGGTGACGAGTGGGTGCTCAACGGCAGCAAGATTTTCATCACCAACGGCTCCTATGCCCACGTCTTCATCGTCATCGCCATGACCGACAAGAGCCTCGGCACCAAGGGCATCAGCGCCTTCATCGTCGAGAAGACCGACCCCGGCTTCTCCATCGGCAAGAAGGAGAAGAAGATGGGCATCCGCGGCAGCGCCACCACCGAACTCATCTTCGAAGAGTGCCGCATCCCGAAGGACCGCCAGCTGGGCCAGCTCGGCAAAGGCTTTGGCCTCGCCATGAAGACCCTCGACGGCGGCCGCATCGGCATCGCCAGCCAGGCCCTCGGCATCGCCCAGGGCGCCATGGACGAGACCGTCAAGTACACCAAGGAGCGCAAGCAGTTCGGCCGCAGCATCGCCCAGTTCCAGAACACACAGTTCCAGATGGCCGACCTCGAGACCAAGGTCCAGGCCGCACGCCTGCTGGTGCGCGCCGCACACTACAAGAAAGACCACGGTATCCCCTACTCCGCCGACGCCGCCATGGCCAAGCTCTTCGCCGCCGAGACCGCGATGGAGGTTACCACCAAGGCCGTCCAATTCCACGGTGGCTACGGCTACACCCGCGAGTACCCCGTCGAGCGTATGATGCGCGATGCCAAAATCACCGAGATCTACGAAGGCACCTCCGAAGTGCAGCGCATGGTCATCGCCGGTAAGTTGTTTAAATAATAAATCAGAATACTCCGAACACTCAGAGTAATCAGAATATTCAGAAAGAAAAATGAACATAGTAGTTTGCATAAAGCAAGTGCCGGACACCACCGAGGTGAAAATCAACCCCCAGACCGGTACACTCATCCGCGAGGGCGTGCCCTCCATCATGAACCCCGACGACAAAGGCGGCCTCGAATTCGCCCTCCAGCTGAAGGACAAATACGGCGCCCACGTAACCGTCATCACCATGGGTCTGCCCCAGGCCGAGGCCATCCTCCGCGAATCCCTCGCCATGGGCGTCGACCGCGCCATCCTGCTCACCGACCGCAAGCTCGGCGGCGCCGACACCCTCGCCACCTCCAGCGCCATCGCCGGCGCCCTGCGCACCATGGATGTCGACCTCATCATCACCGGCCGCCAGGCCATCGACGGCGACACTGCACAGGTAGGCCCCCAGATTGCCGAACACCTCGACCTGCCGCAGGTCTCCTACATGGAAGACCTCCAATACAACGAGGCCACCAAAACCTTCACCATCCGCAAGCAGCTCGAGGACGGCTACCAGGTGCTCGAGATGCAGGCCCCCTGCGTCGTTACCGCCCTGGCCAGCGCCGTGCAGCCCCGCTACATGAGCGTCAGCGGCATCGTAGACGCCTTCGACAAGGAAGTCGAGATCTGGGGCGCCGACCGCATCAACGTGCCCGACGAGGAAATCGGCAAGGCAGGCTCGCCCACCAGCGTCTTCAAGTCGTTCCCCAAGCAGCTCAAACCCGCCGGCCAGACCTTCGAGGTCAGCCCCGAGGAGGCTGTCGAGCTGATTGTCAACAAGCTCAAGGAGAAACACATCATTTAATGTTTGAATGTGTGAATGCGTAAATGCGTAAGTGGCTGACGCAGCACGATTGCGTAGCACTAACACAATAACGCACTAACACAATAACACAATCAAGAATATGAACTTAGCAGAATACAAAGATGTATACGTGTTTGCCGAACAGCGCGAAGGCAAACTTCAAAATGTGGCCCTCGAGCTGCTGGGCAAAGCCCGCGAACTGGCCGACGCCAACCAGGAGAAAGTCGTCGCCATGCTCCTCGGCAAGGACATCAAGCCCCTCGCCCAGACCCTCATCGAGCACGGTGCCGACCGCGTCATGGTCGTCGACCACGACCTGCTGCGCGACTACATGACCGAAGCCTACACCCAGGCCATCACCGCCATCATCGAAAGCGAGAAGCCCAGCATCATGCTCATCGGCGCCACCACCATCGGCCGCGACCTCGGCCCCCGTGTCTCCGCCCGCAACCGCACCGGCCTCACCGCCGACGCCACCAAGCTGGAAATCAGCGACGACGAGGCCCACGAATTCCGCATGACCCGTCCCGCCTTCGGCGGCAACCTCATGGCCACCATCCTCTGCAAGAACCACCGCCCGCAGATGTCCACCGTCCGCCCCGGCGTCATGCAGAAAATGGCCGCCGACAGCAGCCGCAAAGGCGAGGTCGTCGACTTCAGCGTCAACTTCGACACGGCCAAGATTGGTCGCGTCAAACTGATAAAGACCGTCAAGGAAGAGAAGACCGTGGCCGACATCAGCGAGGCCAAAATCCTCGTCTCCGGCGGCCGCGGCGTAGGCACCAAGGACGGCTTCGCCAAGCTCCAGGCCCTCGCCACCGAGCTCGGCGGTGAAGTCTCCAGCTCCCGCGCCATGGTCGACGCCGGCGTCATGGACGCCAGCCGCCAGGTCGGTCAGACCGGCAAGACCGTCCGCCCCGCCCTCTACGTGGCCTGCGGCATCAGCGGCGCCATCCAGCACCTCGCCGGCATGGAGGAGAGCGAACTCATCGTCGCCATCAACAAAGACAAGTTCGCACCCATCTTCCAGGTAGCCGACCTCGGCATCGTGGGCGACCTCCACAAGATCGTCCCCATGCTCACCGAGCGCCTGAAGACCATGCAGAAGTAACCATTGCGCATGATTGCATTCAAAAAAGAGGCACCTGTTTCTTACAGATGCCTCTTTTTTTTACAAATTAATGTAAGGATTTTGGGAATGAGTTGTCCAATGGTGTAGAAATTCAAAACGGCCAGATGAAAAGCACTAAAGAGAAACAATTTGAGGAACTGGTGAGGCAGTACAAGCGGACTATCTACTCCGTGTGTTATATGTTCTCGCGCGACAACGAAGAGGTCAACGACCTGTTTCAGGAGATTCTTGTCCGGTTGTGGCTGGGATACGACCAGTTCGAGAACCGCAGCAGCGTGAACACGTGGGTGTACCGCATCGCGCTCAACACCGCCATCAACTGCGACAAACGGGCAAAACGCCGCCCTCAGACGGTTCCGCTAAGCACCGACATCAACCCCTACGACCCGCAGGACACCTCGCTCGAACAGATGCATCAGCTCCATACGCTCATCCAGCAGCTCGACGTGATGGACCGCGCCCTTGTGATGCTATGGTTGGAGGGAATCGGCTACGACGAGATTGCCGCCATCATGGGCATCAGCGTGGCCAACGTGGGCGTCAAACTGCACCGCATCAAGGAGAAACTGATTCAGAAATCGAAATCCATCACCCAATAATCCTTTATCATCATGGAAGAAAACAGACAAAACCAGGAGATGGAGCTGTCGTCGCTGCAAGCACAATACAAGACGCTCCAAGAAAAGTTCAACCAGCAGGAAATCGTCAACAACGACCTGATGCACGAAATGCTGCATACGAGAATAACGGACTTCAAGCGCCGCAATATGGAAAGAGTGCTCACCTACGGGTTGCTGACCGCCGCCGTGGGCTGGAGCTGGTATTGCTTCGAGCTGCGTGTCCCCTTCGTGGTCCTGTCGGTGCTGCTTATTCTGCTCTTAGGCCTGTTCGAGCTGCTAGCCTGCCGGAAAGTGCAGCAAATCAACACGTCGGATGACGATATCCATACACTCACCCAAAAGATGAAAAGTGCGCAGACGCGATTCTCGCTGGTGTGGAGCACCGGGGTGCTTGCCCTTTGCCTGTGGATGATTTGGTTTGTGAGTGAGCTGGGAGCCAAACATGAGATTGCTATTCTACGACCCTCGTTCATCATTGTGGCTGCCATCCTCACGATATCTGTCATCCTGATACTGGGTCATATCGACCGACTGGCCAAGATGAGCGACGAGCTCGTGTCGCTAAGTGCGCGATTGAATGGCAGCGAAACTGCCGAAGCACCGTCCCATCGTCGTGGCAAAGCTTACTGGGCGAGCATAGTCTTGGTCGTGCTGAGCCTTGTCGGTCTCGTTTTCAAGCTGATGCACTGGCCTTTCGCCAGCCTCATCTATTTCGCCGCCGTACTGTCGGGAGTGGTCTTCGTATTGCTCACGGGAAATCATTTGGCTCGCATCGTCCCCGATGAACGCCCGGTAATCCGACTCGCCAAGATTGCCTGCCTGTTCCTTGTCGCCAACGCCGCCTTCCGGCTGTTCCACTGGCCTTTTGGAGAGTTCTTTGGAATTATCAGCGCAGTATTCCTCCTCATCGCCCTCCTCATCCACTTGCTGAGGCACCGTGGTTAAGGGTATAAGCCGAGGATGAAGAGCATGCAGAAAATACCAAGATGAGCCGCGAGCGTTGCCAACAGATTATCGACGAGGTAAAATCCGTTGTTGAAGGCCACTAACCGACACCCATACATCCCCCAACATACCCTCGGCAACATATATTATTATCTCTATAGAGATAATAATCTTCAGCATGTTACGTTATATTGGAAACTCTAGCGTAATTATAGGGAAACTATAGGGTAATTCTAGGGTAAATATAGGGATACCGGCATAATACAAGGGAATAACAAGCATAATACCAGCATACAGCTAACATAATACACGCCTATGTCGAAGATAGATTCCAATGGAATGGAGCACGGCCGTCGGGGCGACAAAATCTATGTGGTGCTCAACGGCCAGCAAATCAAGAAAGAGCTCTACCGCCCCACCAACCCACGCACTCCGGCGCAGCAGAAGCACCGCGCCAAGCTGGCCTTCGCCAACCGCCTCTCGGCACAGCTGGCCGAGGCCGTCAACATCGGCTTCGCGCGCATCGCCGAAGAGGCTCTGAACCAGACACCCCGCAACGCCTTCGTCAAAGCCAACTGGGACAATGGCGCCCTGCGCTGGGACGAGGAGACGGGCGCCTGGGCACTCTGCCCCGAACGCCTCCTGCTGGCGCAGGGGCCGCGCCACATCCCCGAGGGCATCACCGCCGAACTCGACGGCAACTTCCTGCACCTTAGCTGTCCAGACGCAGGGCTTAATGACAGGTATGCCGCACCCAACGACCAACTCCTCGTGGCCGTCTATCTGCCCGACATACCTGCGATGGCGCTCTATCGAGGCCCTCTGCGCGCCGACTGCGCCCGGTGCACCTTCGAACTCCCCGGCGAGCTGCACTCCACCCATGCCGCCATGCATGTCTACGCCTGGTTCCAGGCCACCTGCTTCCACCGCGCCTCCGGCACCCGCGCCCAGGTCCGCCCCGACCAAGCCAGCCCCAGCCGCCACCTCGGCACCTTCCCTATTCCCACCTTACCACATTAACGCATTCCCTCATTCATTTATATTTTGCCATTCCAAATAATCTTCGTATCTTTGCAGTTTGAAAAAACAATATATACACCCTACAATATATGAGAACCGAAGATCAAGTCAGAGACGAAGCTAAAATCATTCTTGGTTTTGATGACAATGAGCAACATGTGCAGCAAGGTACAGGTCAAACAACCACATTCAACCAATTGGGTTTTTCCAGGAATAACAATAAACCTGATGGATGGTATTTGCCTAATGACAAAGGGGGCATTGCCATTGTATTGGAAACAAAATCTGAAAAGGAAGACCTTTCAAAACAAAAATGGGTAAATGAATTATTAAAAAACATTGCAATAGTAAAGTCGCAATACTCCAAAGTTGTAGGGATTCTATACAATGGTGCTGATATTCGTGTTTTCAAGAACGAACAAGAAATAACGGGCATTGCAACGACATTACAGAATAAGGATTACTACAAACGCCTTTATTCGGAGCAAAAAATCGACAAACAGGAAATATATCGGCTGACAAAAAAGATTAATGACACACTGCATAAAGATTTTGGTATAAAGAATTTATACCATCGAATGATCTTTACAGCATGTGCTTTAGTCGCAAAACGATATGGTGCTGTCATGGACACTAAAATGTCATTTAAGGTTATGAAAGAGTCTATCTTGGACACTCTTAAACAGAATCTAGAAGAAGACAAACGTTTAAACGCCAAGATTGAACTGCTTACAGAGGTTTATTCGGAGATAAAAATGAACAATCCGAATAATCCAACAGCCATCGCAAATTTTATTGAATGGGTATCTGCCATTTCAGTATGCGTTAACTCTGATTATTGGAATGGCGAGGATGTGATGGGTATTTTCTTCAATGAATTTAACCGATATAAGAAGAAATCCGAATCAGGGCAAGTCTTCACTCCCGATCATATTACTTCGTTTCTGTACCGTCTAATTGATGTAAATAAAGATGACCGAGTATTGGATGCTGCTTGTGGGTCAGGGGCGTTTCTCGTCAAGTCCATGTGCAATATGATAAAGGAGGTTGGGGGTGTAAACACAAATGAATCCAGGCTGATTAAAAGAGAACAATTATTTGGTATTGAATGGGACAGAGAGATCTATGCTCTTGCATGTGCCAATATGCTCATCCATAAAGATGGAAAAACAAACCTTGAGCAACTGGATTCTAGAACAAAAGAAGCATGTAACTGGATAGAATCGAAAAAAATTACCAAGGTGTTGATGAATCCTCCATTTGAACGCAAATATGGTTGTCTTAAAATAGTCAAAAATGTATTAGACTCGGTACCGAAAGGAACAAAATGTGCATTTATACTGCCTGATAAGAAATTGGAAAAGGATATGTCAGACAAGGTATTCGGGAACAAACTACTGAAAGACCATACACTCACCACTATTGTAAAGCTTCCAGAAAATTTATTTTTTGGTCAAGGCGTAACAACATCTGCATTTGTTTTCATTGCTGGTAATAAGCAGAATGGCCGTGATATTGTAGGCTATTACATTGAAGATGATGGTTTGGAGACAGTAAAGAACCAAGGCCGCCAAGATATAAAGAATCGTTGGCCTGAAAAAGAGGATTATTGGATTCGTGCCATTCAAAATGGAGAAGATGACCGCTACCATACGAGACAAATTATCCATCCCTCAAAAGACCATTTGTCATATCAACTACCCGAGAAACCTTTTGAAATATCCGAAGAGGATTTTATCAAGACCTTAATGGATTATGAGTTATATAAACGAGGAATTGACACAAAAGATTTTGATGACAAACTGTTACAACGAGTTTTATATAGTAGCACCATTACTGAAAACGGGAAAGAAGTTACTATAACATTGAAAGGAGAATAAGATGCCAAGGGTTGATACTTCGAATTGGAAAACACATCTATTTAGGGACATATTTGATATTGTCAAAGGGACACGCTTGACAAAAACCAACATGATAGATGGCGACATAAACTATATTGGTGCAACAGCATTTAATAATGGCATTACTGCAAAAATTGGCAATACTGACCATATTCATCCTGCTGGTACAATCACAGTATGCTACAATGGCTCAATAGGCCAAACATTTTACCAAGAATCGCCGTTTTGGGCTACAGACGATGTGAATGTTTTGTATCCTAAATTTAATTTAACACTGCCAATAGCACAATTTATCATACCCATCATCTATAAGATTGGTCAGAAATACAAATACACAGATAAATGGACTTCTGTGAAAATGTTGGATACCGAAATACCACTTCCCACAACACCGTCAAATCAACCTGATTGGGATTATATGGAATACTACATCCAATCCATCAAAATAAAGGCTATAAAAAACATTGATTTAATAAAAAATATCATTGATAGAAACTCGTCGAAGATAGACACCTCAACGTGGCGAAGATTTCATTTATATGACGATTCTCTATTTGCCATTGATAGCGGTAATAAAATGGATAGAATTAAGATGACTAACAACCATCCTTCAATTAATTTTGTCGGTAGGGCTACTGCAAATAATGGCGTTACCGATTACATTGATAAAATTGAAGGGATAACACCCTATGAAGCCGGATGCATGACCATTTCATTGGGCGGCGAATATTTAGGTTCTTGTTTTATTCAGGACAAGCCTTTCTATACGAGCCAGAATGTAAATGTGCTTATACCCAAACATCCGATGTCCGACTATTGCAAACAGTTTATCGCCACAATGATTTTTAAGGAAGGTAGATTGCATTACAAGGCATTTCAAGACGAGTTAAACCGCCATATGAAAACTGATTTTACCATACCTCTACCACAAACAGAAGATGGCACACCTGACTGGATTTATATGGAAAAATATATGTGTACCATCGAGCAAAAAGCTTTATCAGCATTACAACATTTGAATAAATAGTACCATATTTGACTGAAGACTCTATAATAACATCATTTTTTTCGTTGTATCATGAGTAAAGTTGTATATCTAATGGGTGCAGGAGCCAGCTATGGAAAGAGGGAAAAGGACTCTAATGATAAAGATATTGCCGGAAAAATACTTGAAGGCTTACCAATAGTTAACGAAATACCTCTCAGGCTGCAACATATTATAGAGCTATACTCTGAACCAACATATAAAGAGAATGACACGAAAACCATATCAGAGATATCCATCAACTTGAGAAATGCACAAGCAGCATTGGTTGATGATTTACAATGGTTATATGACAACACAAAAAGGCATGCTACAATAGATACCTTCGCAAAAAAACTATTCTTAACTGGGAAAAAGGAAGAATATATTAAACTAAAAAGATTATTAAGTATTTATTTTAAAACAGAGCAACTAATAAATCGTCCTGATAGCAGATACGACACCTTTTTGGCAAGTGTATTACAAAGAAATACGAACGGGAAATTACGTATTAGCAATGATATTTCAATTCTAACGTGGAATTACGACAGCCAATTTGAAATTGCATATAGAGAATACCTCATAACAGATACTAATTCGGAAGACATTCAATTCCCTGAGCAATTGGGAATTGACATTCATTCTGATGCAGCTAATTTCCCAAAGCCAGCAACATTTCAAGACGATGGAGAACGACAGATAATCAAACTAAACGGAAGTGCGTCGTTTGAGAGTGAGTTCTCCATGGGACATTATTATTCATTTAATGATGGTAAATTAACAAAAGAGCAGTTCGAAAAAAATATATGGACATATTATGCACCCTACTATATTAATACCCTTAACAGGAAAAGATGTTTATTGAACTTCGCATGGGAATATGAAAAGACACCTGAATATATACAATTACTTAATAATACACTATACGGTGCAGAATTCTTGGTTATAATTGGGTACACATTTCCTTTTTTTAACCGTGAAGTAGATACTTTTTTGTTTGGATTTCTATGGAGACGCCTTCAAGCCATCTATATTCAGGATCCTAATGCCAGCAATATTAAAGAGTCCGTTTTGAATATTATTCACAGAGCTGGCGGAATTATCGATGAAAACAGCATAATGCTAAAGAAAGATGTTGATCAGTTTTTCCTTCCCCCAGAGCTGTAAAATAATTATTTAACAATCAAATATGTAACCGTAAAAAAATCATCAACAAAATATGGAAAATAATATTCAAACTATTACGAGAACAGCAGCAATGATGCATGCTGACGAACAATCTGGGCGAACAATCAAAAGTGTAAAAAGAACTTTTATTGATGCCGTTTTTGTAAATGAAGAGAACGCCCCAAAAACCATAGATGAAATAGTTACTATTTTACAAGAAAAATTTGAACTGGTTTTTCTTGAAAAAGATGTGGCTGAAATTATATGTGATGACAGATATTATGTTTTGATACTAGGGAAAAACAAACATGACAATACATATTATCTTCCGAATGAACGTTTTATAAAACTAAAAGGACGAAGTGAGTATTGTATTGATAATGCTATTGAGGAATATATCGAAAATAAGGAAGATGTTGAGAAGGAACAAATTAAAAATCTATTAAACAAATACCTGTATGAATTACTAAACACTAATATAGGAGCATTCAGTCAGTTGCTGGAAAGAAAAGGCACCGCCCTATCTTCTGTAATTGATTCAAGCACCTTTGAGGATTCTGAAATCGATATTATAAACGGATTTCTGACTTATGAGAATCCTCGCAAAGACAAGGCATTATTTGAACTCATCAATTATTGTATCGAGTATGCTTCTGCTTTTAATTGTGTTGACCCTAAAACTATAATTTCCGCATTAAAAAACAAAAGATTATATCTAGATAATTCACTTATTTTTAGAGCTCTTGGAATTAATGGTCCAACAAGGAAACAACGTGTTGAAAACCTACTCCAAAGATGCAATATGACTGGTCAACAATTATTCATTAGTTCTATTACTCGTAAAGAGTTCTTTGATAGCGTAAATTTTCATATTAATCAAATTAAAGGAACTACACCATACGGATCAATTAATGCCCAATTATTTAGAATATACACTGGTGGCTATTCAATATACCAGTATTATCACGAATGGAGAAGATATCGAACATCATATGGCTATGAAACATTTCGGATTCACATTAAAAATGAATTTGACGCTTTTTTAAAAAAATTTGGAATACAAGAAGACTTTAATAAAAAATATAACGAAAGAGATGATCGTTCGAAAATTGACCAATACTTCGAAGAAATAAAAGGTTACAAAGGAAACAAGAACCCTGGTTTAATTGAAAATGATGCTAAAAATGTACTATGGGTTGAACTTGCTAGAGAAGGATGTGACTATAATATCAGAGATACAAAATATTATTTTTTGACATCAGACCGGAAATTGCAAAGTTGGGATTTGTCACACTCAAAGAATCAGCCAATCACCATGTTGCCCAGCCAATGGTTGGCCCTTTTATTAAAATACTTTTCCCAGAGCAACAATGATTATAAGAGTTTTGTTAGTTTCCTATCTATTCCTAAAGAGGATAATCAAATATCGCCAGAAGATTTACAGGTTGCTCTTGCAAGTATAAGTGAGATAACAGAAGATTATCAAAAACAAGAGAACATTGTTTCTGAACTGCTTGAAGTTCACGAAACATGGAATATAAGGAGTCGCGAAGATGTTAAGAGATTTGCGAAAGAAAAATTAGAGACAGACTTTCTTAAAAAGATAAAAAGCATTGAGGAGAGCAGTCTGAATAAGCTGAATGAACAAAAAGACATATCAAATCAACAGTTGTTACAGAAGCAGGAAGAACTTGAAAAGTTGATACATTTACATGATGAAGAAAGAAGACAAGACAAGATTGAAAGGTTGGAGGAAAAAATATATAATTGCAAAATCCAACTAAAAGATAAACAAACAATATTAAAACAAATCAATCAAATATGCAATCGAAAGCGAAACATTTTTATTACATTTGCAATTATCTTATATGTTGCATACATAATAATACTTGGGGTTTTAATATTCATTGTGTATGATTGGAATGTCATGGAACCTATCACCTTTTTGAGTGGATTAATTATGGCATTTTTGCCAGTTGTTTATTCATTATGTAGCCAACAGAGTTTTGAATTCTGGCGGCTTCCAAGTACATACAGAGATAAATGCTATAAAAAACTGTGCGAAAAAAATGCTGTTGAAGAATCTGAATTAAATGATTTGGTCGACACAATAAATTCACTTAAAGAAGAAAAAGACCTCCTTGAGGGTAAAAAAACTGAACTGACCATGATTTTGAATGAGGGGTAAAGCGGAGCACAATGACAGGCGCCTCTCCCACACCAATAGTGAGGGGATATTAGGTGTCGCATTCCCGTTTTTGGGGATATTTAACACCCCACCATCAGAAGATGTGAGAACTGTGTAACTTTGCAAAAGGAACAACAGTAAGCAGTTTGCTGTTAATTGAAAGAGGTATTATTTGAATATGAGCAAGATATCCATACGATTCTATAAAGACCATCAGGTGCGTGCCGTATGGGACGAGGCAAACGCCAAATGGTGGTTGGCTCATCAAGCTCGCCAGCCGCAGCATTCGATAGTGGATATTGTGGCAGACATCACAGAAAGCCCTAATCCACGAAAGTATTGGAGTGTACTAAAAACAAGGCTAAAAAAAGACAACAATGAGTTGACTACAAAATGTAGTCAACTGAA
>Ga0256406_1003981_pt1 | contig 17556 bp, 12 predicted proteins | sample RumenRJG_03DNA_FD_185986 | JGI IMG/M metagenome (GOLD analysis project Ga0256406, IMG submission 185986) | Bovine rumen microbial communities from Lethbridge, Alberta, Canada - RJG_03 | ecosystem: Host-associated > Mammals > Digestive system > Stomach > Rumen | place: Canada: Alberta | collected...
CCCATAATGTATCATTTTGTTTTGTATAATATATAATCATATTAAAATTTTGATTAGCCTCATTTTGATTTTCTTCAACATTTTCTATTAAACTTACATTTGAAATATTACTTGAACTTACTGTAAACACAATATCTAATTTTAAATCAATTTCTCCTCCTGGCATTATATTATAATTTTCATTTGTTATACTATAACTAACCGATAAGCTTGAATTTTCATTTATATTTTTTCCATTTACGTTACAATTAAACGGAATACTAATTGTTTGATTTGATACTCCAGTAAATTCTGCAGTTGAGTGTGTAAATGTGAATTCAATATTTCCTGTTAAATTTGCAGCACCATTTACAGCTTTTTTGTCTTGTATATTTACAATCACATCTGTATCATAAACTTTTTCACTTCCTATATCTAACTTTTCTCTTTGGTTTATACTATATGTTCCAACATATACAGATTTGTTTTGAATTAGATTTACATTTTTTTGATTAAATTTTAAATTTTTGCTAGGACTATATAAATCTCTAATTACATTTATCTCTTTACTTGAATATGCAATAACTTGCATTCCTATTTCCATATCTACCGATACAGTTTTATCCTCACTTCCATTTGGTTTTATAAGCATATTTCTTATTTCAATATTAGGGTCACATATTGCATCTTCTTTAATATCTTGCATGTCTACAAAACCCATTACTGGAAATACTCTTTTTACTTGAAATACTTTTCCTTCTTCGTTTGAATAAAGCATTTTGAAATTTATATCAGCTTTTATTAAAATTTTATTAACACTTATTTTAGTTTCCACATTCATAATATTAACATTTGTCTTCAAAATTTCAGCTAAATTATTTGTATTATCAATTGCTACTTTTTCGCTTACGCTTGCTTTTGTTGATGCCATTCCTAAAACATTATTTATGGTGAACTTTTTTTCTAATTTTTGTATATCATCTAATTTTACATTATTAACATATTCAATGTTTGATGATGTAAATAATTTTACATCAAAATTCATATTCACCTTTATATTAATTTTACGTTCATTTATTATTTGACATTTAATACTTTGAAGTAATACTTTTGTATTTTCTATCATTTCCGAAGTTGCATTTTCAATTGCAATTATTTGTGAAAAATCTATTGTATGATTTATGCTTCTTACTGTATTTTTTCCATTTTCATTTGCTGTGTACATTATATATGTTATAACACAGCCATCAATTCTAATTCTACCCTCGCTAACTTCTTTTTTGTAAATATTAACTATTCCAGAAGTTCCAGCAATTTCAATAATGTCAGGTTTAACATCTGGTACAATGCAGTCAGATTCAATATTAACATTTGCATTCTTTTTTGCAATTACTTGATTTATATTAAACTTTCCTTTTTCAGTTTCAACACTCATAAAAAAATCCTCCCATATCTTTTAATAAAAAATATGCGCAGGATTTTATAATTATTACAAAAAATATTATAATTATCGTTGTGCAAGTTAAAGATAGTAAATACCAAGTTTCATATAAAATTTAATAACTCTTAGGACTTTCTTGTTTTGAACGTCACCTCTTACGTAACGAATAAAAATTGAAAATGATTATTGTTCGCTCTGTTTACATAGTTTTTTACACTTTTTTTATTTACTAATTAATCCATTAGCAGTAGTATCCTTGTTATAATTTTTACAATATTGATTAATAACACATGATGAACATTTTGGATTTTGTGCTTTACAAATTTCTCTTCCATGATCAATAAATAAATGATTTATATCTTTCCAGTATTCCTTTGGAATTACTCTCAATAAATCTTGTTCTATTTTTGTTGGTTCTTTTTGTTGCGAAAAACCTATTCTATTTGCAAGTCTTTTGCAATGCGTATCAACTGCTATCCCCTGTGGATCATTAAATGCATCACACATTATTACATTTGCACTTTTTCTTCCAACTCCTGGTATTGTTTGTAACAGTTTTATATCCTTTGGAACTATTCCATTGAAATCTTTAACAATTTTTTCCCCAGCAAGTTTTAAATTTTTTGCCTTATTATGATAAAACCCACATGTTTTTATCATTTTCTCAATGTCCTTGATATCCGCATTAGCAAAATCCTCAGGAGTATTATACTTTTTAAATAATTCCTTTGTTACCTTGTTTACTCTTTCATCAGTGCATTGTGCTGATAAGCAAACTGCGACTAGAAGCTCAAAAGGATTTTTGTAATTCAATGAGCCTTTTGATTGTGGATATTCTTTTTTTAAAATTTTAACGATTTTTTTTGCATCTAATTGTTCCATTACACAACTCCATTAATTATATTGGGCAATCATTTTTTATATTTAATTAAAGTAACATAAGAATAATAGTTAATTAACAAATTCTACAAACGTTTATTTTTCTCTAATTAATAGTTAATATAAGAATAATTGTTAATAAACAAATTTTACAAAAGTTTTATTTTTCTAATTAATAGTTAATATAAAAATAATATTTAATAAACATGTAAAGATTCAGTATAGCTAAATGTTTTAACATAAGTAAGAGTCTTTCATACTTCAAACCTACAAGTTATTAAATATTATTTTTATTAATCATTATTTATTTAAAGTACCGCTCATTATAATGCTGTTTCCATTATATTCATCAAGATTTACACTATTTTGATTTTCAATTGACATATTATCTCCACTTGCAGTTATTGTAACTGTTCCGCTTCCTTTAATTTCACCAAGCGTAATTTCTTGATTTTGTTTTGTTAAATCAATTGAAACCTTCTTTGAAATTTGTTCTTTGCCATTAACAACAACTTTTATTGTAACGTCTCTACTAGTGTCATTTCCTGTTGAATTTTCATCTTTTTTAACCTGAGCTGCTTTTGCGACTGTTAGGTCAAGATTCAATGTTACTTTGCTTTCTTTAGTTTGAATTTTATTTACAACCAAATTAATTGTTGTTCCCTCTGTAACCTCTTGACCTTGTTCAACACTTTGAGAAATAACTTCTCCATTTGTTTTATCATCATGTTCTTCATAAGTTACGTTTGCCTTTAATTTTGCATTACTTAATGTTGCTTTTGCAGTTCCTTCATTCATTCCAACAACTGTTGGGACTGTTGTTTTTGCTGTTCCTAGACTTACGTGAACTTTTACAGTGTCTCCTGATTTAACCATTGTACCTGCTTTTGTTTCCTGGCTAATTACCTTTCCTTCTTCTACCTTGCTATCATTGTCATTTTGTTCTTCCAACTTAATTCCCATTTTTGTTGCAGTATTTCTAACATCTTCTATCGATTTACCTGTAAAATCTGGTAGTTCTGTTGTCTCTGGTCCTGTACTTAATACAACTGAAATTGTTGTTCCTTTTTTTACCTTTTCTCCATCTGAATATTGTGGATCTTGTGAAATAATTTTTCCTTCTTCAACATCACTACTTGCAATTGAATCTGAAACTTTTAAAGCTAATCCTTCTGAATTAGTATCATTTTGTGCCTCTTCATAAGTCTTTCCAACCAAATTTGGTAATGCTACCTTGCTAACAATTCCGCCGTCTAAAATTATTTTTGTTATTAAAAAAACAATTATAAATAGTGCTGCTAAGCCAAATATTATTGTAGGTACTTTTGCCTTTGGATGTTTATCAAAAAAACCTTTTTTTGATTTTGTGGATTTTCTTCCATCATCTTTAATTGCTTTCATAACCCTTGTGTATCCACCATCAGCATTTTCAATAACAACAAAATCACCATCTGGATCCTTTAAAGCCTTGCTTAAATCTGCAATCATTTCTTCTGCTGTTTGATATCTTTCAAGTGGATCTTTTTGCATAGCTTTCATAACTATATCATTAACAGCTTGTGGAATTTCACTATTTATTTCCATAGGTTCAACCGGATCTTCTTGCATGTGTTTTAATGCTACTGACACTGCTGTATCTGCATCAAATGGAACTTTTCCTGTTAACATTTCATACATGACTACACCAAGTGAATATATATCAGATTTTGCATCAGTTATTCCACCCTTTGCTTGTTCAGGTGAAAAATAGTGAACTGACCCTATTGTAGTTCCAAATGCAGTAATTGTTGAATTTGATACCGCTTTTGCGATTCCAAAATCTGCAACCTTTGCTACTCCATCCTCTGTAATAATTATATTATGTGGTTTTATATCTCTATGAACAATTCCATTTTTATGAGCTTCTGATAGAGCAGATGCAATTTGCATTGCAATATTTACTGACCATTTCCATGAAAGAGGTCCTTCTTTATTAATTATTTCTTTTAACGTTTTACCTTTTACAAGTTCCATTACTATATAATAAAGGTTAGTCTCTTCTTCATGTCCTACATCATATATTGAAACTATGTTTGCATCTGATAAACTTGCAGCAGATTGTGCTTCTGTATTAAATCTTTTTATAAAATCCAAATCTGTTGTAAATTCATCTTTTAAAATTTTAACAGCAACATATCTATTAAGTACACGGTCTTTGGCTTTATAAACTTTCGCCATTCCGCCGTTTCCAACCTCTTCAAGAACTTCATACCTGTTTCCAATAATTTTACCAATTAAATTCATATTTAATTCCTTTCTTGGTTAAACACGTTTTAGCAAAATCATTTTATCTTATGATTATTGCAGTAATGTTATCCCTACCACCATTATCATTTGCTTTTTGAATAAGTGGTTTAGTTGCATCTGTTGGATTTTCACTAATAATATTGCATATCTCTTCATCAGAAACCATATTAGTTAATCCATCTGAACACATTAAATAAATATCGCCTTTTATAAATCCTTTTATCATACAATCAGGTTCAATGTATTCTGTACATCCTAGCGCCTTCATCAGCATATTTTTATCAGGATGACTTTTACTTTCCTCTTCAGTAATTTTTCCCTCATCAACTAGTTGTTGAACATAACTATGATCTTTTGTAAGCTTTCTAAAGAAATTTTTTCTAAGTCTATATATTCTACTATCACCAATATGTGATATAAATGCTTTGCTCTGATATATCAAGCAAATATCAAGCGTTGTTCCCATTTTACTAAGTTCTTCATTTTGCTGTGACTTTTCATAAACTACTAAATTAGCATATTGAGAAGCCCCTTTTACAAGTTCAAGTAAAGCTTCTTTACTTTCAAGTGATTTGTCATAATTATCAATAATGTAATTTTTCGCTGTTTTTACTGCTAATTGGCTTGCAACTTCGCCACCATTATAGCCTCCCATTCCATCAGCTAAAATGAACAGTTGAACTTTGTCATCAGGATAGCTTACATAAAAATAATCTTCATTTATTTCTCTGGCTTTTCCTACATCTGATGTTGCAAAAGCTCGTATCATAAATTTCCTCCTATTGATTTTTTAAACTTTGTCTTCTAAGTTGACCACATGCAGCATTAATATCAGATCCTAACTCTCTTCTAATTGTCGCTGTAATTCCATGGTCATTTAAATAGTCCCTAAATTTTATAATATTGTCAAGTGAACTCTTTGTATATTTACCATTTTCAATTTTATTTATAGGTATTAAATTTACATGGCAAAGCATTCCATGAAGTAAATTTACAAGTTCTTTGGCATCATTTAGATTATCATTATTATCCTTTGCCAAAGCATATTCAAATGAAATTCTTTTATTTGTCTTTTTTATATAGTATTTACATGCCTTCATAAGCTCTTCAATATTATATGCATTGTTTATTGGCATCATACTAGATCTTGTCTTATCATTGCTACTATGTAGTGAAACTGACAATGTGCATTGAATATCTTTATCGGCAAAGTCATATATTCTTGGTACCACTCCACTTGTTGAAACACTAATATGTCTTGCTCCTATGTTTAAGCCCTTTTGATTGTTTAAAATTTCAATTGCTTTTATTACATTGTCATAATTGTCCATTGGTTCTCCAATCCCCATAAAAACAACATTTGAAATTTTGCAATTTTCGTCTTGTTCAATAGCTAAGATTTGCTCAACTATTTCTCCTGGTGTTAATCCTCTAACAAAAGGTATTCCTGTTGAAGCACAAAATTTACATCCCATTTTACATCCTATTTGAGATGATACACAAACTGTCTTTCCAAAATGATATTCCATAAGGACAGATTCAATAGCATTTCCATCATTTATTCCAAATAAGTATTTTTTTGTTCCATCTTTTGATTCCAATTTTCTAGCAATTGTGAAATTACATATATCAAAATTCTGTTTTAATTTTTCTCTAAGTTCTATTGATAAATTAGTCATTTCGTCAAAAGATTTTACTTTATCAACATAAAGCCATTTAAAAATTTGTTCAGCTCTATATTTCTTTTCACCAATATTTTCAATTTCTATTTTTAAATCATCTAAATTATAATCTTTTATATTTTTCATACCAACAATATGTTAGCACATTTTATGCATTTTTGCAATAATTTAGGCATAATATACCTACATTGTTTTTTTACTTTGTAGAATTGCACATGCTTTTTTTCACTTGATACATAATTTTTTGCTTTTGTTCTTGCATTTGCTTTTACAACTTGTATTTACTTTGTCTAATTACTCTTGCTTTTCACTTGATACATTTTTTATTTCTGTTGTCATTAGCTTACATTAAAACGCATTCTTAATTTTTAGAACTTCTTTTAACTTCTTTCTCTTCTAGGTATCCATCTTTTACAAAAAATTTTGTATATTTTACAAATGAATAAATTGCAAATACTAAAATAACATAATACAAATATTTATCAAATCTGTACCAGTTAAATTGTTTAATAAGTAATGAACTTATTACTGTTACATAAATTAATACAGTCGTAGCCTTTCCATACCATTTGCTTGAAACAACATATTCTTTTTTGTATAAAAAAGTTCCTCCTATAATCATTAATAAATCTTTTATAAGTAGGATTGCAATTATCCAAATATCAACCATTCCCTTTAATCCCAAAGTTAGAAAAACTGAAATTTGTGTGCTTTTATCAGCTAATGGATCAAGCACCTTCCCTATATCTGAAATTGCATTAAACTTTCTAGCAATTAGTCCATCAATTACATCTGTTAAAGATGATAATGAATATAATATGATGGCTAAAACATACTCCTCCTCAATTAAAGCTTGTACAATAAATGGTATAAAGAAAAATCTTGCAATTGTTAATATATTTGGTACATATTTTATCATAAAATTGTTGTATGATTTAAAATCATACTTCTCCTTATATAAATATATTTAGGTTTTTAAAAGGCTACCCATAAACCTTTATATAACAATTAATTCATAACATATTTGCTATGTTAATGTCGCAATTTCTTTACTTTCAATTGTAGTTTTATAATATTCTCTCTTATTATGTCCTTTATTATTATTTCATTATACTTTTATTATGTTTTAATATTGAAAAATTATGTTCACTTTTTATAGACTAGATATTATCATAAAAAAGAGTAATTTTCAATATAAAAAAATTACTCTTTTTACGCTGAATATAAAACATATAGCTTTATATCCATACCATTGTTTAACTTTATTTATTATATGTTGTAAAACTATTTTACTTTTTCTCTTTTATTTCTTTAAGAATCTTTGACTTAAATTCATCAATTGTCATTTGCCCTATGTCTCCATCTTTTCTGCTTCTTACTGAAACTTTGTTGTTTTCAATCTCCTTATCTCCAACAACAAGCATATATGGAACTTTTAAAAGTTGTGCTTCACGTATTTTATATCCTATTTTTTCATTTCTATCATCAACATCAACTCTAATTTGTTCTTTGAATAATTCGTCCTTTACCTTGAATGCATAATCATTGTGTTTTTCAGATATAGGTAAAACTTTAACTTGATGTGGTGCAAGCCATACAGGTAAATTTCCTTTTGTTTCTTCAAGTAAGAATGACATGAATCTATCAGATGAACCAAGAATCGCTCTATGAATTACAACTGGTCTATGTTCTTTTCCGTCTTCTCCAACATATGTTAATTTGAATCTTTCAGGAAGTGCAAAATCAAGTTGGCAAGTTGGAATTGTTACGTCATGGCCTAACGCAGTGCGAATTTGAATGTCAATCTTTGGTCCATAGAATGCAGCTTCTCCTTCTGCTTCATAGAAATTAAGATTTAATTCTTTCATAATTTCTCTAAGTTGATTTTCTGCTGTTTCCCACATTTCATCATTATCAATATATTTCTCTTTGTTTTCCTTGTCTCTTAAAGATAATCTGTAACTAAATGCATCTTCTGGAAAACCAAAGTCCTTAATATAAACATCTTTAATTAATTTAATAACATTTCCAACTTCATCTTTAATTTGATCAGGTCTAACAAAAATATGTGAATCGTTTTGACACATTTCACGAACTCTTTCAAGTCCACAAACTGCACCTGAATTTTCCCATCTAAAATCATGAGCAAGTTCGGCAATACGTATTGGTAAATCTCTGTACGAATGAATTTGGCTCTTATAAATTAACATATGGTGAGGACAATTCATTGGTCGTAAAACAAATTCCTCATTGTCCATTTTCATTATTGGGAACATATCATCTTTGTAATGGTCCCAGTGTCCACTTGTTTTATAAAGGTCTGTTGTTGCAAGTGATGGAGTGTAAACATGTTGATATCCAAGTGATAATTCTTTATCTTGAATATATCTTTCAAGAATTCTTCTAATTGTTGCTCCATCTGGTAAATATAATGGAAGTCCAGCTCCAACTAATTTATGTGTCATAAATAAATTAAGGTCTTTTCCGATTTTTCTATGATCTCTTTCTTTTGCTTCTTCAAGCATTTTTAAATAGTCTTCAAGTTCACTTTTTTTAGTAAATGAAATTCCATAAATTCTTTGAAGCATTTTATTGTGCTCATCACCTCTCCAATATGCTCCGGAATTTGAAAGTAATTTTACACATTTAACTTGCCCTGTTGTCATTAGATGAGGTCCTGCGCAAAGGTCAGTAAAATCACCTTGTTTATAAAATGAAATTTCTTCTCCATCTTTTAAATCGTTAATTAATTCAACTTTATATGGTTGATCTTTCATTAACTCTAGTGCTTTATCTTTTGGTAAAGTGAATTTCTCAATTGGAATATTTTGCTTTATTATTTTGTTCATTTCCTCTTCAATTTTAGCTTTGTCTTCATCATTAAAGCTCTCTGTTGAATCAAAATCGTAATAAAATCCTCCATCATTTATTGCTGGGCCAATTGCAAATTTTGTGTCAGGAAATAAATGGCTAACAGCTTGTGCCATAATGTGTGAAGTTGTATGCCAATATGCCTTTTTCCCTTCAAGGTCAGAGTCAAATGTTAAAATTTCAAGTTTGCAATCTTTATCAATAATTGTTCTTAAATCAACAACCTTTCCATCAACTCTTCCGCAAGTTGCCATTCTAGCAAGTCCCTCTGAAATTTCTTTTGCAATTTCAATAATGCTCATTTCTTTTTCAATTGACTTAATTGAGCCATCTTTTAATTCAATATTAATCATATCTATTCCTCCTTTTTCCTTTTAATAAAATAAATTGATTAAAATTATAGGTTTGTTTTAATTAAACATGATTACCAAAAAATATAAAATTAATTCATTTATTTAATTTTATATTTTTTGTATTTCTAATTTATGGATTGTTACTTTATTATAAAAAAACACTCCTAAAATAAGAAAATTAACCTTTTATTTTAGCTTTTAGATTGTTACCTAATTATAAAAAAACACTCCTAAAATGTATAATAATTTATACATCTCGGAGTGTTAAAATTTTATAACACGGTTCCATCCGAAAATTAACTTAATTAATAACTTGTAACGTAAGTTGACGTCTAGCTTAATTCACTAGCCTTTATAAGAAGCTGGTTTTCAAATGAACTTACTTAAATTAGCTCTCAGCCTAAGACCAATTCTCTCTAAAAGTAGTAATCATTTTACTCTTTCTTCCATTAGTTTTAAATTGTTTCCATTCTAAACCCATTTTTAAATTTTGTCAATACAAAATACAAAAAAATTTGGCCTAGTATGTGTCAATATTTTGTAGGCAATTTTTTTATATTTGTAAGTTCCTTACCTACAAATATTTTACACTAACTTGAACCCCATTGTAATCCATTTATAATAATTTCTTAATAACTCATTTAAGAAATGTCTTAATTAAAAAATATATTTACCTGCATAATAAAAAACTACCCAAATTATTGGGTAGCTTTTGTAAGTTAATCTTCAAACTTTTTGTAAAGTTCGTCTTCATCATACTCTAAATAATCTTCAGATTTATCGTACATATCCGCTCTATTTTCTTTGAGCTCATTAGATTCCTCTTTAAGATCATCATTTGAGTAATCATCCAAGTCCGAGTTCAAGACTTCTTCTACACCATTGCATGTTATTCTAAAACAAACCTTTCTCGATGCAACAAATGTAGGAACATGACCCATATATTCATTTTCCAAGTACTTTTTGAATTTCTCTTGATTCTCTGGATCACCGTGATTTATAATCACAGCCTTTTTGTCACTAAATTGATCTAGAAGCAATTCCTTTAATTCATTTGCCTTAGAATGACCTGATATCTTAGTGTATTGATAAACATCAAAGTTTTTAACAATTGTTTTCCCATCTGGAAGAATAATTGTTTCCCCTTTTGGTGTATCAATAAACCTTTTCGCCACTCCATTTGGTGGAACATAGGAAGTCAAAATCAGTCCACTAAGTGGATTTGAAGCTTCTTTTATTGCCATTGCTAAGCTGTTTCCTGCCTTCATCATTCCTGGTGTAACCAGCATGATATAATGTTTGTTCTTAGGAGTCATTTTTTTGTTATTCATGAATTCAATATCATAATAATCAAAAATATAATCATTTGGAACTCCAATCGTATCACGATATGCCCTTATTAGATAAAACAGTTCTTGTGCCAATGTTCCCTTAACAAAAATTTTTGTTCTAGTAGGAATCTGCATAGTCTGTTTCATGACATACAGTTTGTGAAGCAAAATTTCCAGCCTCTCATTAGCTATTGTAGCTATAATTACGTTACCACCTCGGTTGAAAATTTTAGCCACATTTTCTTCAAATCCATCTGATTTAATCTCATTGGAAAAGCTCCCTCCATATGTACTTTCGCACATAATTGTAACTGGAAGATTCTTTATCCAGTCTGGGTAATTATAATCAATCAGAAACTCGTTGTTATACTTTATGTCTCCTGTAGCCATTATATTGAATGACTCTCCATTTGAAAATCTGTACATAATGAAGTAAGAATATGCTCCAGGTAAATGGTTGTTTTTTAATGGAACAACACTTACCCTTACTGAATTATCTGAAAAAATTTCAAACTCTTCATTAGGTCTGATTGTTTTTATCAAACTTATGCTCTTCCTTACATCACTTTTATCATATAACATAGCTCCTTCAAGATTGCAAATATAGCAACAATCTTGTAATAGTGGCCCTATCTCCACCCGACTAAAATCTGATAGATATATTGGTCCTTTATACCCTCTTTTTACCAGATAAGGTATAAGTCCAATATGATCATCATGATCATGTGTAATGAGAACAGCCTTTATCTTACCAATCTCATCATCTTTGATTGGTAAATTTCTGTTAATCATATTTACCCTCTTTTTTGCTTCCTTGTCATCATCCTCCTTTTGCATTGCAATTCCACAATCTACGACAATGTAATAATTTTCATTGTTGCAATCAATACCTTTAAGGTAAGTCATCGAGTGTCCGCAGAATTCATCGGAAGTCTGTAATATTATACTTTTCCGACATTCTTTGTTATCTTTAATCTCGATCATAAGATGCCTCCTATCCTTACTAAAAAAACTTTTGACATATTTATTTTATACCCGTAGTAGTCTTATGTCAACCAATTTATGTAAAAAAAATTGAAAAAATCAATCTCTTGATTATTTTTTAACTCTGGTATTTAATCTTGCAACTTACATTTACTTTGCAAAATTGCACTTACTTTTTCACCTGATGAAAAAAGTCAATTTCTCTTACAATTGACCTTTTAGTCCTAGTTAAGCATTTATTTAAATAAAAAATGCATAATATTTAATAATTAGATTACTAAATATTATGCGGTCTTTTTTTATATAAAAACAATAACTAGTCTTCTATATCTGAAAATCTATTTATTGTCTCAAGAAGTCCTGGCCAAACTGCATTTGTAAGCTCTTCCTTATTAGCATTGACCTTCCAGTTACCTTTTTCTTTAACTAAATTAAATGTAATTGTTGTAGTTTTACTTTCAATAGAATCAGAATCTATTAAATCCTTAATATAGCTATTTATTGAATCTTGGTTAGTATCTTTCGAACTAAATGCATCTTGTAGAGTTTTGAATAAAGCTGCTGTTATAACTTGCCCAATATTTTTGTTTGTAATTTCAACAGTTACTGTTGCATTTTTAAAATCGGCCTTTGTATCAACAATATTGTATGTCATTTTTTTAGAAAACATTCTAATTGTTTCATCATCATTTTCAAGCTTGCTTTCATTTGTAGTTGATTTTTTAACTGTATTATTTTTTGTTTCAGTGTTTGTATTAGTTGTGTTTTCAGTGTTTGTATTAGTTGTGTTTTCTGTATTTGTATTAGTTGTATTTTCTGTATTGCCTGCTAAAAACATATTTTCGCTATTTTCATTTGTTTCATTAGAAGAATTTTCGTAATTTACTATTGCACTATTTGATTCATCATCATCTGAATCTTCGCTAATTATTGAATTTTCATTTGATGATGTATTTTCAACATTTTCTAGGTATTCATTAATTGTTGCTTTATCACCTGATTGAATTGCACCAATTAACATTTCGACAGTCATATTAGCAGTTGATTTTTGATGGTTTAGCATCATTTTATAAACCAAGCAACATGCAACTATTAATATAACTATTAATATTACAGCCTTTAATGCTCCATTACCCTTTTTACCGTTTTTCTTTTTTTCTTTAACAACCTTACCATTTGTAAAGTTTTTTTCTGCTGTTGCTTCTTCTTTTTTTATATTTTCAGATGTCTTTGGTGTAGAAACCTTTTTGTTTGCAACAGTCTTTTTAGTACCTTCATCTTTTTTTGCTATACTCTTTTTTTCTTTTGAAACCTTTTTAGTTGTAGTAGTATTTTTTTCCTTTGCATCTTTTTTTATTGTATTAGATGTTTTTTTACTTGTTTTCTTGGTTTCATCATTATCTTCTTTTGCCATTTTTATTTCCCCCAATCCTATAAAATTATCAATCTGTATTTTAGCAAATTATTTTTATTTTTTCAAGCTTTGATATATAAAATGTATGATAGCATTATTGACTTTACTTTTATATTGACTATAATCTATAAAATGCTTAAAAATACATACTAAGTTCCAGTTTAGAATTTAAACCGGAACTTAGCCTTGTGATGTTTTACAAATATATGTCCATCCTATTTATTTTTATAATATTTCATAAATCCAATACTCTTCTTTAAAAGGAGAACCACGTATTTCTAATCAGAAATACGTGGCTTGTTTTAGTTTTCATATTTACTTAGCTTCTCTATTGGAAGAATCAATCTTCCTTTAAAGAGTCCACATGCATCGTTCATTCGATCAATGCCATAGCATGTAAACATATCTACATCAACCTTTGACAAGTCAAGATTAATTAGATTGTTTAATCTCATCAAGGCCTGATCATAAACCTTGTTTTGACCATTTGGAACCTGAAGGCACGCAGATTTTTGTGCTTGCCGTTTTTCATAATTTGAATGGTCTGCTTCACCAATCTCGGCGAAATCATCCATTTGCTTGGTTCTAATTTGAATCTCAAAATCAGAACGAGTAGATGGATTATTCACAGATAGATGTAGTGAACGATATCCACTCTTTTTTGGATTTTCAACGTAATCTTTTATAAAATCCAAATTATCAGGCCACAGCATATGTGATGTTGTTTTCACCTGCTCATCAACTTCGGCTAAGTCCGCAAATGGTTTCACCTCCAAATTATTCCTACTGAGATAATCTGGAAGGCTATTTGCTATTTCATAAAGAATAGAAAGCTCCTCAGCTTCCTTGTTATCCGGATTTTTTAGGTGACATTTAGGAATATTGATTACATATCTGTATGCAATAATATCTCTAAACCTATTCAGATAAGCTTTAATTTGATTGTCTGATGGAAAATCGTTATTCTGTTTGTAGTACTCCTCAACATAAGTGCAAATATAACGATTGTATTTTTCCTCCAACCTGATCAGGCTCTTAATTCTACCACGGAGAGTAAAAGAAAGTTCTGGATGCCTTTCTATTATCTGGCTACAAAAATTAGCTAATACACTTGATTGATAATCAATAAATTCGTTATTAGCTAAGTATTCATTGTACATAATTAAGAAGTTACTATGTGTCCTGTCTATAGCCGTTTCCGCTTTCGAATTTAAATCATTTAAATAGTTCCGAACTATTTTTAATATAGTGTCTCCATTATATAAATAATCATTTAAACTAACCATATGTGCCTCCTTTGTTGCTATTTAATGACAACTTTAAAATGAAAACTAAACTCCTAAGTACCAAAACTTACATAAATTATAGCATTTTTTGCCATCAAAGTAAATAGATTTACATAATTTAAACAGTTAAATTAATTTGTCAACTTTATTTCCGTTTTATTATATAAAACTGCTTTAAGTCTAAATAATGCAATAACTTTTTATTTTCCGGAAATTAATTTGAAAATTCACGAATTAAAACAGTTAATGTAAGAAAAATTTTATAAATTTTATAGAAAAATTTCTCAAATTGTATTAAAATATGTTAAGTAAATTTAATTCAATGGAGAATGAAGAAATGAGCGAAATTGAAAATTTAGAAAAAGATTTAAGAAAATTAATAGGAGAAGAAAGATATAATCATAGTATTGGAGTAATGAATGAGGCAAAAAAGCTCGCAAATATATATGGAGTTGACGAAAATAGAGCTATGAAAGCAGGCCTTATGCATGATATGGCAAAAGAATTTTCCAAAGACAAATCTCTTGAATATATTCAGGCTAATAAAATAGAAACCGATTTATATGAAGATAAAATTATATTCACATTGCATGGAAAAATAGCTGCAGATATTTGTAAGAAGAAATATAATTTTGATGATGAAATGTGTAATGCAATTAGATTTCATACAACATCGACACCTAATATGACCTTGCTTGAAAAAATAATTTACGTCGCTGATAAGATTGACGTTACAAGAAATTACAAAGATGTTGATTATTATAGACACCTTGCTGAAAAAGATATAAATCAAACAATTATTGAGCTTCTAAATTACAATATTTGTGATTGTATAAATAAAGGCAAAATTGTTCTTTCACGTGCACTAGATAGCAGAAATTATTTAATCTTAGAAAAAAATTCGAAATAAAATAAACCAAATAAAAAAGTACATATAAATCTCTAAAAAATTTAAGTTGTAAGACTAAATACAATGAATACTATTGATACTTGCATTTACTTTTTTACCTGACTTTTGAAAAATTATAAAACCAATTTTTCAAAAAAACTTGATTTTATAAAATATATGTGTTATATTAATATAGTCGATTATATTTTAATTGATTATCGAGGCGTAGCGCAGTTGGTAGCGCGCGTGGTTTGGGACCATGAGGTCGCAGGTTCGATCCCTGTCGCCTCGACCATAAAAAGGCTATTTTTCAATAGAATTCATCAGAATTCAAGAATAGTCAAATAAGTGTAAAGTACTATTTTCTAAGGATTTTAGAGAATAGTATTTTTTTATCTATTTTCAAAAATTCTTAAGAATTCTAAAAAAACCGAATATTTTATTCAGAAAAATGTTCCGCAAAGATTTTTATAGTCAAAGTTAGAATTTATAATGGTATAAAAATAGATTCAGAATTATTAAAAAAATCACATTTTTATAGGTTGTATGTGCATTATTTGTATTTATTTGGAAAGTTACCTACTAAAATTCACTATGTAGAAAGAAGTGCAGAATATTACAAAGAGATTGATAAAATGGAAAAAACAGCTGAAGAAATTAGATTTACTGAAAAATATGATATTCAAAGTAAAAGTGATATTGAAAAAATTAAAAGTGAACCTATAGAAAATGTTTCGAAACTAAAAGAAAATAAAGAAAAGGTATTAAAAGATTATATTAAAGCTGATGACATTGATAAAGAAAATATACAAACTGAAATTTAAAATATTACTGTTGAAATAACTAAAATAACAGAAGATATTAAGATTTATAAAAGAATTATTTATAATACTGAAAGAGGAGAAAAAGAACAAATACTGATAGAGCAAAGGAAAAATAAGAATTTACAAAATAGTAAAAAGGATGTGAAAAAGAAAGATAATAGGATAAGATAAAAGGAGCTATTGCTCCTCCTATCTTACTCGTACTTTTATAAATATTTTAAAATATTTATTTTCATAAATTTATTATAATTTTTGATTAAACTATCAATGAGCTCATTTTTTTTATTTATAGCTAATTCATATTCTTCTTTATTTATAAATTTATTTTCTAATGCATCATCTAATTCATCTTAATCAAGAATAGTTATATTATCTGATTGTTTTACTACATCTAAATATAAATCGTCATAATATAGAGAATTATTTAGATTATCAAATCCATTGCTGAGTGTTATATCAAAATAGTATAAAATTATTTCTTTTTTATCGTTTAAAAACATTCTTATACAATAATTTTCGTGTAAAGGCACAATTTCTACAATATAATAATTTTTATTTATTAGACATATATTACTAGAAGTAAAAAAAGGATTATCTAATTCTAAAATTTTTTTTATTGAAATAAAACACTCATTATTTTTATCTTCAAAAATACGGTGTTCATATTTATTAATGCCTCTTAAATACGTATTTTTTATGTATTTTCGTCTGTTAATCATTTATCTTTCTTCCTCGTATAATTTATTTTTATTATTTTCTCTTTCATAAACTTTTAATACTGCTTGCATTTCATCTATAATAAATTCTCTATTTTCTTTTTGGGCTGCACCTCTAAAATTTATCTATCTTTTCCTCTCTAAAAAATATATGTTTTTTTATTGCCAAATTTAAAACTTTTTTTAATATTTGCTTATCTCCAAACCAATTTATTTGTTCTATAAATTCATCAAACTTACACCATTTGTAATCTATACTTTCTTCATTTAATATTATATTTGCTTTATTTACAAAACTTATATAAACATATTCCTTACATTGCACCCCTAAAGATTTATATTCTAAAATCCAATTTAAATAAATATTATTATTCGTTAATAATCCGGTTTCTTCTTTTACTTCTCTTTTAACTGTTTCCTCTCTATTTGAATCATATTCTTCGCAAGCCCCTGTTACAACATACCAAAAAGATTTATTAAATTGTGGATCATTTTCACTTCCTTTTAATAACAATATTTCATTATATTCATTTACAATAAAAGTTAAAATTTTATCCATTTCTATCACCATATATAGTATATCATTCAATCATATTTTAAGCAATAAACTATTAAGGAATG
>Ga0256406_1003983_pt1 | contig 17553 bp, 8 predicted proteins | sample RumenRJG_03DNA_FD_185986 | JGI IMG/M metagenome (GOLD analysis project Ga0256406, IMG submission 185986) | Bovine rumen microbial communities from Lethbridge, Alberta, Canada - RJG_03 | ecosystem: Host-associated > Mammals > Digestive system > Stomach > Rumen | place: Canada: Alberta | collected...
CGTTTGCAATTGCGCCTTGGCCTTTTCGCGCTCCATCAAGGCCCCTTGAATGTCACGACCCGCGTTATAGCTATCCACCTTCATGTTCTGCACTTCGTAATATTCAAAGAACGACAGCCACAAAAGCGGCACCATGGCAGCGCTACCTACCAGAACGTACTTTCCGCCTTTCTGCGACGCGCTTACGCTCCCGGTAATCAAGGAAAGCAATTCTAGCGTCACCATCGATATACCGGAATATTTCCAGAACTTGCCTTTAAATCGATAGGAATCGTACCACTCTTCACCTTCAAAGAAAGGTTCGATTTCATCGATAGAAACATCCCTGCAATCTAGCGTATAGTTCCACCCCACGCCAAGCAAAACTAAGGGCGAGCCAAACTCATACCCCATTACATGGCGGTCACTGGAGTCTTTTGGAGTTGGCAACACCTGCGCATACACCGTACACGGAATCAAGACAAGAAACAATACTTTTATCACCACCCAAATCTAACAAATTAACACTCATACACAAAATAAAAATGGCCCCGGCAATAACGCCGGAGCTCATTTTTATTCTATATTCCACGAAAAGGGCTTCTTCAGTCTATTTTAACTTAAAAATCAAATACCTTATCCGAGAAATTCTTGGAATTCTGATACTTCGAGAATACCATCTCTATCTTGGTTTCCTGATCGCCAATCATAACAGAAATCTTCATGGCAGACATCATTTTGGTAGACGGATTGTATTCAAATGTCGTAAGGGTATTTGCCTTATCGGTAACTTGTTCCATTTTCACAAGGTGCTTTTTAGATGCATCGTAATATACGGTAGCAGAATCACCTTCGATTCGGTATACATCACCCGATACCAATACAGGTTCTTTCCAATTTCCCTTTTCCATCGGGTTAGAACTCGGGGACTGCATCATTTTTTGCATCTGTGCACTGTTATTGACAATCTTTTCAGACTTATTCTTCAAGTCAATGATCTTGATTTTGTTGCCCGAAAGAATCATGCGCTGACTCAAGAGTTTATTCGTCATTTCGAAATAAACCTTGTTGGGTCCCTTACGAACACTATAAGTATCCATTGTCTGCGAACCAATCATCGGAGAAGTAACAGTCGTTTTGAACTTCATCTCCAGAGAATCTTCGCTAATGGACGATGTCTTTAGGCCTTTCTTTACATCATCTAAAGACAGTGCAAAAGATGCCGTGCAGATAAGCAACAGAGAAATGAGTACTTTTTTCATTTAATTATTCCTATTAGTTAAAAAAGGTTATACTGAACAGAAAGGCCAATACCTGCTATAGAGTAGTTAGTCTCATAACGGTATTTTTGCCTACTATCATGAATAAAAAGGGTATTGATATCATAAGACAAACCGACACTCAGTTTTTCTTGTACACGATATCCAATGGCTAAGCCACTACCCCAAAAAAAGCGATGTGAGTTAAAGCCATCAAAATAATGTTCTTCCATTGCAGATTCAAATTCATCGTGCGCCACGATGAACGCTAGGGACAAATAGCCCTGCACATACATCTGCCAAAAAGAAAAAGTCCATATCACAGGTTTTAAACCGACTGACCAAAAGGCAACATTGTCATCCCCATCGTTATAGGAATAGCCGAAACATTTTAATTCAAAAGACATCGAATAGTCTATCGAATTTTCACTTTCATCAAAAATTCCAGACTCGAACGACAGAGCAACAATTCCAGCAGGTTTATAAATCACGTTTTCGGACTGTAAACGGCTCTCTCCAATACGTCCGCCAACAAAGAATGCGTTTGCATTAATCACACACAAAGCAATTACTATTAAAACGATTCGCATACGGCATCCTCCGAGGCAACATATTTTGAGTTATTCCTTGTTTCTAGAAAACGCACACCGTTCACATTTTCAAAGTAATAGTCTTCCTTTCCAATTTTCACATTGTAATAGAAGGCGCCATGTGCAGCTGGCTCCAACAAAGCAAACGTTTCGCTATTCACGCTACTTTCAGTCTGCCTGTCAGGATCAATTTTTGAATATTTGCTATCCGTATAAATCTTATAGTTTGAAAATTCCGCCGTATCACCCACTATGCAAACGCTCTTGCACCATTTATAATACAGCGTTTTATATCCAGCTTCATATACGGTTTCAAATGAACTACCCGAAGAATAGAAGCATCCTTGAACATCTTCTAGCGATGCTTTTTCAGACGCCAGAGACAATCCATCTTCATCGAACATGGCGCAGCTCGCCAACAGTAACGGAGATAATCCTACTAATATTTTCTTCGGATAGTTCATAAATTACCTTAATTTATATACACTCTCGATAGTATCGTTGTCCCCTTACGGAGAACGATATACTGACCAGATATCAATGTAATATTTTTAGTTGATATGTAATGCTCTCCAGCACTCCAATTACCACTAAATATCACAGCTTGAGAAGTACCTGAAGCATTGACCATTTCAAGTGTATACTTACCATCGTCAGGAACATCCACCATAATTCCATCCGAATCAATGACAACATAAACGCCATAGTTGCCAACACCAGGAATTTCAGGCAATGCGTTTGTCGCACGAGGTATAGCGCCCCACAACAGGTTCCTGTTCTGATCCAAGATTACGATAGAATCAGCCTGTGCAAAGCTATACGAAAGCCCATAATGAGAAGCGTCATCAGCGGCATCCCAATCACTACCATCTGTACGATGCAATGCGAATTTCACACCGTTTCCGTAATCAGATTTTTCACCAGGATTAAGAATAACGTTGTCGTATCTGAACGATACATAGTAGAGATCGCCATCTACATAGGTAATATTCGAAGCCGTAGCAAACTGGTTGTCATATATATTCAACTCAGGCAAGGCCGATTCACGAACGTAATAGCGAACTTCAAAGCCGTTCAGCGGAATTTCGCCTACATTTTCAACCAGCATTGCTATGGTATTCATACTAGACGCACCACCTTCATCCTTCGCCAGGGCACGAACCTTCGGCGTTTTCGGTTTTGCCGGACCGGTTCCATCGTAGCAACTGAATTTGGAAATCAAATTGCCTTCGCCATCCAACACAGCTACCTTATCAGTCACATGGAACTGGCCATCAACAGCATTCGGATCGAAGCTCGGATCATCATCGTAATTCCAAGGTGCATTGTTATTCGTTCTATACGCACCAATCTGCGGACCATTACCATAGTAGGGGCTTCCGCCAACAGGAATGCTTTCCGGCAGACGTAATTCGGCGTAGAATACATCAGCAGCATCGGCATAAATAGTCATGCCTTCTATCGGGTAGAACGACTGTGCAGCTACATAGTAATCTTCTCCGCTATAGTAATAACGAATCTTGACATTTTCTAGAGGTTCATCAGAAATATTCTTCAAGCGGAAATTAGCCTTCATCCAAGTCTTGTCCGAGTAAGAAGGATAAGCCATTTCTACCTGAATCTTGGGTTCAGGAACAGTCCACTTATCTTCACCCCAAGAAATCATCGATGCAGGCAAATCGCTTTCTGCATTGGCAATTGCAAGGGCTGCAAGGCCTGTGACACCAAGAGGAGTTACGGTAATTTCATGATCACCCGAAGCAAGGCTCAGTACAAGACCATCAACCGTCTGCGCAGCCCAAACTCCAGAATTATTCACATCAAATGTTCCTATTACAGCCCCATCAACCGCAACCTCTACTGCAGATGTCATGGTTTCATAACCACGTGCGAGCAGATACAGATTATAACGGCCTGTAGTTGTCGTAACCTTCCAAGTTACAGAACCCAGATCTTCAGAATTACCTTGACGCAAGTAAGCCATACCAGCCAAGTCGCAGGCTTGGTCTACAGAAAGGTTTTCCCTGTCTTGCAGATCAACCACACGAACCACCTGCAGGTTTGCTTCAACCATGTCAACTTCGCCACGATAAAGATCCCTAACTTCTTCATCCGTCAACTCGGCCTGGAAGAAACGAACACCCGACAAATTGGCTCCAATGGATTTGTAATTCATATTTGCGCCAACAACCGGTTTTCCCTTCGTATTCCATACGAATTCGGAAGCCATGGTCTTTTCTTCAACGAATTCACCATTCTTATACAGGCGAATCTTTTTGCCTTCTATAGTGAACACATAGTGAGTCAGAATGCTACGTCTCACAGCTGCCTGCTTAAAGATAAGCTTCTGACCCGCATATTCAAAGAACAGATCATGGGCATCGCTTAAACCCACCAGCCATTTTTTATTGGCATCCCAGCTAAGGATCGCGAATTCCGTTCCGCCGCGGGAAACACTTGACATAAGCTTAAATTCAAGGCTCAACGGAACAGTGCCAACGCCATCCCACGTCTTAGTCGGTTTTGCATAATCCGTAACTTTAGCAAAGTGCAAAGCAGCACCATACAGCCACGGACGATACATTGACGCCACACTCAAATGCAAATCTGTGCCAGTCGCTTCCTTGGCCACGCTACCCGCACCATCTACCATCGGATACCAAAGTACCAGAGATTTCGGGAAGGGGTAAATTTCTTCGCTAACAAGGTTTGTCTTTATGTAGTTATGACCAAAGTCATAAGCAGTCATAAACACTTCAGCCTTGCAACCAACACATTGTGTTACCATTTTCTTCGTAAGCAAGAAATCTTCGTCAATAATGGAGCCACCGGCCTTGATTCGGCTATCGACAAGCTTTCCGCCCCAATAAAGTTGCAATTCAACCGTGGCAATTCCGCTTTCAACATCGTCAAACTCGGCATTGACAACGATTCGTTTTTGCAGTTCGTAGTCTTCTACCTTAACGGAGGCGTCCTCAATTACAGGCAAATCCGAATCAGTTGCAACATACGGACCAGCCATTTGTGCATTCTTGTTTACGCCACCATAAAGCGCAAGCCTTGATTCAAGCGTATCCTTTGAAGTCAGCTTCGTCAAGAAGTCATTCTTACGCACGTTGAGTTTAAGTACAGAATCCGTAACACCCTGGAATTCTGCAATTGTTGCATTATTCTGGAGCACTTGGATCATGTAATTACTTTCACCAACACACGGATACGGATACTTCAAGTAACCATTTACAAGGCCAGCCCAAATAACGGTATCAGCATTCATTTTATCAAGGGTGCAAGCAAATTCAGGAACAACCTTTTCTTCCTCAATTTCCTTGACAAGCGCCGCCTTACCCTTATCCATCAGCATGAACTTAGAGAAGGTAGGCGTTTTGCCAGAAACCTTGATCATAGCCCAGTTAGTAGGTTCATGACAAGTAACTCCGCTAGATTCACCACAAGTAAATACCATATTACCTGCAGCGTCGTAGAACGCAAGTTCCTGTTCTTCCAACGGAACAATCATCTTAGACTTGAAATCAGGCTTATAAATCTTCACATCGAGCGGATCCTGATTTCCAAGCGTTTCCTTCGTCACTTCGATAGTCACGCGCGGCCATTTCGACGCATCGCTCTGATCGAATTCATGAGACGGAAGCACCTCTACAATCGTTCCGACCGGATCAAAGCCTTCAAATACACGCGGCAAATCTGAAACATTGGCGATACGTACTGTCACGTCCGTACTTGTTTCAAACGCATTCTTCGGGAAGAGTACAGAGGCATTACCGTACATAGACTGTATAGTCTTCGTTTCCGTCGGATTCAGCAATTCACCGATATGCACATCAAGCTGCTTGAAATAAACATCTCCACCAGCATCATCCAAGCCGTATGTCAAGAAGAAGCTTGTATTGCCTTGCAAAGTGTTTACATCAAGTTTGCTCAGCAGCGGATACGGATCTATACGCTTTTCACGCTGAACACCCGAAGCTACGGGCACCATTCTTGTTCCAGAAAGGTACGAAAGCGTCCAGTGGGCACCATTTCTCGGCACCAGACCGCGAAGGGTCACCATTTCTTCAATACGTTCCTGCGGGACAAGGCCATTACGGGAAACATCAAGTTCATCACCATTCTTAGAAACTGCAGCAGAGAAATATTCATGTTCAGAACCGTCTTTTCTGTTAAAGATTTTCGGATCTGAGAACTTGAAGTGTTTCACCCAATCATTTCCAGTCACGATTTCAGCTTTATTCTGCTTAGCAATGCGTTCCCTAGAAATCTGTTCCGTAGCAAACGGCTGCATCAGATTGTAATCCACTTCTACATTATCATCTGCACGAACGTATTCAATGTTCGCCTTGACAACATCACCGGCGTTATACAATGCCTTAACATACCCATTCTTATCCGTATCAACCGTCCAGCCATTCTCAGCAGATTCCTGCGACAGGACTAATTCCGGTTTAATACTAGGCTGAATAGACCCAATTGTAGATGTTAGCGCCTCATTACCTTCTGCAATCTTCGCAAGATTCATATTCCAAACCTTGCCATCATATTCATCCGAGGCAAGAGACGCCGTCCTATAAACTTGAGGAGCAACATTATTATTCCACGGGTCTTTCAAATCACCCAAAAGATTGTGTACAGACCTCGGGGCAAACGGGACCTCATACATAGGATTCCTTATGTAATCCAAATCAGCAGGAGATCCAAAATGCAGAATCCACTGAGCATCATTCCAATCTCCAACACCATAGTGAATTCTAGATGCTGCATGATAATACATAAAGCAATGCTTTTCTTGGTCGTCTATAGAACGAATCTTACCAGCATCATTCACACTACATAATTGTTCACCATTAGATAATGTCGGCGAATAAGTATCCTTATCATAAGGATAAGCAACCTTGACATCATCAAACTGCTTTACAACCTCAGTAGTTTTGGCACGTGCAGTTACATAGAAGTCAACTGGCGCATCAAGCCAACCTGTATAACCCATCGTCGTACCAACATTCGTTACTGCATTAGCAGTTGTTATAACATCTGCCACCTGAATCCCTGCCACAGAGCCAATTGCCGTAGCGACAAAATCAACCCTCTTGCCGTACTTTTTCGCATCATATTTATCTTCATTGTCTACGCCCAAGAATGCAAATTGATACTTCGAAGGCGTAACCGGTCCTGTTTGCTCTTCGTCAGGGAATTGCAACGGATTGTTTTTAGGACATTCTGTACCATTGTAACTAAATCGTTGAACCTCAAACGGAGTCACCATGCCATAGTAATCACTATGAGTCCAATTCATACCATCATAGTAGTTCACAGCTGTTTTGCATATTGGGAAATAATTTCCATCTTTATATAGGGTTTTATTGGTATGATCAAAACGAACATACTTGTTAGCCAAGTTGCTATAACCAAATTCCGGTTCCCAATAAGATTCATTCACCTTATATTTAATTGTAGCAAACACATTTGTTGCACTTCCGCTATTAGAACAGCCACAGCTGTAATGATCATTATAAAAATGCTTATGCCCATTTTCATGCAAAATTGCCATTTGAAGCATATTTTTATGCGGATTAAAACTAGGCGAATCATCCTCATTACATTCATATCCATTACTTTCACTCGGTTTACACCCATCAGTCAACTTTGCAGAAGCCAAATTAAGCTTTGTATTATACTCTGATTCATCTGACGCGAAAACATGTTTTTCTTCCCAAAGAAGAACACCACCTTGATTAGGATAATTACCAAGGAAATTCGTCAGCCTATCATCTGAAGACCTAAATTTTCCCTCCATTTTCTTCCAATTTCCATCTTGATCGCTGCTCATTATATCAAATTTATTTGAAGCTCCATTATATTTTTTTATCGCTTCATTTTTCGCAAACACCTTTGTATAAACCATTACATCATAATGCTTATTTCCATTTCTATCATGACCAAGAATAACATTATCTCTAGCATTCAAATCAAGATCATCTATAGTAAACACACCATCATTGTCTTTATCAAATACTACATCATTTACAACGATGTTAAAGGCGTATCTACGATCTCTCACATAATACCCAACTTCCCAATCAAATGGATTCGGCTTTACAACCATCTGCATTCTATATCCCCAAGTTGACAACATAGTCACAATCGTCACCGGGAATGACTTTCTCTGACGTCGAATGCCGAGACTAAATCGATTGGCTCGATAGAATGCAGGATTCTGCGTCCCCTTCCAATCCCAATAGAAGTTCACCTCACGTTTATCTTCCGGCAACACCTGAGCCTCTGCATTTGCAGTCAGCAAGTAGTCCGGTTTTCCGACAAACCGCAGCTCTTTATTGTCATCAAGTTTCGCCTCATCCATCACAAGAACCGCTCCATTATCTGAATCATTTTCCGATTCAGGAGAAGCAATCAAATGTCCTGCATAAACAACCTTGAACGGATAAATCTTGGTTTTAGCCTTGTTACCATCGTCATCAACCGCACTAATTTCAAATGTGTACTGCCCAGGTTTAATACTTGCAAAACCCACCTCAGAAACGCCATCCCAACTTACAGAATAGGCATTCTTCTTTGAACTAGCAACACAATATTCATTGTTCATCACAGTCTTGATGACATTCCCATCAGGATCCTTTACAACGGCCGTTACCTTGGCGCTTCTGCCGCCAATACCAAATTCGTAGCCAACTTCTCCAAGCCTTACAACAGAATTTTCAGAATCCTTTTCAGAAGAAATCACCAACTGACTTTCCAAATTATCGTAATCAGAGACAATTTCCGGGACTCCGAGAGACAATTTCCATGTCGCGCTATCAACAATAACACGATTTCCAGGGGTCTTTTCAGTTGCAATCGCAATCACCTTCGCCTTATCCGACCCCGGATACATTTCATTTGAAGTCAAACCGTTCCACGGAAGATTCATTCTAAATGAATTTGTATTAACAAAAAGTGTCGCAAAGCTCTTATTCAACAATTCAAAGTACTTTGAGCACAAATCTCCCGTAGCACCGCAATACATGTTCGCATACGCATCCTTCACAGAAGACACATCCAATATAAATGGTTCATTAGTCTTAAACTTTAATTCAAATGCAGTTGCATTGCTTAAATCCCATGCACTTGTATAATTATACGCTGGACTTACCACACCATTAAGATCTAATTCTGGAGCAAATTGCGTTGTATCGTCATACAAGAAAGACTCATTATCAGCTTTAGTAGAACCCACAAACTCCATAGACGAATGCGTATATTTCAAAACCAAAGTCGGAGCAGAATAATCCTTTGCAGCTTCCGCCTTTCCCACGTATTTAATCGTCCATTCATCCTTATCCTGCCAAATAGACAGGCCCTGAGGCAACGTTCCGCTAGGCATCCCGCCAAACGGAGAAATAATCATTGAATCCAAATATTCTTTTTTAGCAACCACAGTACGAGTCGGGTCAAACGGATCCGTCACCAGGATCTTCATTTCCATGGACCATTCACTACCATCATCCACTCCCAACATCTGGGCACTAACAATTTTTTCTTCGCCACCAGGAACTTGGTCTACGGGAAGAGCAAATGTGATTTGGGGCTTATTCGCAATTGCAACAGGATCCAAAGCATCTAAAGTAATCGTTTCTACAGTTGAAACCCAATCACACTTTGTGTCCGCGGCATCTTTACACCCTCTCACAGAAAGTCGTATTTCATAATCACCAGCAGCCAACTTAGTTCTATTCCATATTGCCAAGTTATTGACAAGCGTGCTTACTAACTTACCTGTAGACTGGATTCCTTCTTCACTCCAATCGGAATCACCAACTTTACGCCATTCAACCTTATATTCCGATGTCTGAATATTTCCACCAGGAACAATCGGATTCGGCGCAATACCTGCAATCTGAATATAATCATCCTCAATTGCACCTGCTACGGCCGATGTGGGGTAAGTCAAAACAGGGTACCTAAAGCCAATGCTGAACGGACCGCTATTGCTGCTGAAGTTCCCAGACTTATCGTAACAGCCTACCATTGTTGAATAACGGCCATCCGTAATAGTCATTCCGGCATTTTTCATAGAATATTCAACAGAGACCTTCTTCGAATCATTCATTTGATCCACAGAAACTTCACCGATATAATTCCAAGCGCTTTCTCCAGCCTGAGAAACCAGTTTCTGGTAGCAAGCATAAGAAGACTTATTCACATCCAATTTAGAAGAAGACACCGTAAATGTGGCCTTGTCTACATCTGTCGCAGAGGCATACACCGGTTCATTCGGAACCACATTATTCACTACCGGCAACGTTCTATCAATACGAACCGTCTTTTGCAACTCTATATTACCAGACGAGTTACCAGTCTCATCTACAAGCACAACAGACAAGGAATATTTTCCATCCGGAATTCTCGAATCACCCGATTCAGCGAATTCATAAGTAGAATTAGCCTTAAAGTCATGCATTGCAACAAAAGATCTTGCAAGCGACTGATCCGTATCTGTCAAGATTATCTGAACTCGTACAGAATCGTGAGCGACATTATTCTGTGCATTATTCAGTTTAAAGCTCAGTTTCAGCAGTTCCGCGGAGTTCACCACAAAATCACCGCCTGCATTCTTGGTATATGCCGGACAATCCGTGCACTGTTTAGAGGAATTTGTAACAGTAGCCGTTATCACAGAGCCCATATCAACGGCCGGAGCATCATTGTCAATAACAATCTCTTGAACAAGAGTCTTTCCGTTAATACCGTCCTTGAAAGTAACACCATCAGATTCCAGAATTTTCTGCCATGCAGCATTTTCCGCATCCTTGTCATCCGAATACAAGTCCTGCAAAATAATACCCATAGCAATATTCGGCTCAGCATAATCTACAGACTGTACATAAACTTTAGACTTTCCCTGAGGCAATTTACCCACAGACAAACCCCAGCCAAAATTCATTTCTGACGCGCCCGTACCATCATAACTCTTCACCCATATCGTATCTTTCGTACCTTCTGGGATGGCAAAAACGCGAGTTTTTCTTAACGACGACCCATCATTATTCAAAATCTTTGCCCAAGAAGCATCCCTAGCAGTATTCGAAAGATTTGTACTGGTCAAGTTCAAAGCAAGATCAGGCTTCTTAGTATCAACCTTTACCGATACATTCATATTGTAAGTAGAGGTATTGTTAGACGCATCCTTTGTTGTGAGTTTCCACTGGAGGATATAGTTTCCATCTTCAATATTATTTTTCTCGATAAAGCCATCACCAAGATGCGCTTCCATTCGCCATAGTTGATCCCATGCAGCACCATTATTTTTGTTTTCCACATAATCAACATTCGCATCCACACAACTATTCGGAACCTGCGTATACGATCCATTATCGGATTTAATCAAGCATACCTCTGCCTTTGTAAACGTATACGGATCACCCTGATTGGCCGCAGTAATATAAATATCATCCAAAGAAGACACAGTCTGTAAATATGTCGGCCAACCTTCGCGCAAGTACGGAAGGGTTGCTTGATAATAGAACGAGAACTGATGCGAAACAGACCTATCCATTACGTTCTTTACATATGCAGTTACAAGGTTCGGACCTTCCGCCTGTATCTTATTATGAGCATACTTCTTGTTCACATCTGTTATAAGCTTATTTGCCTCATCCGCCAAATACATCGGACGGAACACAAACTGTCCCATTTCATCAATAGGCGAAATCACAGCATTTCTTTCGATATATGTTCTATCTTTCCCATTTCTTTCAATATATGTATTCCACGTACCATCATCATTGCGTTCAAAATAGAATTGAACATCCAAATTAAAGTCTAAACCAATTTGCCAAACAAGATCCGGGCGCAGGTCATCTATCTGGAAACGGTATTCCTTAATCTCGTCCTTAACAATCATTGCCGGCATTTCTTTTCGTGATACTTCTCGTGTCACAGAACCATTTGTCCATTCTTTATAAGAAACATTTTTCAATGACATCGCATAATAATCTTCTTTTGTAACAAGATTATTGTTTTTCAATTTTTCTACAGGCCCTGTGGGAGCATAAAAACTAGAGATATCGAATCCTTCTGACGAACCATTTTTCGCCACGTACCTTTGAGTATACACACTATTCAACTGGTTATAGTCAACAATTTCGGGAATATCGTCATAACCATCACTACTTTCTTCCGTAAGAAGCATGGGATATGACTTAACGACATCACCATCCTTGGCCGAAACCATCTGTAAACTCATTAACGGATCTTCATACAACATTCCATCCATATCAGAATATGAAATAGATCTTTTTGCACCACTGTGCAAAGAAACTTCCTTAGAATGCTTTGCTTCTAAAGACGCTTTAAATGTAATACCAGTAGACTGTTCAAGAACATCATATTCCCCAAAAACTACTGATGTCAAAACCATTTGTGATATTGCAAAGCCAATATTTGTAGCATACTTGGCTACTTTACATGGTATTTCAGTACCTGTCCAACTAAGAGCCAAACACACAGCTTTAAGCCCTTGGTCAATTAATTTTCTATTTGACTCAAACGCACCATCAGCAGCGAGAATATTTCTATAAGAATTGTAATCAGAATTGTCTGTAGACATAGTATGCAAAGGATAAGCATTTCGCTGCACATCCTTATCTTTAAATAAAGCAACACCACCACCATAAGCACTATAGGAAGGGACATCATATGTTCCCTGCTCAAAGAAATTTATTGAATAATTAATTAATCCACGAGCCATATCCTTATGCCCAGCAGCAAGACAATTCTTCAAGCGATCCTCTGAGCTAGCCAAACTTGCCAAATTTGAAAAATTATCTGCAAACTTAAGTGGATTAAAAGTTATTCCGCCTATATCGCAATTATCTGCCGACGCTTCCATTCCCTTATACTTAGGCGAATAAGATGAAATAAAGGCCGAAACAAATTTCTCCTGGAAATTCTGCGGAATCAATTCTTCCAACACCGTAATAAGATTCACCCAGAACGTAGGCAAATCATCAATCATCCCTCCCAAATCAATCCATTCCAACAATGTACTAACAACATTATCTGCAACAAAATCAACGGACTTTCCTACTGCAAAACTCGTTGCCCCTTCCAAAATATTTTTCGCCATTTCTTCATTATCAATAAGATCAGATGCATGCTCCAAAACCCAATCCGTCACGCCAACATCAAAACGCGCATTCAAATTAAGATTTCGAATACCAATTTTTTTATGCCTTAAATATTCCGATAATTGAAAAGAGTAAGCATCAACAATATCTTTTTTTAGACCAAGCGTATCCAAAAGGAATGTTTTAACAGAAGATTTGTACACGTCAATCAATTGTTGATTTAAATGTTCCTCATCTACGTGATATTTCTTTTGAAAAAGAAAATCCGCATGGGTACGTCTACCATTACCGACAGAAGGCATTCCATAAGAATAAATTATACGATATAGCGGATCAGAATACGAGTTTCGCATCCCCATCGAATTCAACAATTGTGTTCTACCTATTAAGGTATCTACCTTACTATCTTTAGCATCTTCTCTTATACTATTATAGAGCAAATCTCTCTTGTCGGCATCTTGTGCCGAATACCACAATGCACCGTCAGTAACATTATAGGAATCAAAATAGTAATCATTAAAATCACCACTTATAGAACCTTTCGCAACACTACCAAGCGCCTGAAGTATCGTTTTTGTAAAGGACATTATCGAATCTTCTACAAAATAATCGGATCCTACATAAAAAAGGGTAACTACCGGAATTAAAAACGCCAGCGCCGATCCTAACGAATTATGAGCATGATAATAATCCATATCCTTACTCAACAAAGCTTGGTCTGCAAAACCAGTACCTTCATGCGGAGTATTAATAAACAGAATCTTGTCAACATCACCCTGATATTCAGTACCCTGAATATATTCACGAGCAACCATGCCGCCCATACCATTCGCAATAAACACATAACGCGATGGCAAGAAATCCGGGCGTTCATTCTTTAACGTTTCGAGAGTAGGATAATTTCCATTTTTTGTCTTATAGTTTTTGAGCCAGGCATACAAAAACGGATCTATATCTGCAAATTCCGCTTTATAAGTGCTTTTAGGAGCATAACTTCCATCAGAATCTTTCAAAGATTCTCTTTTTTTCTGAAGTCCTATTTTCTCTTTATTGCTCGTCGGCAATGGCAAGTTCATTTCAACCAACTTGTCGGCATACCAATGTTCCAAAGCTTCATCGACAATGGAGCTTACTTGCATATCCTTACTGGATCCGGCAGAAAATTCTTTCTTGCTAGCATTATAAACCGCAACGTTTTCCTTACAGTTTACTTTCTGTGCCGTATTCCCATGTCCAGCCAATTCCGACACCATTGCAGAAGGAGCATCTGCAGGGTTCTTGTACGGTCTAGAATAAACGTTCGCCTTAGTATTCGCAACGTTTTCCTGGAAGTATTTTGCGGCACCCGATTTACCCCATACTTCACTTTCTTCATAGCGTTCGCAATAGTCTTCCAGCAAACCTTTGCTCGACGGGTTCATTCCATCAAGAAGGATAAATAAAGTGGATTTTGCAGGTTCCATCGGTGCTGAGAACGCAATGGAAACCATAGACAAAAACAGAAATACGTGCTTTAAACGCATTTTTCTCTCCTAACGTTAATTTATCGCGAATATATAGAAAATTTTTAATAATTTGTAAACAATTTTGTGCAAATTATTTTGATAATTTATTCACAAAATACAAACAAAACAATATTATCTTAAAATTAGTATTGCAAGCGTAATACTTTGCATTACAAAAGAGGTAACTAAACCAGCAATGATGTTTTTACTATAAGGAACTTTTGTACAAGCAAAATTATCAATAATCATCAATTGCAATATGCAATTCCGTCACCGACGTGATAGATAGTGCAAAGCCAGCGGCAAGCGATACACCCCAAGAAATCCCAATAGCTTTAGACCCTGTAGCAATAAAAAGAGGACACGCAACAGCAGCATACAAAAGAGTCCCTATCCCCAAAAACTGTGTTACACGAAAAGCCCAATAGTTTCCTCTCGATTCCGGGTTCGCCTTTAAATATGGATAAAGCTTATCCATGTCAACCTTTTCATAATCCAGCTTATATTCCCACTTGAAAAAGCCTACTTCGCGATAAAATAATTTATGGCAAAGCATTGGATTTTCTTCAAAACAAATATTACCATTGACATCATATCCATTAACAACATCAATCTCTGTACTATCTTGAAGTTCGCTTTTTAACGTATCAGGCAACACCTGCGCAAACGCAGCACAAGGAATCAGAAACGCAAGAACAATTGCTTTAAGCAGGTTATTCATTCACTAGAAAATATTGTACTGGACAGAAAGACCGAAACCGCCAATCATATAAGTTGCAAATCCCGCGTCATCTATCAAGTCGTAATTATAGTCGTGACGATAACGCCAATCCATTTGGACAAAATCACCCATAACAGAAAGCGTCAGTTTATCCGTCAATTTATAGCCAAGGCGAAAGCCGTAAGACCCAGCAAGATAATCCGCAAAGGAATCCATTTTGTCTTCCGTCTTTTCATTCAATTCATCGTGATTAAATATGAAGAAAAAGCTAACATATGCATCCGCAACAAACTTTTTATATGTTACAGACCAAATCATAGGTTTTAAGCCTATTCCCCAAAATGCGACCGTTTGTTCGCCATCATCAAACGAATAGCCATAACGGCGCAATTCAACAGACATTCTGTAGTCTATAAAATTTTCCGGTTCGTCAAAGACCCCCGCCTCCAAAGAAAAGCCCAATGCTCCAGCAGGTTTTCTAATGAGATTATCACTGTGAATTCGGCTATCCCAAATATTCCCACCAACAAAGAACGCATTTGCATTAACACACAAAGCGAGCAAAACAAACAAGATTAATTTTTGCATGGTTCTACCTCGCGAGTGCTCAAATACATCTTATCGCCATAACCACGCAAACGTTTGCCATAATCCCCAGTTTCATAAATGAAGTCATCCTTGCCAATTCGCAAGTTATAGAGATAACTTCCATCCGCTTCATTTTCTAGCAACACAATCTTATGACTATACGTTGTATCCCAATCAGATTTATTTTCGCTTACTGTCAAAACCTCACCCGTTTTTCTTACATCAGCAAAATACCTTTCTCGATAAACGGCAACGGAATCATGAATACACATTTCATTACAATAGGCGTATCCAGAATCTCCCCCATAATCAGGGAAAATCACCTTATCCGAATAAAAACATCCCTGAATGTTTTCGAACGATGTTTCTTCTGGAGACTCAGACAATCCATTATCGTCAATGTATGCGCAAGCACATAGCATAGACAATAACACGACCGAAGCTATTGTGACAAAGCACTTCATAAATCACCTTAATTCATACACTAGAAAATTGTTCTTCAGCACCACCAAATCTAACAAATTAACATTCCCGCGTAAAGTAAAAAAATAGTCCCGCGAAATTATCGCAGGACTATTCAAATCGCGTTGATTCCAGCTATTGCACGTCACAACCGGCGCTCGGATTCTGCCATCCGTTTTCCGGAGGAGCTTCGCCCGCCTTCCAGCAATGGAGCGTATCGAGCACGTCGCCTTCCTTAAAAGTGGACCAGTCCGTCACCTTCTTGAAGTTGTTTTCTAGAGAGGTGTTGTATCGGCTCATGTAATGGTCAATCAAGTACTGCGGGCATTCCACTTCTTCAATGTAGTAGGTCGGATTGTCTGCGGCCATGTACCAGTCGGCAAACCAGTGGCAACCGCGCAACAGGTTCGGGAGGCCGGCATCGCCGAAGGCCGCATCGCACATACCCTTGATACAAGTCTGGTATTCAACGAGAGTAGCGTCGTAGCCGAGCTGGTTCTGGCATTCGGTCAAGAATCCACCAAAGCCTGCACCCCAGTTAAAGTCGCTGCCTTTTTTCACCTGAGTTGTAAGAGCGTCAAAAGCGCCCACGCCACCGCCCGGCACCATCAAGTCAAACTGACCCGCCGGAAGATTAGGATTGCCGCCAGCCACATCCATACCGATGTTAGAGGCCATCACGATCATGTGCTTGCCCTTGAGAGCCTTGTGGGTTTCCCTTGGCGGGTTGTTTTCCATCTCGTTCGCGAAGTGGCCATCGTACTGCAGGTGATAGCACTTGCCACACTTGCTGTCGGCAGTTCCCGCAACGTATGCATAAGAAAGCGTGTCGTTCACGGCAATAGGCGCCATGTCTGTGCAGGTGAACACGCCCTTTTCCTTTTCGTCGCCGCAAGCGCTTCTGGTTCCGTTGTAACCGAACCAAGCCTTACTGACGTCACCCAAGGTAAAAGTAGGGACTTCGACATCGTGGATGTTGCAGTTACGCGCAGTGCCATAGTCGGCAAGGAACGCCTCGTTGGAAGACGTATCTGCACGAGTCTTATCGTTCGAGCTTTCCTTAAGCCAAGAGCAATGCGGTTTGCAGGCATCCCAATAACGGGTATTCCAGCCACGCTTTGCCGTAGCGCTAATGTCCTTGGTGTATTCGGCCGGAGGCGCACCGTAAGATTCAAGGGTCGGGAACCCGTCGGGGCCAAGTTCCGGGTTCGTATTTCCGGAACTGCTGCTGATCACAGGGTCAGTGCCCGTGCTCGATGTCGGGTCAGACGGATTCGCGCCGCCTGCACTCGAAGTCGGATTATTCGGATT
>Ga0256406_1003984_pt1 | contig 17552 bp, 15 predicted proteins | sample RumenRJG_03DNA_FD_185986 | JGI IMG/M metagenome (GOLD analysis project Ga0256406, IMG submission 185986) | Bovine rumen microbial communities from Lethbridge, Alberta, Canada - RJG_03 | ecosystem: Host-associated > Mammals > Digestive system > Stomach > Rumen | place: Canada: Alberta | collected...
AATGGCTAAGAAAGAATCCAAGAAGAAGGTTGTCCTCGCTTATAGCGGTGGACTCGATACTTCCATCATCATCCCCTGGCTCAAGGAAAACTACGACTGCGAAGTGATCGCTTTCGCCGCCGACCTCGGTCAGAACGACTTCCCGGACGCTAAGGCCCTCGAAGACAAGGCTTTGAAGACTGGCGCTTCCAAGTGCTACGTTCTTGACCTCAAGAAGGAATTCCTCGAAGACTACGTTTGGCCGACCGTTCGCGCCGGTGCTAAGTACGAAGGAACCTACCTCCTGGGTACTTCTTTCGCCCGTCCGCTCATCGCCAAGTACCAGGTGAAGATTGCCGAAAAGGAAGGCGCCTACGCTGTTGCTCACGGTGCTACCGGTAAGGGTAACGACCAGGTCCGTTTCGAACTGACCTACGCCGCTCTCAACCCGAAGCTCGAAATCATCGCTCCGTGGAAGGACCCGAAGTGGACGTTCCATAGCCGCGAAGACGCTATCGACTACGCCGCCGCTCACAAGATTCCGCTGAACGGCATCAGCAAGAAGAAGATTTACTCCGAAGACGGTAACCTGTGGCACCTTTCTCACGAAGGTGGCGTTCTGGAATTCCCGGAACAGGAACACAAGTACGAATTCCTCAAGCACACCAACACGTACGAGAAGGCCCCGAACAAGGCTGACCACGTGACGATTACCTTCGATAAGGGTAATCCGGTGGCTATCGACGGCAAGAAGATGGGCGCTGTCGAACTCCTCGAATACCTGAACAAGATTGGCGGCAAGAACGCTTGCGGTCTCTTGGACATCGTCGAAAACCGCCTCGTTGGCTTGAAGAGCCGCGGCGTGTACGAAACTCCGGGTGGCACGCTCCTGTACAAGGCTCACGAATGCCTGCAGCAGCTCGTGCTCGACAAGGAAACTTTGTTCGAAGCCCAGAAGATGTCTATGACGTACGCGAACCTCGTGTACAATGGTCAGTGGTTCACTCCGCTTCGCCAGGCTATGGACGCCTTCTTCGCCGAAGTCAACAAGGTTGTTACCGGTGACGTGACCCTCAAGCTCTACAAGGGCAACATCATCCCGGCCGGCATCAAGAGCCCCTACAGCCTCTACGACATGGGCCTCGGCGGATTCACCGACGTCGACATGTACGACCAGAAGGACGCAACGGGCTTCATCCGCTGCTACGGCCTCCCGCTCAAGACGCGCGCCCTGTTGCTCGGCAACAAGACGAACGTGGACTTTGGCAAGCCGGTCGTGCTCCCGAAAAAGTAATGAGACCGAACCGACTAAATTCACCAGAATCCTTATTCTGAAGTCGGTTCTCTCACAACCACGCCTGGTTAATACCAGGCGTTTGTTGTTCACTGAAGACGTTGAAGTCATCCTGGAGCGCGTAGCGCGACGGGATCCACCCCCCCCGGTTTCACATTCGTGAACGGGGGATTTTTTCATAATTCTACGGTGGCTCAAAAAATGTGCTGAATTTCACGGTAGCGCATTTTTTACTTGACAATGTATTGTTTTTTTTTACATTTCGTCATTATATAATCCAGCAACACGAGGAAATTATGAATATCAAGCAGCTGCTTTTAGGGAGTGCTTTGGCGTCGATGATGTTTGCCGCCTGTTCGTCTGATGATTCCGGAACTGGAGCTTCGTCCGGTTCTTGTGATGTATCTGCCTTGCCAGCATCGTCCCTTTCTTTCGAAAAAACGGACAGTGGCTGCTATGCGCAGGGGACCATGGATGCGGTTGCGTTTGCGACCTATGTCGCCAATTATTCAAATGCGGGCTGGCTTCCGGTAACAGCGAATCCATCGCCGGATGGTCAGGGCGGCGAGTATGTTTTTTCCAAGACCGAAGGGACCGTCTCGCATACGGTAACTTTGACGGGCGCAAGTGGTGCTGTCTCGGTAGTTTATGTGAAAACGGGTGACGCCTCTTCCAATGGCGGCGCGTTAGATATTCCGGTGAATAATGCTTCGACCTGCGACCTGGCAACAGCAAAACTTCCTCCGTCTGAACTCGCCTGGAAACCGACCTTTGGTGGCAGCTGCGAAGTTTCCCAGACGATTTCGCTTGCGAGCCTGCAGAAGTTCGATACCCTCCTGATTGCGGCTGGTTACAAACAAACTAAAATTTCAAATGAAAGCTTTAGGTATACGATCGAAAAGCCGAATATGGTAGCCTCTACAATCGATAGGGATACCTTGCTGTTTACTTATTCGATGGAAACTTTCGTCGGAACATTCTCCGGCGTGACCGAGCAGATGACGGCTCGCCAAATATTGGCGTATGAATTGAATGAGGTTGCCAAGGCGCATTTGCCGGAAGACCTCTATGCTCTAGGCGAAATTTACGGCAATGCTTTTGAAGTGTCGTCTGTTCCCAGTGCGGTAAATAGTACCTATGTTGCGAACCAACTGAATAAATACGGTTGGAACTTGAAGGAGACGATAAGTTCTACTTATACCGTTGATTATGAAGGTTCTATTGTCTATAACGGCGCTGTGTACACAATGGAACTCACATACTTTGTTTTAGATTCAGATGACCACTATTACATCACAATTGAGAAAAAGTAAGTCTTTTTTCTAAGTTCTACCAGCTAAAACTCGACCATGTATCCGGCTCCCCAAAGAAGTTTTGGGGGGTCGTGTTCTATGAACCGGTAGGCGGGTACACTAATTTGTGTGTAGAAACCGTAGAGGTGCGCCCAAAGTTCGAGTGAAATGTCGGCCTCTTCTTTGTAATTGTAGGGAATCAGGTATAAAGGCTTGTTCGCCTCGTTGAACGCCTTGTGCATTTTGTTGGGTGTTTCGGCGAATTCGTAGCCTCCGCCGACTCCCGCATCAAAATTAAAGGGAAGGTCTCTGAAAAATGTGTAGAGCAGGCTTCCACGGACACCGCACCAGAATTCGTTCGGCCCCTGATGCCAACCCATTCCCTGCACGCGCAAGATGACGTTGTCGTAGCCTATTCCACCGATGGCGACAACCGGGGTCTGGTTGCGGATTCCTGCACCCAGGTTGAATCGGAAATGGGAAAGGCTGTACCAGTCGTCCGCGTGGCAGAAAACCACTGCAAAAAGGAAAATCAGTATCGGAAGTCGGAAAAAATGGCCGCGTCGCATGGCCTAAATATAGACATTTTGACATTTTATACTCGCAAAAATGTGTTTTTATTCCTATATTGTTTGGCGAATCACGGCTTGGGGTTGACCGGGCCTTAAAAAAGGAAAGAGAAATGAAGTTGAAATCTTTAATCATGGCATGCGCCGCGGCTTGCGCATTTGCCGCACCTGCAATGGCCGAAGGTGGTATGTTCGAAGGGGCTCTCCCCGAAAACTGGACGGCCGACGTGGTCGCCGCCGTTCGTTACAACTGGTACAATTTCAGCAACTGGCAGAAAGACGGTACCTCTAACTATACCTGGCTCGTGACTTACGATGCCGATGTGCAGGGTAAGTGGAAAATCGCCAACTGGCGTAACCTCATCGATATCGACCTCGGTCAGACTTGGACCAAGGGCGTTGGCAAGCGCAAGTCCGCTGACCGCCTCTTCTGGGAATCGATGCTCGACTTCAACATGACCGAAGTCCTGAAGCCCTATATCGGTAACCGTTTCGAAACCCAGTTCATGAAGGGTTTCGAATATAGCGAAGACGAAGACGGCAATGAAATCAAGACTCCGATTTCGAGCTTCATGGATCCCGCCTACGAAACTCAGCTGGCAGGTCTTGCTTATATTCCGAATGACAACTTCTCCCAGCGCCTCGGCTTTGCTAACCGCATGACTATTTCTAATGGTTATGGCTACGCAGATGACAAGGACACTGAAAAGTTTGAAAAGTTCCGTGACGAACCCGGTCTCGAATCTATCACCGAAGCCAAGTACGCCTTCTCTGATATCGTGAGCTTCAAGACTCGTCTGTGGGCGTTCTGCAATTTCGAAGGTGTCGAAAAGATCGACGGCCTTTGGGAAAACCTGCTCTCCGTGATGATTGCTCCGCTCATTGAACTCCAGGTCGGCTTTGATATGGCCTACGACTGGGATCTTGACGAAGATGCACAGTACAAGAGCATGGTGCTCTTCGGCCTGACCTGGCGCTGGTTTTAACTAAAGAGACCGGGCTGGCTGCAAATAAGTCGGTTCTTACCATTGGCTAGCCCTCTCGCCACCGCTCCAGCTTAACGCTTGGAGCTTTGTGGCTCACAGCGACCGCTCGCGCCTAGTCTACTAAGTACGTACCCGAAGCGCTCGCTCTCGCAAACGCGACCCGTTAACACCGAGTCGCTTTTTGCTCACAGGGCTTTGCTGCTGGCTATTATGCAAAAAGTCCTCGGCTTTGCCGGGGACTTTTTTATATGCAATTATCTAAAATTATTTCTCCAGATCCGCTTTCATTGCCCTGATGGCGTTTCCGCGGTGGCTGATGCCTTTCTTTTCCGCAAGCTCCATCTGCGCGAAGGTGCGGTCGAATCCGTCGGGAACAAACAGCGGGTCGTAGCCGAAACCCATGTCGCCAACGGGCGCGAAGTTGATTTGCCCGCGGCATTCCCCTTCGTAAATCTTCGGTTCGCTCACGGTCCACTTGCCGTCCACCTCGGCGACCTTCTGGTACGAAAGTGCGCAGAAGTAGCGGGCGCTGCGGTTCTTGACTCCTTCCAGCTTTTGCATCAGCTTGTCGTTGTTTGCCTGGTCGTTGCCGTGGTAGCCGCAGTAACGGGCGCTGTAGATGCCCGGTTCGCCGTTCAGCGCGAATACCTCAAGGCCGGAATCGTCGGCAAGGACGCTTGCCTCGATGTGCTTTTCGCAAAGCCACTTGGCGACGGTGCTTGACTTGATGATGGCGTTTGCCTCGAAGGAATCACCGTCTTCGACGATGTCGTCTGTAAAGCCGATATCCTTGAGGGTCTTGAATTCCTTGTTCTCGGTTCCGAGAATGTGGGCGAAATCCCTGATTTTTCCGGGGTTGCCTGTTGCGATAACAAATAAGTGCTTCATTTAGTATTTCTCGGGTTTCATCACGATGAGAATCGCGTCAATGACAACGCCGACTCCGCAGAGTCCGCCGGTGCAAAGCCAAAGAATGCCCGTCCAGATTTTACCTTCGTAAAAACGATGAATTCCTAGGTATCCGAGCAAAATGCAAAGGGCGAGGGCAATCCATTTATTGTGTTCACCTTGTGCGGGCATGACAACTCCTTGATGAATTTCTGCGCTAAATATAGAAAATGCACGATGTGGCTGCCTAGGTCTTGCGGGTACGCCAAATTGTTATAATTATCTTATATTTTGAACGATGCATAATTTTAAGACGACTTTTATATTGATTGCGATTGCAACCTTGGGCATGCTGGTTGGGCTGGTGGGACTAGTTCCTTTTTATCCTGTGTCCTGGGCTTCCTCGATAGCGTTTGCGTTGTTTGTTTCGGTTTTGTTGATTCAGCTGTTGACGATCGAAGAGGCTGATTTTGAGTGCGGCCTTCGCAAGAAGCCTGCGCTTGTTTTTGCTGTACTTGGGTTGGTTGTTGCCGTAGTCCTTGTTTCCAGGGATTCGCCGATAGCTTTGCCCTTGGTCGTGATTTCTGCGGCCAAGAATCTTTGCTTCTGGCTTGTAATCTTTGAAATCTATCTGTTCGTAAAGCTGTATACGCCTGCCGCTCCCAAAAGTGCATTGCCTCCGGAACAGGTTAACAGTGGTGCGGGAAAGGCTCGGCATGAAGTCGATGCGGCTGTCAAGAGGCGGGTTTCTCGTCTCACCTTGTCAAAGGCGGAACGGGAGCTTTATTCGCTGACAGGCCTGATGTCGGTAAAGAAGGAAATCCTTTCTTTGAAGAATATGATTGTCGCGCAGAACAAGCGCGTGTCGGCAGGGCTTCCGCCGATTCCGATGTCGTACCATTGCGTGTTTACGGGAAATCCCGGTACAGGAAAGACGACGGTGGCGAGGATCGTGGCGCAGATATACAAGGATCTCGGCGTTCTTGAAAAGGGACACTTGGTTGAATGTGACCGTTCGATGCTGGTGGCGGGTTATGCAGGGCAGACGGCGATTAAGACCAACGAGGTGATTGATAGTGCGCTTGATGGAGTCCTCTTTATTGACGAAGCGTATACACTGGCACGTAGCGATGGTCAGGATTCCTTTGGTCAAGAGGCGATTGATACGTTGCTCAAGAGAATGGAAGATGACCGCGATCGTCTAGTCGTGATTGTGGCTGGCTATACGGAAGAGATGAAACGGTTTATCGATAGCAATCCAGGACTCTCTTCGCGTTTCAGCAGGTATATTGATTTTCCCGATTATAGCGCTTCGGAACTTTTTGAAATTTTCAGGCGTCTTTCCGATAAGCAGAAACTGGAACTTTCGCTTGATTTTGAAAACGCGTTGAAGTCGCAGCTCCAGCGAATTGTCGACAAGGCGGATCCGTCTTTTGGAAACGGCCGCGGAATTCGTAACTTGTACGAAAAGACGTTGGTGAATCAGGCGAATCGTCTGGCGCAGAAAGATTTCAATGTGTCTGATTTGATGAAGCTCTTGCCCGAAGATCTTCCGAATGGTTAGAAAGATTCTCGCAAGTCAATCGTAATGCCGATATGCTTTCCGTCTACGAGCGAGAGGTCGCCGCGGGCGTGCAGCTTTTCGCTACGGTTCAGGGCGAGGCGTCCGCCAAAACCCACGGCATAGTGCATCTGCCGCTTGAATAGCTCGCTGAAGTAAGGGGCCGATTGCAGAGCTTCTCCGAAGATGACTCCGGCGAATCTCCAGAACAGCGGCCTGCGCAATTCGATTTGCCAGATGGCGGCCTGCGTGTCGCTCCAGATTCCCGATTCTACGCCACGGAATCGCTTGGTGCCGTCGGGGCCGGCGAGGCATCCGAGCGGAACGTTGTCACCGCGGCTCTGCCTGGCGTACAATCCCAGCGCAAGCGAAGTTTCCCAGAATAGGGGTGCATAGAGTCTGACATCGATGGTTTCGGTGTGGTAACTGAAATCGCCGCCGAAAAAGACCTCTTCGAAGCTGGCGTAGTATCCCTTGGTCGGCCAGTTGTCGTTGTCTTTTTGGTCGAGAATGAATTGATAGCCACCGCCCAGATAGTAACCATCTTGATAACTCTTGGGTACGTCATCGCCGAGTTCGTTGTTGCGAGCTTCGCCTTCTAATACAATGCCGTAGCGGAATGGAATTTCCTTGGGTATGCCGAAGTTCATCTCGAAGGGGATGCGTCCGTAGACGAACGTGCTCTTGTATTCGTCGATGGCTTCAAAATCTCCACGGGCGCCACGTTCAAAAAGCGAGTACTGCCACTTGTTCAGGTTCAACTTGGCGGGAATGTGCAGGTGGTCGTCCAAAAGCCACAGGTTCGGGGCGTACTGGAACTGGAATTGTCCGCGAGTGGTGCCGCGAGCGATAAAGTCCATCGAGGAAATGTTTTCGCCTTCTTGGAACGGCCTGAAAAAGAGAACGAAGACTGCTCCGTACTGGATTTTTGTTTCTTCGGTGTAGGCACCGAAGGGTAGCACCGAATACCGCTGGAAATGTTCCTGCGCAAGGCATGTGCTCGTGAGGCCCGCGAGCAGCGTACAGAGTGCGAAAAATACCTTGAGGGGGCGGATCGACATATGACCGCAATTATATAATAATTTCAGAGAATTGTTTTGCGGAAAAATGGTGCTGCCGTGGGAAGGGGCAGCCTGGCACATTCTGTACATGATACAGGGTGTATCATATGTGAAAATAAAATATAAAATCTGTGAAAAGTTTTGAAAATTCTAATAAAAATTGAATTTTTGTATCATAAAAAGCTTGACATAACGAAAAAATGAATATATATTTCTGAATGATGAAACCGATTATCGAATATACCGACTTCCGCAAGTTCATGCGAGACTTCTACGAAGAACGCAAGCGCTGCTCCGCGTTCTCGTGGCGTGAGTTCTCGAAAATTGCCGGATTCAGTTCGCCTTCGTACATGAAGGTTGTATGCGATGGCAATAGCAAGTTGAGCCGTATCGGTGTGGAACGCACGGGTGCTGCCATGGGGCTTGCCGGTTTCGAAATGGATTATTTCAGGGCGATGGTCAAGTTCGGCCAGGCCGAAGTCGAAGCGAAAAAGGTCGCCGCCTACGAAGAAATGCTTTCGATCGCAAAGATGTACAAGGTGCGCATCTTGGAAGGGGACCTGTTCGAATTCTACGATACCTGGCGTAATCCGGTACTCCGCGAACTTGCTCCGCTGATGCCGGGGGCGACTCCGGGCGAACTCGCCAAGATGTGCTACCCGGAAGTGTCTGCCCAGGAGGTCCAGGAATCGCTCGCGTTTCTGACGAAAGCGGGGCTCCTGAAGAAATCGGAGGGAAAACTGGTGCAGTCCGAAACGTCCGTGAAAGGCTCGAACGATGCCACGAGACTTGCTATGCGCGGTATGCACCGCATGATGTCGCAACTCGCGACGCCGGCGCTGGAGCTCCCTGTAGAAGAGCGCAATTTCAGTGGCGTTACCATGGGGCTTTCTCGTGAGTCTTATTCCAAGATCGAAAACTTGTTGGATGAATTCCGTCGCAAGATTATCGCCGTTGCCGCCGAAGAGAAAAATGTTGAACAGGTGTACCGTTTGAACTTGCAACTTTTCCCGCTGACAAAAAACGTGAAGGAGCGCGAAAATGAAAATGATTAATTTGTCTAAGCCGCTCGCTCTTGTCTCCGTGATCGCGGTCTGTTTTTGCGCGGGTTGTTCCGATTCTCCGAAACTTACGGGTACAGCCGAAGAAACCAATGAATTTGCCTTTGTGGTGTCTTCAAGTGACGAAGGGGCTTATTCGTCGAGTGACGAGTTGCTTTCCTCCTCTAGCGAAATTTCGTCTTCTAGCGAGCGTTCTTCGTCGAGTAGTTCTTCAAGTAAAGGTGATGCGGTGTCTTCGAGTTCTCGATTGGATGATGGCGGGGAGGTAAGCTCTGCCGTAGAATCGTCCAGCTCGATGCTTTCGGAAAGTTCTTCAAGTTCGCAGAAACAGGAGTCTTCTAGTAGTGTGGCCGCTCCGCAGGGTGGAACGCAGTCGTCGAGTTCACGTGAAAATCCGAATTCGCTGGAATATTACATCGAAGAACTAGGCCTGAATGTCAATCAGCTATATGAGAATGTTTTAGCCGCTGGGCTGACCGAAGAAAAGGACTCCGATACGGCTCCGGGTCAAGCGATGGCGACGGAGTTTGACGGACCTTGGCCGCATCAATTTGTCAAGGAAAATATTGGTGCTCTGCCGTATTTCTTCCCGGAAGCGGCCGATGAGTACGCGGGTCTAGTTGATTCTATTGACTCCGGATTAGCTGATAGCGGGTGCGGACTGTATATGATGAATGTTTACGGTAATGAAAAGGCGATTGCGTATGTGGTTGCTGACATTACCGCAGATAAGATCGTTGTCATGGATGTTTCTGCGGGAAGTTGCCCAAATTCCGCAGTAAACAAGATCTTCCGCTTCCTCTTCCGGTATTGCGGCGAAATGGAATCCCGCCCCGAAATCGAACATGTTGAGGTCGATTTGAATGTTTCGGAAGGATCATGCCCCGATTTTGATATGGATAGCGAATGGGTGAAGTGATTTTTAACCATAAAGGAGAAGTAATATGAACAAAGTAATCAAAACTATAGGTACGGTCGTGGTGGCCGCTGCGGCTTTTGGCCTGATTGCATGCGATGACAGTTCTTCGTCGCCTGCTGCGCCGAATACGGATACTCAGGAACAGCAAAAGCAGGAACAGGCTCCGTCCAGTTCGGAAACGATGCAACCGCCTGTATCGTCGGAATCGAATCAGCCGCCTGAATCAAGCGAAAACAAAGCGGAAGGGCTTTCTAGTTCTGACGAAACGGTTGCTAGTTCCTCTTCAGAAACGCCGATCAGTTCTTCTGATGTAGAAATCTGCCCCCCAGGTAGCGACTGTGATGGCGACGGTATTCCCGATGGAATCTATAGACCGGACTTGGAACCCTGCGATACGGATACCTTGCTGGAATTCTATGGTCGCCATTACCAGTGTGTCTCAAATAAGTGGGTGTACTTGCCGGCTCCTGTTCCTGGCAAGATTGTAGAAGAAGCGACCGATGTTAGCGCCATGTACCGTGGTGGCCCTGCCGTGGCTCCGCGTGTCGTGAAGGTTCTTAATTCCGATGGCTCCGTTACCTTCCGACACGACGATGTTCTTGTGAATGACGATTGCATTTTCAATGGAGTGAAGGCTGAACTGAGTAACGATACGTTGTATGCAACTCTTCAGTATCCTGGTTGCTCGGAAACGGGTGGCTCTATGGGGGTTGCAACGTTTACTTTGAGTAAGGCCTTTGCCGGTGCAAAGTACATCAAGTATGAAGACGGTAGGTACGTCCACGAAATTTATGAAACCGATGAGTTGCTGCCTTGTGGAAACACTTCCTCTTGCCAAACATGTGCCGAAGGCTTGGATTGTGGCGGCCGGGTTTTTTAGTAAATCGCGTCAATAGGTCGCTCTGATAGAAACGAAAGCTTCGCATAATGCGGGGCTTTTTGTTATATTTACCAAGTTCAGAATTCGGATTTCGGAATTCAGAAAGGGTTTGCAGAACCACTCACCTTAAAGGCACGAAGTGCCGACTTCACCTCCTCGGAGCTCTTATGGCCGAACAAAACAAAGCAGAAAAATTCGTTTTCTACATGTACAAAATGACCAAGTCCTATCCGCCTAACAAAGAGGTGCTGAAGGACATTTCTTTGAGCTTCTACTATGGCGCAAAGATTGGTATTATCGGCCAGAACGGTGCCGGTAAGTCGACGCTCCTCCGCATCATGGCGGGAATCGACAAGGAATTCCAGGGTGAAGCTTGGATTGAACCTGGCCGCACCGCAGGCTATTTGCCGCAGGAACCGCAGCTTGACCCGAACCTCACCGTTAAGGAAAACGTGATGCAGGCTGTCGCCAAGAAACAGGCGATTCTAGACCGCTTCAACGAAATCTCCATGAAATTTGCCGAACCGATGGAAGACGACGAGATGAACAAGCTCCTCGACGAACAGGCAAAGCTTCAGGACATCATCGACGCTCAGGATTTGTGGAGCCTTGACCGCAACATCGAAATTGCAATGGATGCGCTCCGCTGCCCGCCGGGTGACTGGCCGGTCACAAACCTCTCCGGTGGTGAAAAGCGCCGTGTGGCCCTTTGCCGCCTGCTCCTAGAAGAACCGGATTTGTTGCTCCTTGACGAACCGACGAACCACTTGGATGCCGAAACGGTTGCTTGGCTCGAACGCCACCTCCGTGAATACAAGGGCTCCGTGATTCTGGTAACCCATGACCGTTACTTCCTTGACAACGTAACGAACTGGATTTTGGAAATTGACCGCGGTCGCGGCATTCCTTGGGAAGGCAATTATGCCCAGTGGCTTGATCAGAAGCTTGAACGCATGAAGAACGAAGAGAAGGGTGAATCTGACCGTCAGAAGCGCCTCGCTCGCGAACAGGAATGGGTGAAGGCTTCTCCGAAGGCTCGCCAGGCCAAGAGCAAGGCCCGTCTTAAAGCTTACGAAGACTTGCTCGCCGAAGATTCTCGCGAACAGATTAAGGTGGCGCAGATTCACATCGCGAACGGCAAGCGCTTGGGCGATATCGTTATCCAGGCGGAACACCTGCAGAAGGCCTTTGGCGACAAGGTGCTGTTCGACGATTTGAACTTCAGCCTGCCGCGTTCGGGTATCGTGGGCATTATCGGCCCGAATGGTGCAGGTAAGACAACGTTGTTCAAGATGATTATGGGTCAGGAAAAGCCCGATGGCGGTACGCTCAAGATTGGCGAAACTGTCGAAATTATCAGTATGGAACAGGGCCGCGAAAGCCTCGACGATACCAAGACCGTGTGGGAAGAAATTACCGGCGGTAACGACGAGATTATGGTGGGTGACCGCAAGATGAATGGCCGCGCCTACTGCGGTCTATTCAACTTCACCGGTGCTGCCCAGCAGAAAAAGCTGACGGCCCTTTCGGGTGGTGAACGCAACCGCGTGCTCATGGCTAAGAACCTGCAGAAGCCGGGCAACGTACTTTTCCTCGACGAACCGACCAACGACCTCGACATCGAAACGTTGCAGGCTCTGGAACAGGCCATCCTCAAGTTCGCAGGCTGTGCTGTGATTATCTCGCATGACCGCTGGTTCCTGGACCGTATCGCTACCCACATCCTCGCTTACGAAGGCGATTCGAAGGTGGTGTGGTTCGAAGGCAACTGGAGCGAGTACGAAGCCGACCGCCGCAAGCGCCTCGGCGAAGACGCCGACAATCCGAAGCCCATCAAGTACAAGACGCTCACGAGACAGTAGTATGCTCCACGTCTTTAGACACGAACTTCGCCTGATTTTTAGGGATCCGCGTTTCTGGATTCCCTTCATTATCCCGCCGGTGATTCTCGCGGCGAGTCAGGCGATTGCCGTGTCGCGATACGGTGGACAGATTATGGAAGGCATGGAAGGCTACATGATGCTCCTGCTCGGTTGCCTCATGGCGCCGATGGGTTCGCCCTTGGCGGGGGATTCCTTTGCGGGGGAGCGCGAGCGCAATTCCCTGGAACTCCTGCAGCTTTCGCCGATTGCGCCTGCAAAACTTTTCTGGGGCAAGCTTCTCGCGATTCTTCCGTTCCCGGTGGTGTTTGCGTTGCTGGCGCAGCTTGGCTACTGGATTTCGCATCCTGAAATTTCGACGATGTCTGCGGCGGCGTCTGTTCTGGGAGCGCTTTCAGCGGTACTTCTGACGACCTCTTTTGCGCTGATTGTCTCGTTGCGGGTAAAGACGGTGCGGGCGGCGACGCACATTACCTTATTTTTGATCGTGCCGCTTCTCCTGATGGTGCAACTTGGCCACGAAATCTTCTTGAACGGCCTCTTTGTGCCGTTAGCGACGCTTGCCGTATCGATTCTTTTGAGCATTGCGGCGACCTTTGTGAGTATGCGCAGGTTTGTCAGCTTGTAATTTCTCTATTTTTGAATTGTAAAATAAAATTTTGAGAACGTTTTGAAATTGGCGATTTTTTATAAAAATCGCCTTTTTTGTTGATTTATATTGAAAAATACGGCGTTGAAAACGCCTTAGATAAAAATTTCTATTGACTTTTGCGTTTTTAGAATATAAATTTTGAGAAGAAATTTGAGAACATTTTGAACGATGTTGTTCAGAATCTCAAAATATGGGATGGATGTTATGGAAATGAAAAACGCAAAATGGTCAAAGATGTTCGCTGCGGGTGTTGTGCTCGGGGCAACTCTTGTGACTTCCTCGTTTGCAGTGACTTCGCCGGATTTTCCGATGGCAGGTTTCGCGACACAGAATGGCGGCACCACGGGTGGCAAGGGCTACTCCGAGGTCACGGTCGACAACGTGAACGACCTCAAGAGCTACGCCAAGGCGGGCAACAAGATTATCTACGTGAAGCCGGGTACGTACATGGGTCCGGTGGAAGTCGGTAGCAACGTGACGATTTACGGCTATCAGGGAGCTATTATCGCCCAACCTACGACGGGTAGCGCCATGAAGCTGAGCGGTTCCACTAATGTCATTATCCGTAACCTGAAATTCAAGGGCGTTGGCGCGCACGACGACGATGACGAAGATTGCCTCCAGGTGAATCATGAATCCAAGAATGTGTGGATTGACCATGTGGACGTGTATGACGGTCACGATGGCAATTTGGATATCACCAACGCCTCGGACTACGTGACGATTTCGTGGACCAAGTTCAGCTACACCTCGGCATCGACTGGGCACCAGTTCAGCAACCTGATTGGTAACAGCAAGACAAAGACGAGCGACCGCGGGCACCTGAACGTGACGATTCACCATACATGGTGGGCGGACGGCGTGGTCGAACGCATGCCTCGTGTGCGTTTTGGCAAGGTACATGTGGCGAACAACCTCTTTGACAGCAAGAATGCAAGCTACTGCGTGCGTGCGGCCATCGAGGCGGATATTCGCATCGAAAGGAACGTGTTCATTGGCGTGCAGAAGGCGCTTGACTTGTACACGAGCGATGGCGCTATCACGGCGGCGCAGATGATCGAAAATTACGAAGAAAACGTGAAGAAAACGCAGGCCGGTACGGGCACGGCGTTCAAGCCGAGCTATTCCATGAGCCTTACGGACGTAAGTACGCAGGCGAAGGCTTATGCCCTGCGCGATTCCATCAAGCTCTATGCGGGTGCGACACTCCCTGATCCGGGATCGTCGAGTGTGGTGACTCCGGCAAGCTCAAGTTCGGCAAAATCTAGCAGCAGTGTTGCGTCCAGTTCGTCCGCGAAGTCGAGCTCCAGCGTGGCTCCTGCATCTAGTTCTTCGGCCAAGTCCAGCAGCAGCGTTGCCAAGTCCAGCTCGTCGCAAGGACAGGCGGTTTCGGGAACGGCGACACTCACCAAGCACGGCTCGGGCGGCACCACGCAGACGGTTGCCGCGGGCGAATCGATTGCAGACTTCTACTTTACCATTGCGGGTGCTACGGGTGCCACGGTGACGGGGCTTCCGGATGGCGTGACGGGTACGCTTAAGGGGTCTGACTTCTACATTTCGGGAACAGTTGGGTCGAATGTGGCGCCGGGTGCGTACTCGTTTACGGTAACGACTACGGGAGCGACGACGAATGCCTCAAAGAGTGGGACGATTACCGTGGTGGCGAGCGGCACGGCGCCTGCGTCAAGTTCCTCCGCTAGTAAGGACCCTGAGCCTGCCGAAGGGTCAAGCAGTTCTATGGAATTGCCGAACTCTAGTGAATCGGGTACGACAATCCTCTCGCAGGTGGCAGGAGTGCGTGCGAACCTTTCTGTCGAAGGTAGAACGGTTGTGGTTCACGGAATCTCGCAAAATACCGCTCCCATTTACCTCTTTGACCAGCAGGGGCGTCTTGTGGCCAAAAGCCTTGCTTCAGAAAATTGCGCCATCGCAGTTCCCCGTGCAGGAACCTACCTCGTGCGCATCGGTCACGAAACCCACCGCATTATCGTGCGGTAATGTAAAACGTAATTCTCTCAATTCTGAAAAAGAGGTGCTCCGGTGGGCGCCTCTTTTGCGATTGCATTCCGATTGATTTTTAGTCCTTTAAATAAATGCTTCGGCCGTCATTCAGTATCAGGATGACGGGCAATTTTTTTGCTGTAAACACGCCGCCGTTCAAGACGCCGCTTTCTATCAGTTGTCCGTTCAGGCTGAAAGCCTTGTACGGGGCGTTGGGTGCGGCGCCTGCAATCTGGTAGCGGTTCTGGCTGAGTTTTTTGAAACTGAACCTTGCCTGTGTCAATCCCGGGACTGCGGGGGAGGCTGTCGTGGATTCGGGTGCGAACCTGTAATCCGGGCAAAAATTCAGCGTATCGAGAAGGAAAGCGTGTATTCCGGCCACAGCCGAGCTTGCTAGCGGTACATCAGCCTTGTCGATATCTTTACCGCCGTTTCTCCGTCTTAATTCGGGCGGATTGAATTCGCAGCCGGAGTAGCCCCCTTCTTTCCAATAGTATCTACCGCAGAGTTCAAAAACATGGTTCACCAGGGAGTCCGCTTGTCCGGCTGTTCCCTTGAAAACACCTGCCTTTTGCAGCCGTGCGAACTCGTCTTTGAATACGGCATCGTAATGCACGCTGAAGAGCGAATCGACGAAGTCGTCTTGGTTGTCGGAGTAGGCGACGCGCGCCACCTTGACCACCTTTTCGGAAGCGATTACGATCATGGTGGAGTCCAGCTCGGATCTGTACATCCATACCGTGTCGGTGCCGGAAACGTTCTTTACAGTGGGATCGCGCTGATCCATCTTGGAGAGGTCCAGGTAGCTGCCCTCGAATAGATAGAGAGATACTGCTGGGTATTCAAAATAAGCTCCGGTGCTTCCTGATTCCCTGACGGGGGGCTCGTAGCTGCATTCTGCCGCATGTAGGCTTGTGGTTAAGGCGCCTGCGCAAATCGCGCCCGCAAACAGAAATTTGGTGAAATCCATACTCTTTTCTCCTTTTAGTCCATCTCTAGAAAATAGTAAAAAAAGAGAGTCGTTTTCGAGCTTGTCAAAAACGAGTGATTTGAGTCATCGGATGCTGCCGTTTTCCAGCTCGTCTCGCAGCATATTTGATGCGGCGGACTTGAAAATACTCCTCATGAATTCGTCGTAGCCGGGTTCACCCTTCTTGGGGTGGGGCCGGGGAGTACTGGCAGCAATCTTTTTCTTCAGTTCGAGAATTTCCTTTTCGTCCATATTTGCCTCGTTTTTTGTGGCCCTATTAAATATCGATTGGTTTGCACAAATTGTCAAGAAATCCCTGAAAAAAAACAGGTGCCCCAATCGGAGCACCTGTTTTAATTTTGTTGGCTTGTCGCAGAATTACTTCAACTCTTTAAGAGCAGCCTCGTTTTTGGATATAATATCCATCTGCGTAGCGAGCTTGGTCCTTTCAGCGTTCACCACTGCTTCCGGAGCACCAGAAACGAACTTCTGGTTCGAAAGTTTCTTCTCGATGCTGGCGGCGAATGCCTTGGCCTTTTCAATTTCCTTTTCCAAACGGGCAATTTCTGCAGCCGGGTCGAGGATACCTTCGAGCGGGATGTAGAGTTCGCCACCGGGCACCACGGCGCTGGCGCTGAACTTCGGCTTGGCGGCCTTCACGGCGACACTCAGGTCAGAAAGACCCGAAAGTTCGGTGATGATTGCCATGCAGTCCTTCACGCTGGCTTCCGTCGCGGCGTCGTCCACGCTTACCACGGCGTTCAGCTTGGTGGCGGGGCTCACGTTGTAGCGGCCACGCACGCCACGCACGCTTTCCACCACGGCAAATGCCTGGTCAAATGCGGCTTCGATCTTCGCGTCGATGAGCGATTCGTCAGCCTTGGGCCATGCGCGGCTGATCACCATTTCGCTGCCTTGGAACAGGATACTGTTGAGTTCTTCGGTAATGAACGGCATCACCGGGTGCAACAGGTTGAGCACGTTCTTCAGCACGTAGCTGAGAATAGCCATGGCGTTCTTCTTTTCGGCGGTGAGCGTCTCGCTGTTGATCACGGACTTCTTGATTTCAAGGTAGCTGGAGCAGACGTCGTCCCACACGAAGCGGTACAGGAACCCGGCGAGTTCGGCGAAGTGGTATTCTTCGAGCATGCGGGTCGCGTCCTTGATGGTTGTCTGCAGGCGGCTCAAAATCCACTTGTCTTCGAGCGCGAACAAGCTCTTGTCCATCGGGAGTTCGGCGGCAAGCGCACCGGCCTGTTCGAGCTGCGGGTAAAGGAAGCGGCAGGCGTTCCACAGCTTGTTGCTGAAGTTACGGCCGATTTCGAACTTTTCGCTGGTGTTGATTTCGCGGCCATCCGGCTGCTTTTCTTTCTTCACCGGCAGGCGCACGTCCTGGTTGTCGGTGCAAAGGCTTGCCATCACAAAGCGGAGAGCGTCGGTACCGTACTTCTCTTCGATATCCATCGGGTCCACGCCGTTGCCCTTGGACTTGCTCATGGTCTGGCCATTGCCGTCCAGAATCTTCGGGTGGATGTACACCGTGTGGAACGGGACCG
>Ga0256406_1003985_pt1 | contig 17544 bp, 19 predicted proteins | sample RumenRJG_03DNA_FD_185986 | JGI IMG/M metagenome (GOLD analysis project Ga0256406, IMG submission 185986) | Bovine rumen microbial communities from Lethbridge, Alberta, Canada - RJG_03 | ecosystem: Host-associated > Mammals > Digestive system > Stomach > Rumen | place: Canada: Alberta | collected...
CGGAACAAAACGTGGCAAGTATAACAAGGACGGGAGTCTGCGCCAGAAGCCGGGTCCTAAGCCGGGAAGCCGGCGGAAGACCTCCGCTTAGGGAGCAAAGTTAGTCCCAAAATCCAGGAAGTTATCGCTTAAAAAGCAGGGAAGTAGGGATTCCCTACTTTTATTGTGATGGCACTTGGCCGAAAGTCAATGCTTTAGGGGACTGCCCGATAAGCTTTCCAATCTCTTGTATACGAGGGAATCGTCAGTTTTCCAAGTTTCTCATATTCACATCGCCTGTCATCCTTTCAACTTGTAGCATTTATTGCCACAAGAGCTTCAGCAACAAAAAAAGAGATTCCCCTGACGCAGTTACCCTGCTTCATGGGAATCTCTTTCGAGATACCTCCTTTGGGACGTGCACATGGCACATATCCCGCCCGGAGGCAAAATGACATTTCACGTTAGATCAAAATGAATCAACGTAGATTTATTCCGTACTTTTGTGTACTTTTCGTGTACCTGCACATGTTATTAAAAAACACGTGAAACAAAAGTACAAATCCAGCCCGGTTCAGGACCAGGTTCTCAAAAATGGTACTATCAATCGTTCGTTGCCTTGTAGGCCTCGATCATGGAGTTCATGAGATCGTCCAGCTCGATGCCGTTCAGCTCGGCGCCGCGGCGGATATTGTCGCGGTCACACCCTGCTGCGAATCTCTTGTCCTTGAACTTCTTTTTGACGGACTTGAGGTTCAGGTCCTGTGCGGAATGGGACGGATACATCAGCACAACCGCTCCGAGAAGTCCGGAGAGCTCGTCGCAGGCCCACAGAACACGCTCCATCTTGTGCTCCGGTGCCGGCAGATCGTTGTTGTTGTCGTAGTTATGCGTCTCAATCGCATGCGCGACCTGCATGTTCACACCGGCTTCCTTCAGGAGTTCTGCGGTCTTGATGGTGTGGAGCTTCTCGTCCTGCCACTTCTCCCAGTCGAGATCGTGGAGCAGGCCAACAACCGCCCAGAACTCTTCGTTTTCCGGATCGAACTTCTTTGCGTAGTAGCGCATCAGCTTCGAAACCGTCTCGCCATGGGTGATGTGGAACGGATCCTCGTTGTACTTCTTCAGGAGTTCCAGTGCATCCTCATAGGAGATGCCGGCGTCCAGCTTCGTCCCTTCCGGGATCGAAGGCGTGCTTTCCACAGCGCCTGCTGCCTCTGCAGGAGCTTCTTCCTTCTTTTCAGTGGAAGAATCCTTCGCCTCTTCCGCTTTCGGCTCCTCTGCCTTGGTCTCGTCCTCTGCAACATTTGTGCATGTGCTGTCTTTGAGGGTCTTCATTGTCGGGATTTCAACAGCCGCCATTTTATATCTTACCGCAACCTGTTATAAGCTGTTATTGGTCGGTTCCCTCAAAAGCCCGATTTTTCATAACCTGTTATAAGTTATTACCGAGGCTGTTTCAAATGGTGTAAAAAATGGTGTAATGGTGTAAATCCTGTATTTTTCTCAGAGTCAGGTGCCGTCTGCCCCGGCGTCCGTGCTCTGCTCATTCTCTTCCTTATTTCCGGTCCCCGTGCCACTCCTGAAATAGCCATCCAACCCGGCGAACTCACTCTTCTTCAGTTCCTTCGTCACGTCTGCATAGATGTTCATCGTCGTCTGAATATCCTGATGTCCAAGAGCATCCTGGATCACCTTCACATTAACACCGGCCTCAACCATCCTCGTCGTGAATGTATGCCGGAGATTGTGACAGCTGAAATGCGGAAGCAGAACCTTCGGATTCTCGTTTTTCAGGAACTCTGCATCGTTACAGTCCCGAATAATCCGGCGGAGCGCTTTATTCAAAGTGCTCTGATGCTGGGCCTCTCCAAAACGGTTCACAAAGATAAAATCCGTATACCCGTCGATCGTGATGTTGCATTTGATCCCGGCCTGCTCCTGATTCCTTTTCTCCATCAGGAAGGCTTCCTTCACGAAGTCCATCATCGGAACCTGCCGTGTACTCGCCTTTGTCTTCGGCGTATTAATGTTGAAGTAGCACCCGGTCTTATAGGCTTCATCCCTGTGTGCGTAATACACCAGGTTATGATTTACATCGATGATCCCCTCTTCCAGGTCAATGTCGCACCACCGAAGCCCTGTCAGCTCACCGACCCGGAGGCCGGTCCCAAGCATTACCGCAAAGAGCGGATACCAGTGAGAATATGTCTTGCTTTCTTGAAGGAAATTCAGGAAAAGCTCCTGCTCCGCCACCGTAAGTCCTCTGCGCTTTTCCGTCTCAAAGCAGTGGGATTGCTTCAGCTCCCGCAGCACATTATCGGAGGGATTACTGCGGATATAAGCGTCATCCACCGCCATCTCCAGGACCTGGTGCAGAACCGTATGGATCGAATCGATCGTGGAAGCCTTCAGCCCCCGTTCATCTGCCAGCTTGTTGTAAAAGCGCTTCACGTCTGATTTTTTCAATGTGGAGATTCTCAGCTTTCCGATATCGTTTTTGGCGAACATCTCGTACATATACGTGTAATTCTCATACGTCGTATTCTTCAGTCCGCGCTTGATCTGTTTCCAGAGCTCATAAAGATCATTTACGGTCGTAAACCGGGACTCGCCCTTGATACCATCGATCTTATCCTTTTCCACTTCCTTCTCTCTCATTCGGAGCTCCGGAAGTGATTTGGCGTAAATGTAATGTCTCTTCCCTTTTCTGTCCTGCCAGCGATAATAATATGTCCCATTATTCCGCTGACCTTCACCCGTTTTCAGGACAACCCGGGCTTTATCCTTTCGTCTTTCCTGGGCCATGTTCGACAACTCCTTTCTGTCTTCCTGGGATCGGCTCCGGTTCTATGATATTTTCAGCCTCCGGAATCAACAAGGATGTCGAACTGCGTACTGCACAGCCCGGCATCCTCCTATACCGAATACATATTATCGAGAAACTCATCCAGCATCCGCCGCTTGATCAGCCTTTTGTTGCCGACCCAAAGCACGAAGCTGCAGCTTTCGCTGTCTGTCAGTTCTCTGATCTTGTTCCTGCCGATCCCGGAATAAGCGGCAGCCTCATCGACCGTCAGGTTGCTCTTCAACCAGAACGGAATCTGAAGTCGGCCAGCCGCTTCCCTTTCCCCGGTCAGAACAGCTTCGCCGTTCTCCATGCTGCTCACCTCCCTCACGGCGCTTCCATGCACCATGCTATTTCATATCCCAGATGACTGGTGATCGCCGCGTCAATGCCGGCCATATCGTCATCGGATAACCTTCCAAGATAAAAACGGATCTGACGCTTGTCAATGGTGTTGATTGCCTCCGCCAGCGCCATGGATCTTTTCTTCAGGAAGCCTGCCTCCTGCAGAATGTAATGTGATTCCAGGTCCGGTCTCTTCAGCTGTGATGTCAGCGGAACGATTGTCAGCGTCTCCGAAAAGAAGCAGCCCACATCATTCTGAACAATGACCACCGGCCTTGCTCCGGCCTGTCTGTGATAATACAGCTCTCCGAGATCCAGAGACCCGAGATCGGCGAAGAACACATCGCCTCTGTGATACTCTTCGATCCTCATACGTGCATCCTCCTCATGCCTGGTATGTATCAGGGAGCCGAAGGTCTCCCCTCAGCTCCCGTTGCGTTCATTCTGTTCTCCCTATTTGTCCCCGACACCCCGGAATGGGAACCCCTGTTCCCTGGGAAGTTCATCAGGCGGCAGACCTGCTTCTCTGCGCTCATGGGACTCTAACCCCTCCGCGGTTCTCGCGGGGCTGCCCTCATTGCGTGATCCCGGGACTCGCCGGGGCTGTGACTGGGCAGAAGTATCATTGTATCCTTTCCCACATCCTGGCCGCCGCCGGGTGCAGGCCCGGCATTTGCAGTTGGTTTCTCTCGCTCCCGGCAGACTGCAGCGTCAATACAAAAGAATGCCTGCTGCTCCGATCGATCATGGCGAACCCCTGCGAAGGCTCCTTGGGAAATAGTTCAGAACGTACCTGATGAAATGCATATTCGGTTTTCAAGGTGCCAGAGCAGCAGTTCCTGCTGCTCTGAAGTTAGTTTATTAAGATTCGACCTTTTCCATCAGTTGACGGCACCCACGGTTTGCGTGGGTAACTCCCACTGTTCACAGCTCCTCCACCATGCATCTGAGCTTTCCGGCAAGATCCAGCAGATCCTTCTTTAATGCAGTCCCTGTGTTCTTGCGTCCCAGGATCAGGTAATCCAGCGAAACACCAAAGACCTCTGCTATATCGATCAAAAGATCTATCGAGGCTCCTTCCTTTCCGTTTTCGATCCTGCGGAAATGGTAAGCTGAAACGTTCAGCCGCTCGGCCAGTGCTTCCTGGGTCATAGCTTTTTCCCTGCGGAGGCTCCTAATACGGTCTCCGCACGCTTCCATATCAAACATTTGTCTTTCCTCCGAATTCTGAAATCTGTTGGTTGGCAAATCTCAGAACCGGAGGCGACCGGCATCTCTGCCCTAAAAATGAGCAAAAAAATAAGAGGCGGCTGCTTCTGCAGATATCTGCAAAAACAACCGCCCCCGATTGTGGTTCCTGTTCCAACTTCGTTCACCCGTCCGTTTCGTATGTGATGCATATTGCTTTTGCATCGCACACTCTATCGGGCGGCTGTTACCGGGCCCGTTATCAGACCCGTTACTGGAACGTTATCAGGAAAATATTTTTTTCAGACTGTTACACACCCGTTACCAGGCCGTTACTCAGCCGTTACTCAAGAAAACTTCAGTCATAATAAACAAATTATCCGGCAATTCGGGAGATTCTTACATGACAAGGCAGGAGCAGCTACTGTAGGTACGGTATCTGCTCCTGCACTGTCATGTTTATCCCTGCGACTGACCTGCCAAAATAGCCGTATCCACCATTTTGGATGCGCTCAGCAGATGTATCAGCTTATCGTATTCCTCCTCCGTCAGCTCCTGCTTGGCCGTAGCCAGACACCTCTCACGCGTCGCGCTGTTGCCTATGTTTTCGGCAGCGACAATGACCCAGTAATAGGCATCCTGGATCCCCGGTTCGAGCCGGATCGCCTTGGAGCCGTAATCGATCAGACAGTGATAGTCCTTCTGATGACCAAGAATTGAAAGAAGCTCTTTTGTGATATCCACGAATATCTGGTTATACGTAGAAGTAAATGGGATCATCCAGGAGCCCATATCCGCCTCCCCGGCTTCAAACAGTCGGCCGCGGTACAGCCCGAATGCCTTTTTCAGTGTCTCCAGCTTGGTCTTGGTATCCGGCATGTGCTTTGTCTGCTCATACAGTCTTTCCATCTCATCTGCATCGGTTGTGATATGGACATCCTCGGAAATCATATAGACGCCGGCGCGGGTATCTATGATCTTCGCATCATGGTGATACGCCAGATCCTGGTGGATGCGAAAGATCGCCTGCCGGTTATTGTTCTTCGCCTGCGCATCCTCTTCGTCAGGCCACAGGTCCCGGGCCATCACCGAAAAGTCCACAGGCTTTTTATGCAGCATAAGATAAAGCAGCATGACCCAGCCTCTCCGATTGGGGTGCTTCAGGTTCTGCTCATGTATAGCCCTTCCGTCGATCTCCATGAAGTGTTGACCGAGGATGTTATACCGGATGCGGGGCTTTCCGTCATCCTCTTCACCTTCACTGATCAGGAAGCGCTGTTCCGCCTCCAGCCGGCGCTTCTGCTCCAGCATCATCATGGCTACAAAGCAGGCAATCTGCAGGGGCTCATACTGTTCGACATTCTTCTTCGGATTCCGGACGACCATGAAGCCCAGCGGATGCTGTCCGAAGGGCACACCGATTACAGCGTGCGTTTCCAGTCTCTGATATGCCGCATATTCACCCGGACTGGACTCCCGGATCGCCTCAACGTCCTTGATGACGAGAGGCTCCTGTTCCTTCAGATGCTTTACCCATGTAAGATATTCCTCCGTCATTTCAAATTCATGAAACAGCGTTTCCGTCATCGGTCCGGTATGGATATCGTACCAGATCTCCGGACGCCACAGCTGTGAGTGAAGATCCGCAATCAGGATCCCGCTCCAGTCTCCCTCATAGAGGTCACAGGCTGCCTTCATTACGCCTATCGCGATTTCTGTCGGATCCTCCATGTTGTGCAGGGCAGCTTCTGTCGCAACAATCTTTCGAAACAGTTCTTCGTAGAACATGAACCGCTGATAATCTTCCTCAGCGACTTTCCTCCAGGATCCATTCTCTTCCGGGTCCCGCTTCTGCAGGCGGTTCCGTGCAAACAGTTTTTCAAGCATCTTCATGCACCTCCCGCATCAGAAATTCTGTCATAATCAGGTCAACTTCGGTGTATACAAAAAGCCGCAGAGCTGTCCGGTACTCACCATGACAGCCCGCGGCCTTCGTTCGCTATCGCTGTATTATCAGGCTGTCACTTTATCTGACGGCCATTATCTGTATGTAGTCGGGTTACTATTTCTTTCCTCCTGTGCCTTTTGTCAGAAGCTCCGAATAGGCTACTGTCCTTTTTATCATCTCGCGGCAGTACATCCTGGTGTTCGTATCGCAGTTTACGAGAGCTTCTGAAATGTCTGCAGTTATCATTCGGTCCGAAACGTAATCGACGGTGTTATACAGATAATAATCCACGCCCGTATCGAACAATTTCCCCATCTTTGCAATAATCGGGAATGACGGTCCTACAATGCCTCTCTCAATGTCACTGATATGCTTGGGAGTACAGAGACAAACTTCGGCAACATATTCCTGCGTCATCCGCTTTGCAATGCGGGCATCCTGAACGCGACGACCAATTTCAACCAGCTCATCACTGGTAAATTTCAATGCCATTGGTCATCACCTCCATTCTTTCTCTGCTCATCTTAAGTATAGTGAAAAAGGCCTTTACAAAGAACCGCTTCAAAAAGTGATATTCACCTTTCAAAGCGGAACTTTCCGTGTTTGCTGTTCGCGAAGATGGCTTTTCGTTCCAATACCTGAACTTTTGGCGCAGTTTCCGAGTTTTGGTACAACCTTTAAGATTTCTCATCAGATCTCCTCCTGTTCACGACATAAGCAACATGCCGGATACAGAAAGAGGCTCCGTTGCTCGCCAGCTGTTACCCATGCGATTATTTGTTTTAATCCGAGCAACGTCGGGAAATAGTATTCCCTTAATATGCGATAGCGAAAAAAATACCATCTGCAGCAGGACTCTCACCTGTCGCAGATGGTATTGCCTCCATCTCCACTATATTAGCTATTCAGCAAAAGTCATCCGACCAACGGTTGACTCATACTATCTCAGCGATGCGCCAAAGGCACGTATCTCCTTCAGCTTCTCTTCCCGAACGCCGGGATCATAGCCGTTCGTTGTAAACACTCCCATATCCTCCAGCTGCAAATAGTCCAGGAAATCACCTTGATAGGAGAACATCGCACCGTCATACATATCCGGATCTCCAGAGCTTAAGAACATGGCCACCTTCTTAAGCTTTGCCGGCTTATTAGGATAGGCTGCAGCATAAAAGCGGTCGATTGTACATTTCAGCTGCCCGGAAAGGCCGTGGTAATAGATCGGCGACGCGATCACCAGCATCTCTGCCTCCTGCAGCTCATGATAAACATACTGCATATCATCCTTCTGAACACACTGACCGTTGCCTTTCGTATGGCAGTATTCGCATGCCAGACATCCGTGGATGTTCATCTTGCAGACATCATAGACACCATATTCGTGACCGGCAGTTTCCAGGCCTTCACAAAAAGCCTGGATCATCTGCTTTGTATTGCCCTCGGGTCTTGGGCTGCCGTTTAATATCAAAACCCGCATGATTATTCCTCCGTTTCTTCTGTCACGATCTCGCCGGTCCAGGTATTGATGCCACCAAACTCATAAATATTCGTATAACCCATAGCCGCCAGCTTTTCCGACGCCTGCTTGGAACGATTTCCGGTTCTGCAATAGATCAGGATAATCTGGTCGTAATCCGGCAGCGCCTCCGGTGAATCGCAGCCGATGGATTCATTCGGAATCAGAATTGCCCCTGGAATATGACCTGCGTCGTATTCATCCTGACGACGCACATCCACAATGACATGACCGTCGTCCCGGCTCATCATTTCTTTCGCCTCTTCCTGACTGATCTGTTTATATGCCGCTGTGTTCTGCTCTTCCTTGACAGATGAGCAGCCACTTAACACGAAAAGCAGAATCAATATGATCGGTATAATGCGCTTCATCGTCCTTCTCCAGCCGTTCTCTGTATCCCAATCCGCTCAAGCAGTTCCCTGTTGCGCTCCAGCATGTTCCAGATACCGTCCTCCGACAACACGCCTCTCTTCAGCTTGTCCGGGTACTGGCCTGCTTCATCCGCGGCGAAGTCCGCTTTCCACTGCGGGCCTGTATAATAAGCCTCCAGCTTCTGTATCTCCGCCTGGAATGCTTCATATTCCGCGATCTTCTTTTCCAGGGCATCCATCTTCTGAATAGCATTGTCCAGAATGCTTTCCATCCGGTAGATGTGCTGAGGCACGTTTTCGCCGGCAAGACGCTTCCGAAAGTGGCTCTTCTTCGCGTGATACCGGTTTACGATCTCATAATCCGGTATCCAGATCTTCGCCTCTTCGATCTGATCAAACACAAGCCGCAGAGCATCCTCCTCTGAAAGTCCTTCTTTGACCTGCTTCTTGTAGGCCAGATACATCCACTCCGCGATTTTTTCTCTCTGCTTCTGTTTGAGCTGGCCGAAACTTTTATCCATTTGAAGCAGACGTCCATCCACCATCTTATGCTTACTCATAACGCCATAATCTCCAGCGATTCATTTCTTTCCAGGAATTTCTGTCCGAATAAAGACATATTCCGTATCAGATGATCTGCTCTCATCAAAATGATAGCTGCTCCAGTTGAAAGTTTTAATGTGCTCCAGTTCATCGACATGGATGCCGGCCATGAAACGTACCATCTCGCCTCTGGCCATTTTTGCATAAACGCCCTTCTGGACGACCTTTCCACCTTCGAGTTCGCCGAATACACAGGTAATATAGCGATCCTCTGGCTGCAGATACTTCTCTATGCATTTTGAGTATTCTTTGGAAGCCAGGTTAATAAGAACCCGGCTGTCATCCATAACTTCCCGGTACAAGTCACCGCCCCAGAAGTCGTAGAGATTCCTGTATCCCGCTACTGCTGCCTTCGCCTGCATTTCAAGCCGATACGGGACCACGCCGTCCATCGGCTTCACAACTCCGTAAAACCCGGACAGGATCCGCAGATGCTCCTGCACATAATCAAATTGACCGTCCTCAAAGACGGCCGGAGCCATATATGTATACTGGATTCCATCATATGCAAGCAGTGCCGGCGTCAGGTTTCTGTGAAGATTCATACCGGCAAAGCGTTCCGCATTCTGCTTCGCGATCTTATCATTGCAGGCCCACAGCGTCTTCTGCTCCTCATACGAAAGACCGCTGATCCAGTCTTTCAGAATCCCGGTCTTTTCCATGAAAACCGGCACTTCTGTGCAGGTAAATGTATCCGTATCCACCCGCATCTGTTTTGCCGGAGAAATGATGATCCTCATCCCAGTTCTCCCAGCATCTGTGCCGGGTTATCTGCCGCCTTTACCTTATCGAAGGCTTTCACGATAATGCCGTTCTCATCGATCAGGTAGGTTGTTCTGACAACGCCCATGGAGACCTTGCCATAATTTTTCTTCTCTTTCCAGACATCGTATGCCTGGATCACTTCTTTCTCCGGATCAGAAAGCAGCGTGAACGGCAGGCCGTATTTCTCCTCAAACTTCTTATGCGAGGCGACACTGTCTTTGCTGACGCCCAGCACAACTGCTCCCTTTTCCCGGAACTGCGGATACAGATCTCCGAAAGCACAGGCCTGCTTCGTACAGCCAGCTGTCATGTCTTTCGGATAGAAATACAGGATCACCTTCTGACCGCGATAATCCGAAAGACTTTTCATCTCTCCGTTCTGATCCGGAAGGGAAAAGTCCGGTGCTTTCGTTCCAATCTCAAGCATAACTGCTCCTCCTCGTTTATTTTCCTGGTGTATAGGTCCAGCCATGATCGCCATGATAGATCATCAGCTTCGTCATGCCACCGTCGATACTGATGTTTTCTCCAGTAATGAAACCTGCCTTATCGGAGCAAAGGAACATCACCATGTTCGCGATATCCATCGGATTGCCGACACGGCCGGCAGGCTGCTGGAGGGCATCCGGTCCTTCATATACCGTGTAAGCCGTATCGATCCATCCGGGAGAAATAGAGTTCACCCGGACCTTTCCGGCGAAACTGGCGGCCATGGCGTGTGTCAGTGCCGCAATCCCGCCCTTCGCTGCCGTATAGCTCTCCGTCTGCGGCTGGCTCATCCGGTCGCGAGAGGATGAGATATTGATAATGCAGGCTCCCTCCCGAAAATACGGTGCAAACAGCTTGGAGAGATAGAACGGTGCCGTCACGCCGACAGCCAGTGCGTATTGGAATTCCTCATAGCTGCACTCATCAATACCTTTCATCAGCGGCAGCGCATTATTGATCAGATAATCAATGCCGCCGGTCTCGCCGATCACCTTTTTCGCAAAGGCTACCAGAACTGCCTTGTCAGAGATATCGCCTACGTAATGATCACCGGCCGCCTTATCGATCACAAAGACCTTCACACCCTGCTTCCGGAACTCCTCCGTGATGCATTTCCCTATGCCATTGGCCCCGCCGGTTACAACCGCGACCTTCTGTCCATCAGCTGGGATTCCGATATTCTTTTTCGGTATTGTCAGCTTCATGTATAAGCCGGTATCATCCTGCTCTGGCTCTGCAGGGATCGTCTCGCATATACCCTGTGACGCCAGCCTTGCCGTCACTGCCAGGCACACAGCATCCAGCAGATCATCCGGATTGCAGCGTAATCTCTTTGCTCTGTCCCACATCCCGGAAAATGATTCTCCCGGCAGGTATTTCTTCAGGATCGCTGCCCTCTCTGAAAATCCGGGAAATTCCTTCTTACGGGACAGCACAACTGCCCCATTCAGTCTGGCAAAATCGATCTCAGGATGGCTTTCCAGAATCCGATTTTTATATTCCGGATGATTGGTCAGGAACTCATCCAGTTCTCTGATCTTCGGAATGATATTAATGGTCTGTTTTGGTAAACTTTTGCCGAGAGCCTTGATATTGGCCTGCTTCTTTTCCTCTTCCGTTCCGGCATACACCGCCTGCCGGCAGGGAATCGGGAATATGGACGACGAGCGCGGCCCCAGCTCCTTACGCGCAAGATCGTCCGGTCTCAACTGATCCGCGCTTGATCGAAGGCCTACCGCCATGTCGATCAGAAACGCATCAAACTCCGGATACGCTTGTATCAGCGTCTCAATGGAATCATAGCGTTCAATGCGCATCTCACCATGATCCAGGATACAGGCAATCCAGCCGCCTCTACAGCCATCCGCTCCAATATATAATCCGTTATTCATGCTTAACATGGCCATATACCTACCCCCTATATCAATCAGGGATAATCCTGTATTTCATATGCCTTGCTTTAAAATAGCAATAATCCTTCGTGATCTGATCTACCGTCATGTCATCGTCATCTACGAAATACACAAAACCATCATGCAGAATAACCGTAGATCCAAACCAGTAAGGATCATACAGTTCCGGATCTCTGCTGGAAGTGTCGTATTCAAGATCGCCCCAGAACCAAACCTCTATTTCACAGCCCCATGTCCCGTCAAACCTTAAATACAAGGTTCCATCTTCCTGTAATTCCTCTTTTATGATGCGGGCATCATGAAACCCACCGGATGCCCATTCCAGGTTTTCGATGTCAATTTCTGTTTTGATCTCAGGTGTTTCGTCGTAAACATACCCGGCATCCATTTCAAGGCATTTGTCAATGATATCCGACGGCTGCTGTTCCAAATCAAGGAATGAATCCAATAGCTCTCTGCTGAGAAAATCAACACATCCGACACCGTTCTGATCCGTATTCCAGTTGCTCTGATCCGTATCAACAATCAGGATCTGCGGTATTAAGTACTTTGTGTTCGGAACCATAGCCGGCCATCTGATCAGACGGGTCTTCTCCGGATTCCAGACAATCCAGTAGGGCTTATGTATTTCTTCCAGATAACGCTCATAGTCATCCGTCGCCGTAATGTCTCTGTAATAGCCAAAGACGGCCGAAATATAGTATTTCCCATTTCCTTGCCGTATTATTGCATGCATCCGATCACCGCCTGTTCATACATTATCAGTACTTCTTGATTTCATCCCCGCCGCCATGGAAACTGTAATATACGCTTCGGCGGCTCAATATTCCGTATTCATCCGATATTATCTCAAAGCACTCCGGCGAATAGAAATAGCAGCAATAAGAGTTATCCATCACGAGATACAGTCCGTCCTTATCTCTCCCGATTGCCTTATATTCCTTCCCGTAAGTAAGGCCTGCGATCAGATCATCGAATTTGTGTGTTATGCATCTGACCACTGCCTCATCCGTGTTCAGGAGGTTATCCGGATCAGAAAGCACGCTGAAATCTTCAAACGGATTGAAGTCCGTTACCCTTCCGTCATTCCCGCGAACATGGAGACTGGTACGCTGTCCTTCCCAATATTCCAGGAAATACGCCTCATACTGATGGCCATGGGTAAACTTTTTATTGCTTTTCGCAGTATACTGAACTATTGCAGGTCTTATCATTGCTGCACCTTGTTGGAGGCTATTCGATTACAACGATATAATCCTTTGCGAAATCTTCAAACGTATGATCTACAGAAAGAACTGTCTCTTGCAGTTCGTCATATAACCGTCCGGAAACATACCGATCCCGTAGCTCTGGTTTCTGCAGTAACGCCCATTTCAGCTGTGAATACGAATACTTGGCAAACGCAATCCATTGCGGATAATTGATTGCCATAGGATTCTTCGTGAAATATACCTTCCCGGCATTGATTGCCGCTGCGCCTGTTTGCCCAATAAACAACATTGTTGCCAGCTTTGGATGTTTGTCTCTGTTCAATGAAACCGGAATAGAATCCTTTATTGAATAACCTTCCTTAATGCGTTTGAATGCATATCCAAGACGGACAACAACTTCCGCCAGCATAACCGGCACTGACATAGAGCAAAAATGAATAAAATCATAGCCTTCATAGTACATTCCCTGCACTATCTCGGCTATCGTCAGTTCCTCTTCTCCGATACTGCCAAATTGAAGAAGATTAAATAAGCTCATCAGCGGAGCTGGAAGTCCCATTGATGTCGTAATATCGGATTTAAAGTGAATAATCTGCTTTGCCAGTGCAGCAAAAACGTCACTTTCCTTACGGTCAGCATAGACCTCCATTACCTGTGAAACGATTTTTCCTGATTTATCGATCGTTGTCATTCTGCCAGTCAGAATATCAGCCACTCCAAACATAAATCCTAACAGTGGATCATGTCCCAGAGAAAGCAACCGGTGATAATATGCCGAAAGCCCCTCAACATTTATGGAGGTATGTCGGTTGTCCTGAGCATCATAAGGAACCTTGCTGACTTTGGAGTTCGCCAGCTTCGTCATTTCTTCTTCAGGGAACTTTTTGTCAAATTCTGCCCGTATAAAATCCGACAGCTTTCCGGCAGAAAGCCCATCCGGCGTCTTCTGTGGTATTCCAACCAGCAAAATGTCTACCGCTGCGGCAAGAAGACCCGCTGCAACACTTATAGCCACATCATATTTGTCCAGATGATGCAGCATATTGAACTCACGGTTCATTTGCTGAATTGCAGCTGAGTTCTCTTTTAATTCTTCTGCAGAAAAAATGGACTCGAGATCAGCATTCGAACCAACAGCCTGTTCTGCCTCAATACACAAGGACTCCCATGTCGGTACGACCATTACCGGTTTCTTCTTTGTTGCATTCACCAGGGGCTGTTCAGGCAATTCATAGCCCAGACTTTTCAGAAGGCTCTCACTTTCTGATATTCGGCTTTCAAGAGCAACCGAGTCCAACTTTTTTATACCTTCAAGTTCACGACTCTGATGCAGGAGAACCTGATTGATCTGCTGTTCCAGCTCACTGTAATTGTATTTGCTCATGCTTTCCCCAGATCCTTTTTTAAATCCTTAATTGCCCGGGTAAGAAGGATATTCAGGCTTTGCAGATAATCAAGGCGTTCTTTATCTGCATCAACTTCATCCTTAAGCGCCTTGATAATCGCCTCATGCTTCCTTAACGCTTCCGTATACAGCCGTTCCTTTTCCTGACGCAACTGCTTACTTTTCAGATGAGATGCCACGCCCACTCCTGTTGCTGCTAACCCCGCAATCGGAAGGGAAAGGACAAATATACCTGCAACAGAGGCAGAAACAGCACCACCCAGCGCAATAGATACGCCTTGACCCGCTGCTGCAAGTCCAGTCATTATGGCTGGTCCGCTGAGTCCCACTGTCCCCAGACCATATAATGCCGCAAAAGAGCCTGCTCCACCTATGCCAGCCCCTAACGCACCCGCGAGAACTTCCGGTATGGCACTCTCCCGCATTGTTCTATTCTTGTCATTTAGAGCAAATGCAGATTCATTTACAACATTTACAACCTGCTGCAGCGATTCAACGCTTTGGAAAACCATTTCTTTTTTCTTCTTAACATAGCCATCTGGCTCTTTGGAACTCTTTTCTTCCTCCAAATCTTCCTTTTTTGTCGGCATAGACTTCCTGGCAGACTTTGCAAGAGAAGCCAGCCCGGTTCCGGCTTTTTTTGCGGCTTTCGATATATCTGTACCTGCCTTTGAAAGCCGTTCTTTGGCTACTTTTCCACGCTCTTCTTTATCAAATGAGCTGAAATCCGGCTGCATCGCTTCGTGATCAACCCATGCATGAACAGCGCCACCGGGATATTCGCCATCGACTTCAACCGCCGTCCCTGCCGGAACCACTTTATCTACAGAATCATCAAGGACTTCAAAAACAGTTCTTGTGGCCTCTCCATCCTCATCCAGGGCTTTAGACGGATATCTCTTCTCGAAATAATAAAGAATCTCCATCTGTCTGGCATCGAGGTAATTTATCGCACTGTCGATAATACCTTCCGGAACACCGAAATACGCTTCTGCAACAGCGCCGGCCATTGCAGCAATTGTATCGCTGTCTCCGCCGACTGATATTGCATTCCTTATGGCATCTTCAAAATCTACTGCCTCAAAAAACGCTTCAAGCGCCACCGGGACAGAGCCCTGGCATGAGACATCAAACTTATAGGATTTTCTGATCTGATCAAGTGAAAACCCGATTTCATAATAGTTTGAAGTAATATAATTTCTGATTTCCTTAACTTTTTGTAGTTTTACACCCTAGGCCCTCTATGGGGCCTTCGGCAGGTCCTCTATCACCTGGTCGATCATGGCCAGGCTGACTCCGCAAGGCGTCAGGCTCTGCCGTTGCATCTTTGTCAGTTTGTATCTGCGCTCATACGTTCTGGTCTGCAGATTCAGATCTGCGGTGACCTCTTCGTACTGATCGACAAGAGCTGGTACTGTGCCGTGTTTACGGTCCTTTGCTCTCAGCTTCTCTGTCTTCGTGAAGATGAGGGCATGCAGGATAGACGCCACAAACCAGATCAGGCTCTTGGTATGCATGGACGGTTCAAAATGAACGCCCATCTTATCCATTCCAAGTGAGCTCTTCAAGGCGCGGAACGTTTTCTCTACGCAGTCCCGCTTTGACATTGCCTGCATCATCTGCATGGCGGTAAGATTCTCACTCGAAACGATGACCATGTAACCGCACCGGTTGCTGGCAGCATTGATTGCCTCCGTATTTCTCTCGTAGGAATCAACCACATAGGCATCATCGTTTTTTGTCCTTCCGGTGCCCTTACCGCGCATGTTCACCTGAAGAGTACCTTCTTTGTGATGTTTGACATCGAAGAATTCCCAGTAAGTTCCAAGCTCCTGGTCGGTCATTCGGGTATGACGTTCAACGGCTTTCTGCAGTCTGGCCTCTTTGGCCGCAATACTCTTCATGAGCGCGGCACGGTGTTTTCTTTCAAGATCACCGTCCCAGACGATGCCGAAGTACGTATCTTTGTCATCGTCTTCAAAGAGCTTCTGGCTGAAGGCAATGCCGAACCTGCCGGTTTCTTCGTCATAGTTTTCCGAGGTTTTCACCTCGGGGATATGACGGTCCAGGACCTCGCTTACGACGTCCATGTTTTTCTTGAGCATTAGGATGTATCCGATGCCGGCTTCACGCATTGCATCGATGTTCTCCTGGGAAACATACCCGCGGTCAGCAATGACGACGATGTGAAGCCTGGACAGTGTTTTATCGCCCTCAGGCAGCAGAGCCTTCAGCTCCGTGATCATGTCCGTTGCTTCCGACATGTCATTGATGGAGCCGGGAAAGTTTTTGAAAGTCACCGGCATACCGTCACGCTGCCGAATGGTGTACTCCGTGTTGACCTGATCCTTATCAGGGTCGTCCTTTGCATGGCCTTTCTGGACGATGAAGATGCCTTCTGCCTGCGAGTTTACATTCGTAGAGTCGTAGCATACGAATACCTGGCCGTCATCGAGCACCAGCCGTGCCCAGTTTCTCTTGAAAAGATTGATCTCCGAAAGCGAGACCATCTCCTTCTCAAAGTCGGAGATGTAGCTGTCACTGCGAATCACATCAGAGAAGAGAGCATGGCTCTTCGCCCAGTGAGGATAGTGCTGAAATACCGCCGAGTTCGCGGACAGCATGTACATCGCAAGGTCAAGGATCAGGCTGGTATTCTCACTGCCAAAAACATCGGCGAGAGTATCTGTCAGCTTCGCATTGTCTGCCAGTGTTTTAACAACGGCGTACAGGCCAACAGATATGCAGTCAGATCTTTCGGGGTATACCGCATATACCTTGGGCAGGGAAGTTTTCTGCTGTTTCTTATCTGCAGGAGCAGCCCTGTCGAATAGCGTGTAGTAGAACTGATTGGCGTACATGCGTCGATTGTCCCGCCAGTTTTTTGGATCAATAGCAACACCAATGCACTTCTTCGTGTGGTCGCCGTGGCCGTCGTCGCCAGATTTACTGGGCACCCACTTGGCATCGGTATTGTAGTAAACAAACCCGGTTTTCTTGTTTACAGAAACGCCGAGAGGTATATCAACGAGGTTATCTTCGGTTCTCGAAATGGACGGCATGGTAGAGGTCTCCTTCTAGGGTGTAATTATACCCTAGAAGGAGACCCACCGCAACGTCTTAGGATCATGATTGTAACTGGCCATTTTCCTTGAATTTTCAAGGTTTTGGCTGTCACCAGCACTGTGATTACACCCTACCTAGGGTGTATTTCTGGAAAAAGTTAAGGTGATTTCTTCTTTGCTCTTACCGTTTCTTGCAAGATAAACCGCCACTGCTATAGCTTCGGCGCCTTTCATTCCTTCCGGATGATTATGACTTATCTCCGTAACCTTCGCACATAGCAGTCTGGCCTCATCCAGATTTTTTGCAGCAAACCCACACGGCCCTACTCTCATAGCGGAGCCGTTCCCAAAGCTGTTATATGGCTGCGGATCTTCAGCCCAGAGCCACTTAATAAATGTGCC
>Ga0256406_1003986_pt1 | contig 17539 bp, 10 predicted proteins | sample RumenRJG_03DNA_FD_185986 | JGI IMG/M metagenome (GOLD analysis project Ga0256406, IMG submission 185986) | Bovine rumen microbial communities from Lethbridge, Alberta, Canada - RJG_03 | ecosystem: Host-associated > Mammals > Digestive system > Stomach > Rumen | place: Canada: Alberta | collected...
CGACGAATATTTTTGACGATAGTGTCAACTGCCTCATCTTGACCAATCACATTCTTCTTGAGTTCAACAGGCATTTCACGAAGGAACTCCGTCTGATCCTTTGAGAGTTTAGACATCTTGACATTCACAATATTACCAATTGCTTCAAGAATATCTGCTTCAGTCACATCAATAAATTCATTTTCTTTAGATGCGAGTTCGTTGAATTTGGTGGTGAGTTCTTGAATCTTTTTAGTGATTTCATTACATTTTACATAATCATTGGATTTCATTTCAGCTTCAAGATCTGTTTTCAACTTTGAAATTTGTGAATCAATTTCAAGAAGTTCCTCACTGATAGGTCTGTACTTATTAGAAATACTTGAACACACCTCATCAAGAAGATTTTCAGCTTTGCCTGGGAATGCCTTTTCTTTAATGTATTTGTCTGCGTTTGTGCAGATTAATTCACTGATGTTTTCAGGTAAATTAAGACTATAGTGGTTCTTGAAGTAATCAATGTTGCCATTGATGATTTCTGATGTTTGCTCAATAGTGAGGTCATTCAACTTAATCACCGTGAAGAAATCAAGAACCTTACCAAAAAAATCCTCAATTGCCTTGTATTCATTTGTGGTGGCAGTAGTAATGATCTTCAAGTTACTATTCTCAATAGCATTTATCAGTTTGTTGATGAAACTGAAACCAGTGTTGCCAAAACAATTCAAGTTAAGGTAGTGACCAATATTGTTAAGTACAAGAACAATATCAAATGATGTACATTGTGTTGCGGTATAAAAGATGTCATCCAGAACCTTGTTGAAGTCACTTGCTTGTGCATTAGCCAAGAATCTCAAGAAATCAATCTCAATGACCATATCTGATCTCAAGTTATCTTCAAGTTTCTCAACATAACCATCAATAATACTTCGCTTACCACAACCATGATCACCAACAAGCATTACAGACCTGTATTCTGCCTTGTCCATAATATTATATACACGGTTGATTTCATTGTCACGGAATTTTACACCAAATTCTCCGGTAATTACTGTACCCATAGACAAGAGATTTTCAAGCATCTTTTTTTCCTTGTCATTAGGTTGTTCGATGTCATTATAAATTTTGCTCATAATAATTATCTTAATTCTGAATTAAAAATAACAAAAGGGGGACATTTCTTCCCCCCTTTCACTAACTTTTTCAAATTATTTTTGGATTTCCATCTGTAGTTCATAGATGTTCGCCAAAAGAACAATCACAGGGTCAATACAGTTCTTCAAGTTCTGTTGATACTTGGCATTCAGGATTGAAATCACTGGTATCTTACCCATCAGATTAGGTCTAGATTTCAAGATATATTCAATGAATGGATAACCAAGTGCCTGAATTGCCTCATCAACTGAGTTTGAGTAGTTCTTCATAACAAACTTGTAGTTCTCAACAGGATTGTCCTGCATAATGATCATATCATATAATTCAGAATATTCACTTGCAGTGTCCTTGATGTCTGCTTCAACAAGATTTGTCTTACCTTCAAGTTTATATCTTTGGAGATGATTGACAATACTTCTCATATCAGGGTAATATGTCTGGATCATCTTCACAGCAGCCATCTTGTCAATGGTCATTCCCTCTTTCTTGCAGATGTCAATTACTCTCAAGATTTGACCTTTTTTCACCTCATTTGATTCTTCCTGTGTGAAGTTGAAGTCTATCATCTGGAATCTTGACTTGATTGGATCTGGAATCTTGTTTTCATAATTTGCAGTCAAGATAAATCTGGTGTTGGCGGCATATTGCTCAACTGTTGCTCTCATACCTTGCCATGCCTGTTGACTGAAACCATCACACTCATCAATCAACACAACCTTGATAGGATTGTCATAGTGAAGAATTGACTGGTTCATAGCAAAGTCAGTAATCTTGGTTCTGATTGTGTCAATAGAGTTCTCTGTTGAACCATTAATATACAATGTGTTGTGGTTGAACTGATGACACAATGCCTTTGCAGTTGTTGTTTTACCGATACCTGCTGTTCCATAAAACAGCATATTCATTTTTACACCATCTTCAAGCATTGACTTGATTCTTTTTGGTAAGATACAGCCATCTAATGTATCTGGTCTGTACTTCTCGGTCCATAGGACATTATTTAAATTCTTTATTGACATATATTATATATTAAGCTTTCTACCACAAAATATAACAAAAAATGGAGAGAAATCTCTCCATTTTGTAAATTATTTTCCAGTACTTCCAAAACCACCTGTCCCTCGCTGTGTTTCAGAAAGTTCATCCACTTCTTCAAATTCAATCTTTTCAGTCGTACCAAGACAGATTTGAACAACTCTGTCACCAACTTCATACTTTGGCATATTAGGAAAGACATGGTAGAAAATGGCTGCTACCTCACCTCTGTATGGTTCATCAATTGTTCCAACACAATTACTTAACATCATACCTGTTTTCCACACACTTGATCTTGGTCTTGCTTCAATATCGGTGATGATCTCTTTCTGTCCATCATCCCTGATGATTTCAAATGACAATCCAAGTCCATATTTATAAACATTGTCTGCTAACTTCTCGCAACTCACTGCTACACAATCATAGCAGAAATCATTGTCATGTGTCTTGTAGGGTATTTTTGCATCTGGATGCAACTTCTTCACTAAAATCTTCATAAATTTAAATTCTTTTTTTTAATTATTAACTATCTTTAATAGATAACAAAATTACCATTCTATTTTCATCAGTGTTTAATCATTTCTTTATACATCGCACTCATCACATCGACGATGATACTATTTCCCGCAAGTTTTGCGAGTTGGTTATTAGTGATACCACCATCTACAAGTTTCTGAATGTCATCATCTTCACATCCCATCAATCTCATTGACTCAACTCCAGAAATTCTTCTGACCTTGTAGTCATCTCCATCCTTAATCAAGAACCTTGGAGAGATTGCCAGCGTGAGTGTTGGACAAGTTCCTTTTGGACTATAAACCCTTGTGTCTTGTGGGTTATAGAAACCAGTCCTGTCTATATGCAAGTTTCCGAGTTGAACAAGATGTGGGAACTTTTCTGGTAGTGCTTCTTCCATTGTTTCACCAAAAAGATTTGTTGAACCCCAAGTGTCCTCATCAAAGTCCTTTACATAATTATTCACATAGTTGGACTGCTTACCCTTTACCTTCTTTTCTTCTTTAATCTTACTCATTTCTGTTCTGCTGCGAATTTTTTGAATTGTTCATTATCCTTTAGATAAATGTCTGTGTTCTCATCTGGATCCACAAGTTTATTCCAGAGTTCTTCACCAATCTCTTCTTTGGTCTGCATAAAGTCAAGAGTGTTCTTTTCAAGTTTACAACCCTTTGGGAAGATGAAGTTGCCTTCTGGATTTAAAATTGAGATACAGAATACCCTTTCACGATCTTGTGGTATTCCAAAATCAGACCCTTTGAGTACTTTCCAATAGTTTGTATAACCTTGTGATTCAAGATATTTCAACCATAAGTTGAATGTACCAATAAATCTTTCAGAAACAAGGTTCTTCACATTTTCAAGCATCAAGTATTTTGGTTTCTTTATTTCAATCGCTTTTTTACACTCCCACAAGAGTGATGATTTTGTGCCAGATCCTTCTTCACCACCAAGCATTTTACCAGCCAAACTGAAAGATTGGCAATTGTGTACAATATAATTATTTGCCACATATGAATTATCTTGTTCGACCTCTATATTATATACAATACAAGAATCTACATTTTCTGTAACTATTCCATTTTTATGAGAGTTTACTGGTGACCAAATATATCCATTTTCATAGAATGATTGATCCTGTTTACTATTTTCTTTTTTAAAATTGACTTGATAGAAACTTTTTTGATTAACAATTCTACCTTCTATGACATGAGTTGATGGTAATTTACAATATCGTATTCTTACTGCCCTATGATAAACTTTATTTATACATTGTCCAAATGTATATGCAAGTTTTTTACTAACCGTAGTTACACCATATGTATTATCAGATTTTGAATGGTATCCATCACTATCTAAATATCCTTCAATAAATGATTTTAGATAATCAACAGGAAGATTTATAGTATCTAAATCAATGAATTTTCCATCTGCTCTATTTCCATATCTTTGAACAAACATCCAAAGTTCCTTTGATGTAACTTGATATTTAAAAACAGTTCTTTCTTCTACTTTAGTATATTTGAATCCACAGTTTTTAATAGCATCTTCAAGAGATAAACTATCACTTTCTTTCTTTTTACTACAACAAATTTTAATGCCTCTTGTTTTAATTTTACCAGTGGGTTTATATATATTATTAATCGACCACCCATCACCAATATATCTACCCATTAGATACCAAAAACTATGATTAGTGAATAAATCAGATAATTTATTGGAAATTCTATTATCTCCCCAATTATATAATTCAACACCATCCCATTCTGGTAATTTTGATTCATTATTAACAGGTGTTCCAAGATAATCTTGTTTTGTTAAATCTTTTGCTTGTTTCCAAATCGGATCGCCAAAGGTTCTAACTTTAGAGTGTTTCCTATCAACATATTTGTATGTTAATTCTCTTACATAAAATGGATGTTCTGGTGTACAAATGATTTCACCATTGGCTGATTTAATGTGATATAATAACCCGCCAAATACTTTATCCATTGGTGTGATCACTTTGTGATATGTATTTGTATGTGTTAATACTTCATCACCTTCTTTTATATCTTCAATATTCTTTAATCCATTTTTTGTTTGAATTAAAGTTCCCCCAATAAAGCAAGGACTTGAATAAGTAAAGAAATCAAAATCAGGTACATTTGTCCAATCGATCTTACATATATCACCATAATTCTTGTCTGCATATTCAGGGAAAATGAGATTGTGGGCATTGATTGCTCTCTTTTCAATCTCACTCCAACCTATGAGTTCAAAAGGTATCCCTGCTTTTTTCAAAGCAAGACATTGTGAATCATATCCTGAAAATGTGGTGAACACTTTCAATGGATTATCTTTAGTATATTTCTCCATAATAAACAATTTATCACCACAAATATAACAAAAAAAAATAAGAGATTACAAAATTGTAACCTCTTTTTTTAAATCTTTTTTCCAAATTTAATAATGTAAACATCCATGTTGTAGTTTACAAGTCTGCCTTTCTTTATCCATTCAAACTTGTATCTGATAGGTTCTATTGTCTTTTTGAACCTATGGTAAAACTCAACAACATCATATTCTTTACCTTCAAGTCTTTTAGTCCAATATGGTTTAATCTCACGATAATCATGTGTGAGTTCGCCTGACTTAATCAAATTATACCAGTATTCATTAACTGGAAGTCTTAATACTTTTTCCATATCTTATTTATGGTTTTATAACATAAATACCTTATATAGAACATAACAAAATAATAGAAATTATGGCAGATAATTCAGAAAAAAAATCTGAAATTTTTGAAGTTGGTAATAAAAGGGGTAACCTTGAACTCACAAAAATTGATGAAAGAGATACTATTGAGGAGTTGTGAAGAAAGTCAATGACAACTTTATGAACTTGGCTGCACATGGTGGTGGTCCTTCTGGTAAAGATGGTAAGGATGGCAAAGATGGTGCTGATGGTAAGGATGGTAAGGATTCAAAGACTGTTGAGTACATCTATGCACTTACAAAAAGTGAGGATGATCTTCCACATTTCCCAACTAAAAGAGATGAAAGGAATAAATTATTTGATGATGTTGAAAACAGCAGTTTTTCACGAACGGCATATTTAGAAACTTACTGGTATGACAGGGCATTGTCTATCAGTGAAAAATTTCCTGTAGAATGGATTGCATCAAGATCAAAGGCATCTTCATCAGATGAATGGAATGTGTTCTCTGCTCCAGCAATTTGGAGCAAGTGGGGAAAGAACGGTTCTGACGGTGATGGAATAGAATATATTTTTAAAGTAACAAAGAGAATTGAAGATAAACCAGAAACACCAAAAGATTGTGGTGTTGTTGAAGGAAAATTCTTCCAAGATGATGATTATGTTCCTACTGGTTGGTCTGATAATGCTATTTCTGTAGATCCAGAAAACAAATATGAATGGGTGTCTATTCGTAAAGGCAATCAAGGAAATTGGGGTAAATTCTCTGAACCGAAATTGTGGTCAACCTATTCATCTGAATCATTTGTTTCATTTGCATTTGTTGCAATGCCTCTTGGTGCGGATTTGAACAGTACTGATTTTAACTATAAACCAGTTTCTGGAGATGAAACGACATATGAAAATGCAGTACCTGCTAAATTCACTTATGGTGGTAAGGAATATAAATGGGTTGATGCACCAATATCAGATCTTAGTACACCAGTGATTTGGATGACAAGTGCTACATTTGTTAAGGATAAACCTGAAAGTTATAAGTCTAAAGATTTCTGGTCGACTCCAAAAATGATGACTGACTCTTCACAATTTAACGTTGAGTGGTGTACTACTGATTTAGATGCTAAAACTGTAGCAAATATGATTAATGCATTTAATAGTGGTAATTATAATTTTGGCACTTATATGTCAGCATCTGGATATAATGAAAATGATGCAGAGAATCAGTTCAGAGATGAAATGAAAGAAACATTCCATGCTGAATTTACTGATAATCCAAAGACTGATGGTTTCTATATGGCGACGACGACATATGGTAATGGCAAATGGTCTAACTGGGCATTCACAAGAATAAAGGGTGATGGTGTAAGTTCATTTATATTTGATTTGTCTAATGAAATCTATCCACTTGGTATTGGTGATGATTTAGTTCTACAAACAGATAAAGATATTGAAGTAACTACATATTTGAATGCTTATTATGGTACAAAACCTGCAACAATAAATAGCATCAAAAATGAAACAAATGATACATATATAAGTGTTGTTACTAATGGTCCAAAAGATGATAATGGTTATCCAATAAAGTTTACTATTAAAAATGGTGCTAATTTTAAAAATCCAACTACAAAAGTATTTACAATTAATGTTACTGCTTCTTATGCTGGTAAATCAAGTAATGGAACGGTAACATTTAAAATTGTTGGTCTGAAAGATGGTAAGGGTGGAAATGTGTATGAACTTCTTCCATCAACAAGTGTAATCAAACAGGACAAGAATGGAAATTACTCTCCAAGTAAAATATCTTGTTCAAAAGCAAATGGTGTTGATAGTAGTTATGTGATAAAGTACACGTTGAATGAAACTGGAAATCCACAAAACTATGAATCTGAGATCACAGTTAATAAAGATTTTGGTAAAGGCATTACATTCTTCTTGTATGATTCTAAAGGAAATGTTGTTGACCAAGAATTTGTTCCTGTAATAATTGACGGTAAAGACGGTAAAAACGGTAAAGATGGAGAAAAAGGTGACAAGGGTGATCCAGGTTCTAATGGTTCTGAAGGTAAGTCATATCAAAGACTTTATGCTAGATATGATGATACCTGGGGGCAATTCAAAAATTATAAGATGACTACAATAACACCAGAAAACGCACCTGTTGCATCAGGAACTGTATCTTCTGGTTCAATTTCTGGTACTGTTAAAACTGGAAATGATGCAGTTGGTACAGGAACTTCATATGAACAAGGAACAGGAACTTCATATGAGCAAGGAACGGGAACAAATACTGAAACTGGTGATATTGGTGGTGGTATTGGTGGTGATATTGGTGGCGGTGTTGCAGAATTATCTCCAATTATAGTATTCACATCTATTGATGATAAACAACACTATGTAACACCATCTGACAGTCCTTTGGGTGCAGATAAAGGACATTGTATTGAAGTGATGATCGAAAGATATGGATACGAAGGTAATTGGGGAAGTTGGAGTGATCCTGTTGTAAGTTCAAGACAATTCAGTGATGATGAAGTTATATCTAAAATTAATGAGCAATTAAAACAAGATTCAACAGAACTTAATGAATTTGTTAAAAATCACACAAATGAGCAACTGAAATCACAGTTGGGTGATTATGCAACATCAGGAAAATTAGATGAGAAATTTGGTAATTATATTGAAAGTCATGCATTTGAACAATTTAAGTCTAATGCTGAAAACAGATTTGCTTCTATCAGTAATATTGTCGCTAATACTTCAAGAGACTATGTAAAATCAAGTGATGGATATTTGATTTATGATGACGGTAAAAAATCAACATATACAGAGATTAGTCAATATTTAAATAGAGATACATCAAATTTTTTAAATTTTAAGATTGATGACTTTTTAACTATTTATTTTGATGACATTGTTTATACTGATAAAAATAATTACAATAAAACAAATTGGTATGCACATGAAGTATTGACATATAATCATTCATATCAAATGTTATCAGAATCTAATAATGGGAAGCACCAAATAAAAAATGGAAGATGTTTAAAAATTGAATGTAAAGATGATATTACAATTCAAATTGATCTTCAAATGAATACTGGTTCATCATCTAGTGATAATGGTTTAATAATTTCAAGTAGTGCAATTGAATCTACACCTATAGAAAATTATAATGATTCATCTGATACTATTTCTCAAATATTAAAACAATCTGATGAATATAAGTTAACAGGTAATTTAAAACCAAGTGAAATGGGTAGTAAAGTATTTCCAATTAGGGGAACATATATGAGTGATGGTGTCTTTACAATTAATGTTGATTTTAAAACAGGTGATCGTTTATATTTCACATATGTTGGAGGAAATTCAAATACAGATATACAGAATTCAAATTCTGATGAAGTTCATGATGGGTATAACTATAATATTTCAATTTCACCACATTTTTATAAAGATCTAACTGTAGTATCACAAGGCACACTTGAAAAAGCAGTTAAAATCTTCAAGCAAGAACTTACTACATCAGAAATTGCAACTGTGAATCAAATGATCGAAGATGGTATGTCAAGTACTTCTATCATTAATAAAGTAAAAGGTGATGATGGAAAATCAATTGTTTCAGCAATATTCTCCGAAGCATCAAAAGATGGTTCTTTAATTCAATTGGTCGCTGATAAGATTAAACTTGATGGTAAAGTTATTGCAACAACATTAGATTCTGCTAAAGCAAATCTTAGTGAAGTAACTATTGGTAAATTAAATGGAACTATTATGGAAAATGGTATTGTTACAAATAGTGTTTATATAGATCCAACAAATTTCACACTAACAAGAGGCAATAGTTATATTCAACTAGAAGTATTAACTGGTACATATGATGGAAAGAAACTAAATAATATGCCATCATTGGTTTTTTATGATGGTGACAAGAAATATATTTTTAATCCAAATTCACTTATAGAATATGGAACAACAAAAAGTGATTATAATATAGCAATGACTGGTGAATATGGTAGACCATTAATATCAAGCACTGATGACTATAATAAATTTATAAATGCAATGACTAATCTGTTTAATTTTAATTTTGAAAAAGATGCAACAGATATAGTTAATATTATTGAAACATATTTCTATTTTGATTCATCAACATCATTTGAAAAAGTAATTCATGGTTCTGATTCAATGTTATACACTATAAAACCACTCCCAAGTGGTTATGCTCAAGCAACAGATAGTGAAAAAGAAAGTTTAAAACCATATTTAGGAAAAATATATTATTATAAACCATTGAAAAATATTGAAGGTGGTATTATAACAAGTAATAACTTAACTACATGTATTGAACTTTTAGCAAATGATAAATATAATAGTCCACTAACAGGATTTTATGAATTTGATTATAATTATCATTCTATTTTAAATGCTGATAAAAATGATGCACAATCATCTATAACAGATGAAGATTATACAATTATACAAAATTTATATGATAGTTATATTCAAAATCGTAATAATGTTGATCTTAATGACCCTGTAAATATAATATCACAAACTAATGCTTTGTTAATTTCAGTTAATAATCTTGAATGCTCAATATCTGTATGTAGTATGGATGATAAATCAACATCAAAAACATATAAAGTTAATAAATATGATTATAAAATAACTGATAATAATACAGCATCAACTAATCAATATTATTATGAATATGTTGGATATGGCATTGTTAAAGATGATGGTTCTATTGTTTATATTTTGACAAAATTCTATAATAGTATATATTAAACAAAATGGGGTTACAAGTAAGTAACCCCTTTTTTATTATCTTCTACTTGGTGTTCTACCAGGACTGATAGGTCTTGGATTAGGATTTCCAGGTCTCATACCACCAGGTCTATGTCCACCGACTGGACCGCCAAAATGTGGTCTTGGTCTTACCACAGGTGGTGGAGGTGGAGGTAGTGGTCTGTAGTATGGTCTGTAGTATGGTCTGTAATAAGGTCTATAATAAGGAATATATCTTATAGTATATTCACTATAATATTCCGGTGTAACTTCAATACTGTCAGCACAAGATGACAACAATAGAGAAATACAACCAATCAAAATCAAAAGTAATTTCTTCATAATCATTCTTGTTATTTTATATCTTTTCAACTATAAAGCTGAAACCGAAAGATTCTTGTTCATCATTTTTCAAATTATAAACAACTTTTCTGTCAAACTCATCTGTAGTAACTTTTGTCATTGAAACGTTTTTAACTTCTTTAAATCTATTCTTTTTAAGTTCAATTATTGAATAACCAAGAAAATCTTTATAGTTATTTTCAATATTACGATTATTTATTCCTTTCTTCTCACTCTTTACAAAAACCCTGATTTTCTTGAGTCGATATAATTTGAGAATATTCTTTTCAACATACTCTTCAATATCATCTGATAAATAGTAATCAGAGTCACCAGTCAAACCATAAGAATATTTTGGGTTTATATACTTCTTGAACTCATTCATCAGCATATTTGTAAAGTATCTGATAAGTCTTTTTCTCAAGAAGAAGTAGAAGTCAGCATTGTTATTATTTATCTCTTCATACATAACTTCTCCAGGACAGTTTTCTGGATTATCAATCCAGTCACGATTCCATTCGCCGCCGTCAAGGAATGATTCAATTTCAATCTTTTCTGGTACATTTAGGTATTTAGAACCAAACATACACAACTCATTCTTCATACTTGCAATATTCATACATTTTTCTGAATGTTTAATGTCAAGTTGCTTTGTGTAATAGTCTTTGTCCCAGCTGCTTCCAAATATATTATAATCCTTATAATCAAGTGCATATTGACCGATTATTGGATAATAAGGTTCAAGTGTTGTGATGATATTCTTGTTTTCATCATTAACCTTGTGGAACCACATATTCCTAATTACGCCGAATGAGCCATAATTATCCTTGTAGTCAAAATCAAACTCTGTATTTGAATATGGACATAATTGATTATCATTCTCATAATCGTTGAAGAAGAGTATATCTTTAAATATAGGATTGTAATATCCTGAATATCTGTTGATCATCTTCAAATTAAGATCATTTATGTCTGTTTTTAATTTTACATCAACTGAACCAACAACACTCTTTTGGTTACTTTCCAGAATAACAGGACTACTTCTGAACACATCATATACATTTACTGTATCTGGATCAACAATCTTAATTGTATAAGCATTACCGCCAATATATGTAACTCTCTTTCCTTCATTGATACTTTTTTTGAGTTGATTTACACACATTAGGTTGAAAGCATCATATATTGAAATGTCTGTATCAGTATCATCTGAATCTTCCTGATTTTGTATCCTTTCAAGATCTTTTACGATGGTGTCACCTTTTGTGTCCTTTTCAGTTTCATACACATCATATCCAAGACAGCATCCATAAACATTGGCCTTGTTGAATGGAACAAGTTCATTACCTGGTTCATTTACTGCATCAGTAATGCAGAAGAATGAGATACCAACAATAAACTTGAATTTATCATTCTTGACAAACCAGACTCTATTTGTGAAGAATTCATTTACAGGTATATAGATGAATGAGAACCTATAGTCATTGAACCGGCTTGTACTTACTTCCTTTCCATTAATCAAGTCCCTGATTTCAAATTTTACACCTCTAAATAATGTTGATGCAGTTATGGTTTTTGAACCACCAAGGAATCTTGAATATTTTCTCCTGAACCTCTTGTTCTTGAAGTAAGATGTAGATGTATCACCAAACATCTCATAAAAGAAGTCATTTTCTTCATCCCTGAATTTGTCTATCCATTTGTCTTTGAAATCCCTCAATTCAATATCATCTTCATCATCATTTGTTCTTGCTTGAACAATAAGTTCATCTTTTTTATTTGGATTGCTGTAAACATATTGATACTCATTAATATCTGACTTTGTTGGATCATCATATCCATTTCGTTGTGAAACATAGTAAGGCATTGAATGAGTATATTCAGTAATGTCACCATTCTGTACAAATGTGTTGGCAGAGAAGTTGCTTGTGCCAAATATCTTACTTGTATTAAGTCGATATGGATTTTCACAACTGTCTTTTGAATCATCAATATATCCCCACTTTGTGATGTAAGGAACTGTCTTGCTCACGGTTGATAATGAAGGAAGAACATTTTCACAATAGTATTCATATTCATTTTCAATCTTTACACCAGTATTATCAAAGAACCTTCCAGCAATTGAATTTAAAAATGGATATTCATTTATCCTTGTTCTTTCTTTGGTAGGAATTAATTCAATTTCCAAATCTGATAAATCATTATTTTTTTTAAAATATAGATATTCATCTTCTTTATCATTAATAGAGATATTAAAGTTGAACTTAACAGCACCAATAGAACCAATTTGTCCAGATTCCTCCAAAAAATCTTTAAGTTTAGTAAGTTCATTTTCCATCATAGTATCTTCACCATAAGATGAATAAACTGTATCGAAATCAAAGTCCTTTACAGGGAACATACTCAATACGCCAACCTTTGGATAATACTTGTCAACAAGTTCAACCATTTTAGTATTTGATAAGTTTACATATTTGCCATTGTAATCAGTAACAATAAGCATATATTCCTCATCAATTGTTCCATCATCTTTGAAATAAGGCATTATAGTCAATACTTGAGCATTTTTCTTGTATGATTTTGACCTCAAATATCTTGATGAGTCTTGATCCTTACCACTTTCATCAACAAATAATGGTGCATCATATTTGTGGATCTTAAAAAGACTACCTTCATCATCAGTACCGCCAGAGAATGAATTCATAAGTTTCTCAAACTTATCTTTTGTAAAATCAAATTGAATTAAGTCATTGACACTGGCACCTGGGTACATTGATTGAACAACTACAACATCATCAACAGCATAAGCTGTAATCCAGTTGTAATCTTCATCAGGTCTTTTGAAATAGTCATAACTTGGTACAATTGGCCTTCCATTGTATTCTGACACATTTATTACATCTTCATTGGTGTCTGTTACATCAGTATTGTAATTAACAGATGTGTTATTTGCAGCAGGTGCTTTCTTCATTTCATCTGAAATTGTTTCATCACCATCTTTAATAACATCACTATATCCTGAATCAATTACTCCATCGCCTTCAAAATATGTATATGTGCTTACTTTACCGATATAGTCATTAATCAATCCTGCGACGGCTTTCGCTATGTCTGATGTAGTACCTTTACAAGAAAATCTGTTCTTGTTGTAAGAACCTGCTTCCATTGAATCAGAAGCGACCATTTCTTTGATGACTTTGTATTTTGTATCACTTATAGGTTTCTTCAATACAATAGAGTCATTATTGACAATATTTTTTGTTGGTTTGAACATCATTGATGCAAAACCAAGACCTTCAACTCTTTCACAGTAAGCGGATACAGATGTCAGTTCATATCCTTTGAAATATGCCTCTTTAATGTCACCGATGATTCTATGATCATGATCAATTGTAAAGATGTTATCTTTTTTGTCCTTGATGTAATAGAATGAATCATCACTCATATTAATAGTATCAAGATTACGATCTTCCCATTCTGTATATATTGAATTATATTGGATATTATTATTGTTGTTAAATGGAACTAAATCCCTTACACTTATATTAGTTAATTCAATATCATTACAATATACACCAAAATATCTTGCAAATTCAAAATCTTGTGCTTCATTATCATCAAACAAGAATTCAAGGTTCAATATGTATGGGAAAATTAAGTCATTTCTTTCAAATCCACTTGTGATCCAGTTGTCATTCTTTAAAATAGTATTATCATTTTCAAGTAAATTTGAATTAATATCTTCAACCTTTTGAGTTAATGTACCTGTATTTCTGTCAATACCATAATAACAAATCTCTTTTGATGAGAAGTTTACATAAATTGAACTATCATATTTGAAATCTTTTTGTTCTGTGTATCTCTTGATGTAGTCACCAATAGGTGTACCCTCTCTCAAATCAAATGATTTAAGTATTCTTGCATTTTGTCTTACATCACTTTCAAAGTTATAACTATAGTCTTGAACATCAGGTTTCAAGTTTGTATTTGCTGGATTATCAATCTTGAAAATCACAAAATAGTTTGGTCTTTTCTTCCTCAAATACAATGGTGCCACAAATCCCATTTCTTGTGGATATACATCTGAATTGATTGATTCACATCCACACCAATACATTGTTTCAAATTGATTATCAAATGATGAACCAATAATTAGATCAGACATTTTATGACCAACATCATAAGCACCAGAACCAGTACCAGCAATGAAACTTGAAATATCACTATTGAATAATCCTGATTTTAGGATTTTTTTGTGTTTGTAGTTATTTGATGACAATAAAGCATTTGCTGAATAAGACTCAAGGAACAATTTCTCTCCATCATACATCAATTTTGTATTTGTGGTGAGTTTTGGATTTGTTCTCAATAACTGGAATGACACATCATCATCAAGTCTTGTATAATTCACATCTTCTGGTTTTTTTTCCTTACAAATGACTTTACAAGTCTTTGAAATTCTTTCATAATTTCCATTACCAGTCAATCTGGCTGTGATGATTGCAGTACCTGGATTTTGATATTTTACAGTACCATCTTCTGATACCAATGCAACTCTTTTGTTTTCAGATTCAAATACGACCTCACGTGGGTCAATATTTGTTTTTATTGTAAATTGTTTTACATCCTTATATAAAACTTTCTTTTCAGGAGTTATATAAAAACCAGAACCTCTTTTATTGATACTAAGTTTATATCTTCCACTTTTAGTAGTGTGATTTTTAGCAGTTATCTTATAAAAGATTATTTTTGATTCATTTACATTTGTAATTCGTGGTGCTACAGAAGAAGGATAACTACCATATTTTGAGCCATACATGATAGTAAATTCTTGATTATTCACAGTAGTTACACTATCATTTATAGGTTTTCCATGTGGATTACCATCATATGTAAAATTTTGATCAGATACATTGGCAATAATTTCTGCAAAATCAACAGTGACGGTAGAAGTAACTTCCTTATATCCATTACTATCTGCACCAATTATAGCAACCTTATCCTTATATTTATTCTTAACTGCATATTTAACAGTAACTTTAAGTGTACCAACATCTGTAATATATACTGGATCTGAAGAAACAGAATCAACAGTGCTTACAACATCACCAGTATTAACATTTCCAACTAGTACACCATTACCTATATTATTTTGAGCAATAGATACTGGTGCTCTTTTTGACCTTGGACCAGACTCAATAGTTCTGCTTTGTATTTCACCCGATTCTGCTGGATCATTAACTGTTTTGCTGTCATCACTAACTTCATTGAATGTTTTGGCAACATAAATGTCATCTATTGTTGAGGACATTAAATAAAACACACTATACTTATATCCATCAACAATTTCAAGATAATTATCATTATCAAATCTTGGATAATGTTTTTTACCATCATAAGGAATCTTATCATCATATCCTTGGGGGCATCAACATATCGCTTTTTATCAGCATCTTTCTCTAGAGATAAGTTTAATTTTACAGTAATATCCTTTGAAGGTGCGTTTACTTTTGTCTTGTCAAACTGTCCAACCATTTCATATGTTCCTGAATTATCAGTTCCTTCCCCAATCAAATTATTTGAAGAATCATATACTTTATATGTGTAGCCATCCTTGATATTAAAAATAAATGAAGAAGAATCAGAAACATTAACCTTGAACCGGATAATGTTATCACTACTATTTGCTAAGATTAATGAATCTTTATTTTTAAATTCAGGTAATCCCACATTATCTTTTCTGTATGTTCTGCAACATTCGTCAAAACTACCATTAATTCCAGTAACTCCGATATATTCTATATTTTCATATGCTGTTGGATCACTTTCTGGACAATTTACATCAAATGATATTTTATATACATCATTTCCTTGTTTTACAGAAGTAATCTTGAATTTAGCATATCCTTTATCTGAATTTGACTTATAAACAATATAATATTTTGTATCAGATAATGGAGAAACAGTTATTGTCCTAACACCGTTGCCTTTAACAAAAACTTTATTATCATTCACTGAATATATAGATTCATCCTCAAATGAAACAGTATCAAGAGTTGGTTTTACTGATGAATAACACAAAATACCACCATCATCTTTACATTGAGATGACAGTTCAATTGTGTAATAATATCCTGATTGAAGTTGAAGAATGTCACAATATGTTCCAGAACCAGAACACGTACACTCACACGATTCATCATTTGTATTATTCCAAGTTTTTTCTGAAAGGATTTGATCCCCGTTAGGTAATACTGTTGGACAAAACACTTTACCACCCTCACAAATATCATTTACATTTATTTGGTACTTATATTCTTCCCCAATCCCAAGTCCAAGTACGTCTTCTACACGACCAAAGGTTTCTCCCATATATGAGAAACCAAAATATACTGTTCTTCCTGCATATTCATTTCCACCATGTTCATCTACATCACCAGATAAAGTGAAATTGGCAATTCCTGTATCATCTGTTGGCCCACTTGTCCACATTGGAGTAGGATCATTTTCCAAATCATAGATATAAACCTCAACTCCTTGAACGGGTTGATTCTTAACATCCATAACTCCTACCTTAAAATTATAATCCATAATATACACTAACCATTATATATATTGTATTTATGAACAAAAAAGGGAGAAGTAGTCACTTCCCCCCTTTCAACTTATCTTCAAGTTCTTCATATAACTGTGATTCTATATACTTGAACATCTTTGTTCTTGAATCAAGTATTCTTCTGTCAATCAGTGGATTACCACTATTATGATATTTCCTACATTTTTCACAGACAAAATTTTCAACTTCGGACTTGCTCTTATCAACCAGAATTTTATCTCCACAAATGGCACATTTCCATTCCATCAGTCCAGATGTCTTGTCATACACCCACCTTTCAACAACATGATCAAACATTGGGTCATATATCAAGTTAAGATACTGATTTTCAATGTTATCACAAGTACTTGTGAATTTTTCGAGTCCAAATAATTTCAATCTGTTTCTGTCTGCTATCATAATAAAAAGTAA
>Ga0256406_1003987_pt1 | contig 17539 bp, 17 predicted proteins | sample RumenRJG_03DNA_FD_185986 | JGI IMG/M metagenome (GOLD analysis project Ga0256406, IMG submission 185986) | Bovine rumen microbial communities from Lethbridge, Alberta, Canada - RJG_03 | ecosystem: Host-associated > Mammals > Digestive system > Stomach > Rumen | place: Canada: Alberta | collected...
TAGCTTGGTCTGAAACATTAAATTAACCAAATTTATATATTGAGGAGGCAGAATAGTGGAAAAATTACTTAGAAAACATCAATTATTACCGTTAATGATAGTTTTCTTATTGCTATCTGTCTCCTTTACTAGTGCTTATAACGTAAGTAGACAAAAGATTGAAAATTATATTGTATTTGGTGATTTAAAACTTAAGTTAATTGAAAATACTATTGATGAAAATGGTAATGAAATAGTATTTGATAATTCTGCTGTTGATGTTTCTAAAACAGAGAATGTTTCCAGAATAGTTAAAGTTGAAAATGTCTGTGATAATGATATGTTTGTCAGAATTAAACTAGATGTTACTAGTAAGAATAATAATGATGAAACTATCAGTTTAAATGATCATGTATCATTTGATATCAATAATAGTGATTGGCTATATAAAGATGGATATTATTATTATCACAAAATATTAAAGGCTGGTAAGACAACAGAAGATTTATTCGATAATATTTCTTTTGATTCTAATGCGATAATCGCTGATAGTTATAATGGCGAAGTCAAATTAGATATTAATGTTGAAGCTGTTCAAAGTAAGAACAATGGTGACGATGTATTGAAAGCAGAAGGATGGCCAAAGTGAAAAAGATAATTAAGATTACATCTTTAATTATCTTAATAAGCATGTTTATGCAAGTCTTTGGTGTACAAAAAATTATGGCCGCCAATGATGAATTTAATATTGATAATGAACAAGATCTTATCAATTTAGTTCATATGTCTCAGGGTTATGACTTTGAAGGTGCAACAATCAATCTAAATAGTGATATTACTATTACAGGTACTTATGAGGGTAATAATTCATTAAGTTTCAATAAGAATAGTGATACTCCTTTTAAGGGTACTTTCAATGGCAATGGTCATACTATTTATAACTTAAACCATCATTCAACAATTAATTTTGAAACATGCACAGGATTATTTGGATATACCAATGGTGCTACTATTAAAAACTTCACTATCAGCGATTCATATATTGGCGCTGATTCTTTAGGTGGTGCTGTAATTGGTTATGCAAATAATACTTTAATAGAAGGTGTAACAGTTTATAACACAACTATTTCAGTTAAATGTGCTGATAATGTTATTACTTTGATTACTGATGGTGGCTTAGTTGGTGGTGGCCTAGTTGGTGTCTTAGAAAATTCCACAATGTATAATTGTGAACTAAACAATAGTGAGGTTGTTAATAACGCAACTGAGGCTGTAGCTGCACTTGCTGGTAAGGGCTTATATCTTGGTGGTTTAGTTGGTGATTCTAGAAGTAGTACTATTGAATATTCTAGAGTTGTTAATAATTCAAGAGTAAGAAACGTATATGATGTTGCTGTTGGTGCAGTAGGTGGTAATACATTATATGTTGGTGGTATTGTTGGCGAATTAAGAGTTGGTTCAAAAGTTATCGATAGTTTCTCAACTGCTGATCTATATTTCTATTGTGCAACCTATGTTTCAGTTGGTGGTGGTAACTCAGGACATATCGGTGGTATTGCTGGTTCAGCTTATGGCAGCAGTGATCAGATTATTAGATCACACTTTGCTGGTGCTGCTAGTTCAGCTCAATATAATGCTGTATTAGTTATTCCTATTGTTCAAAGAAATGTTAATATCTATGGTTTGATTGATAAAAACAATGGTGAGCATATTGAAAAATGTTACTACATGGAATCTACAGCTAATGCTGTTGGTGCATTAGGTGATGGAAGAGTTACTGATAATTCTGGCACACTTACTGATGCTACTTATGCCAATAGAGATTTCTTTGAAAGTAATGGTTATGATATCGTTGGTAATATTCCTAGAAATACAAGCTATTCTAGTAGTCATATCAATAAATGGGTAATGTATCATGATCCAACTAATAATAAAACATATCCGATTCATGGTGTTTCATTTATGGCTGGATTTGATTATCCAAGCTCTGCTTCTGTTACTATCTTGGCTAATTCTTATAACGATGTTTCTGATACTACTAACAGTGTATATAAATATGCAGTTCAGATTGCATCTGATAATGATAGTCAAACAGTTGTAGTATCTCCTAATAATGGATATCGTCTATATGGTTGGTATAAGACAGTTGCGAATTCAACATCAGTAAATAGTCATGCTGCTTATGATGCAATATTTGAAAATGCTAGTCCTATCAGTAATAGTACTGGTTATACATTCAATGACGCTCAAGATAGAGATTTATATCTTGCCAGAATGCAAGCGTTAGTAAATTTCCATGATTATGAAGGTAATGTAATTGATCGTAGTTCATATAATGATAGTGAAACTTCTGATAATTATTATTTCTATAAAGAGACTCTTCCTGATTTTGAACCAGACAATCATCCAAGTGATGAAAATGAAAGATTTATTGGTTGGACTACAGTAGCGGGTAGCCAATTATCAATTACTGATAATGAAATAGAAGGTTTTATTGCAAATGGTCAATTCTATGAAGCTGGTGATGAAGTAATTGAAAATTTAGATTTATATCCTGTTTATGCAAGTTTAATTTCTAATATTCATTTAATCTATGAAGGTAATGAATTAGATAATAATAGCGATCTTACAGTAAGAGATGGCTATGGTAGAGCAATAGCTTCTATTGACAGCGATAATGTCGCAACTATTAATATTGTTTATGATTATCCTGATCTATCTCATTATCGTTTCTTAGGTTGGTATGAAAATGGATATCGTGTATCTTCTAATGAAGAATTTGTTTTAGAAGATGTTGATTTAACTAAAGAACATACATATGAAGCTAGATTTGAATATTTAGTAGATTATTATGTTAAAGATGTTTATACTAATTCATCATCTTATTCTTATAAAAATGGTGCTTTATATCAATCAAAGTGGCATAGATATAATCAAGAAGTAACATTAATAGATCCACCTGTATTCTTAAGTGATAATTTTGTTGAATGGGTACTTGATGAATATCAGGGTTCACAAAGTGCTGCTGGTCATATAGTTAAATATGCTAATGAAAATATCTATTCAAAATATAGTAATAATTCACATCCTGGATATACAGGTTCATTTACAACTGATTTCCCTAATTCAGCATCAATTGCATTAAGTGGTAATTTATCAGGTACTTTAAGTGATATTACCTTTACAGTTAATGAAAATCCAAATTATCATTTCCAATTCTGGACTTTAGATGCTTATGGTGGTCTTACTGGTATTGATCATTATATTGGTGGCGATAATCCACATACACAAAGATTAGGTAGTGGTCACTCATATCATTATCGTGCAAGAATGTTAGCTGATGTTACATTTAATCAATACGATGGTAGTTCATATAACGTATTAAGAGCATATCAAGAAAACATCCTACAGGATGGTAGTGGTGTTCGTAGTTATACATATGTTATGAGAACTGATGCTATTGCTAGTAGTACTATTGAAAACTTAGGTGGTGAAGTTAATATTGCTGCTTCAGCTACTGGTTTAAATAGAGATGGTTATTACTTTGTTGGATGGATTGATAAGGACGCAATGTCTAGTGATGAAATAGCTTATGTATTTGATATTGATGATTATACATCTTCATCATTAAATAAAGCTTTACCTTATATTATTACTGCTGATGATTTAACTGAAAAAGCTATGCCTAATATCTATGCTGTATATGTTCCATATAACATCACTACAACAACCAATATCAAGGAAATTGGTGTTAGAGATCCTCAGAATCTACCAAGTGATCCAACTTATACAGGAATAGATAATAGTAATCCTAGTTCTACTGTTTCATTTACTATCAAAGATAATGAAGAATATGTTCTTGGTGATAGTGGTGAAAAATATCGTTTAACTAAATTTACTGTAAGTATTAATGGTGATGAAGAAATCATTATTAATAGTCCATATACATATGAAGTAATAGTTGGTAATAGCTATGTCTTTAAAGCATATTATGAACCATTGATCGTCAATTTCCATGTCAATTATGGAAGCATCATAACTTTTGTAAGAAATAGTGGTGAGACTATCAATATGGATGATGAAGTAATGCCTATTCCTGAATTTGATGTTAATGGATTGTTTGTAGGCTATTGTGAGATGATTCCTGATGGTGAATATCATTATGTTAGTGATCAAGGTGAATTAGGTAATCATACAATCATCAATGGCACTAGTGTTGTATATCATTCAATGGATTTATATCCTGTTTATCTTTCAATAAATATTAATGTTAATTCTAATATTGACGCTTATCTAGAAAGCCAGGGTATTGCTTTAAATAGTGTTAGAACAATTGAAAATCATTTAGATTATGTAAATATTATCGCTGTAGAAGAAGTAGATAATTATGTATTTGCTGGCTGGTATAAGAATTATGTTGATGATAGTAATTTAGGTGAATTAGTAAGTGAAGATGAAAATGTTGTTATTTACGCTGATGAAGCTATAGAAAATGAACTATATACCGCTGTTTATAAAGCTACAGTAAGTATTAACTATCATTCATTTGATGATAATAGAACAATTATTTATTCTACTAGAGTAATATCTGGCACTAGATCATTTATTGAAGAAGTTCATTATATAGATCCTAGTACTGGTCAAGAAGTAAGTGATGAAGGTGTTGTTGATGGTCAAGCATTTGAATTAATAATGAATCAAGTGGGCGATAATCAAAGATTTATTGAATGGGTATATTTAAATAATAATGGTGAATATGTAAGATGGAATGATTTTGCTTATGATACCATCATAAGCAATATGAATTTATATCCTGTTCTAGTTGAAGCTAGAGCATTAGAAACACCTTTATATAACGACAACAAGATTTATAGCTTAGATGCTGACTTTATTGATGTAACATTAAATACTACTACAGTAGATAATGATACAGTTTATAGTTGTATAGCATATTTCAATGAAGAATATTATGAAGTAAAAGAAGATGTATCTCCTGTTAACAGAAATGAAATAGTACCTGAAACTTCTATTAGAGTTAGTGAAACTATTTATATTCCAGATACAGTTTATATTGGTAAAGAAAATGTTGATGTATCTTTATATAAACAAGAAAATTGTGAATTAATAGATAGTATTGCTACTGATAGTAATGGAATTAGTGATTTCAGATTATATGGTTTATTAACTGTAAGTATTACAGCGGATGATGATAATGATGATTTCATTATTATTGTTGAAAGAAGTAATGGTGAAGATTATGTCAATTATTTACGTTTCTCTTTAAAAGATGAAGAAAGTAAAACATTAATACTTCCATATGGTGATTATGCTGTAAGAGTTGATAATAATTATTCTTGGAGATATGCAAACGCATCACAAGTAGAGGATCTTATTATTTCTAATTTACGTGATGCACAAGCAAGCTTTACTTTTAGCAAGACTAATAATAAGTGGTTTGATTTTAGCGAAAGGAAGGTAAATAAATATGAGTAGTAAGAAATTAACTCCAATATTACTGTTTATATTATCCGTATTATTTACAACAACTTCTTTAGCTTTATCTATGGCTTATTTAATTAGTGAAGATAAGCTTGTTAATGAATTTGATATAGGAAATGTTGAAAGTTTAATCCATGAAACATTTGATGGTACTAGTAAGGAAGATGTATATATTGAAAATACTGGTAATGTGCCTATCTATGCTCGTGGTGATATCTTGGTTTATTTTGAAGATGAAGATGGAAATATTGATCCTAAAGTTCCAGTTTTGAATCAAGATTATTCATTATCTTTAGGTAGTGCTTGGAAAAAGATAGATGGTCAATATTATTATCAAGGAATTATACAAGCAGGTGATAGTTCTAGTAATTTAATTAATACTTGTACTAATTTATCTGATAAAAAATTAGTTGTTGAAGTTTTGATTCAAGCAATTCAAGCTAATTCAACTGATGCTTTACAAGATGCTTGGAATTTAACAACAATCACTGGTATTGGTGATTAGGAGAAAAAGATGCGTAAGAATTTATATATATTATCGTTACTTATATTAACTATATTTATGCCAGTAAAGCAGATTGCTGCCAAGGGTTTTCCAACACTTACTTTTGATGGTAGAACTGGTACATTTACTAGTAGTGATTTAATTTATATGAATTTTAATAATGTAGTTCCGGGCGATAAGATCGAGGAGACTTTTAATTTTAGATTAAAGAATATCAGTGAAACTACAAAAGTATATTTAGACATTAATGGTAATAATGTAGATATTCCTGAAGAAATAACATATAACATCTTTGTTGATGATAAATTATTACTTGAGGGTATTAATAGTACATTATCATCATATTTGCTTTATCAAACAGATAAAGACGCTAATATAGAATTTAAGATACTTGTTGATGTTCCTACTACAGTAGGGAATGAAATTAAGAATTTAGATAAAGAAAATATCTGGACTTTTATTGTAGAAGATAATTTTGGTAGACACGAAATGGTTATAACTGGTGTTGATCAACAGAATAATAATCTACTATTTTCTGGTTCAATATCTTTGATATTTTGTTTATCTATCTACTTAATTCATCGAATGAAATAATTTATTCCTTTTTATTTTTGTAGTTTTAATAATATACAAATTATAATCATATATATATCATTGATAAATATCGATGGTTATAAAATGAGTATAAAATGACTATATTATTACCATACTTCAACAATAAATTGATGTAAGTGCTTTCATTTGATTAATTATAGTGGTATTATATATCTATATTATAAAAGGGGGAAATTATGGAATTTCTAAAAAGTATTTGGATGTTTTTCCAATCAAACATCTTAACACAACCAGCTTTCTTTGTTGGTTTCCTAGTTTTAATTGGTAACTTATTACTAAAGAAACCTTGGTACCAAACATATTCTGGTTTCGTTAAGGCTACTGTTGGTTATTTGATCCTAAACGTTGGTTCTGGTGGATTAGTTTCTAACTTCCGTCCAATCTTAGCTGGTCTTAACCAAAGATTCAATTTAAACGCTGCTGTTATTGACCCTTATTTCGGTCAAAATGCTGCTCAACATGCAATGGAAGCAGTTGGTAGAACTTCTTCATTATTGTTCTTGGGCTTATTAGTTGCTTTCTTCTGGAACATTTTACTTGTTGCTTTAAGAAAAGTTACTAAGATTCGTACTTTATTCACTACAGGTCATATCATGATGCAACAATCAGCAACTGGTATGTGGATGATGATCTTCTTCTTCCCACAATTCCAAGATGCTCTTGCAGTTGCTTTATTAGGTTTGATTTTAGGTACATTCTGGGCAGTATCTTCTAACTTAACAGTTGAAGTTACTCAAAGATTAACTGATGGTGGTGGATTTGCTGTTGGTCACCAACAAATGTTTGGTATCTGGCTAGTTGATAAACTTGCTCCTAAAATTGGTGGCAAGAATGCTAAACCTATCGAAGAAATGGAACTTCCTGGTTGGTTATCAATTTTCCAAGACAACATTGTTGCTACTAGTACATTAATGTTATTATTCTTCGGAATCTTATTAACAGTATTAGGCCCAACATTCTTAAAGACTCCTGCAGCTGATGGTGGTTTAGGAATTAGCTTCAATAGCTTCCCATTCTACGTAATGACTACTGCATTCAACATGGCTGTTTATCTAAGCATCTTACAATTAGGTGTTAGAACATTCGTTGCTGAATTAACAGAAGCATTCACTGGTATTTCTGACAAGTTATTACCAGGTTCAGTTCCAGCTGTAGACTGTGCTGCAACTTACGGCTTTGGCTCACCTAACGCTCCAATCGTTGGTTTCTTCTTTGGTGCATTAGGTCAATTCTTAGCAATCATTGGCTTAGTAGTATTCAAGAGCCCAGTATTAATCATCACTGGTTTCGTTCCTGTATTCTTCGATAATGCTACATTCGCTGTATTTGCTAACAAAGCTTCAGGCTTAAAAGCTGCTGCAGTATTAACATTCTGTTCTGGTATCATCCAAGTATTATGTGGTGCCGTTTGTGCTAGCGTATTCCAAACTTACCAATATGGTGGTTGGCATGGAAACTTCGATATTTCTACAGTATGGCTAGTTGGTGGTTTACTACAAAAATACTTAGGTATCATCGGATATGTAATCGGTATTGTTGCTCTATTAGTAATACCTCAACTTCAATATAGTAGAGATCCTGAACACTACTTCCAAGTAGTTGAAGATTGGGAAGGCTATAAAGCTGCTAAAGGTTTAGAATAATAGAGTTTATCAAGAATTGAAATTCTTAAAAAGAAACGGAGGTATATAGTATGTTAAAAGTTATTGCTGCTTGTGGAAATGGTATGGGTTCAAGCCAAATGATCAAAATGAAGATTTCTAAAGTCTTCAAGAAATTAGGTGTAGATGTTCAAGTAGACCACAACTCTGTTGGTGCTGCTACTTCTATGGCTAGTAACTATGATGCAGTATTTGTATCAGCAAACTTTGTTGATCAATTCAAAAACGCTGCTGCTAAAGGTACTAAGATCGTTGGATTAAAGAACTTATTATCTGAACAAGAAATTGAAGAAAAGATAGTTGAAGCAGGCTTAGATAAGTAAAACTTACTATAGCCTTCAATTAGGTTATTCTTAAAGGCCATAACCATTGTTATGGCCTTTTATTTAGACAGTATGAATTATATATTAGAACTAATGATTTTAGTCATTAGTTAACATCAGAATGTTTAATCTAAGATATAATTAAATTAAGTAAAAATATAAAAAATAATATAGGAGGGTTTATGTTACTTAAAGAACTTGTTGAAAAAAAATTAACTTGTTATGAAGAATCTTTTGAAGATTGGAAACAAGCTATCAGAGCCAATGGTGTTCCTTTGATGAATGAAGGTTATATTGAAGAAGAATATCTTGATGCTGTTATAGCTTGTGTTGAGAAGTATGGTCCTTATATTGTTATTGCGCCTAATATTGCTATGCCTCACTCTACTGAAGGAGCTCCAGGCGTATTAAAGACAGGTATTGGTTTTATGAAAGTAGAAGAGCCTGTTCATTTTGATCCAGAGGATCCAGAAAAAGATGCTAGATTATTCTTTATGCTTGCTTCAAATGATTCAGAAGCTCACTTAAATAATATGATGCAACTTGCTGATATGCTATCTAACGATGATTTAGTAGCTGATTTATTAGAAGCTAAAAATGATGAGGATGTTCTTGCAGTAGCTGAAAAGTATAGCGAGGAATAATCATGAAATTTGAAAAAATTCATTTAGACGATATTACTAGATGCTATTGCGCATCACATATGAATATCAATGATGAGCCAGTTATCTTTTTTGCCAGTGAAGATCCTAATTCACCTTGTAATGAATATTCAGGTGAGGATTTTAAAAACAAAGAAGTATTATGGTCTGATGAGCGTGGTGGATGTATGTCTATCATTCCTTTTGAAACTAGAAAGAATGAATTCCTTGCAGTTAATGAATTCTATCTAAAAGTTTCTCCTTCACACGCTAAATTAATCTGGGGTAAAAAAGATGTTGAGGGTTGGCATTTTAAAGATATCTTTAATTTAGCTTATTTACATCGTTTTGATATTTATCATTTTAATGATAAAGATTATTTAGTTTGTACAACAATTGCTAAAGATAAGGCTAACAAGGAAGACTGGTCTAGACCTGGTCAGATTTATGTTGGTGAAATTCCTGAAGATTTAGAGAATAACAATATTGTTTTAAAGACAGTTTGTGAAAACTTATATCATAATCATGGTTATATTAGAGGCAATTATAATGGTCATGTCTGTGGTTATTTTGCTTCTGATGAGGGTGTATTTAGATTAGATCCACCAATTGGTCAAGATGATTGGACTTTAACTAAGATTAAAGATGGTAGAACTTCAGAAATGGCCTTTGGTGATTTAGATGGCGATGGTGTTGAAGAGATGATCACAATCGAACCATTCCATGGCAATGGTATTAAAATCTATAAGCTAAATAATAATCAATATGAAGAAGTATATTCTTATCCAAATGAAATGGACTTTGGTCATGCTTTAGTATTTGATACTATTGGTAATCAAAAATGTTTTATTGCTGGTATTAGAAGAGTTCAGGCTGAATTAGTTATCTTTACTTATAAAGATGGTAAATATGAATTTGAAATTGTTGATACTGAAGGTGGACCAGCTAACTTAGATGTTGTTCATGCTTTTGGAAATGATTATATTTTAGCTGCTAATCATACTAAAAATGAAGCTGCGATTTATAAATATCTTGGAGAATAATAATGTTAGAAAAATTAAAACAAGAAGTATTCGAAGCAAATCTATTATTACCTAAACATAACTTAGTTATTTTTACTTGGGGTAATGTGTCAGGTATTGATAGAGAAAAAGGATTAGTAGTAATTAAACCAAGTGGTGTTGAATATGACAACATGAAAGCAGAAGATATGGTTGTTACTGATATGGAGGGTAATGTTGTTGATGGTAAATTAAAACCATCATCTGATTTAATGACTCATTTAGAGTTTTATCGTAATTTCCCTAATATTGGCGGTGTTGTTCACACACATTCAATTAATGCTGTTGCATTTGCTCAAGCTGGAAAAGATATTCCTGCACTAGGCACTACTCATGGCGATTACTTCTATGGTGATATACCATGCACTAGAAGAATGACTCCTGAAGAGATTGCTGGAGAATATGAATTAAATACTGGTAAGGTTATTGTTGAAGAATTTAAAAAGAGAAATATTGATCCAGATCAGATGCCAGGTGTTTTAGTTAATTCTCATGGCCCTTTCACATGGGGTAAAGATCCATTTGATGCTGTTCATAATTCAGTTGTATTAGAAGCGTTATCAGAAATGGCAATTAAGACTTTTGCTGTTAATAAAAATGGTGATATGGAATCAATGCAACAAGAATTATTAGATAAGCATTTCTTAAGAAAACATGGTCCAGGAGCTTACTATGGCCAAGGATAGGCAATATTTACTTGGAATGTATGAAAAGGCTGTTCCTGCTGATTTATCTTTAAAAGAAAAATTAGAGGCTTGTAAGCAGGGTGGCTTTGATTGGATGGAAATTTCAATTGATGAAACTGATGAAAAGATTTCTAGATTATATTGGTCTAAACAAGAAAAAGATGAATTAGTTAAAGCAATTAAGGAAACTGGCCAACCAATCTATACAATGTGTTTTTCTGCTCAAAGAAAATATTCTTTAGGTTCTTTAGGTAAAGAGAAACATGATAAGGCTATGGAAATCATGGAAAAGGCCATTGATTTTTCTGCTGATATTGGTATTAGAATAATCCAATTAGCTGGTTATGATTGCTATTACGAAGAAGCTAATGAAGATACACGAAATGAATTTATTAAGAATTTAAAAATAGCTACTAGAATGGCAGCTAAGAAGGGTATCTTGATGGGCTTTGAAACCATGATGGATAGAGATTTTATTGATACTGTAGAAAAGGGCATGGAATTTGTGAATATCTGCCAAAATCCATATCTTGGTGTTTATCCTGATATTGGTAATCTTGCTGGAGCTAGAAATGATTTTGGCTATAGTAAAACAGTCAATGAAGATTTATTAACTGGTAAGGGTCATATTCTGGCGTGTCATTTAAAGGAAACTAAACCTAAAACTGATAGAAGTGTTCCTTGGGGTACTGGTTTAACTGATTATGTTTCTAATATTGAAATATTAAAAGACCTTGGTGTTAGAATGTTTAATGGCGAATTCTGGTGTGACCATCCAGATAGATGGCAAGAATTCTTAAAAGAATCAAATGATTTCTTAAGAGATAAATTAGATCAGGTATTTGATTAATACTTAAATCTTCCAAATTTATAGATAAAACAACGAATTACTTCGTTGTTTTATTATAATAATATTGATGATTAAATTAATTACTTGTGACTTAGATGGTACTTTATTAGATGATAATAAAAAAATAGATAGTGGTATTTTTGAATTATTGCCAATTCTAAAAGAAAAGGGCATTGGCTTTACTGTTGCTTCAGGCAGAAATGAAGAATTATTAGATCATTACATAGATGAATTAAATATTGATTTACCTTATATAACTAATAATGGTGGTAATATCTATAAGAAACATCAATGTCTAGAAAATGATTTTATAAATAATAATTATAATAATCATATATTAAGATTATTAGCTAAAAATAAAATTGCTTTTAGAGCGTTTTCTCCTATAGAAACATATTATTATTTAGATACTGCCTTTTTTGATTCGCGAAATAGTAAATATGTTGGCAATCGATTTGAATATCATGAACAATTAGATTTTAATGAGATTGATTTATTTAAAATTACTTTTGATATAAATGATAATATTTCTATATTAGATGAGATCAGCAATGATATTAAGAAACATTGTAGTGATATTAATTTATTAAAAGCTGAAGATAATGTTTATTGTATTAATTCTATCAGCGCTAATAAGGGTGATAGTTTAATTAGATTATGTAAGTTAATTGATATTAATATTGATGAAGTAATGGTATTTGGAGATAATGAAACAGATATTCCTATGCTTTTAAAGGCTGGTATATCTGTTGCGCCAAACAATTGTGATGCTAATATTAAACAGATAGTTGATTATATCTGTGATGATAATAATCATAATGGTGTTTCTTCATTTATTAAAGAGCATTTTAAGGATATTTTATTATAAATATTATTATAATAATGATAGAGGTATGATATGGTAATACAAGAGTCTGCACAAATGTATTTAAAAACGATATATATATTATCTTTGGAAAATCAATATGTGAGATCTATTGATATTTCTAAAAAGATGAATTTTTCTAAACCATCTGTTTCTAGAGCAATCAATAGTTTAAAACAAGAGAATTATATTGATATAGATCAAAATGGTCATATCACATTAAATGAAAAGGGTTTAGAAATAGCCAAGAGCATTTATGAAAAGCATGATGTACTCACTACATTTTTAACAAAGATCGGTGTTCCATATGATGTGGCTGATGATGATGCATGTAAGATTGAACATGTTATATCGGATGAAACATATGATGCTTTAAATAAATTTAATAATCAATAAATATTGTGAATCTAGATAGATTCACATTTTAAAAAAGTAGCACAAAATGAAATTAGAAGTAATCAAAAACAGAAAAAGTATCAGAACTTATGATGGTAATGGTTTATCAGAAAGTGAATTAAATAAAGTAAATGAATTAATTAATAATGTCGATAATCCTTTTAAGGAAACAGTAAAGTTTAAATTATTAAGTTGTAAGGATCATGATATTAGTTCACCAGTTATTGTTAATGAAGATTATTATTTGATTTCGATTGTTAAAAAAGATGAGAATTATCATTTAGCCTTAGGATATGTCTTTGAAGATCTAGTTTTAAAATTTGAAGAGATGGGATTATCTACTGTTATATTAGGTGGTACTTATAAGAAGGAGAATTTTAAAATTGCAGCCAAGATAAATGATGATGAAGATATAGTATTAGTTTCACCATTAGGACATAAAGCAAGCAAAATGTCTATTAGAGAAACATTGATGCGTAATTCTATCGGTGCTGATAAAAGAATTGCTTTTAATGAATTATTCTTTAAAGATGATTTCAAACATCCATTAAATGAAGATAGCGAATTTGCTTTGTGTTTAAATGCTGTAAGATATGCACCTTCAGCCGTTAATAAACAACCATGGCGAATTATGATAAATGATATGGGTGCCCATTTTTATAAAAAGGGTAATAAGGGTTATGAAGCAATGCAATTAATTGATATGGGTATTGCTTTAAGACATTTTACTATCATGTGTGATTTAGATGGTGAGATTAAATATGCTAAGCCTGATATTGATTATGATGATTTAGAATATATAATCAGTTATTGTTTTAAATAATGAATAAGATCAAAGTATTTCATACTGGTTTCTCAATAATAAAAGATCCTGATTTAAATATTGGTAGAACTAATGCTGATTTTTCTCAGGGTTTTTATTTAAGTGATGATGAAGAATTTTCTAAAAGATGGGCAAGATTTAGAAAAGATAAAGATACTTATATAAATATATATGAATTATTATTAGATGAATTAAATATTAAATACTTTAATCGTGATGAAGACTGGTTTAAATATATTCTTAATAATCGTAGAAGTCATGTTGATTATCTAAATGAATATGATCTTATTATTGGTCCAATTGCTAATGATACGATATATGAAACATGGGGAATATTTTCTAGTGGTTTATTAAAAGATGATGAACTATTAGATTTATTAAGTGTTGGACCTTGTTATAAACAGATTGCTGTTAAATCTTTAAGAGCTAAGCATAATTTAAAGTGGTTAAATAGTGAAAAAATAAGTGAAGATGAAATTATTAAATATCGAAGTATTATCAAGGATGAACAAGATCTTTATTTAGAAGAGTTATCTAAAAAAATTGAAGAATATGATTCATTAAAATAAAAACGGATGTCATAAGACATCCGTTAATTATATAACTAATAGATTTAATTATTTATTAGCTTCTTCAACGATTTCCTTTGCCCAAGCAAAGTATTTGCTGTCAGCTAATTCGCCAATAGTTTTAATACCAAAGGCAGATTTTAAATCTTCAGCCATTTCTTCAGATACGCCTTTGAATGCATATACTGGAGAATTTAATAGATCTTCATATGGTAGATCTTTGTAATCTACAATGAACCAAGATCTGTCAAATACATAGTCACCAAATAATTTTGTTGATCTAGTTGTAGTTGAAACAGTTTCTTTTTCTGCTTTATTAGATTTCTTAGTAGCGCCAACGCCAGCAGCAGCACCAGTTGCAGCTAAGCTTGCTTTACTGATATCTGAACTAGTTCTAGTAGTTGTAGAATCGCTTCCTAATGAACTTCTAGTTACAGTAGATCTTGTATCTAAGCCACTTCTATTAATATCAAGATTTACATCATTTCTATTAGGATCAACAACTTTATAGAAGCCATAAGCTGCTAATAAAGGTAATACTAATGAAACATAGTGTAAATAGTGATGCATAGTATGAGTTGATTTATTGATTAAACCAAGTAATACTAATATAGCTACAACTACACCATATAATGCAGATACTAATGATTCTTTAAATGAGAATACTACTAGTAATACAGCTGCAATAATGAATAATATATTTGATACTAGATCAAGACCAAATAATGTTAGTAAGAATGTTACTAATGCTACTACAGCAAGTACCACTTTACTAAATAATGGTTTAAATACATTTACTAAAGCTAAGATACCAGCCATTAATGCCGCATCAGCTAATCCCCATAACATTAAGTGAGAGAATGTTCCTTCACCACCAGTAAATTGTCCAAATGCAGTTAAGATTGCATGGATTGCAAATAAGTGGAAGGCAAGAACATATTTTTTAATGCTTTGACCTTGTACATTATGGAAATCAAGATAGTGCATTGCAAAACCTAGTAATACACAAGCTAATATTGCTGCTAAGCATGTCATAAGTTTTGATACGCTTGGAACAAATACAGCTAATAAAGTACATAATGCGCAAGCAACAAGCAATACTAATGATAATGATTTTGCTTTGCTTTCTTCAGCTAGATAAGGATATTTTTCCATCTTTTATAACCTCCTTATTCAACACCTGTTGAAGGTACATCAATACCTGTTTCTGAATCTGATCCTGATCCAGAACCGTTATTCTTTAAGTTCTCTAATTGAGATAAGTAATCCTTTAATAGATCGTAGTTAGAAACACCAGCTTTATCAGCATCGCTTAATGCGTTATATGCATCTAATGCTTTGTTTATAGCATCTTCACAATCTAATGTAATAGGAGTAGGAATACCATTGATTAAATCTATTACAGGAAGTGCATTAGGATTAATATTATTGCTTGGTAAACCTAAATTACTTAAATCTAATTCGAAACCATTTAATTTATCTAAGCCTTTGAAGTTAGCTTTTTCAGCTTCAGGTAAATTTTCATAAGCAGTTCTGATTCTGCTGATTAAATCAGCGTCATCTAGTGTAATAGGAGTAGGAATACCATTTAAGATATTATCTAAACCAGCACCAGTATTGAATAGATCAGCTTCTAATGATTCTAATTTATCTAAGCCTTTGAAGTTAGCTTTATCGCCATCAGATAATCTATCAAATGCAGCTCTGATTTTTGCTAATAAATTAGCATCTTTTGCTTGAGCTGGAAGAGTAATTCCACCTAATAATGAATCTAAATTAGCAGGATTATTGAATAGATCTAATTCAAAACCATTTAATTTATCTAAGCCTTTGAAATTAGCTTTTTCGCCATCAGGTAAAGCATTGTAACCAGCTCTGATTTTGCTTAATAAATCCCATTGATCAGCAGTTACAGGAGTTTTAATTCCAGCTAATAAGTTATCTAAGTAAGCAGCAGTACCTTCTTTAGGTTCAGCATTTAATGCAGCCAAGTCAGCTTCAAAGCCCTTTAGTTTGTCTAATAGAGAAACTTTAGCTTTAGCGCCATCTGGTAATGCATCATAAGCAGCTCTAGCAGCACCAATAGCAGCAGCACTTTCTAGAGTAATAGGAGTTTTAATTCCATTGATTAAATCATCAACTTTTTTAGCTTCGCCGTTGAAATCAACACCGCCACCATTAACTCCATGAACACCATTTCCCATTGAAGGAAGTCTTACGCTTGAATCACAAGATTTAAAACCTAATGTTAATAAGCATAAGCATAATAAACCTAGTATTAGGCCAATAATATGTTTTCTTCTTTTTTCCATCTTATCTACCCACTACCTTTCTTTTTACTGCTAAAGCTTTGTTGTACCATTCGCAATTTGCCATATCTTCAATAGTTTCAATATTGAAAGATCTTTTTAACTTAACCCCATCGCCATCACTAACTCCTTGTAGTGCAGCAGCAGGAGCTACAACAAGTTCTTCAGCACTTTTGTTTTCGAAATCTTTATCGAGTTTTTCTTTTTTGTTTACTATCATCGATAATAAGCTCCTTTCTTTGTTTATAATAAATTATATATTATTATTTATAAAAATTACAAAGATTTTAATCAAGGAATTCTAGTCAATTATATAATTTTTCATATATAATGAAGTGTTAGAGGTTTTTACTGATGATTCTTTTGATCCTTTAAGTAAATCTTATACCCCTATCAGAATTGTAAGAGAATAAGGGGATTACTATTATGAAAGGTAAAAAAGTAATTAATCTAATTCTTGCGTTACTAATGGTGTTCAGCATCATGACAACTTCTGTATCTAAAGTTTATGCCGATACTGTTGAGTATAATGATGGAACATCTAAAAAAATAAGGTAATGGCGGTGAAATAACACTTGTTGCTGTGTGGGTATCAACCAATCCTGGTAATACTCCTAAAAAATATACAACACCTAAGACTGGTATTGAATAATTAAATAAAGGGGCTGTCCAAAAACCTAACTAATTGATTTAAAGGGTTGACAGCCCTTTTTATATATTTGTCTATTTGTATTTATAACTATCTTTAGCTTTTTGA
>Ga0256406_1003988_pt1 | contig 17533 bp, 14 predicted proteins | sample RumenRJG_03DNA_FD_185986 | JGI IMG/M metagenome (GOLD analysis project Ga0256406, IMG submission 185986) | Bovine rumen microbial communities from Lethbridge, Alberta, Canada - RJG_03 | ecosystem: Host-associated > Mammals > Digestive system > Stomach > Rumen | place: Canada: Alberta | collected...
CTTGCGTGGAAGCCGAAAAGAGAAGTTTGAATTTCTTTCGACCCACAGCCTTGAGGATACAAGCTTTGAAGAGATTACTCCTACTGCACCTTATTACATCATGAGGAAGCGCGATGTCTCTTTGGAGAATGTCTATATGCAAGGATTCAGCATTGACGAGCTGATGAAGGTGAAGTCACAAGGGTTTAAGAGTGGCAAAGACAGCATCTCATATTTCTTCAATAGAAACGAGACAGAGAGATTCTGTAATGATTTACTGAAATTGACACCTTCCAATTTTGCCATAAGATATAATATTAGTGATAAAAAACAACAAGAAATTCCAATGTTGAAAAGGGATGTTGAAATTTCTGCTTGGCGTAAAAATGAAATACAATTCTGCTATCGCCCATTTGATATCAGATGGACGATTTATGACCATACCTTTATAGACAGACCAAGAACATTAATTAGCAAACATATTGCAGGCAAGTATAACATTGTTCTTGCCATAGGTCAACAAGGCAACGCAATAGGAGATAAGGAATGGAGTCTCTGCTATATTTCTCACATACCTATGGACATGAATGTGATGCCACGTGGCGGTGCTTATTTGTTCCCGTTATACGTATATAAGAACGGATTCGGTACACCCAATCTTTCTCTGAGTATTATAAAGGAGATAGAAAAGCGAACAGGTATGAAATTTCAGGAAGATCTTTATGAAAACCATATGAATGGAATTTTCAGCATAGATAACGAAGACAACGTCGACAGCTTTGGTCCAGCTGATATCGTAGACTATATCTACGCCGTGCTGAACTCAACCAAATACCGCACCGTCTATCACGACTTTCTGCAAACAGCTTTCCCCGTCATTCCCTACCCTACTGACAATGCATATTTCAAGGACATGATAGAGCTTGGCAAACGACTAAGGGTACTCCATACCATGCAGGATATCCCGGAAAGCACGGTGAGATTTCCAACAGCAGGAGACAATATCGTAAGAAAGCGTGAGGTTATAGACAATGGCAATGGCTTTCTGACGGTTAATTTCAACGATACGCAGAGCTTTGAAAACGTTCCTGCCGAGGCATGGAACCTTGTAATCTCAGGGTATCAAGTTGCCGACGAGTGGCTGAAACTGCGTCAGAGAAACGAGTATAAGCTGACCTATGACGACATAGAACATTTCGAGAAGATGATTGCCGCACTTAAAGAAACAGTAAAGGTGAAGGGGTTTATAGACGGCAAGATTAGGTTGTGAATTCACATAGAATCAACAGTATGCAGAAGGTTTCCATCAGATTCTACAAAGACCGGGAAGTCCGGGCTGTTTGGGATGACGAGAACAACAAGTGGTGGTTCTCGGTCATTGATATTGTCGGCGTGCTGAACGGACAGGACGACTATAAGAAGAACCGAAACTACTGGAAGTATCTTAGTGCCAAGTTGAAAAAGGTCGGTATTGAACTGGGTAGCGTCACTACCCAGTTGAAGATGACCGCACCAGATGGCAAGAGACGGACGACGACCGTAACGGATAATAACGGAGTTAAGGAGCTTGCCAAAAACTTCCCGAACAACAAGGCGGCCGAGTTTCTTGACTGGTTCACATACAGCGACAACACCATCGACGGACAAAGCCGCAAGAAAGCTTACACATTATTCGAAAGCGGACTGATCGACACCATCGAAATTGGTACCGTAAAAGGTTTGCAACAAATTCACGCTTATCTCTTTGGCGGATTATACGACTTTGCTGGGAAGAGCAACTGTCGCGGGATATTTTTTCTCGCCAAGCCGCAAAGGTCGCAAAGGAAAAGCATGAATATTCTTGCAACGACTTTTCACGACTGGTGCTTTTTTAGCAACGACTTTCCACGACTTTTCACGACTTATGCCCGCTGTCGCTCGCTTAGCGCAGAAGGTCGTGCGTCAGTGCGGGCAGCCTCGGAGCTGAATGCATCTTAGATGCGTAGCAAGACGGAGCCCCGTCGTTACGCGCTTCGCGCATTGTGCCTCTCCGAGGCACGTCCTCAGCCAGTCTTGCTGTCATCAACACACCCCAGTCTGCACTCGCTTCGCTCGTTTAGACTGGGGTTATGAAGAATTCAGCCTCTCCGAGGCTGTCTGTGGCTTCAAGCGTTACGTTCGGACCGTCTCCGAGGCTTATGGCATCAAGCATAAACCTCTTACAAAAGAAAAAGCGGAATGCTTTTCCTTTCGGGAAACATTCCGCTTATATCTTAATAGCTAAAAATCAACTATCAGACTTTGATCTCCACTTCCACACCTGAAGGAAGCTCAAGCTTCATCAGGGCGTCGACAGTCTTGCTTGTAGCGCTGTAGATGTCGATAAGGCGCTTGTAGTCGCAGAGCTGGAACTGCTCACGGCTCTTCTTGTTAACGAATGTGGAACGGTTGACCGTGTAGATACGCTTGTGCGTAGGCAATGGAATAGGACCGCTCACGATAGCGTCCGTAGCCTGCACAGCTTTTACAATCTGCTCAGCCGACTTGTCGACCAACTGATGGTCGTAGCTTTTCAGCTTGATACGAATCTTCTGACTCATCGTACTAATGAAAAATTAAATATTAAAGTATTAGTATTAAAAAGATGTCGTGCACCTTAAGAGTCATACGCTAAGACGCACGACGAATATATGCCTTTCAGACTTACTTCTTCAGATCCTCGAGCACCTGAGCCTGCAGAGAAGCAGACAGAGGAGCGTGGTGATCGTACTCCATAGAGCTTGTTGCACGACCGGAAGTGATGGTACGCAGAGCGGTAACATAACCGAACATCTCTGCCAGAGGCACCATAGCCTTCACGATACGGGCACCGGAACGAGCCTCGTCCATGCCCTGGACAAGTCCACGACGCTTGTTGAGGTCACCGATGACATCACCCATGTTCTCCTCAGGAGTAACGACCTCGACCTTCATGATAGGCTCCATGAGCACAGGACCTGCTTTCTGGCAGCAGTTCTTGAAGGCTGCGTGAGCAGCGAGCTCGAAGGAAATCTGGTCAGAGTCAACCGGGTGGAAGCTACCATCGGTCAGCACAACCTTCAGACCTGTCATCGGGAAGCCACCGAGCACACCATTCTTCATGCTGTCCTGGAAGCCCTTCTGAACAGAAGGAATGAACTCCTTAGGAATATGACCACCGCTCACCTCGTTTACGAACTGCAGGTCGCCCTCTGTGTAGTCCTCATCCTTAGGACCGACAGTGACGATGATATCAGCGAACTTACCGCGACCACCAGTCTGCTTCTTGTAGACCTCACGATGGTTCTCAACGGTCTTCGTGATAGCCTCCTTGTAGTTAACCTGAGGCTTACCCTCGTTACACTCAACCTTGAACTCACGCTTCAGACGGTCGATAATGATATCGAGGTGAAGCTCACCCATACCGGAGATGATGGTCTGGCCACTCTGCTCGTCGGTATGAACAGTGAAGGTAGGATCCTCTTCGGCGAGCTTAGCAAGACCGTTGTCAAGCTTAGCAACGTCGGCCTGGCTCTTAGGCTCCACAGCTACGGAGATCACAGGATCAGGGAAGGTCATCGACTCGAGGACGATAGGCTTGTTCTCGTCACACAGGGTATCACCGGTACGGATATCCTTGAAACCTACACCTGCGCCGATATCACCAGCGTCGATGCTCTCCATAGGAATCTCCTGATGAGAGTTCATCTGGAACAGACGGCTGATACGCTCCTTCTTGCCCGAACGGGGGTTGTAGACGTAAGAACCGGCCTTCACAGAACCAGAGTATACGCGGAAGTATACGAGACGACCCATGAACGGATCGGTAGCAATCTTAAATGCGAGAGCTGCTGTAGGCTCTTCCTCAAGAGGCTTACGATCCTCTTCCTCACCAGTCTCAGGGTTCGTACCCTTGATGGCGGGAGTGTCCTCAGGAGAGGGCAGGAAAGCGCAAGTGTAGTCGAGCAGAGGCTGCACACCCTTGTTCTTATAAGAAGAACCGAGGAGCATCGGGCAGCACTTCATATCGACAGTACCTTTACGGATAGCAGCGATGATCTCGTCCTCAGTAATGGTCGAAGGATCATCCATGTACTTCTCCATGAGGTCGTCGCTGTAGTCAGCAGCCTGCTCAAGGAGTTTGTCACGCCACTCGTTGGCATCGTCTACGAGATCAGCGGGGATATCATCAACCTCATACTCAGCACCCATGGTCTCATCGTGCCACAGGATAGCCTTCATCTTGATAAGGTCAACAACGCCCTTGAAGTTCTCCTCTGCACCGATAGGAATCTGGATAACGACAGGGTTAGCACCCAGGATATCCTTCATCTGCTGAACGGTCTCGAAGAAGTCAGCACCTGAACGGTCCATCTTGTTGACGTAACCGATACGAGGCACATTGTACTTGTCAGCCTGACGCCACACTGTCTCAGACTGCGGCTGAACACCGTCGGCAGCAGAGTAAGTAGCGATAGCACCGTCGAGGACGCGAAGTGAACGCTCCACCTCAGCCGTGAAGTCCACGTGTCCCGGAGTATCGATCAGGTTGATCTTGTATGTGTTATTGTTCCAGTTCCAATAGCAAGTTGTTGCTGCAGAAGTGATGGTGATACCACGCTCCTGCTCCTGGACCATCCAGTCCATGGTGGCAGCTCCATCATGCACCTCACCGATCTTGTGAGTCTTACCTGTGTAGAACAGGATACGCTCTGATGTAGTTGTCTTACCGGCATCGATGTGAGCCATGATACCGATGTTACGGGTCAAATGTAAATCGCGTTTAGCCATTGTAGTATTATCCTTAAACTTGAATTAGAAACGGAAGTGTGCGAAAGCACGGTTAGCCTCAGCCATACGGTGCATATCCTCCTTACGCTTGAAGGCACCACCCTGGTTGTTGTATGCGTCCATGATCTCAGCAGCGAGCTTCTCAGCCATGGTGTGACCGCCACGCTTGCGAGCGAAAGCGATAAGGTTCTTCATGGCGACACTCATCTTACGCTCAGGACGGATCTCTGTAGGCACCTGGAAGGTAGCACCACCGATACGGCGGCTCTTCACCTCAACCTGCGGAGTGATGTTTGCAAGAGCCTGCTTCCAAATCTCAAGGGGAGACTTCTCCTCGTTGGCTGCCTTGGTCTTGACAATATCAAGAGCGTTGTAGAAAATAGTGTAAGAAGTGCTCTTCTTACCGTCGTACATCAAATGATTGACGAACTTTGAGACCATCTGGTCGTTGAACACTGGATCGGGAAGGATCACGTGCTTTCTTGGTTTTGCTTTTCTCATTATTATATTAATGTATATTCTGCATGGGGCTGTCAATAAAGTGTGCTTCAACGTCCTCGCTCGGACATTTACTCAACCTGTTTCAACTTCTCCAGCAAAACGAGTTATTTTTGTTGTTAAATGTTGGGTGTTGGGTGTTAATGGTTGCCCAACACCTAAACTCCTGCGCTTCTTCAGCTACAGGCTTTGAGCCCTTGGCCTACAGGTGAAAACCCTTGGCCCCCGGCTCATGCTTAATGCTTAAGAGCTCAAAAACTCAAGAACTCAAAAACTTAAATTACTTCTTTGCCTTAGGCTTCTTAGCTCCGTACTTAGAACGGCGCTGGTTGCGGTTGGCAACACCGGCGGTATCGAGTGTACCACGCACGATGTGATAACGTACACCGGGGAGGTCCTTCACACGACCACCGCGAACGAGCACGATAGAGTGCTCCTGCAGGTTGTGACCCTCTCCAGGGATGTAAGAGTTGACCTCCTTCTGGTTGGTCAAACGAACACGAGCCACCTTACGCATAGCGGAATTAGGCTTTTTAGGGGTTGTAGTGTACACACGTACACATACGCCACGACGCTGCGGGCAGCCGTCGAGAGCCGGAGACTTACTCTTGTCTGCGAGAACGCCTCTGCCCTTACGTACTAACTGTGAAATAGTAGGCATAATTGAATCTTTTATTTATATATTATTTGTTTATAATCAAACACTTACGGCGCCCTCTCACCTCATCGCGTTTCCGACAAGGCAAAATTCACCGATTTCGGTGTGCAAAGTTACTAACTTTTCACCAATTGGCAATAAAGATGTCATAGGTATTTTTGCTACTTAGATAGTTTTAATATAGTTTAACAACGCCTTTTGCTCAATGTAACGGAAAAGGCAGGCTTGGCTTGCCATGTCTGCTGGCGTTCGACAAACAATCGTTCGGCGTTCGACAAACAATGACATATTAGGGGAATCCCTACGTTAAAATAGGCGAAAAGCCAATGACATATAAGCTTTTTGCACTATTTTTGCAAGCAGAATAATAAAAGAGAATATACTATGAAAAAGTCAATTGTTCTTGGGATGTCGGCATTGCTGCTCCTTGGCAGCTGCGACACTTACACAGGCTCGGGCGCCTATATGGGCTCGACATTAGGAAGTATCTTTGGTTCAGCTATCGGCGGTATCACAGGAGGTCCTCACGGAAGCGATGTGGGCACGGTCGTTGGAATGATTGGTGGTGCAGTTGCTGGCGCAGCTATCGGGCAAGCTACTGACCAGAAGCAACAAGCTCAGCGGGAAGCCGACATGGCAGATATGCGTGCTGAACGCGCTGAGCGTAGGGCTGCTATAGCAAGAGCACAGCAGTCGGGCACCTATAATTATGGCAACAGCAACTATGGCAATAGAAACTATGACAATAGCAACTATGGCAGTAATTACAGCAACGACAACACTTCTAATAGTGGGAGTACAGACAGCGGCTTCGATGCCAGCAACAGTGGTGACGACCGCATCTATAACTTCAAAGGCTCCGACTACACGGGCAACTACAGTGCTACGAAGCCTCAGGAGACGATGCCAATGGAGTCGAGTGTGGAGAACCTCACCAGCAACTTGAAATATACACCGAACATCGAGATTAAGAACGCGCGCTTCGTAGATGACAACAAAGACGGAAAGATTGAGCGCGGAGAAATGAGCAAGATCATCTTCGAGATTTACAACCGTGGCAATCAGACGCTTTATGATATCGTGCCTACCGTCGTGGAGTCGACCGGCAACCGCCACATTATTATATCTCCTAACATGCATGTGGAGTCGATCCAGCCGGGTAAGGGCATCCGCTACACAGCACTCGTCAAGGCTGACAACCGACTGAAAGACGGCTCGGCGAAGTTCTGCCTCAGCGTCGTGCAGGGCGCGAAGAAGATCAGCAAGGTCTGCGAGTTTGATATTCCAACGATACGGTAACGCTTCGCTAATGGGCAAAAGAGATAACACATCTTACGAATTATTCTGAAGATCTTTTTCTCACACGGATTTTAAAGATCTTAAAGATGGCTACGCTATTCGCTACGCGGTGATGCTAATGGTATGTGTAGCCGCAAAGCGGCGTAACTATCTTTAAGATCTTTAAAATCCGTGTGAGAAAATATCCATGTGAGAATAAAGGTATTTAACGGTGAGCCTCTGTCTTCTTTATCCTTTTTTCTTTATTCTTTAGTGAAGCGTTAAGCGGAGCATTGAGCTTAGCGTTCATCATTTCTTTTAGGAACGATTGCTGCATTTCTTCGAAGTTAAACTCGAAGTCAGGCATGCCCGTTTCTTCGTCATCACGATAAGGCACCATCAGCCTGTCGACACGCTCCACTTCGACCATAGCGATACCTTGCGACAACATGCCCAAGGCGCGTGCAGCTCCATAACTCAAATCGATGATACGACCACGCGAGTGAGGGCCGCGGTCGGTGACTCGCACAACAACGCTCTTACCATTGCGAAGATTGGTAACCTTAAGTCTTGTTCCGAAAGGATAAGTACGATGGGCGCACGTGAGACTGTCATGATGGATACGCTCACCACTTGCTGAGCGCGCTCCCGTGGCTCGTTTAGAGTAAAAAGAAGCCCTACCCCTACGAGACTGAGCTCCCACAGAGGTAAAGCAGAAAACGAAAAGTACAGCCGTCAGCAGTACGGTGACGGCTGTGATATGATGTTTATATTCCACTCATTATTGAAATGGCTCCGCACCGTGCATCACACGATACCTTGTGCCATCATGGCGTTGGCAACCTTCATGAAACCAGCCACGTTAGCGCCACGCACATAGTCGATGTAGCCATCTGGCTGCTTGCCATACTTCACGCACTGCTCATGGATGGAGTGCATGATGTAATGGAGCTTCTCATCGACTTCAGCAGCCGTCCAGTGCAGACGCATCGAGTTCTGCGTCATCTCCAGACCGGATGTTGCCACGCCACCGGCGTTGACAGCCTTGCCCGGTGCGAAGAGCTGCTTTGCCTGAACGAACTTCTCCACAGCCTCAGCGGTGCAGCCCATGTTACTGACCTCAGCCACGCACAGCGGCTTGTTAGCAAGGATACGCTCGGCATCATCGCCGTTGAGCTCATTCTGCGTAGCGCAGGTGAGATAGATGTCTGCTTTCTGCTCCCAAGGCTTCTTGCCGGCGAAGAACTTCGAGCCTTTGAACTCTTCCTCGTACGGCTGGCACACATCGTTGCCGCTGGCACGCAGCTCGAGCATATACTCGTTCTTCTCGCCACTGATGCCTTCCGGATCATAGATGTAACCGTCGGGACCGCTGATGGTGATGACCTTGGCACCAAGCTCTGTAGCTTTCTTCACGGCACCCCAAGCCACGTTGCCGAAGCCTGAGAGAGCAATCGTCTTGCCCTTGATATCAATGTCGTGGGTCTGCAGCATCTGGTTAACGAAATAGAGAGCACCGAAGCCTGTTGCCTCCGGACGGAGGATAGAACCGCCCCACTCCATGCCTTTGCCAGTGAGGACACCCTGGAACTGATGGGTCAGTTTCTTGTATTCGCCAAAGAGATAACCTATCTCACGGCCGCCTACGCCGATATCACCTGCCGGCACATCTTCATCGGGACCGATATAGCGATAGAGCTCCTGCATGAAAGCCTGGCAGAAACGCATCACCTCGTTGGATGATTTCCCACGGAGGGAGAAGTCTGCACCACCTTTGGCACCACCCATCGGCAGTGTGGTGAGCGCATTCTTGAACGTCTGTTCAAAGCCGAGAAACTTCATGATACTGAGGTTCACGGACGGGTGGAAACGCAAGCCACCCTTGTAAGGGCCAATGGCTGAGTTGAACTGTACGCGGTAACCCGTATTGACATGCACCTCACCCTTATCATCGACCCAAGGCACACGGAACATGTGAACACGCTCCGGCTCTACGAGCCGCTCTATGATCTTTGCCTTCTCAAACTCAGGATGCTGGTTATAGACATCCTTAATAGAGATGAGCACTTCTTTTACTGCCTGCAGAAACTCCGGCTCATTGCTGTGTTTCCACTCAAGGCCTTTCAATACCTCTTCAACTTCCATAGTAGATTCGTTTTTATTAGGTCATTATAAAATGACAGAATGTTTTGTTTACAAGGGCAAATTTAGGGTTTTTCGCGATACGAACCAAATAAAACCGGGAAAATCTTGGCCCAGTGCTTACATTTTGTACTATTTTAAGACAGCACCACTGCTCCGACCTGTTTCTTTCCGTCCATCATGATGCGCAGCGGCTTGTCGAACCGCACATGGCGTACGAATAGAGTTTCATCCACTGCGGGCATGGCATCGAGCACATCTTTATGCACGGTACCGCCATCAGGGCGATTGGTGTCGATTGTAAAATAGCCTACGCCAAAAGAGGTCAGATTCTGGAAGAAATGGGTACCCTGGCTCGGATCGACACGATAGCCGGGGAGTGCTATCTCGGCGATGACACGTGCAGCACTGATGGCTGGCCATTTCACTGGCACTCCGAGCCACGGGTCGCTGCTGCCCCACCGTCCCGGACCGATAAGGACATACTGCTTGCCCTCAGCGAGGAACTGCCGGTTGATCTTTTCGATATCCATCGCGATCTGCGGATTATTGGCTGCAGAGAAGTTATCATCCCATTTCACATAGACCACATCATGCACATCTTCGGAGATACCATGACCGAGCGAACTGCTTGTCTTTAGCAGGCACTCGTTCTCGGGAACAGCTGCTACATTCTCCACTAATTCTTGTTTGGCATCCACGATAGGCCGTATCTGAAGCAAGCAGAAGTCGCCGGTCTTATCGGCATTGAGGTTGCAGGCAAACTCTATCTCTACCGGCCGCCGCATGGCATGTGAGCCATACTTCATTGCCATCTGCATGAGTTCGGGTAAAGGGAAGACGCCTTGCTGGAGCACGCCATCGAAGGAGATAATCTTTCGACCATTGTCGTAGAGTCCTTCACGGATAATCTGATCGTCGGGGTCATAGGTCGAGGCGATATAGTTCAAAGCACCATCCTTATATGCCTCCTTCACACGAAGGTTCAGGATATTGAAACCGTCATCGACTTTGAAGTCGAGTCCGTCATAGCTTGTGTCGAGTGCATAGAAACGTGTCTGTGTCTCGCGGAGTGCAATCTCCATGTCCGACATCTGCAGAACCTGGTCGGGATGGTAAGGTGAGACACGCAATGTCTGTCCGCCGTCGACGATATATTTGCCCAGGCCCAAAGCCAGCGAGGCGATGCCGTCCTCGGCTTTCTCCTCACCGATGGGATAATAGTTGAGTGAGCGGAGCACACCCGAGATATTGGGATAAAACCGACCACCATAGTCCCTGCCGACGACCTCCTGCAGAATCACCGCCATCTTCTCCTGGTCAATGACATTGCTCGTAGCCGTCATGTAAGCCTTCGAATCGCGGTAGAACACCGAAGCGTAGACTGCCTTGATGGCCGCAGCAAGCATACGCAGCATCTCCTGGCGATCGTCGAGGCGAGGAATCATATAAGTGGAATAGATACCGGCAAACGGCTGATAGTGACTGTCCTCAAGAAGTGAGCTCGAGCGGATGGCGATCGGACTGCTCGTGGCATCGAAGAACGTGAAGAAGTCAGCAATGTAACTGTCAGGTAGCTGTGCCTTGAGGAAGGCTGCGAGGATTTCCTCGTCGGGTGCGTCACTCAATGCTAAAGGATAGAGGTTGTTGTTCTCCATGAACTGGTCGAAGATATCGGTGCAGAGCACGACGGTCTTCGGAATACGCACGGTAGCTCCCGGGAACTGGTTCATCTCCGGGTGCATTTTAATGATGTTGTCGAGGAATGCCAGACCACGGCCCTTGCCACCAAGGGAACCGTCGCCGATACGCGCAAAGTGCGCATAGCGGTCGAACTTACCCCGGTCAAAGACGGCCACGACACCGATGTTCTTCATATGGCGGTACTGCACGATGGCATCGAAGATGATCTGCCGGTGAGCATCCACATCCTGCAGCTTGTGCCACGTCACCTGCTTGAGGAAGTTGCTCACAGGGAAGATGGCACGCGCACAGAGCCAACGGCTGATGTGGTTACGGGAGACATGGTAAAGCATCGAGTCGGACGGGATCTTGAAGATATTGTCCTGCAACTGCTTGAGTGTGCTGACACGCGCTATCTCCTTGTGCGTCTTCGGGTCACGGAAGATGAAGTCGCCAAAGCCCATGTGTTCCTCCAAGAGGTGGCGAAGCTCCAAGGACAGCATCTTTGAGTTCTTGTCCACGAAATGGAAATGCTCCTTCTCTGCCCGCTCTTTGTTGGCCGACTCAGAGCTCTCCATGATAAGCGGCACATACTCGTCCTCCTTGCGGATATCTTCTAAGAGCCGGAAGCCTGCCTCGGGGTCGCGCTGTCCATTATGCGGGAAGCGCACGTCACTGATGACACCTAAGCAGTTATCCTTATACCTATTATATATGCGCATGGCCTCCTCATAGGTGCGAGCGAGCACAACCTTAGGGCGCCCGCGCATACGCAGGGTTGCCGCATGGGGATTGAGCGCCTCCGTGGCGAAGTTCTTACTCTGCTGAAGGATATAATTATAGAGATTGGGAAGAATGGATGAATAGAACCGAATGGAGTCTTCAACCAACAAAATCATCTGCACGCCGGCTTCCTTCACGTCGTGTGCAATATTCATCTTGTCCTCGATGAGTTTGATAATCGACAGGATGAGGTTCGTGTTGCCAAGCCAGCAGAAGACATAGTCGAAGATGCTCAGATCCTCATTCTCCATGCGCCGTGTGATACCGTGGGAGAAGGGTGTGAGGACGATGCAGTGGATCTCGGGGAACTTCGTCTTAATGGCGCGCGCCACGGTGAACGCATCGTTGTCGGCATTACCCGGCATACAGATGACGAGGTCGATGCTTGTCGTGGCAAGCACCTTCTCGGCCTCCTCGATTGTTGAAACCTGCGTGAAGGTGGGCGGATAGCGAAGACCAAGCTCCATGTATTCATCGTAGATCTTCTCCTCCACGCGCCCGTCGTCTTCAAGCATAAAGGCATCGTAGGGATTGGCGACAATCAGCACATTATAAATGTGTCGCGTCATGATATTGACGAAAGTGACATCCTTGAGGATGAACTTCGTCCATTCCTGCGGTATCTGTGTCGGCATAGGAATTAGTTTCTATAAGTTTTGCTATTTTACTTGCAAATTGGTCATATCGGAGAATAATCTTATAAACCGATGATTTCCTCTGTACCAAGGCCTGTCGCCTTTGCGATATCGCGCAGCATGCGCTTGGCGGCCCAATCGAAACGAATATACTTGTTGTCGTCCATAGCATTGCTTTTTGTGGCAAACTTAAGAAAAAAAGACGAGAAAAAGAGCTATCCTACCATATTTTTTTCAAAAGAGACGGGAATTCCAGAAATACCATTACATTTGCAGGCAAAAATTTGTGCCACTTTGCCCTGTCTTTATTTTTTTCTCCTTTTTAGGTTAGGTTTCTCACAGCCAAAGTGTATATATAGTGTATGAAGAACAACGAGACCATCGTACAACTGTTCCGCCAGCACTATCCCGACATGAAGCAGCTGGCCCGACTGCTACTCCACGACGACGCGGAGAGCGAGGACGCCGTATCGGAAGTCTTTGCCAACCTTATGAGCAAGGACATCCTTCCGACGGGCTCCACGGCACGCACCTATCTGATGACAGCCTTGCGTAACCACTGCCTCAACCTGCTGCGCAACCGCACCATCCAAGAACGTCTCCAAGGCCTCTACCTCCTCGACAGCCAGATTTCCGACAGTGCCGACGACATAGAGGATCGCACGCTCAACGTGAGACGCATTCTTGACACAGAGCTCGACGACACCAGCCGCCACGTCCTCACTCAGCGCTATGCCCAACAACTCTCCTACGCCGAGATTGCCAAGAAGGAGGGTATCAGCGAGACTGCCGTCTACAAGCGCATCCGCAAAGCCCTGGACTCACTCAAAGAGAAACTAACAAAAAAGGAATATGGACAAGATTGAACGACTCATCCAGATGATGGACCGGCCCGACCGCTATTCTCAAGAGGAATGGCAGGACGTGCTGGCCGACAAAGACTGCCGGGAATACTACCGGCTGATGTGTGACACCGCTGCCGCGCTCCACGACGCTCATACGGCGAGCCAGCGCCCTGACAATACTGAGACGGAAGCAGCGCTACAGCATTTCCAGCAACGCTATATGCCCGCAAACCGTCACCTCACGCTGTGGCAGCAGGTAGCCGCCGTGTTTATCGGACTCGTCTTCGTATCGGGACTGGCCTTTGCCACCGTCGTCCTTGTCAGGCACCACCGCCACACAGCACGGAAAGAAATGGTAGCAAAGTCGGCAAAATCTGCTGCTCAGACTAAGCCCATTACGGCCACCCACGACACCATCAAAAGTCAGCCCCAGACGGCAGACGGCGTGAAGCAGTTTGTCAATGCCCCCGTAGGCAATATCCTCAACGAGATGGCAGCCTACTATGGACTCAAGGCAGAGGTGCGAAGCACCGAGGCTGCCCGTGTCCGCCTCTATTTCAATTGGAACAAGCAGTATGATGCCGCCCAAGTGGTGGAGCAACTGAACCAGTTCGAGCACATCCACATCACCCTCGACGGCGATGTCATCGTCTTAGAAGCAGCAGGAGGGACCGACTAATGAAAAACAAGTTCTTATTTCTTGCTGTACTCATCCTGATGGCTGCAAGGCTCAGCGCTCAGACCATCTCCCACTCTTTCCACAGTACCTCTATGTCCGACGCCTTGCGCTATCTGAGCACGACGACCCACCGCTACGTTATCAACTTTGCCTACGACGATCTTGAGGACTTCAAGGTCACCACTGACGTGCGCGGCCAGAGCGTTCCCGACGCTATCCGCCAGCTCATCGGCTTCTACCCAATCGGCATGAAGGTGGTCAGCGGCGGGAAGGACGACAAAGGCCGTCAGCTGCCCGACATGATTTTCGTGGAGTGCACACAGAAGGAAGACCGCAAGCTCACAGGGCGCGTCGTCGACGAGAAAGGCCGGCCCATGGAGTTTGTCAATGTCGCCGTGCTCAGTCCGCGTGACTCGGCATTCATCAACGGTGGCGTGACGACGGCGTCGGGCGACTTCGTCATCCCCTGCCGACCCACCGACGTGCTCGTCAGCCTCACCTGCATCGGATACCGCCGCGTGGTACGCCATGTCAGCACGGCGCAACTCGGCGTGCTGACGATGCGCCCCGATGCCTACCAACTGAAGACGGTGACCGTGAAGGGCCGCCACAAGGTGGAGCGCGAAGACCGCAATGTCTACACCTTCTCCGAAGCGCAGATTAAAGCCGCACGCCAGGGACAGCAACTTGTCGCAACGCTCCCAGGCCTGCGTTTCGATCTCCTCAGCGGTAAAATAGCCACGCTCTCGGGCAAGTCGCTGAAGATTCTCATCAACGGCATTGAAGCCAACGACAACGACCTGAAAGCCCTACGACCCAAAGACATCCGCAATGTAGATTATTATGTAGTGCCACCAGCCCGTTATACCGATGCCGGCACCGTGCTCGACATCCACACCCGCGCCACCGAGAACGGCTACGCTGCGGGATTCGATGGCTGGCAGGGCACAAAGGAGGGATTCAACAACACCAATGCCTACATCAAATACAACCACGGCCACCATCAGTTCTCGTTCGACTATTCACTCGAGCTGCGCAACGCACCGGACTGCGACGAACAAGAAGTCTACACCTTCAAAGATGGTGACAAGCAGGCTACCTATGACTACAGCGGCACCTACCACTTCGGCTATGCCAACCACGACTTCAACCTGAAGTACCTCTTCACCCGCGGTGACAGCCTCAACTTCCAGGCGAAGTTCACACCCACCATCTTCACATGGTTTTGGAACAGTGGCATGACGGTCAATGCCCAGGGCAATCCATTGTGGCAGAACGGCACGCAGGACAAGCGGCAGCGGCAGAACAGCTTCTCGCCGTCTCTCGACCTCTACTTCGACCGCAAACTGCCCGGAGGCCACGAAATCACGCTCAACGCCGTAGCTACCCTCTTCCACAACAACCAGCATGTACACAACATCCAGAACACCGGGACGGAGCGCACGCTCGACGACGACATGCGGCAGCACAACAACAAATATTCGCTCATTGGGGAAGCTGCTTATACCAAAGACTGGGGCAGCACGCAGCTCGCTCTCGGATACAAAGCCACGCTGGCGAAGTCGGACTATCGCATCAGCAACCTGCTCTCCAACTACGAAGAATACAAGTACCACGCCACCGACGACAAGCACTACGCCTACGCACAGCTCAACGGCAACATCGACAAGATAGGCTATCGCCTGAGCCTCGGGGCCACCTATATCAACACGAGCAACGACGACACCCACTACCACAAGCTCTACTTCACGCCCGAGGCCCTGCTCACCTACAACGTGAAGAACGGTGCCCTGCGACTGTTTGGCAAGATGTCGACCATCACGCCCAACATCTCCAGTCTGAGCAACAACAGCACGATGACCATTCCCGGACTCATCTACTCGGGCAATCCCTGGCTGAAGAGCGCACTCGACAAGAACCTCAGCCTCACCTACTCGCTCAACCTGCCCTGGCTCAACATGGACCTGACCGCTGATATCAGAAAGATTGACGACGACTTCAGCGCCTACTACCAATGGCAGACCCTGGGCAACGAACGCGTCATCGTGGGACGGGACGAGAACTGCGACTACCTGCTCAACTATGGCTTCACGGGTTCGTTAACCCTCCGACCCTTCAGCAACGACCTGCTGTCGATACAGTTAGAGAGTGGTTACAGGTGGCAGAAGGAGAATAGCGACATCATCGGTATCCACCGCCACCACTATCTCCCGCTAGCCTGGACCGTGGACATACGTAAGGGCTGCTGGGGAGCAGAGTACTACCAGCGCATCCCGCACAAGATGCTCAGCGGCAGCTTCATCAACTCGGCCGAGAACACGCAGAACATCATGGTCTTCTATCAGAAGAAGCAACTCATGGTCGGACTGCTCTGCATCTTCCCCTTTGCCGCCGCAAAATACAACAACAACATCCTCGATAACAACGTCCTTGACAAGCATGGATGGAACAGTGTCACCAGCCAGAAGCGCACCTTCTGCATCACCCTGAGCTACAACTTCTTCTCAGGTAAGCAGAACAACGCGGAGAAGAAGATCAACAACAAGGACAACGACAAAGGATTCTTCTAAAGCCAAACAGTCCCTGCGACGCAACTTGTAATACACTAAAAAAGCGAATAACGGGAGACATTCCGATATTCGCTTTTTTATATGTTCTAACACAAAATGCAAATGGGTGTTGATGACAAAGTGCACATGCTTCGAGGTCAGCGTCTGACTCCTGCGTGGCTGCCATGACCGACAAGGACTTGAAGGGTTAGGAGGTTGATTCAGGCGATGTAGATAAGGAAGAAGAAAGAGGCTACCCAACCGAGGATACACAACTGGATAAACCGGTTCTTCAGCAGCATCTTTGTCGGACTGCCACTCTTCACGTCGACGATCGTTATCTGCAGATATTTGATGATGGCTGCCAAGACCCAGAAAAAGGTGAGATAGACATTAAGGACTTGCCTACCTGACGGGCACCGTCTATAATCATCATCTTATTGGAATCACTTGACAAATAAGCTCTTATGTCTTGCTCTATTTTCCTTCTTAATGCCATAGATACACTTTTCCTTGGTTTTTACCCTTGCAAAAATACACTTTTCCTACGAAATAAGCAAGCGAAAACTATACTTTTCCTGCGTTTTGGGACCTCTAAAACTACACTTTTCCGTCATTTTGAATCGCTCTGTAGAATTTTCTTCGAAATAAGGACAGGGTACAATGCCTCGACTCTCCAGTGCCACTTCCTTCGTTATCAGAAACGCTAACGACATCGGCAACGGCTACTTCATGAATGACTATATCATGGAGAAGGAAATCTGAAACTTAACGAACCCTTGAAAAAGTGTAGACTTTGGTTAATTGAACCCTCGAAAAAGTGCAGAGCTCTGCCTTTTTATCATAGAAAAAATGTATCTTTGTAAGTACGCTTACCGAGTTGAGTAATAATTTTAGGCCGATAGGTTAACATTCTCTTCGCTGAAGGGTATTGATAATAAAAAGACACGAGACAGACGATGGACAGACAGCACGTTGAACAGCTCTTCCGCCAACACTATCGCCGCATGTACAGT
>Ga0256406_1003989_pt1 | contig 17532 bp, 8 predicted proteins | sample RumenRJG_03DNA_FD_185986 | JGI IMG/M metagenome (GOLD analysis project Ga0256406, IMG submission 185986) | Bovine rumen microbial communities from Lethbridge, Alberta, Canada - RJG_03 | ecosystem: Host-associated > Mammals > Digestive system > Stomach > Rumen | place: Canada: Alberta | collected...
GCACCTGTCTCCGATGATGATCTTGTCCACATCCGCCCTGAGAACGGCACCAAACCATACCGAACAATCCTCGCCCAAAGTAATGTCGCCAGCTAACGTGGCGTTTTCTGCGAAGTAACATCCCTTACCCCAATGAGGTTCCTTTCCTCTTACCGCCTTGATCAATGCATCCATCTTTTCTTTCTTCTCTTGATTCAACTGCCTGCAAAGGTAAGGAAAAAAGGCTTATCCCACTCCTTAATCAAAGATAAATATTCGTGTTAAAAGTGACGTTACGGACAATATTGGACTTCTTTTGGACAATTTTGACACCTCTATTCCTCTTATATATACTACCTTTGCAGCGTTTTAAGAAACTTAAACCTATTGCATTCGCTCAACCTAATAGAGGATGCTTCCAACGAGCAATCAGCTGTGGCGAATAGGCAAGTATCTCCGGAACATCTCCAGAGGGTTACTTCAGGCAATGGATGATGCCTATTGTAAGGTAAGTGCAGAGACAATACTATTTACTAATTGCAAGATAAATGAAAAGATCAATTATTCCTTATGGGATTTTTGCACTGATGCTGTCCAGTACAGGGTTTATCCTGCCTGTGCAAGCTTCCTCTATCGTGCAGGAAGTGTTGCAAAGGAAAGGAACCATAGAAGTGCGCGGTACGGTATCGGGTAGCGATGGTCCCATTATTGGCGCGACTATCATGGTTCACGGCACGAAGACTGCCACAGTCACAGATGTGAACGGTCAGTTTACGATCCAGGTTCCGGTGGGTTCCCGACTGGATATCACTTGTGTGGGATATATGCCCACCTCTGTGGTTTGCAAGACATCGAAGCCCATGCAGGTAGAGATGAAAGAAGACGCGGCTACCTTACAAGGCGTCCAAGTGATCGCCTATGGCACGACGAAGAAGGTTACCGTCACCGGAGCCATTTCCTCTGTCAACCAGGAAGACTTGCTGAAGGCACCTGTTGCCAATATGGGCAATGCCCTTGCCGGTAAGGTAACGGGCTTGTCGAGTATCCAGATGAGTGGTGAGCCAGGCGCGGATAGTCCTACCTTATTTATCCGTGGTGTTGGTTCCCTGAGCACTGGACTCTCCTCACCGCTGATCTTGGTAGATGGGGTTGAGCGTTCTTTCTTCCAGTTAGACCCTAATGAAGTAGACAATATCACCGTCTTGAAGGATGCTTCTGCCACTGCCGTGTTCGGTGTGCGTGGTGCCAATGGTGTCATCTTAGTTACCACCAAACGAGGAAATAAGGGGAAGGCGAAAATTTCTTTCTCAGCAACCACTGCGTTGCAGTTCCCTACACGCTTGCCAGAGTATGAGGATAGCTATGGATGGGCGAAGGCATACAATGGGGCACAGCTGCACGATGGAGTTTCCGAAGACCAGTTGATGTTCAACGAGGATGACCTCCAGAAGTATAAAGACGGTTCCTCCCCTCTCACGCATCCTAATACGGATTGGGTGGACATGCTGATCCGCAAGGCATCCCTACAGATGCAGTATAACTTCAACATATCTGGAGGATCCGACAGGGTGAAATACTTTGCTTCCATTGGCGCGTTCACGCAAGACGGATTCTTCAAGACCTTCCACAATGCCAACGACAAGGGCTTCCGGTATAATCGTTATAACTATCGCCTGAACTTGGATCTTGGTCTGACGAAGACCACCAACCTGAAGGTAAACGTAGGAGGATACCTGAACAACCGGCAAGAACCCAACTATAATAATGGAAGTACGTCGACAGTTTCATATCTCTTCCGGGATATCTATACCTCTACTCCTTTCAGTGGGGCAGGGCTCGTAGACGGAAAGCGAATCCGTGTGTACAACAGCAAGTTCACAGATGTACAGGATGCCCTGAATGTTTATTATGGTAAGGGATACAATACGTCGGCAAACAACGTGCTGAACTTCGACATGCAGCTCACCCAACAATTGGATGCCCTTACCAAGGGATTGTCCTTCCATATCAAGGGAGCCTATAACAGTGGCGTCTCCATCTATAAGCGTCGAGAAGGTCGCATGCCAGCGTATGAGGCATACCTGAAAGATGGGGAGGTGCAATTGAAACTCATCCAGGAATATCAGAAGATTGGGTATAGCGAGTCAGATGGACTGTCCAGAAACTGGTATCTTGAGGGAGCCTTCAACTACAAGCGCGATTTCGGTCCCCATCATGTTAGTGCACTGGCCATGTACAACCAGACCATGAAATATTACCCCTCAGGCAGTTATCCCGGTATCCCCAGGGGCTATGTAGGCTTTGTGGGTCGTGCTACTTATGATTACAAGACCCGCTACCTGGCTGATTTCAGTATGGGATATAATGGTTCAGAGAACTTTGCCAAGGGACATCGCTACGGTTTCTTCCCTGCCGGTTCCTTAGGATGGATTCTCTCTGAGGAAGGATTCTTTAAGCCGTTGAAGAAAGCCGTAGGCTATTTGAAACTGAGGGCTTCCTTAGGAAAGGTTGGAAACGACCTGACAAGCGACAGTTCTCGTTTTCTCTACCTGCCCAGTACCTATTACCTGAATAGTGGCAATTACAGCTTTGGTGTCACGACTGGCTCTAAGATCCCTGGGGCAGCTGAAGGAAAGTTGGGCAATCCATTGGTCACCTGGGAGACATCCGTCAAGACCAATTTAGGTGCGGACATGAAATTGATAAAGAACCAGTTGACCATCAACTTCGATTACTTTATTGAGCACCGTAAGAACATCCTGATCTCTCGTGGTGTCATCCCCGGTTATCTTGCCGTTTCCCTGCCTACGGTAAATATGGGAAAGGTAGACAACCATGGATATGAGGTCAATGTCAGGTGGGACAGTCATGTTCGTGATTTCAGGTATTACGTGGGAGCCAGCCTCTCGTATGCCCGCAACAAGATCATCTTCATGGACGAGGTGAAATATCCTTATGAATGGATGCAAAGGACAGGCAAGCCCGTCTCCCAGAATTTCGGCTATGTCACCGATGGATACTTCTCGGAAGAAGACGTGAAGAACTATGAGAGCCTGAAAGGCAAGGAAGGTGGCATCCCCGACCAAGGTAGTGGCTATATCCCCTTGGCAGGTGACGTGAAGTACAAGGACCTGAATGGGGATGGGAAGATTGACGAGAAGGATGTCCGTGACATTGGTTATCCGATGTATCCCTTGTATTCCATGGGCATTAACATGGGATTCTCCTATAAGGGATTTGACCTGTCCATGACCTGGTCGGGAGCATTCAAGACATCCCGTATGCTGAGTTCCACCTATTTGGAGCCTTTTGGCCCGAGCAATAACTTCAGTTTGATGAAGTACATGGTTGATGATGCCTGGACCCCAGAGAAAGGAAATTCCGCCAAGGCACCAGCTTTGTCTTTCCGCAGCAAGGGACATAATTACATGAGTTCCGACTTATGGTTGCGCAATGCCTCTTATCTGCGTTTGAAGAACATCGAGGTAGGTTATTCCCTGCCACGGTCTGTCACTCGGATGTTGCATGTCTCTTCGTTAAGAGTGTCCTTGTCTGGCTATAACCTGCTGACCTTTGACAAGCTGAAAGTTTGCGACCCGGAGACCAATCCGAACGGGACCGCTTATCCGATGATCAAGATCTTGAATTTTGGTTTACGTATTGGCATATAAAAGATGATAGCAATGAAGAAGATAAAAAATATCATATTAGGCAGTTTGTCGGTTGCTCTGTTGGCACTGACCGTATCTTGTGAGGACATGGCTTTTGGCGATAAGTTCTTGCAAAAGCCGCCCAGTTCGGACGTGACCATCGATACTGTGTTCTCCACTTCAGAGTATGCGTCGCGCGTTTTGTGGAAGAGTTACCAGTATCTTCCCTACGGTATGGAGACCAGTGGCTATTCCACGCAGATGGAGTTTAGTACCGTTGAGTCGTTTACCGACATCAACTATGACAACATGGGCTATTCTTCCATGCAGAAATATTATTATCCCGGTCTTTATAATGCGGCTACGGAGGATAATGGATGGCCTCCTACAAAGATGCGCTATACGGGTTCAGGATTCTGGACGGGCATTCGTCATGCCTGGCTGTTCTATGAGAATGTAGACAGGGTGCCGGACATGAGTGATGCAGACAAGTCCAGGATGAAGGCAGAAGCCAAGGTCGTCGTCGCTGTATACTATGCGCACATGCTCCGTCATTATGGTGCCCTGCCGATCATCGACCATGCGATCGATATCAACGACACAGAGATGCCGGCACGTGCCACGCTGCAAGAGACGGTCGACTTCATCATCAAACTGTTGGATGATGCCATCGCTTGTCCTGATCTCCCTTGGAGGATCAGTGACGAGGAAAGGGACAATTGGGACGGTCGATTCACGAAGGCAAGTGCCATGGCATTGAAGACACGTGTATTGCTCTTTGTGGCCAGTCCGCTGTTCAATGCCGATCAACCCTATTATCAAGGCGAGGCAGCTGACAAGCACATGACATGGTTTGGCAACTATGACAAGAACCGTTGGAAACTGGCAGTCGACGCTTGCAAGGAATTCTTCGATGCCCTTGCCAAAAACGGCTATTACAAACTCGTGGAAGCAGGAGACAATGGTACAAAAGATTGTCGCGAGGCATATACCAGTGCTTATTTTGACAGGGGAACCACAGAATCGCTCATTTCCGTGAGAAGAGGTATCCTTAATATCAACCAGAATTCTTACTTCGACAAGGGATTGCGTTGGGGTGCATATTGTCCCACCAAGGAGTTCCTGGATTTGTTCCAACTCAAGGACGGAAGCGATTTCGACTGGAAGAACCCTGAGGAGGCAGCGAATCCTTTCAAGAACCGTGACCCCAGAATGTATGAGAACTTCATCCTCGACGGCGACCGGTATAACGGTAGGACGGCAAGCATGACAGATGTACTTTCCTCCGATCCGACTAACTATCCTAAGGGAGCCGACTGGAAGCAAGGACGTATCCATCAGTTGAGTTGTGCTTCTGGACTGGTCTGCCGCAAATGGGGACTCGACCGCAATACGGAAGCCTATACTCGTCCGATCCAATGGCCCTACATGCGGTTGGCAGAAGTCTACCTGAACTATGCCGAGGCATTGAATGAATACAATGGTGGGCCCACCGCCGAGGCGTATGCCGCCATCAATAAAGTACGTGCCCGTGTCGAGATGCCCCCTCTGAAGAGTGGGATGAGTCAAGAACAGTTCCGTGAAGCCGTCTTGCATGAACGTGCCGTTGAGTTCGCTTATGAGGAGGTAAGGTTCTTCGACCTGATCCGTTGGAAAAGATATGATATCTTCGAAAAACAGCTTCATGGACTGCATGTCTATAAGAATAAGAAAACCGGTGCCTATAAGCTCGTTCCCTTTACCCTTACCAAGTACGCTCGGTTCTGGTGGAAAGATGGGTGGGATCCACGCTTGAACCTCAGTGCTTTCCCTTCGAAGGAAGTCAACAAAGGCTATGGACTGGTACAAAACCCAGGTTGGGAATAAACCCATCCCTATCTTTATCTGGTTTATATCATTAATATGCTTATACATTCATGATGAAAAAGAAATATTATCTGTTGGCAATGACTGCCCTGATTGTGCCTGTCCATCTGATGGCACAACAAGATAGTTGTCAGACAATGCCCAACATCGAATATGGCCGTAGCATGAACTATGGTCTCAAAGAGTCGACAACAGCCACTGCCTTCGCGGACAGTGAAAGACTCTCGCACCGAAAATCGATCAATACAAGTGATATTCTCTATGGTATGATTCCTGGACTGAGGGCCATGCAGTCAACGGGTGCAGCCTGGGAAACAGCTGCCGGACTGTCAGTCAGGGGAAAAGGGACTTGGAATTCCACGAACCCCCTCATTCTCGTTGATGGGTTCCAAAGAGACTTGAATGCGATCACCCCCGATGAGATAGAATCAGTTACCGTCCTCAAGGATGCTGTGGGGACCGCACTTTATGGGATCAGGGGAGGTAACGGAGTCATCCTTGTCAAGACCAAGAGAGGACATCTTGGGAAACCTCAGATTAAGTTCTCGTATGAGTTCAATTTAGGAGAGCCACGCCGTAAACCGGAGTTCGTGGATGCCTATACCTATGCCAACGCCCTGAACGAGGCAAGAGTGAATGATGGACTGGATCCGAGATATAGTCAGCAGGAATTGGATGCCTTCCAGTCTGGTGCCTATCCTTATGCCTATCCGAATGTCGATTGGTGGGGAGAGTCATTGCGCAACCATAGCTGGGGAGACAATGTCACCTTCTCCGTATCTGGGGGCGGTCCGTTCGTACATTATTACACCCAACTCAACTATGTCAATGATGATGGTATCCTGAAACCAACCTCAGAGAACGATGGCTATTCCACGCAGTTCCGTTACTCCCGGTTGAGCTCCCGTACCAACCTTGATATCTTCTTGTCGCGGTTTACAACCGTGAAGTTGAACCTCTTTGCCAACTTTTCCGAGCATAACCGCCCGAGTTCCTCGACCGGGAATATCTTTGGAGCACTCTATCAGGTACCTGCAGCCGCCTTTCCCATCAAGGACGAGAACAATGTGTGGGGAGGAACAACGGATTACAGTAACAACCCTATTGCCCAAATAGCCGGGACTGGATATGCCCGTTCACAGGTACGTAACATCTATGCTGACCTTGACTTAAACGAGAAACTTGACTTCTGGGTGAAAGGACTCTCCGTAGGGCTTAGGTTAGGACTGGACAACAGTGCTTCCTACTGGGATTCCAATTCCCGTAATTTCAAGTATGAAGAGACTATCTATAATTGGGATACGCAGGCATATGAGCATCAGGTACTTAGGAATGAGACCTCTTTGAGCTTTAGCCACTCAGTCGGATCCTCTTCCAATCATTTCCATTTCAATGCCTATGCCGACTATCACAATACATGGGGGCAGCACCAATTATCTGCAGGACTCCTCTATGGCATGGACAAGATCAATGCTAAGGGGCAGAATAATTCCTACTCCTATATTGATATGGTGGGGCAAGCCCATTACACCTATCAGGGTCGATATATTGCCGACCTCTCTCTGTCAGGATCTGCAGCAAGCGTGCTCCGTCCCGGTCATCGTTGGGGATTCTTCCCCGCAGTGGGAGCTGCCTGGCTGATCTCTGAGGAAGCATTTGCCAAGGCTGATTGGCTCAACCTTCTGAAACTCCGTGCCAGCTATGGCATATCCGGTCGGGCTGATTATCCTTATGACCTTGACGTTGATATGTACGGTAATGGTGGTTCTTATTACTTTGGGAAGACACCGACAGGAAGTACTGGACTGAAGATCACGCAACTTGGGATGAGAGATCTCACCTATGAGAAGTCGTATAAGTGGAATGTAGGGCTCGATTTTCAGGCTTTCCAGCGGCTAACAGCCTCTGTTGATGCCTTCTATGACAAGCGCACAGACATCTTGGTAGGAGCAGGTGGTACGGTATCCTCCATCTTTGGTGCCCCTGTTTCCTACAAGAACAACGGTAGGGTGGACAACTATGGCGTGGATGCCGACTTACATTGGCGCGACCGGATTGGCAATCTGTCCTATATGGTAGGTGGCAACCTGTCGTTTGCGCGCAATAAGATCAAGCAAGAGAACGAGCAATATCGTGCCTATGATTACCTGAAACGTACCGGTCGTCCCTTGGGACAATACTTTGGTTATGAGGTGATCGGGATGTATCAGAGCCAAGAGGAGATCGACAACAGCAAGGTCAAGCAGAATCTTTCAGAAGTACATCCGGGTGACTTGATCTACAAAGACCAGAATGGTGACGGTGTCATCGACTCTTATGACCAGGTACCTTTTGGATATAGCAGTCATCCTGAACTCTATTATTCCTTCGACTTGAATGTAGAATACAAAGGATTTGGGATCTATGCCCTCATGCAAGGTGCTGCCAACAGGAGTGTTGTGGAGAGTACGCCCAGTATGTATTGGCCGATGTACTCCCATCGAACCATCTCGAAGGAATACTATCAGAACAGATGGACCCCGGATACGCCAAATGCCAAGTATCCACGCCTAACCTCTACAGGGTCGGCGAATAACTATACCAACAATACGCTGTGGATCCACAATGGGTCTTTCCTCAAGATGAGGACACTCGAAGTGTATTACAACTTCCCGAAAGGAATGTTGGAAAGGACAAAGATCCTGCATGGGGTGAAGGTGTATGCCCGTGCGTATGACCTGTTCAGTCTCGATTCCATCAAGAAGATGGACCCAGAGAACATGGGAACTTCCCATCCTTCAATGACGCATTATGCCTTAGGATTTAATCTCACCTTTTAAAAATAAGAAGAAATGAAATACAATACAATCAAACTCGCTGTGTGCTGTCTTGCCTTTGGCTGCCTGATGGTCAGTTGCGACTTCTTGGATAGCAGTGAGGCAACATATTATGACAAGGATGAGATCCTCTATAGTCCCAGCAGGGTATCTCAACTTTGTACGCAAGTGTATTCCTATCTGCCTTACGGATTAGGCAGTGAGATGCACGACGCAGGATCGGACGATGCTATCCATGTCTATCCCACAGCTTCTGTCTGCAAGTTTACGAATGGAACGTGGTCAGCAAACAATACGATCGATGATGTGTTCGGAACGTATTACAAGGCCATTCATGATGCCAATTTTTATTTGGAGAACTGCTTAGGACTGACCTTTGACGACTGGAAAAATTCGGATGGCTTTGCAGATACTTACAGCAATTATCTCAACTATCAGTATGAGGTAAGATGCCTGCGAGCCTTTTACTACTTTGAATTGGTGAAACGCTACAAGAATATACCATTGGTTACCCATACGCTTACCGAGCAAGAGGCAGACACTATCTCGCCAGCTCCAGCCTCCAAAGTCCTCGACTTTGTTGTGGCAGAACTGGATACAGTGGCAAAGTATCTACCTAATAAGGCTACCGACCTTCGTGGCGCAGCCTCCAACATGCAGCGTATGAGCAAGGGTGCAGCCTTGGCCCTGAAATCGAGGGTTACCCTTTATCAGGCAAGTCCCTTGTTCGCGGGTAGTGATGACCAAGGAAAATGGAAGAAAGCCGCTGCCGCTGCCTATGATGTCATCCGTCAAGCGTCTGCCTTCGGCTTTGCCCTTGATGGCAATTACAGCAATCTATTTGGGTCAACCAATAACCAGAGTCCTGAGATCATCATTTGTCGCCCAGGAGGAAAGACGACGAGTTTTGAGTCTGCCAATTTCCCCATGGGCGTGAAAAATGGAAATGGCAGTACTTGTCCGACTGAGAATCTCGTGGATGCTTATGAGATGAAAGATGGTAGTTCCTTTGATTGGAGCAATCCGCAAGAAGCTGCCAATCCCTACAAGAACCGTGACCCGCGCTTGGCAATGACTGTCGTCTACAACGGAATGACTTGGCCAGCTAAGTCAGCTGTTGAGACATTCGAAGGAGGGAAGAATGGTCTTCCCTTGCAGAATGCTACCACTACGGGCTATTACCTCAAGAAATACGTGAACAACAATACGACCTTCGAGGCTGGGCAGACTACCACGAGCTATGACCATAACTGGGTAATCATGCGCTATGCTGAGATTCTGATGAACTATGCAGAGGCAGCTGCACATGCCTATGGTCCGGATGTTGTTCCAGAAGGCTATACACTCTCCGCACGGGACGCGGTCAACAAGGTACGTGCCCGCAAAGGTGTCAGCATGCCCCCTTATCCGCAAGGAATGACAACGGAGGCGTTCTTGGCTCGACTGGAGAATGAACGCCGTGTGGAATTTGCATTCGAGGACCAGCGTTTCTGGGATCTTCGCCGATGGAAGCAATTGGATGAGATGCGTCAGGTTTATAAGGTTTCTATCCAGAAGCAAGAAGATGGAAGCTATCAGTATACCAAAGGATTGTTAGATACCTATGACATCTCAGATAAGATGTATTTCTATCCATTCTCAAATGCGGAACTCTTTAAGAACAGAAGTCTCGTGCAAAACGACGGTTGGAAATAACTTCATTACGTTCTTAATATCCGGGACTGTGTACAACGATCGTATACAGTCCCGGTCATCATTATTTACTTCCTATATATTTACCATGAATAGAATCAAACAAGTATTATTATTGCTGACCCTTTGTGTGATGGCGAGTCCAGTTTGGGCGGATCGTTATCCTGTCAACTTCGACAAAGACGCGATGAACACCCATCAGGACCGTATCCTTAAATCCATTTCTTTTAATGGAAAGTCTATTACTGTATCCTCTTCCATGGAGAACAGGAGGATGTATTATGATCTTACGGCACAGGTCTTCCAAGCCATTGCAGGTCAGGAAGTAAAAGTAAAGTTTAATTTTTCGCCAGGATGGATGAATGGCTATGTCTATATAGATCAAGGAAATGACGGAAAGTTCTCAGCGGATGTCACGAGTAACCATCTGATTCAGGAAGGGAGTGACTTGATGAGCTTTTCCAATTACAATGGATATAATAGTCTTGGCAAGAAAAATGCCACTACCAATACTCTGGCTATGCCCTCGTTTACGATCCCGGTCTCGTTGACTCCGGGCGACTATCGGATGCGGTTTAAGGTCGACTGGAGCAATATCGATCCGGGCGGGCGTGTCGATGCTTCCAATTCGATCATAAAAAATGGAGGTGCCATTGTCGATGTTACCTTACGGATCCTTCCCGCACAGGTTACGGTCAGCGACCATTCCATTGGCGGCAGGATCTTAGATGGGGAAGGAACGACCTTGCAGGACAGTTATCCACGGTATCAAGCCATTACAATAAAGGCAGATCCTGATGCAGGATATCTTTGCAAGGAGATCCGTATGTATGCGTCAACAGACTGCAACAAGCCCTTAGCTGTCTTTGATTGGCATGTGATCGGTACGGATGGAACATTTACGATTCCCGCACAATTGGTGAAAGACAATCTGATCCTATCTGGTACGTTTATCAAGGAAAAAGAGAAAGATGCTGAGGATCCCTATCAACTGGTCTTCATCGATGAATTCAATCTCCCTGATGGGTCGCAACCCGACCCCACCTATTGGGCACGCTCCAAACGTACCTCTGCTGTTTGGTCGCGCTATATCAGCGATTCAAAGGATGTCGTGTTCATCAAGGATCACCAGCTTGTCTTGCGTGCCATCCCTAATATAGATCGTAGTAAGGATAACATTCCGATGCTCACCGGTTCTGTGGATACGTGGAATCATTACAGCTTTACCTATGGATTAGTGGAAATACGCATGAAGACCACACACCATCAAGGAAATTTCCCTGCTGCTTGGATGATGCCCACCATCAATAAGGAATGGCCTTACCATGGAGAAATTGATATCTTTGAGACGATAGACAATCAAGATATGGCCTACCATACCGTCCATTCACAATGGACTGATATCAAACCCTATCATCGTTCGCAACCAGTTAATGGCTTCTACGAACCCCAAAGGGTAGAAGACTGGCATGTCTATGGCTTGCAATGGACTTCGGACAGCATCATTTGGTATGTGGACGGCATTCGCACTGGTAGCTATGCACGCTCTACAGATGCAACTGCTATCGCTGGCGGGCAATGGCCCTATACCACTCCATTCTTCATTCGGCTCAATCAAAGTGTGGGAGCTGGAACCTGGGCGGCCCAAGCAGATACGACCTTCACCTATGAATCTCGTGTTGACTGGGTGAAAGTCTATCAGTTGAAGACCCCATCTTCCATCCCCTCAGTGACGGCTGCCTCGCCATCTTCATCTGGGGATGCCTCATACTATGACCTTTTAGGTAGGCGGGTTAAGCATCTCTCCCCTGGTATCTATATCCATCATGGAAAGAAGGTCATGGTAAAATGAGTCCTATTGCACAATATGATAGGTACCACTTGAGTACTCCATAGAAGATGTAGCACCCGGTAATGTAACTGAAGCCGTGGATCCTTTCGGGATGGAGAATGTCCAGATCCATTGGTCTCCCTTGTATTTCCATTCACTGCGGATGGGACCCGCGGCTGAGTTATATACAGCCTTGACGAATCCGAGTCGCTTGTCAGGAATAGGCTTTAGGATAATATGCTTGAAACCAGGTTGCTTGGGATCGGCTGCGATACCAGCCGCAGTCTCCCACAGCCACTGACAAACGCATCCGTAAGCATAATGGTTGAAACTGTTCATACCCTTAGGTCCCATGCCTTTATCCTTCATGTAGCTGTTCCAACGTTCCCATATGGTAGTGGCGCCGTTGTCGACAGAATAGAGCCAGCTCGGGTTCTGGCGTTGGAAAAGAAGTTCGTATGCGATGTCCACCATCCCATTGTCCGTTAATGTTTGCATGAGAATGGAAGTTCCCAAGAATCCTGTCTGAAGACAGTTGCCATGCTGTTCGAAGTTTTCCCGCAAGCGGTTGACCATCTTTTCCTTTCCTTCAACAAGGTTATTCTTCAGAGCGAAGAGGGCAGGGGTCTGCATGGTGTTTAGGATAGGGCAGATGAAATTGCCATCCTCGTCAAGGAAGTGCTGTTTCAGATATGTGCGCGCAGTCTGTACCATTTGTTCATAGACTGTGGTATCCCTGCCTGTAGCCTTTGCCATGTCGCGCATCATCCCAGCATCTATTGCCCAGTAGGATGCAGAGAGATAGTTCCAATAGATAAGTGCATCCGCCTTGAGGACGCTATTCCCATTTTCGTCCTTGGCCCATGCCTTGCCACTGCAACTTTCCAAGGGTTCGTAGCTAAGCCAATCAGCCCATTGATAGGAGTGGTTTTCCGAACGGTTGGCAAGATGGTCGTATTGTGTACGGTTCACAAGGCCCATGAATCGTACCATCGCATTCCAGTTTTCGTTGATGATCTTCGTATCCCCAAATTGTTTCCAGATGGTCCATGGGACGATGACACCGGCATCTGCCCATCCTACACGCATCGTTTCCCCACCATATTGTGCGGTTGGGGCCACTCCGGGGAATCCTCCTGCTTTGCTTTGGGAATCACGCATGTCTCGTGTCCATTTATGGAAGAAACGATCCGTATTGGCAAAGAAAGATCCAGTCTCTGTAAAGACCTGTGTGTCAGCAGTCCATCCCAATCGTTCATTCCGTTGTGGACAGTCGGTAGTTACTGACAAGTAGTTAGATCGTTGTCCCCATTGTGTATTGGAGATGAGTTGGTTGATCAGGCTGTTGCCCGTTGTGATTGTCCCTGTTTCCATGGATCGTGCGATGGAGGTGACGGGAACGGACCAGATGGATTTGATGCGCACCTCGCCTGTGACGGAGAGAGTTACATATCGGTATCCGAAGAACGTGCATTCTGGTAGGAAAGAAGCATAGCCTGGTTGATGACCGAAGGTATAGATCAGTTGCATTCCCTGATCGGGTATTCGCAAGTTCGTACGGTGGCAGCTACCTTCAGGACCATCCATGCCCCTGTCCTTCGCACCATTGCCATCGTTCAACAGTTCTGCAGGGAGGCAGGTAAGGACTGTTCCTTCTTTGGCACTGAACACGAAGGAAGGTACGGCAGCGCAATTCTGTCCGAAGTCAATTACTAAATGCTCGCCAGGTCGTAGTACCATCTCCTCACCCTTTTTGTATTGCCTGTTGATGATCACCTTGCCATAGGCTTTTTCTGATTGTCCCGTTACTCCTTTCCAGACATATGCCTTGACTGGAGCGAAGGCTAAGTCATGTCGCAGATAAACTTCTGCGCCATCAGATGGGAGAATCTCCCCCTTGAATTCAGTGTTTTCTTCTGGCATGGTAAACGAGGAAGAAGACATGTATCCAGGTTGAATGCGGGCATCATAGATTTCTCCGTCGAAGATGGCTGCATGTTTCACCGGACCTGCGATTCCCGCTTTCCAGTGGGTCGTATTCGATCCAAAGTATTGTTTTGTTCCATCCGCATAGGTCACCTCTACGACACCGCGGAAGGCACATTTCTTTCCGATCATCCCATCGTGTCCTTCAGGAGTGATGATCTTGTCTGCCCACCAACCTGGTGTTACTTGGACTGCCAACTGATTTTCCGCACCCGCCTGTCGATGAATGGCATCCGTGATATCGTAGGTAAAGGAACGCTTTGTCTTAGCATAGTGTGTGAACCCCGGTTTCAAGACTTCATCTCCTACTTCTTTTCCATTCACATATAAGATATAGATCCCGAGCCCTGTAGTCATCCACTTTACCGAAGTTACCTTCTTTTCATTTCTCAATGTAGAGACAAAGAAGCTGGCACCATCTGCAGCTCTGCAGTTATTGCCATTAATAGGACCGGTAACGACTGGAGCCTGGGAGGCGGATATCCACACGGATTGATTCCATGCAGAAGGGTCGAGGGCCCCGATGCGTTTTCCTACATGTCCTGCTTCTGCAAGGCCTACGGTTGGGATCATCATCGCTAATGCGATGGCACATAAGATTTTCTGAAACATTTTCCTTGTCATGATCACGGTATTCCAATTGATTTTCTTTCGATCGTCCAAGACATGTTTGGTCTCTTGGGCATAGGCATAGGCAAAAGTAAGTAAAATAATCTTTTCTTCCAAATTTTTCCTCTGCTTTTCTCTTCTTTTTCTACATGCCATCCCATGCTCCAAGAAAAGCTATCGTTGCTGATGGGGGAAATGGATAATTTTTTGTTTCTGTTATAGAAGAGAGTAATTAATGAAAAAAGGATCAGCAAACATTCTTATGACAATTCTTCCTTTATATTCAAATGACTTTGTCGGGCGATTGCAGACGGCATTGTCTATATACGGGCATAGGCCTGCTTTCTGCATCCAAGATACTTTTTATGATTATCAACAGCTTGCCGGGAAGGTGAATGCTGTCCGTCAGCGTTTGGCAACGGTCACGGATCGGTATATTGGACTGGTTGTCCAAAATGACCTGACCACTTATGCGTCCATCCTTGCGATCTGGATGGAAGGCAAGTGCTATGTGCCTTTGCATCCCCTCCAGCCGCTTGCAAGATGTATGGACATCATCTCACAAGTGGGGATCCATACAATCCTCGATTCCAGTCCATCATCCCGTTATCCCGATGAGATGGTTATCCTTACCCATGACCTGCCTGTTTTTTCATCAGCGATGCGTCCTGCCGTCACTTTTGATGCGCATCGCGAGGCCTATATCTTGTTCACTTCAGGGAGCACAGGTCGCCCGAAAGGGGTTCCCATCACTTTTGGTTGTGTCGCTTCCTTCATAGAAGCATTGGGCAGTTTAGGTATTCATCTGACCAGTGATGACCATTGCTTGCAGATGTTTGACCTGACCTTCGATCTTTCCGTTGGCAGTTTCCTTCCTCCCTTGCTTGCCGGTGCTTGCGTATACACGGTGGGATTAGGTGGCATCAAGTGGCAGGAGGTATTCCGACTGTTGGATTCTTATGAGCTGACGGCAACGTTGATGGTGCCTTCGGTGATCCATTACTTACGCCCATACATGGATGAGATCGAAGCCCCACGGCTCCGCTATTCCCTGTTCTGTGGCGAAGCACTGATGGCTGATGATGTCGTTCAATGGCGTGCGGTCGTTCCCCAGGCCCGGATCTGGAATGTCTACGGTCCAACGGAGAACACGATTTATTGCACAAGCTATGAGTTGGAAGGCGAAATCCTTCAACACAATGGCATTGTCAGCATCGGTTCTGCCATGCAACATACCCAGATCCTGATTGTTGATGATCAACACCGTCCTGTTGCCCCAGGAGAGACAGGGGAACTCTGTTTGGCAGGAAGCCAACTTACTCCCGGTTATTGGAAGAACCCAGAGAAGAACAGGGAAGCGTTTTTCATGAAGGATGGGACACGATGGTATCTCACCGGCGATCTTTGCCGACAAAATTCGGATGGACAGATCCTTTATGTGGGGCGAAAGGATTCGCAGGTGAAGATACAAGGATACCGTATCGAACTGAGTGAGATCGAGGGCAGTGCTAGGGAATTTTACCACAATCAAGTGGCAACGGTCGCCTTATCGATAGGGAGTCATGGCGATGAGCAATTAGTCCTTGCCATCGAAGATGGGGATGCCAGTCAGGAAAAGGCAATAACCCAGTATTTGAAGGACTACCTGCCCGATTACATGATTCCCAATAAGGTCGTATTCATGAAGACCTTCCCACAGAACGCAAATAATAAGATAGATAGACGTAAGATCAAAGCATTGATTGAGTAAAAAAAGAATAACATGGAAAGAGAAGAAATACGCCAACTGTTGAATGGCATTTTTGAAATCGTATTGAACCACCCTGGAATCCAATTGGAAGATCGGATGACAGCAGATGACATAGATAACTGGGACTCACTGACCAACATGACGATTATCAGTGAGATAGAGCGCCAATGGCAGATCCATTTTAAGTTACGCGATATCATCCGGATGAAGAATGTGGGGGACATGATTGATACCATCCTTGCGAAAAGTGACCAATAACGCCAGGCAGGAATAAGATATGGAATTTTTGTCGATACCGTTTGTGGTCTGTATGGCAGCCACATTCGTCCTTTATTATGCCCGTGGCACACGTCGTTGGCAACATGCAGTATTGCTATTGGCAAGCATGGTATTCATCGGGTATTACCATTTGTCCTATCTCGTGATCGCTTCTGGTATCACCGTGTTTACCTTTTTCATGGGCAAGAAGATCCATGCCACTCTCGGCGCACCGATTTGCGGAAGGTGGCTGTGGACGAGTATCGTGGCTTTGGTGACGTTTTGGTTGGTGGCACGTTATTGGTTCCCGCTTTTCCCCTTAGGTATATCCTTCTATACCTTCCAGGCACTGTCCTATCTCATTGAGATCTATTGGGAAGAAGAGCCAGAAGATGACTTCATAGACTTCACCTTGTACATGATGCTTTTCGTAAAGTTCCTGTCGGGTCCTATTGAGCGCGCCTGTGATCTCCTTCCACAGTTGAAGGCAGCACGTCCCTTCGATTATACCCTGGTGACCCGAGGAATGAAATTAGTAGCCTGGGGACTTTTCATGAAAGTAGTCATCGCCGATCGCATCTCGCCCTCTTTGGATATCGTATTGGACCATGTTCGCGCAGCTTCCGGCATGCAAATCTTGGTTGCCACGCTGCTTTATCCTATCCAACTGTATGCAGATTTTGCGGGATATACTTGCATGGCATTGGGCTTCGGGCGGATGTTAGGGTTTAGGTTGCAGCCTAACTTCGACCGTCCGTTCATCTCTCGGTCTACTGGCGAGCTATGGCGACGGTGGCACCAATCCTTGTCGTTCTGGGTGCGAGACTATATCTTCACTCCCTTGAATGCATCCCTACGTTCCTATGGGCGATGGGGTGTCTATGTCTCCCTGCTGGTCACCTTCGTCAGTATCGGCATATGGCATGGCGCGGGTTGGACCTTTGCTATTTATGGACTCTTCCAAGGCCTTGTCATTATCATTGAAACACTCTTGGGGAAACGCAGGGAAAGGTTCTATGGCATGTTCGGCAGTCGGGTAGGGGGAGTCCTGATGATGGTGCGCACATATCTCCTGTTTGCCTTATCCCTCTTGTT
>Ga0256406_1003990_pt1 | contig 17518 bp, 11 predicted proteins | sample RumenRJG_03DNA_FD_185986 | JGI IMG/M metagenome (GOLD analysis project Ga0256406, IMG submission 185986) | Bovine rumen microbial communities from Lethbridge, Alberta, Canada - RJG_03 | ecosystem: Host-associated > Mammals > Digestive system > Stomach > Rumen | place: Canada: Alberta | collected...
GCCGCTTGCGTGGTCTGGGCTGGCTCAGGGGTCTGCGCAGGCTGGCTGTCCGCTTGTGCGGAGGCGACCACGCCACCACCATCGGGCACGGTCTGCCCCGGGCATCCGGACAGCACGCTGGTCATCGCATCCTTCTCCGCTTGCGTCACCCACAGTGCGTACTTGTGTTTCACACCGATCTGTCGTGCAACATACTGGCAGCGGAATGATTTGTTCGACGGCAGCCATGATGCCGCGTCGGAATCGGATTTCTGCTGGTTCGCCGGCCCGTCCACCGCGAGTAGATTGTATGGGTCGTTCGCCAGTTGCAAACGCTGATCGGCGTTGAGCTGCTGCGCCCCCTTCTGCCACGCATCCGACAAAGCGACGACATGGTCGATTTGCACGGCGGTCGACGTATGCTGTCCGCGCACGAAATTGATGGTCTTGCCGGTGTACGGGTCGTTGAGCGTGCCGGTTTTGACCACACAGTCATGCGTACCGGGTTTGAACGTCACGTTCGTCATATCACGCTTGAGGATGTCGTTGCGCGTATCGCAACCGTTATGGTCGACATCCGACCAAGCTGCACCGAACTGCGTGCGCGCATACCCGGTCTTGGGAGCACGACCCTTGACCGGCAAGGTCGCCAGCATATCAACAGCTGCCCCGGACGCGTTGGAAGACCCTGCATTGCCATCGGACTGGGCGGAAGCGTCATCCGAGGGGCTTGCGCTGGATTGCGGGGTTTCACTCGGCGAAGCGGATTCGGACGGTGTCGCGCTCGTCGACGCGGATTCGCTGGATAGCGCCGAAACGTCCGTATCGGACCCGCCGCACGCGGACAACGGCAACAGCATCATGCCGGCAAGAATCGCAGCAGTCAGTCTGATTGCGGAACGCTCCCGGGAAAAGACGCCGCGCGTAATGCTTGTATGTCGGCGCACGCTCGCGCCGTTGGAATCCTTCATGTGATGCTCCTCCACATGCTCGTTCTCCCATTGCCGCAACGTCGTTCGGCGGCGGCATATCAGGCAATATTCTATGCCGATGGCGGCATCGCGGCCGATGTTGTCGCCGTTGTGTGGCGATTGCAGCCGCGCCGCGCCAAACGTACGATTCGGCTGGTAGCATGTTCACCGCTTATGCACAGGCGTTGTGGCACCATAGTGATACCGAATCAGTAGCGTGTCAGCGCCGGCCGCCTGTCATGATGGCAAGCGTATCCGGGCAAGGAAATCGAAAGAGGTCGACGTGGTCGAAGAGAAAGACGATGTGCTCCATGTTGAGGGCGGCAAGCCGCTCCACGGCACAATCAAGGTTCGTGGAGCCAAGAATTTCGTAAGCAAAGCCATGGTTGCCGCGTTGCTCGCGCCGGGGAAATCCGTGCTGAAGAACGTGCCGGAAATCCGCGACGTGCACGTCGTATCCGACCTGCTGCGCCTGCATGGCGTGGACGTGGACGTGGACGGCAAGAACGGCATCGTCACCATCGACGCCACTCACGTCAAACTCGCTGACGTGGCCGATGTGGACACCCTGTCCGGCTCTTCACGCATTCCGATCCTGTTCTCCGGCCCGCTCGTGCATCGCCTCGGCGAGGCGTTCATTCCGGCGCTCGGCGGATGCAATATCGGCGGACGCCCCATCAACTTCCACCTCGACACTCTGCGTAAGCTCGGTGCCGACGTTGACAAAGAACACAAGGACGGCATCCATATCACCGCTCCGAACGGACTGCACGGCGCGAAAATCCACCTGCCGTACCCGTCAGTGGGCGCCACCGAGCAGACCCTGCTTGCCGCAGTGCTTGCGGAAGGCAAGACAGAACTGTCCGGCGCCGCCATCGAACCGGAAATCATGGACCTGGTCGCTGTCCTGCAGAAGATGGGCGCCATCATCTCCGTGGACGTGGACCGCACCTTCCGCATCGAAGGCGTGGAAAAGCTCCAAGGCTTCACCCACACCGCGCTCACCGACCGTATTGAAGCCGCATCATGGGCTTCCGCGGCGCTCGCCACTCATGGCGACGTGTTCATTAAAGGCGCCACGCAGGCTGACATGATGACCTTCCTCAACGTGTTCCGCAAGGTCGGCGGCAAATTCGACATTACTGACGAAGGCATCCGCTTCTGGCATCCGGGCGGGGACCTGCACCCGGTGGCTATTGAAACCGACGTACACCCCGGCTTCATGACCGACTGGCAGCAGCCGCTCGTGGTGGCGCTGACCCAGGCGAAAGGCCTGTCAATCGTGCATGAAACCGTGTATGAGAACCGTTTCGGCTTCACCAAACCGCTGGTCCAGATGGGCGCGACCATCCAGTTGTACCGCGAATGCCTCGGCTCTCTGCCCTGCCGTTTCCAGCAGCGCAACTACAAGCATTCCGCGGTGATTTTCGGACCGACCCCGCTGACCGGACGCGATATCGACGTTCCGGACTTGCGCGGCGGGTTCAGCCATCTGATTGCAGCGCTCGCGGCGTCCGGCCCGTCCGACGTGCACGGGATTTCGCTGATTGACCGCGGGTACGCGGACTTCCGTGGCAAGCTGCTCGCGCTCGGGGCTGATATCGACTGACGCCCTATCGCCAGTTCAAACGAGCTGACGCATCTGATGGTGCCGCCCTCCGATTGTGGAGGGCGGCATTGTGTGTTTGCGGGGCGTGCGAGTGAATATCTGGGAGCTTGTGTGACCGATCAGTCACACGACGACGTGATAGCAGCGGTTGCGGAGGTGTACGGCTGTTTATCGGGGAGGGGTGTGACTGGATGGTCGCACGGCGGTGAGCATGAGCTGATCCCACATGATGACTGGATGATATCTGGACGCGGTGTCATCGAATAGTCGCATAGCAACAAGATTGTGCCGGTTTCAGGGTGGCAGTGGGGTGGTATCGCAGAGCGGTGTGATCAGCGCGTCGCAGGACACGGATGATTCCCGGCCAATGCATGCCGCGATGCTATGATGGCGCTGAACAGAGAAGTATATTGTCAAGAAGGGCGAGCGTTGATGCTCATCAGGATTCAAGGCAACAGGAATGAAGGGATTCGCCATGTTCTGTGGACACTGCGGACAGAAGAACGCCGATGACGCACAATTCTGCGGGGCATGCGGCAGTCCCTTGCATCAGTCTGCCGAAGTGCAGGGCAATTCCGCCAAGCCGACGGATCGTGCAACAACCCCGATGCCTGCTCCCGTATTGCCGCCACGCCCTGCATCAGCGGCATCGACATCATCGACGCCCGGCGCTGGCACTACGCCGACCACTACGATTCCGGCGACAGCGTCCGCCTCGCCGGCCGTGCCCACGCCAGACACGCCCAACACCGCGGCCGTACACCGTTCCAAATCCGTCATCGCGGCGATTGTCGCAGCAGCTCTTGTCGTTGTGGCCGGTATCACAGCAGGTCTGACCTACCACGCCGAACTTTGGGGTGGTAAAACGCTGCCCGATATCGCCGCGGAAACCCCGAAAACCAGCAAACAGTCAGGAAACGCAAAAACCGCGGTCACTGCGGATTCGGTGGTCGTGAAACTCAGAGCCAGCGGCATCACCGCAATCAAAAAGCCGGAATTCTCCGGTGCTGCCAAGGGTGCGTTCCTTGGGTATGGCAATGCGAAAGCGGGCCAGCGTGTCAGCACGACAACTCAAATCACCGTGCGTGAATCCGCGGGCCCAGGCGTCCCGGCCAACATCGAACATGCGAAAGCCAGCACGGCGTTGACCACGCTCAAGACCATGGGCGTGCCGGTCCACACCAAGCAGATCGCAGTGGGTTCCTCCTCGAAGCTCGCCGGCGGAACGGTTGTCGCGACCTACCCGCTGGCCGGTCAAGCAGTCACTGATACCACAACCGGCATCTACATCGGCATCGCCGAAAAAACCGACGGTAAGACCCCGGCTGTCCCCTATGACGCCGTCGGCACGGATATCAACAGTGTCAAAGACGCGCTCGCCAAAGCGGGCGTGAAAGTTACCGTCAAACCGCATTTCTCATCCAAGAAGAACGTCGGCAAACTGGTTACTTCGAGCCCGGCGCCCGGTACCGTGCTGTCCTCGGGCGAAAACGTGACGCTCTACTACGGCGTCGGTGCCGACAAGGTGCAGGATGCGACCGTAGGACAGAGCAATCTGCCGTATTTCTATGCTTCAGAACTCAATGATGCGGTGACCGGCACGTATTGCAAGAGCACCGTGAACGACGCTACGAAGGATTGCATCACGCTCGCGCAGGACGACAACGGCTCGGTGTACCGCGTCACGGCGAAAGACACCGGTACCGGCAGCGAAGGGCATACTGATCATCTGCTCGCCATGTGTTTCCCCTTCGCGGACGGCAATGCCGGAGACATCGGCACCTGCTCGTACGGCGGTTCACAGATGCCGGCAGGGGAGGGCGGCATGGCGAAACGCCTGATCGCCAAGAAGTGGGGCGCTTTCGATTTCGGTGAGCTCGGCGGCTCACCAAGCTGCGGCACCGCCACGTCGTTCTACTTCGATGAAGGCTGCAATGCCAGTAAACAGGTCGTGCAAGACTCCCGAGACATGTCCGGTGCGACCTTCGACATGCATGACTTCTACGTGTTCTTCGCTTCCGGAGCCAATCTGGATGCCATCGAGAAGAGCGGGTATTTCGATGACAGTGCGCTCGCCGCAGCCAAGAAGGGCTCGAAACCGGACATGTCCCGTCCGTTCATCCTCGCCCGTGACGCCTCACAATACGACACCACAAGCGTCCCCTACAGCAAGGCACCGGTGCCGTCCGGACAGACGCTTGTACAGGATCCCTTCGTCCCCGGAGTCGGTGAATTCTCCGCATCCGTGAAGTTCAAGCCCGCCCCCACCGACGCAAACGCCTACTATCTCGTCGAATCCGGCCAGCCCGACTGGCAGAGCCTGCCTGACTGCGACGCCAACGGCAAAGTCTCCGAAGCGGCCGCCCAAGAGCAAGGGTTCTGGCGGCAAGTGAAGGGGAAGTATATATTCTCCGCTGGCGCCGGAGCATGGTCAACCATTATGACGGTTAACGCAGATGGCTCATTTTCCGCAGATTATCACGATTCCGACCTTGGGGTAACCGGCGACGGATACCCGAATGGATCCAGGGCAATCGCATCCGGCACAGGCAAATTCACATACACCAAGCGGAACAATGACGGCTCATTCAGCATCACTTGCGATACCAAAGCGTTCCATCAAGACGGCACCATCGGCGACGTGACCATCAAGGACGGTGTCCGCATAGAGACCGTCGACGGCATTTACGGGCTGACCCCATGCGGCACATTCACCGTATACCCGGCCGGATACGCGACCAGCGCATTGAGCGATGACGTGAAAAGCTGGATGTACGGCGTGGTTGGCGGTTCGCTGCCGGCGACATTGACCGGCCCGCTCATCGTCAATGACAGCGGTATGTTCGCCTTCATCTACGACCAGAACTGATGACGGAGTGGCTATCTTCTGGCAGTATATTGAAATCTTTTTGCACTGATTGGTTCAGAATAATGATTCAAGGATCGGCCAGATTTTTCGTTAGCCCATCGGAACTGGTGAAGCGTTTGTCGATACGAGCATCCGCCTGTTGCGTGGCTTCGACGCTTGTCAGACTTTCCCGTCTGATTTGAACGGCATACCGTTCTCACGGATGGATTGCCGCGGAAATACGCTGAAAGGCAGGTGATATTCCGGGTAGGCCATTCTGCGCGTATTGCGATTCGCTCCCGGGAGATCTCGCGCGAATCGGTCGAGAACGGGTAAACTCCCGGATTCTTGCGGGAGTTTACGGCAGATATGCGAATACGGTGCTGTTCTCCCAGAATCGGCTTTTGGACCGTTTTTTCAGAACCACGGAATTCCAACGTTCCTGTTGGGAGATTATCTGCCAGAGCACCGGATTGCGCAAAACTCCCACTTCCCGTGCGGGAGTTTAGCCGCGAAACGCAGGATTCGCCGAGTTCTCCCGCAAGAACGGCCTTGACAGGGCAAGCGCCGTCATATCAAGCCGAGTCGGCTGAACGCGTGCGCGAAACCATCATCCTCCACGCTGTCGGTGACCATGTCCGCCGCCTGTTTGATCTCCTCAATCCCGTTGCCCATCGCGACGCTGGTGCCGGCCGCGAGAATCATCGCCATATCGTTGCCGCCGTCGCCGAGCGCGATGGTGTCGCTGATACTGTAGCCGAGCGTGCGCGCGACCTGTGACACAGCAGTACCCTTATCGACGCCGGGAATCAGCAGTTCGCCGTGGTTGTCGGAGATTTTGCCGTACGTGCCCGACACGGCGGTGAACCACGGGCTGAGCGCTTTGCACGTGTCCTCGAACGGTGTCGGATTGCCGCGATCGGCGAAATACGAGCCTTTACTCGCCCTGATGGAAGCACCGAGGCTCTGCCCGTGCGTATCGAGATCCTCGATGACATGCCAGCGGGACGCGAATTGCGGATCCTTCCATGCGGAACCTTTGGCTTGCAGATACTGCATGTACCCGCGTGACACGTACATGCCGTCCGGCCCCTGCCACTGGTAGTTGCGGATGTCGTGCGCGAGGAAGTACGCGGTCGCCGCATCGATGGCCTCGGGGCTGATCAGATGCTCGAATAGGGTGCGGCCGTTGATGTCCGCCCGCGCCCCGGCCACCGAGACCACGCCGTCGAAACCGAGGTCGAGGATGCCTTGCTCGATTTTCATGAGCGACCTGCCAGTGCAAATGAACAGCAGATGCCCGTTGCGTTGCGCCTGCCGACATGCGTCGATGGCCGATTGCGGGACATGATGGTGATCGTCGGCGAGTGTGCCGTCGATGTCAATGAATACGAGCTTGCCGCCCGCAGACGCATGATTGCCTGGCATGTCATCGCCGTTGTTTGCAGGCAGAGAATCCACTGGTTTGGTATCGCTCATATCACTCATACCGCCACCGTACCGCCCGCTGCGGTCAGAGCGAGACAATCCCACGCTTGGAATCCGCGCGTGCAGATCTCTGTGCGCGTGCAGATTCCGTCGTCCCGCCCATCGCCTTGGCCGGCGGTTGCGGCACAATGGAGATATGACTTCGAAAGGCAAACCATCGCCGCGCAGCGCGGTCAAGCCGCTGAGCGACGAACAGGTCGCGAAACTCGCGCAGCGCCATCATCTGGTCAACCCGACCAAGGAATACCCGACAGGCCCGCGCATCCCGAACGAGGCGGAAATCAACGCGCAGAATCCGAAAGCCACCGCACGCCTGCTCAAAGGCGTCTCCGTGGTCCTCAGCCAGCGCAGCAAAGTGTACGCGTGGGGTCTGGAGCACGTTCCGGAAACCGGCCCGTTCATCACCGCCGCCACGCATGTGACCATGTACGACGTCTTCGTCCCGATGATGAGCCTGTTCCACATGGGCCGCCGCCCGCGGTTCATGGCCAAAGCGGAGATGGCGCATTGGCCGGTCATCGGCAAATGGTTCCAGACCGTTGGCATGCAACCGGTTCCCCGACGTTCAGGCCAAGCGAAAGCCATCGAAACAGAATCCATCAACATCCTCACCTCCGGCCGACCGCTGACCATCTGGCCGGAAGGCACCCTCACCCGCGACCCGCAGAAATGGCCGATGAGCATGAAATCCGGCGTCGGCTATATCGCGCTCGAAGCCTCACGCCGGCTCGGCTACCAGATTCCGCTGTACTGTTCGGTCACGTGGGGTGCGGCAAGCATCAACCAATGGTGGCCGTGGCCGCGCAAGAACGTCGTCATGTGCTATGACGACCGGCTTGACTATGCCGACCTGCTCGCCACACAGGATTCGTGGGGCGACGAACCGCCCGCAGAACTCGCCCAAGCCCTCGCCGACCGCGTACGCGCCCGTATGGAGGAAATCATGGCTGAAATCCGCGGCGAGCAACCGCCAGCGGCGGGATACTGGGATTACCGCACGATGAGCCGCAAGCCGCGACCTGACATATCCTTCCACCGCGAGGACGGCGAGCAGCCGTACATCACGACCATCCCGCCCGCCGGCACACGCGCATAGACGATAGCGAGTACCATAAAGCCCAGCAATACGGAACCTGCCACACGCAGGCAGACGCCGGCGGCAAGCATCCAGCAGCCAACCGTCGCAACCACAAATCAGGCGCTACACTACGCCTGCAAGGAGATTGACATGACAAACATCACCGTCCTGGGAGCAGGAGCCTGGGGAACCGCGTTCGGCCAGGTCCTCGCCGACGCGGGCAACACCGTGACCATGTGGGCGATTGAGCCGGAAATCGTCACGGACATCCACGAGCATCACCGCAACTCGTATCGTCTGCCCAGCGTCGAACAACTCCCGGCGAATATGGACGCCACCGGCGATCGCGCGCAGGCGGTGGCGAACGCGGATATCATCGTCGTCGCGATCGCGGCACAGTTCGCCCGCATCGCACTCGCCGAATTCAAAGATCTGATTCCGTCCACAGCACTCGTCGTCTCCCTGATGAAAGGCATTGAACGCACCACAGGCAAACGCATGGACGAAGTGGTGCGCGAATCCCTGAACCTTCCCGCGGAGCGCTTCGTCGCGATTTCCGGGCCGAACCTGAGCAAGCAGGTCGCCGACCGTCAGCCTGCGGCCACGGTTGTCGGCTGCGCTGACATCGCCAATGCGCGAACCGTCGCGAAAGCCTGCGAAACCAAGTATTTCAAGCCTTTCGTCACCACTGATGTCATCGGCTTGGAAATGTGCGGATCATTGAAAAACGTGGTTGCGCTCGCCGTCGGCATGGCGCGTGGGGCCGGATACGGGGAGAACACCGCTGCGATGATCGAGACGCGTGGCTTGGCAGAATTGACGGCGCTCGGCAAGGCGGCTGGCGCCGACCCGAAGACCTTCGCCGGGCTCGCCGGCGTGGGTGATCTGGTCGCCACGTGTGGGTCCCCGCTGAGCCGCAATTACACGTTCGGCGCGAATCTAGGCAAGGGGCTGAGTGTGGAGGAAGCTACGAAGGCGAGTAACGGCGTCGCCGAAGGCGTCCCGACCACGGGCGCGGTGGTGGCTCTCGGACGTCAGCTTGGCGTGCCGACGCCGCTCGCCAGTGCCATGAGTGACGTGTTGGATAAGGGCATCTCCTGCGCCGACATGCTCGCTGAATTGTTCGGCGGAGCCATTACCGAGGAGTAAACCGGCGAGGCAGACCATCGAAAGCACAGGCTGAGCCATGGCTCGCGCTATGGTTGCGGCTGGAGAACACGGAGCAATCCGATGTCCGGGTCAATTTGAAGTCAAGGTGGGAAATGGGCTGTCTGCCGCCCGCATGACGGCGGACAATCACCCAAGCAAGGTAAAGGATGATCATGACGAAGCAACGCATTATGGTGCTGTACGGCGGCAAGGCCGACGAGCATTCGATTTCGTGCATTTCAACGGCTGGCATGCTCAATGCACTTGATACCAAGCGTTTTGAGCCGATTCCGGTGGGTATCACCAAGGATGGCAAGTGGCTGGTCGGCGGAACCGACCCGCGTACTTTCTCGCTGGACGACGGCACGCTGCCGGTTGTTGAGGCCGGAGCCGACACGCGTGAGGTTGTTCTTGACCCGGCGCTCGGTTCGAATGGGTTCTTCGCCCGCGAGCAGGACGGGTCGTTGACTTCTCTCGGCACGATTGACGCGGTATTCCCGGTATTGCATGGCCCGTACGGTGAGGATGGCACGGTTCAGGGGCTGCTTGAAATGATGGGCGTGCCGTACGTGGGTTGTGGCGTGTTCGCGTCCGCCGCCTGCATGGATAAGCATTTCACCAAGGTGCTGCTCAACGCCGCCGGCATCGCCACGGCTCCGGGCATCACCCTCGACACCCGCGATTTCGACGCCGCCGACGGGTTCGCCGCCCAAGGCGAGACGTTGATCAGCCAGGTGCGTGAAGCGGGGCTCGCTTACCCGCTGTTCGTCAAGCCGTCGCGTGCAGGTTCGAGTTTCGGCGTGACGAAGGTCGAACATGAGGATGATGCCGCCGAACTGGCTGCCGCGGTCTTCGAAGCTTCCCACCATGATTGGAAGGTGCTTATCGAGCAGGGTATCGACGCGCGTGAGATCGAGTGCGCGGTGTTCGCCCCCAAGCCGGGCGAGCAGCCACGCGCCAGCTGGCCGGGCGAGATCGTGCTGGATCGCCGCGACGACGGCGAGGACCAGTTCTACGATTTCGACAGCAAGTACATGGATGCGCAGGCCTCCCACGTCGAGGTGCCGGCGAAACTGCCGGCTGAAACGCTGGAACTGGTTCGCAGCACCGCAATCAAGGCGTTCAAAGCGGTTGATGGTGCCGGCTTGAGCCGCGTGGACACCTTCGTGACGAAGGACGGTTCGGTGATGGTCAACGAAATCAACACCATGCCCGGCTTCACGCCGATCTCCATGTACCCCAAAGCGTGGGCGGCGACCGGCCTGCCGTACGGCGAGCTGATTTCCCAGCTGATTGACGGCGTGCTCCAGCACTGACGTTACTGGCGTATCGCGTCGATTCGTTTACAGGCCGGCGGATGTCCGACATTTCGGAGGTCCGCCGGCCTGCCGTGTTTCGCAGGGCTTTCGTTTGGCCGGGAAAGTTATCCACAATTGCGATGCGCTGCTTGCTTGAAAACGGTGTCTTGCTACGATGAACATGTTGTAGTGCTTCCGAAGACGGTGAGTATTGCGCATGAGCTGATGAATGCCAACGAATGCAAGGGGTGCCGATGACGTGGTTTGATGACGAACATATTCAGGACGATCAGGGTCGTCATAACAGCGGGATGCCGATGGCTTCCGAACCGTCCGGTCAAGGCGATCGGCAGAACAATGACAATACCCGGCTTTCCGGGCGATCGACCATTGCTGACGTCCCGATTGAGTCGGATACGGCGGCACCGCAGCCGGATCCGTCGCAGCAGCACGATGAGAACACACTCCACCAAGACGTGCCGCAGCCGGATGCTCCGGCGCCGCACGACGGGAATATGCTTCAGCAACAGACAGCCGGGCAATCCCCGACGCCGCAGTCGATGCAATCGCAGCCCGTGGATTCGATGAACCCGTACGTCTTGCCGCAGCGGACTACACAGCATTCCTCGCCGCAACAGCCGCTGTACGCCGCACAGCCGCAGCCGGCATTCCCCGAGCCTGCAGGCAACATGCCTGCCGGTGTGATTCCGCCAGTGCCGCAGATGCCGGTTCCGCCGTATCCGCAAGCATTCCAAGCCCAACCTCAGCCGGCGATCGCGCCGACATCCTTTGTGCCACAGCAGCCGCCGTACCCAACGATGCCGCCGCAGCCGTTCCAGCAGCCGGCGATGCCACAGCAGCAAGTGCCAATGCCGCCGCAGCCGGCGCCAGCATACCCGGCATACCAGCCGCAGCCTATTGCCCAGCCACCCCTTGCCGGGTATGGTCAGCCGCAGGTACCGCAACAGCCAGCCTATCCGCCGTATCTGCCGCAGGTGTTCCCGCCGGCGCAGTTCATCCAGACACTGCCAGAGCAATGGCGGGCGGCGTGGGAGCAGAAGCGTCGCATCCAAGCCGCGAAACACGACTATTCGATGACCGGCTGGGCGCTGATTCTCATGATCGCCATCTGGCTGGTCGGTGCATCGGCGGTCACCGTCGGTGTCCTGCTCGCCTTCTCCAAGAGCGAGAGCATCCCCACGGGCCTGCTTCTGCTACTGAGCAACCTGCCGTTGTACGCGGTCGGCATGCCGGTGTCCCTGCTGGTGTTCCGCAATGTACCAAGACTGGCGACCAAGCAATTCGACATGCCTGCCCTCACGTTCATCAAGCTGCTGATCGCCACCGTCCCGGTGATGGTGATCGGCTCGATTATCGGCAATCTCATCGCCGCCCCCTTCTCCGAAGACGGTTCGGACACGTTGGAATCCGTATTGGAGCACACGGATTACTTCTCCTTGTTCGTGCTGACCTGCGTGTGCGCCCCGATTTTCGAGGAATGGATTTTCCGCAAGGAAATCATCAGCAGAACCCGCAAATACGGTGAGAAAACCGCGATTGTGGTGTCTGCCCTGTGCTTCGGCCTGTTCCACGGCAATATCCGCCAGTTCGTGTACGCGTTCGGTTTGGGTCTGATTCTCGGCTATATCTACGTGCGTACGTCGAAACTGTGGTACACGGTGCTGATGCACGCACTGGTGAATTTCAGTGGCGGTGTCGTCTCCTTGTGGATGGCTTCGAGGGTTGATGCCAAGGCATTCCAGCGTGCTCTGGACAAGGGCGGATCCGATGCTCTGCTGCGTGCGGTCGAAGCGCAGCTTGGCGGTGTGATCATCTACGCCTGCTATGCGCTGGTTATGCTGGGACTGTTCATCGCCGGTATCGTGATTTTGGTGAAGGAACGCCGCAATTTCGTATTCTTCGAAGCTCCCGAGGAGCTTCCGGCGGGTATGGGTGCGAAAACTGCGTTCGGCAATTCAGGCATGATTGTATTCATCATTTTCGGCGTGCTGATGACGCTCGGCTCCCTGCTGACAAGCAATATTCCCGCTGATGGTTCGTTCAATGTCGGTGACAGCGGAACCGCCACGATGCTGACGACGGCATGGCAGGCATTGCGTCTGTTGAGTACCGTCGCCGTTTGAATCGGACAGGCGGGCGTTCTGAATCGCGTTCGGCCGGTGTACAACGAATTCGCTGCACACCGGCCGAACGTCATATCACGGCTCGCCTGAACTGTAGCCGATTATTCTCCGGTTGCGGCCCGCTGCTCAAAGAAGTCCATGCCAGCCAAAGAGCGGACGGCGGCATCGCGGATGGTGGACGCGAACACGCCCGGTTTGGCGAACACCATGATCTGGCCTTCGACACCGTATGGCGAGAAACCGGTGAATTTCACGAGCGGCGGGTTGCCATCCGCCGTATACTGTGCGGTTGCTTCGCCCGCGGTCGCGATCATACGCATCGACGCGGCATCCAGGTCGGTTCCGGATTTCAACGTGAACGGCACGGTGACACAGCCTTCACTTGTTGTGGTGACCCGTTCAAGCGACGACGTGTTGAGCACGGAATTGGGGATGACAATCTCGTCACCGCTACGAGCCTTAACCACAGTATGACGCCACGTGATGTCCTTGACCACGCCCGTTGTGCCGGCGACCGTCACCAGATCGCCAGGCTGGACCACTTTGCCGAGCATCAGCCCGAACCCGCCGATAATATTCGCGATGGTGTCTTTCATACCGAGCGAGATGGCGACACCTCCGACACCAAGCGCAGTGACCAGTGTGGTCGGATTGATACCGAACACCGGTTGCAGCACCATCGCCACGGCGATTGTCCAAATCAGGACGCGTGCCAGGTTGATGAAAATCGAGGCGCTCGGCACTTGCGAGCGGTCCAGCAGCGTGCGCAACGCACGGCTGACCAGTTTTGAAATGACGACCGCCGCGACGAATACGGCGGCCAGCCAGATCAGCTTGCCCGCGTTATCCCTAAGCCACGCGAGCGTGTATTCGACAACACTCATGATTCCTCCGATTCTTCCGGATTGACGCCTTGCGACGTTCCGCCACGTCCAATACGGACAAGCCGTGCATACGTGTTCCCGCCGGCGCTGCCGATACGTCCCCGGCCCGTTCAGTATCATGCGCCATGATTCCATGGGCATCCGCATGATTGCCTGCGATTCGCACAGAATCGTCGTATTGCGGGCCGCATGATGGCTGTGAATCGCCGGGAAGCGTGCCGGAACTCGAGCAAGATTCGATTACGATGATGGTATGGGCAACATCGTTGATTATGTGCGCACTGATTTCCGGTCGTTCGCCGAGCACCCGTTCACCGCGGTTGACTCGCTGGTGCTCAGCGAATTGTCGTATATCCGGTTCCCGCTGGTCGTTCCGGTGTTCGGGGTGGCGAAGTCAGTGGATACGGTGCCGGTGGGGGCGTTGCTGCGTGCCGAGGATTTCCCTTCGATGTTCTCCTCGGACTCCCAGCAGGTCAACAGCGCCCGGCTTGATCTGCTGGTCGCGGTCGCTGAAAGCCCACGGTTCCGCGGCATGCGGGTGGGGGAGTATGCGCAGCGTGATGATCAGGCACGCGAACAACAGTTCGCCGCAGTGACCTTCGACATGGGTGATTGCACGGGAATCCGCTCCACGTATGGTTCCGGCGGCCTACTGTACGTCGCGTTCCGCGGTACTGACGGGACGTTGCTCGGCTGGAAAGAGGATTTCAACATGGCGTTCCGCTGCCCGGTACCATCCCAGGATGCGGCGGCGGACTATGTGACTTCGATACTGGACCGTTCCGCGGGCGTACCCGGCGGTGAAGCTCCCGGCATCATGATCGGCGGGCACTCCAAGGGCGGCAATATGGCGGTGTATGCGGCAGTCCATGCGGCGGACCGCGACCTTCGCCTTATGCAACGCCGGGCGGACGAATCCGGTGACACGCAGCTTCCGGCAGTCACCGCCACGGCGAACGATTCCAGCCGTGACGAGCATACCGCCAGCAGGTATGCGGCGCGGATTCGCCGCGTCTTTTCCCATGACGGTCCGGGATTCCCTCGACGCTTGCAGACCGCGGCGTTCGACGCGATGGCGTCGCGTGTTTCAAAAACCGTTCCGGAATCATCCGTGGTGGGCATGCTCATGGACGATCATTTGCCGTATCACGTGGTCAAAGCCGACGCTGTGGGCATCATGCAGCATTTGGGCGTGTCATGGCAAATCCAGGATGGTGAATTCGTGACGGCTCCCGGCCTGTCCGCGACGGCGCGGTTCGTTGGCAGCACGGTGAACGCGTGGATGCTTGGCATCGATCCGGCTGACCGCAAACGGGTCCTCGATCAGCTGTACGTGATTTTCTCGGCACCGGGATACCGCAGTTTCGGTGAGCTTGCCGACAACTGGACCACCGCAGTGCCGAGTATCGTCGCGGCGACACGACAAACCGATCGGGACACCAGGCGTCTGGTCGCCGGCGTGCTTGCCGCACTCCCCGCGACCGCTTGGCACAACCTGCCGCAAGTGCCGCAACTGGTGATTGACTCGCTCCGGTAACCGGCCGGAGCGCAAACCGGCCATGGGCCGTGGGCCCATATTCGCGGATCCCGCGGTCTTATCTCCGGCCGGCATCCGTCGGTTATTGGATTCGCGGTGCCACAGACGGGTTGAATACGCGTCGCCAATAGCCGAGCATGTCGGTTTTCGACAGGCTTAAATACATGCTCATCGCCAATGCGGCGGCATCATCGTTCAGCAGGTCTTCCGTCTCAATATGATCGGACAATTCCGGCCACCGTCGCAAAATGGCGAGCATCCCGCCGATCGCAAACTCCAGCATGAGATCAGTCTGCAGATTAAGATGCTCCGCGTCAATCTGCAGAATACTCATCAGGTTCATACGCGAAAAATCGCGGAGCGAAGCCAGCAATTCAGCCGAACCATGGGCGCCGGTGACCAGGGCGAGCCGGTCAAGACGTTCCCGCTGTCCCGGCGTTTGCAACAGTTTGGCGATGTTGGTGCGCCAAGCGGTCTCCGGATTGGTGTTCGGTCGTGGCAACGACACCGGCGTGTTTTCCACCATGTGCAGAATCGCCGCATCGGCAAGCTCAGACAGGCTGCTGAAATGATAGTAGAACGAATTACGATTGACGTCGGCTTCCCGCACGATATCGGTAACCGTGATTTTGTGATAGTCGCGAGAGGCCAGCAGCTCCCAGAACGCGTTTTCCATGCGTTCCTTGGCGGGAAGGATTTCCGAGTCTCGACGTGGTCGTGGCATGCGTGCCTTCCTTTCATGGATGTGCGGCGTGCGGCCGCGAACATGTGCATCATTCTTGCATCATTGATTGACGTTGGCAACGTCGGCAACGGATGCAACGCTCAGCGCCAGACACCCCGGCGAACCATCATCGGGCGTCCTGCCCGTCAGCATGGTCGCGTCGCGAACGCCGGGCCTCCATACGCTCGCGCAACTGGTCGACGATGGTGTTGTCGCGCACCGAACGCATACCGGGGAAGGCCTGCATCAGGCGACGCTGCTGCCAGTTGAGCGTGTGGGCGATATGCGTGTCAAGCATGGTTTGCCGGCGCTCTTCGAAACGCTCATTCGCCGCCACGACGCGATGGTCAAGATTCGCAACCTGCTCGGCATGAAGCTTGTTGACATCCTCACTGATGCGCTTGAGTCGGGTATCAAAACTCCACGAGGATGCGGCCGTCAGCGAGGCGTCAACCGCCAGCAGCACCGCAATGCACCCCGATACCACGTTGAGCACGGTCGGCGACCATTGGCTGATCATCCCCATGAACCATGGTTGGACGAACAGTTTGACCAATGTCGCTCCCGCCCCAAAGGCGATGAACCCGTTAAGATATACGCGACCGTTGATATTGAACGGCTTGTTCGTATAATCCCAAAGCCTGACATGATGGAGCCGCTCAATGACGTACGAGGAAACATATTCCAATGTGCACGCCACAACACCACTGCTGAGGAACAAGGCGACCGGATTGTTCACATCATGCAACAGCACCAACACCAGCAACGCGCCAAAACCGTAAATCGGGCACAACGGGCCGATCAGCACACCACGATCAACAAACCGGCGTCGGACGACAATCGACAGACCCGTCTCCCAAATCCAACCGATACAGCTGTACAACGCCCACGTGAGGAACACAAGCTCCACGAACTTCAACATTGGCATGTCGCGTCTCCTTCCATCACCGTCCGCGCGGCAAACCGCGCATCATGCGTGCGGCAAACGTAACCCAGTCTAACCGTCGGCAGATGAAAAGGCTCCCGCCCACGGAAATCCCTCCGGACGGGAGCCTCATTATTCGCGAGGAATACGCGAAAGCAAACAGTTGGAAACGACGGCGATCAGGCCTGATCGCCACTCTGCTCGCGGCACGTCTGACCCAAACGGCGAGACAGCGTGATCGGGTCAAGCAGCTGGTCGAGCCGCCCGTCCGGCATGTCCGTGCGCTCGCCAGCTACTTCGCGCACGGTACGCTTGGTGCGCAACGCTTCCTTGGCGATGGCGGCGGCGCGCTCGTACCCGATTTCACTGTTGAGCGAAGCGGAGATAGACGGCGATTCAGCCGCGAACTGGCGCCCCTGCTCGAGGTTGACGGTGATGCCGTCCACACAGTTGAGGCGGAATGTGCGCATCGCATTGCCCAGTAGGCGGATGCCTTCCAGCAGCGTGTGCACGGCGACCGGTTCGAAGGCGTTGAGCTGCAGCTGACCTTCGGCGCACGCCCAGTTGACGGTCGTGTCCATGCCGAACACGGTGAAGCAGCACTGGTCGACGCACTCGGGGATCACCGGGTTCACCTTGCCCGGCATGATGCTCGAACCGGCTTGACGCGGGGGAACGTTGATGTCGTTGAACCCGCAGCGCGGGCCGGAGTTGAGCAGACGCAAATCGTCCGCCGCCTTCTTCAGATGCACGGCGAGGTTCTTCAACGCGGATGAGGTATTGACGAACGCGCTCATATCGCTGGTTGCGGCGATCGGGTCGGGGGCGGCGGTCACCGGATAGCCGGTGATTTCGCCGAGATGCTCGATGGCGGACTTGCGGAA
>Ga0256406_1003991_pt1 | contig 17517 bp, 16 predicted proteins | sample RumenRJG_03DNA_FD_185986 | JGI IMG/M metagenome (GOLD analysis project Ga0256406, IMG submission 185986) | Bovine rumen microbial communities from Lethbridge, Alberta, Canada - RJG_03 | ecosystem: Host-associated > Mammals > Digestive system > Stomach > Rumen | place: Canada: Alberta | collected...
CGCGCGTGACACTGTAACTAATATGATTACATCAAGCCATGTTTCCATAGTGTCCAGACTATTTCTTCACCATGCCGCTTACGCGGTTTAGGGCGACCCGTTTCGGGATTTCTCCCTACGGCCTTCCGGCCTAGTCGTTTGACCTTCCCGTTTCCGGGCTTGGCGACCAAACATCCATTTCGTGCCACAGGCGTTTGGGATTGCTCCATGCGCCATCCTGCTCGTTGTTTCCGGGTTTCCCCACCATCGCAGGGGTTTCTGTCTATCCTCTGCTGTGGTGAACAGGCTTTAGGAGTTACTGGTTTTAAGGTCGTGTCCTATCAGCGTTTCCGCTGATACGGGGCATACTTTCCGTTACCCTGGAGCTCACCAATGACCTGGGAGCCGAAGGAGCATACAATGTCACAGCCAGAGAAAGTGGTATAGGTATTCGTGTAGATGGAGCTGTTGTCGTACTCTACATTCGTAGCGGAATTCATGCTGCTACTTCCTTTCTCTTCTGCAAAAATAACAAGCGGGACGGGCGAAATGCCCGCCCCTTCTTGTCAGGTTTTATATCAAACCAGGCTCGGCTCAGCCGACGGACTGGTGAGAAATCTTGATGAAGTTCTGGATCGAACGGATCTCGTTCATCGGGAAGATCTCGTAGTTGATGTCGATATGGCTGTCGCTGGTCTGCGAAGACATGTTGACAATCTCGAACTTGTAGTTCCAGATGAGCTTGTCCTTGAGCTCGCCAAGAGCGGAATCGATCGCCGTCTTCAGAGCGCTGCGGTTGGTAAGGTTGTTGATCTTGCCAATGAACGGCTCTGCTGCTGCGCGGATCGCGTCGCCGCAAGCGTTCATCGTGCGGACAACCGAGAGGCGACGACGGAACTCCGTGAACGGAGCCATCGTGACGCCATCAGCGATGCAGATGCCCTTCGTGTCGGAGTTCGTCGTGACGACATAGCCGGCGTTCGTGATCTCAACGAGCTGGCTTGCGCTGAACGTGAAGTCGACACTCGAGAGACCCGTCGTCTGCATCGTCGTGGACTGCTCGACCGGCAGGACGGAGATCATGCCAGCATAGCCAGCAGCACCGTTGACCGTCGTCGTGACGTTGACCGTGCTGTCCGTGATCGGATACTGGAATGCCGTAACGGAGACGTTGCCGCCAATCTCATACGGATTGCCGTTGTTGTCGAGCATCTGACGGCCGTTGTTCTTCTTCGCATAGAGCGAGAAGTCAGCCGAGAGAAGCTCCTGCGCACGGTCCGCGATGCCCTTCAGCGTAAGCGTATGGAGCGGCGAGAAGCCGATAACGCCGTGCGTCGTGTGCGTGCGGAGCGTGGAGTATGCGCAGTGCTGTGCGAGCTGGCGGACGAAGTTGTCGTTCGTGCGGTACGGAATCAGGAGGCCGTAGTCGTAGCCCGTCGTCTTGTTGGCGCTGAGCGTGTAGTCCTTGCCAGCCGCATGAGCCGTGCTCGTCGTCGTGACCGTCTTCGTTGCATCTTTCGGATCCGGGCCGACCGTCTTCTTGATGTAATCCTGTTCGAAGTACAGCTTCGACGGATCGCCAGCGGCATAAGCCTCTTCAATCTCTTCCGGGTACTCGTCCTTCTGGATCGAGCCCTGCTGCGTGAGCTTGAACTTGAAGAGATGATCGAGGACGCTGTCGCTCTGGAGCACCTGGACGAACTCATCGAGAGGGATGTAGTCCGCAGCGCCCGTCGTGATGACGACCTGGTTGTTCTGCTCGTAGGAGTTCTCGACGTAGATCAGCGTCTTGGCGTCGTTGTCCGAGAGCATCGTCTCGAGGTCGCCGAGCGGGGAGAGCTTGCCATCAGCAGCAATCTCCACGACATAGACGCGGGAGCCGTTGTCGACGAGCATGTACGCCTTGTCGGAAGCCGTGACCGTCTTGCCGATATCCGTAGCTTTCGCCTTCGTGAAAGAGAGCTCGACCTTTGCTGCGTCGAATGCGCCCTTGTAGAGCTGGCCACCGACGGAGAAGAGCTCGCCGTCGAACTTCGCAACGTTGACAGCCACGAGCTTGCGGCCCGTCACACGGTAGAGCGTGCCCTTGTCAGCGGAATCGAAGACCATGAAGAGCGTGCCATCCGGATACGTCTTCTTTTCGAGTTCCTTGACACTGTCCTTGCCGCCGACCGTTGCTTCGATGCGCGGAACAATACGGGCAATCTTCGTGTAGTAGAGGTTCTCGAAGTTCTCTGCGTCAAGAGCATCCTCGTCCACCTTCTTGAAGTGGAACGTGTACTTCTTCGGCTCGGAGAGATCCTTCTCGTCAACCTTGGACGTTGCTTCGATGAGGGCATCATCGCCATCGCCGAGAAGGAGAAGGTCCGTCGTGGAAGCCTTGAAGAACTTCTCAGCCTTCGGGAGGGAAGCCGAGATCTTGTCGTCAGCATTCGCTGCGACGAGGACGCGGTAGTCAACCTGCAGGTTCTGGAGGATCGAGTAGATGCCGTCCGTGATGCCAACCGTATGGTTCGGGGAATCCGACGGCGTCTCGATGATGCGCGGCTTGCGCTGCTGGCCCTTGCTGTTGACGCCGCGGGGGATGGCCTGTGCCGTGATGGCGAAGCCAGAACCGAGACGCTCGTAGAGGTCGTAGTTCGAGAGCTCTGCTTCCTCGTAGTCCGTCTCGTCCGGCATCCATGCCTTGTCAGCCTGGCCCGTAACAGCGAGGAAGTCATAGTCATCGCCAAACGTGACAACCTCGGCGAGCTGCTTCTTCATGTCATTGCGGCTGAAGGAGCCGATCGGGTAGTCCGAAGACACATCCGTGTTGATGTTGAGGAAGCGATAGAACTTGCCTTTGTAGTCGCTGTACGGCTTGTCCGAAGAGCCGTCAACAACGGCACGGGCGTCAGCGATCGTGTAAGCGGGGACGCGCTTGCTGTTCTTGTCGCGGCCGATGAAGTAGACGCCGGAGAAGAGCGAGCCGATGCGGAGCTCCTGAGCATCCGGTGCCGTCGTCATGTCGTTGCCGTCCTCATCGACAATCGACATCTCGAGGACGTTGTTGTGCACGTTGCCGTTGAAGAGGCGGATGAGCTCGGTGAGCTTGTCGTTGCGCGTCAGGCCGTTGTCCTGGTTCAGAAGGACCGTCGTCTTGATCGTCGCGTCGGAAGCCTCGACAATGCCCTGCTTCTTCTCGGAGATCGTTGCACGGGAAGCCGGCTTGTAGAACTCGAAAGCCTCTTCGCCAGCATTGACGTTGATCTTCACGTAGCACTGCTTTGCCGTGTTCGTCGGGAACACGCTCGCGATGCGGAGACGGTACGGCGTATTGGACTCGCAGAGACGGAAGTCTTTGTAGATGTCCTTGCCGCCGACACGCATCGCATAGATCGTGCGGCAGCCGCGGTCATAGGCGGCCTGGATGCCGGCGACGAGCGATGCAGAACGGTGCGTCTTCGTGTCGTACGTATTGCCGAAGAAGTAGCGCCCCATGTCTGCGTTGTAGATACGGACAGCCTCTCCCGTCGGACCCTGGAATGCCGTGCCGATAACCAGCACGGATTCTGTGGTGCCCCACAGGGAAGGATCGTAGTCCTGGCTAACCTCGGACTCAATATCAATAAGAGTACCAGGGAGGTTGTTGCCATCATTGAGTACGCTCATGTATGAGATACCTCCATGTCAAGTGAGTTAAAACTGATCAATCTTCGCGATCGTCGTGTCAAACGAGGTACGAATTCTTTCCAGCGTGACCCGATAGACAAGAGAACGGATCGACATCTTCTGCCGATACACGTCCAGGTTGCTGTCCGTATACTGCTTTGAGAAATACATTTCGGACACTCCGTTGCGCTTGAAAAAACCAGAGTATTTCAGCATTGCATCTTCAAAGGCATCCATTACCGAGTCGGCTAAAGAATAATCAGCTGCAACGATATTGAACTGGATATCGCAGTCGAAAAGCTGACCGTTGATCGTGCCATTCCGCACGATGCTTCCATCTGGGTTCACATCATGAATGTCCTGGCGATAGCGCGGTTTGCGATCAGTATTTCTCGGCACCCTGGAGATGAGCGTGTAGTAGATGAATGGCTTGTCGTTCTTCGACGAGAGGTCCTGCACCATCGGACCATCATCCGGAACGAACTGGACGTCAAACTTCTTGAGCCCCTTCACAACGATCTTCTTCACCATGAGGAGAAAATCGGAAAGCGTGCACCCCTTGTCGGCTTTCTGGTACTCGTTCCGTTCCATGACGCCTTCTTCCGCCTCGTGCTGGGCAAGGCGGATGGCATTTTCCTTCTGGCGGAGGAGATTCTCGAAGGAATCAATTTCTTCTGCCGGCATCAGGCAATCACCGTCCTCTGAATGAATCGTTCCGTGCAGCCAATCGGCTGGATGGAGTATTTCAAAATGATCCGCACCGTTCCTGGATGGTACGGATCTTCTTCCGCATAGACGTCGTCAATGTGGAACTTGCGGATGAGCGTGCCTTTCGCACGTTCGAGGTAGGTCTGGACTTCTTGCGCAATCTGCTGCTTCTTGTAGATCGCATAGAAGGAACCGACATAGTTGTCGAATGACAGGTCCTTGCCGATATAGACGCAGATGCGATAGATCGTGAAAATCTTTTCCGGTGTCTCGCCAGAGGCGAGGTTCAGGAGATTTTCGACGGTGCACGTGCCGTCCGCATGGTTGCGGAAGTATGCCATATCCAGGATGCGGTCCGTGAAGTCGATATCGAAGATTGCCTTCCGTTTCCGATTCTCGAACGGATACTGGTCCACTTCCGAATTGAGAATCATGCGGGCAAGGATGACGTTTGCATAATCAATGCCGTAGAGGTTGTTCATGACGAAGACGAGGTTCTCCATGCGGTCGCTCGTCGTGGCGTTCGCTTTGAACTCCAGCTCGATCTTCATCATGTCATCGAGAAAAGCGTCGACATCTTCGTAGAGTGCGGCATTCCTGTCCGTTGCAAGGATGATCGTGCTGCTGTCCTTGCATGCTTTCTGGAGCAGGCTCCGGATGTAGTACGTACGCATCGTGTCAGATGTCGGGTCTACAAAAGACGTGCGCAGTTCGACATCGAGCGGCACGATATAGCTGAAGCTGTAGGACTGGAGAAGGTTCGCTGCTTCGAGATAGTCGTGGACCTCCTCGATGTTCAGCAAATAGACATCCGCATCTGCGTGCCCGTCCATCAGGAGCTGATAAGCATCTGTCAGAGGACAGTACCCGAAAATGTCTCGCGCCTCTCCCAGCGATTCCGGCTTCACGACTTCCATGTAGTACTTGTTGGTCGTTCCGACGCCGATGAGGAGGAAGGACTTGTGCTTGTCGATGGATTTGAAGTTCGTGATCATCGGCCGCCCACCAGCTTCCAAAAATTCTTGAGGAAGACATCCTTGTACGTCCTCTTTTCTGCCGACGGGCAGTAGTAGTAGATGACCTTGTTGGAATCCGAACGATAGAGCTTCGGGTACATGAGAATATCCACTTCGTCGTCACGAACGATGATATTCTCGATCTGAACGACTTCGCGCGGCGTCGTGTCTGCATCGAAGTAGTAAGAGTTCATGACACGTTTGCCTTCGTTGCGGATGAGGCCGTTCTCGTCTTCCGGCTCCATGGCGGCGAGCACTTTCCGGATCTTGATTCTGTATCCCGTGCCGAGGCACTTCGGGCAGGCCGGATCCGGCTGGTTGTTCTCGTCTCTGCATGTGCAGACATAGCGTTTGTCAAGGACGACGACATAGACGGGGAAGTTGAGCTTCTTGATGATGCCCTTGATGTTGCGATTGAAAGAAGGAGACAGCATTTAAATAAACTCCCTTCCACGGAATCCCATGTTGCCATTTCTGGACCAATCATCCAGGATGGCGCTTGCAGGCGTCGGGCGGAGAGACTTGTTGCCGCGGAGCGCGAACTTCGAAACATTGCGTCCTTCAAAGACATACCCACGAATGGCTTCCTGCCAAGTCTTGGCTTCCCGGCGCAGACGGTCGATGAGAGCCTTGATAGATGCGAGCTTGTCACCGTTCTTGAAGCTGATTTTGCCAAGCGTGCCTTCGAGGCCGGATTCTGCGCCACCGACGGCATATGCTCTTAAAAGCGCAAGGAGCGACGCCTTGACCGCCGTGAACTGCTCGACTTCAAACGGGACGCCATTCGTTGTATCGACCGGCTTGCCGTTGATGAAGTCCGCTTCCTTGCCGGCGCGGCGAATCATCATGAGAATCGTAGACTCCGGAATATCGAAGACATCGACAAGCGTCTTGATATCATCGACGGAACAGTACATCGGCGACATCTTCGTTGTGATCTCGTACTTCGCATCCGGGAGCTCCTTCGTTCCGTCCTTGGACTTCAGGTTGCGGATGCGCACCGTGTAGATGGCGTTGTCCTTGATCAGCTCGTCTGGGATGATTTCGAGGCAGTTGTCAAAGATCCGGTATGTGAATGAAACTGTCTGCATGCTCAAACCTCCCGCATGGTCACGATGATGTCAGAATGACGGAGCGATTCTTCGTCAAGGTCTGCATCGAATTCGAACAGGAAGCTGTTCGGAGTTTTGCCGTTCTCTGGAGAGCCAACAAGCTCCATGTCGCTGATGACGCCGCCGAAGAAATCGTCGCCCTTCTTTGCGGGCGGCTCGTCTGCTCCTGTTGGGGAAGGAACAACTTTTTTCGCCTTCGTGAACGTGACAGGTGCAGACCAGTTTCCACTCTCCTTGCCGTCCGTAGCACGGGCACGAAGGAAGTACTGCTTTGCATCTTTGAGATCGTCAAAATCTGCTTTTGCAGCGTCGGCCATCTCTGTCTCGAAGATGATGTCTAGGAAGTTGACATCCGATGCAATCTGGAGCTGAAACTTGTTAAAGAGCTTCTTGGACTTTCCAGCTGTCTCTTCCAGCTTGACCGACAGCGGAGACACCGCTTCATGATCCGCAGGAGAGAGGATGGCAACGCTGCTGTCAACGCTCGACTCAAGAACAAACTGTTTGACAAACTCGACCTCGAGAGGCTCATCCAGGATGGATTGGACCTTGTCCGTCACATGGATTTCGTAGGTGACGTTGAATTCGAGCGCAGAATACTTGAGCGTCACAATCTGGCCATCAATGTCATACTGGTCGATTGGGACGTTCGTGAGCAGCTGATGCGCTTTTGATTCGTCTTTCAGAATGTAGATGGAACGGTTGTCAACAGAGTCTTCGTCGATATCCTGATCGAATGTCAGGACGATCTCGTTACTTGCCTGACGCAGCAGGAACTTATCAACAGTAAATCGCTGATACATCAGTCATCCATCCTTATTTTTCTTCCGTGTCAGTAGCCTTTTTCGTTGTCTTGCGGCGGCGCGTCGTCTTCTTGGCCGGAGCTTTCTTCTCGTCCGCAGCCTTTTCTGCTGCGCCCTCTGCTTCGGCTTTAGCAGCCGTTTCTGCCTCTTCTGCTGCAGCGGCTTCGATTTTTGCTCCCTCGGCCTTGGCTTCTTCTTTCACTTCAGCAGCAACTTTCTTTTCGGCCTTCGGAGCTTCTGTTTTTGCGGGGCTCTCCGCCTGTTCAACATAGACAGCCTGCTTCTTGCCTTTATGAAGGATGTGCTCGACAGGAACACCAAGGCGCTTTGCCTTGGCTTCTGCAAGAATATGCTTGAAGGACTTCGGCTTGCCGAGGGAGCCAGAGAGCACCTTGATACGATGGTAGCGGCGCGAGACGCGCAGGCCGGAAAGGTCCATATCGTCCGTGACATCCGCTTCTGGATGGCTCCAGTTCAGGAAAATGCCGGACTTGTCATCGTAGTAACCTGTCTCGCCATTTGCGAGACGAATGCGTGCAACAACGTTTGCCATTATTTTTTTGACCTCCAAATATCGTTTGCTACGCTGATGAGAGTCTTGAAGGCAAAATAGCCAACGCCCATCAGGATGCTCGTGAAGAAAGATGCAAGCAGTGCAGCGCTCACAAAATCAAGGTCGCGAAGCATGCTTGGAATCATGAAAGACTCCACGAGAAGCATTGACGTGATAACGATCGGAATCATCGCGAAAGCCGCAGCTTCGGCGATATCAATCTTTGTCTGCTCGCTCAATTCTCTTCCTCCACCTGAATGCGTCCGGCCTTGCTGCAGAGGGCAGCCTTGACGAGCGCATACACATTTTCGTAATAGCTGAAATCATTGTCCCGTTCTGCGCGCGCGATGGCAGGACGGTACTTGCCGCCAGCAATCGCGAGCTTGATGGGATCTGTACGGACAAGGACGAGCTCCTTACGTGAGGGGTCGTAGGAGAGGGAGAAGATGTACGTTGTATCCATGAATTCTTCCTTGACGTGATTCTCCTTCATGAGGCGCTTCGCGATCGAAGCCGAGATCTTCTCGATCTCCTGCAGGAAGTCGTCTTCCTTGTCCATCTGCTGCTCCAGGTCCTGCTGGACCTTCAGCAGCTCTTCTTCTGAGTATTTCTGCATTGATAATTTCCTCCTGATTCGTTGCCTCTATTACGGTGAAGGTGCTTGGAATCAAACAAAAATCAAGGATTCTCGGTTCTGCATGTTTCTGCAGTTACGATTTGGTGATATAATGTAGCATGAGAATATAGACGATATCGATATAGATTTCGCACGCGACAAGGAATGAGAAGAAATGGGCTTCTATCTTTCAAAACACCGAAGCCGTCAAAAGAAAAAAGCCAAGGCGAAGCCTGAGCTGACAGAACAAGAAAAATACGATATCAGGCGACTCGTCCGTGCCAGAAACGGAAAACTGTTGAAGGTTACACAGAACAGAAAGCTTTCGCTCAAGATTGAGTGCAGGCACGGCCATATCTTCGACATCACCATCAACAAGCTCCTGCGAGATTCGTGGTGTCCGATCTGCAAGCAGCACGAGAAAGAACTCGCCGACAGGGGACAAGAGCAGCAGGAATACGAAGCAGGGCGCGCATACGCGTTGTCCATTCTGTCGTGCGAATACCGCCCCTGGTTCCATCTTGGCGAGCCTTATCTGCCGCCTATGCACGGAATGATTCCGTACATCATGGAGCAGCTGAAGGATAAATATCCAGATCTAACGCAGGAGATGGTGAATGCCGCCGTCAGCTACATCATGCACCAACCGGAATACTACAGGTGCAAGATCCACCCAGGGCCAAGGTACAGGCCGGATGGAACCATCGCAGAGGGGCAGGCCATCACGCCAGAAAAAGCAGCAAAGCATCTGCAGGAGCACCTGCATCCGAATTATCATCCTTCATACGTCATCGTCTATACGGACGGAGGGTGCCAATACTCGAAAGACCCGTGGCGCGGTGCCTGGGCATATGCAGTTTACGACGCAAATTCGATGAAGCTCTTGAGAAAGGACTCTGGAAGCGTCAATGCAATCGACCGCAGCCGAAACACGGACATGGTCAATTTTGCAGAGCTGACAGCCGCCATCATGGCTCTGTATTGGTGCAAGGCGAATGGAGCCACAAGAGTCGATCTCTATACAGACAGCCTGATGGTTTTAAGCCCGAAGAAGGCACTGAGCAAAGACCAGTCTGTACAAAAAGCCAGTGATGATCTTCTAGAAGCCATCACACTGTATAGATCCTTGTGCAAGAACTTTGGAACAAACCTTGTTCTTCGCAAGGTAAAGGGACACTCCAAAGTCTGGGGAAACGAGCTTGTCGATGCCATGTGCAAGGCAGAGTATCGAAAGATGTACCGCCGCGGCTACGTCGTCATGAAAGAGCTTGCGAAAAAGCGCAGAAAGCCATGGTTCCAACGGCAGGTGGTTGGAACACGCATCTACGTTGCCCGTAAGAAACGGATGGTCATTCGACGCAAAGATGCGCTTTTGCGATACACCGCAACGAAGATCGGCAGATGGATGATTGCCAGCGGGAAGCGGCTTGTTCCACGTGAAACGTAGGCACAAAAAAATACCGCTTCGACTCTATCGTAGAGCCAAGCGGTATTTTTTGTATCTGCGTGATGTGATCAGGTATGCAAGTATTGTTCCGTTATTGCGCAGAAGAAGTCTGAGGACCACAAAGCGAGCTTTTCTGTATCGCGGATAAACGGAAGCACGTCCAGCTTTGCAGCTTCAAAATCAATAGAGCAAAAGCGTTCTCTCAGCAAATTTTTCAGCTTGTCCAAGGTGAGCTCATCTCTAGATTCCCAGTCACCAGTTTGTTCCATGCGTTTCTGCAGATGGCGAATATTGATCGGCGTGCCGGTCGTAAGGTACCAGACGTAGTCATAGAAATCTCGCCCCTTGCTTCGGTTCTTCCATTTCCGACACAAGACAGCATGCATCTTTCCAGCAAACAGGGAAGGCTTGTCGTACAGCACGACAGCATGCGGTACGGGGAGCAAGGAGAATTTTTGTTCATACGAAGCTCCCTCTGGAGGATCCGTATCAATTTCGAATTTCACTTTGACGACTTCGTCTCGATGAAGCCACTTCGTCTGAAAATCAGGAAAGACATTGAGCATCTGGATGATCGTGTTTCCTTTGACAAATCCAGACTGCACAGCCGTGTTTTTTGACTTCGTCTTTTCTTGCACTTCCAGCTTGAAACCATATGCCTCGAGCTCGTTTTGGACCAGTGGGATATATTTTGCCAGAGAGAACTGCTTCGACGACTTTTTTAGGGAAAAGTCCAGATCCTCGGAAAACCGATCAAGCCCGTAGAATATGCGGAGTGCAGTTCCACCGTAAAAGGCTGCCTTCTGAAAGAAGTCGCTTTTAGAAAGCGAGAACAGCGTGAGCTCCTGCAGGAGTTCCTTTAATGCGTTCTTGTAGTCCTCTGGCGTCTCGCAATGATATTTTTCCATCATAGAGGAGAACGTGTCATCAATCATTGCCTCAACCCTCCAAGCCAAGAACAAAGCGTACGCACATTCACAGAGCGATAACGCTCCGAGAGGAATTTGACATTCGAGACAGAAAACTTCGAAAGCGCATCCTCGTCAATACGAAGATCGTCAAAAAGCAGAGCTTCCATATCGGCCAGTTTTTGGATCGTCGGCAAGGAGTAAAGCTTATCACAAAGAGCTTTTTCTGGTGAAGCCATGAAGCATGCTTCGCTCTCTCCAAGCTCGATACGCTTCACGCCATAGCGAAATACTCCGGCCGGCACATCCTGATACGTGAAAGTCCCGATTGGCGTACAGAACTTTTTCTTGCGGCTTTTGCGGAACGTCGCGCATGTAACGACATGGGCCCTTTCTGGAATCAGTCCGTGATAGCTCATGGCGTATTCGAAAGAGATATAAGAAGGCCCATAAAGCTGGTACGCAGCAGCGCAAGGAGAAACATGGGCATTGTCCAAATAGAGCCCGCGACGCAACTTCACGATCTTCCCCTCGGATACGAGCCGACGTATCTTGTGCTCAGGTTCACGATAGCTTGCCAGTTTTTCAAGCAGGTTCGTTGATGTGAGTATCATAACTTTTCCTCCAGTAACTGTAATTATATTACACTTACTGGAGGAAATCAAGGGAAAACCGCCTATCGTCAACGACAAAAAAGAGAGTGCCAAAAGCACTCTCTTTCTCTATATATCGAGCAATTCCTTGCTGGATGAGTCTTAGTCCGTAACGACGTGGACTGGCAGCGTCTTCGGATAGGACGGCTGGACTGCGATGTTCTTCGCAACCATGATGCCGAGGCCGTGATCCTGGATGCCGACGCCATAGCGCTCTTTCGCCTTGACGAACTGGACGTCGCGTTCCGGATCTGCCCAGTTGTCCGTCGTGAGCGGGGACTGCTCTGCGATGACGCCGATGTTCTGGCGGTCGACGATGTAGCAGTCGAAGAGGCGCTTCTCGCGGTCGAACTTGACCTGCGGGGAAAGGTTGACCGTAAGCGCGAACGGAATACGATTCTGCACCTGCTCCGGCGTCATGATGAGCTTCTGCGGACCCATGTTGTTCTGGAGGCCGTTGTAGTTCGGCGAACCCTGCGTGCCGCCGCCCGGGTTGACTTCCTGGCCGCCGAGAGCGCCCCAGCTGAGGCCTGCGCCGATCATGCTGTTACGAGCAAAGACCGTCCAGATCAGCGGATGTGCGAAGAAGTCCGTCGGATGATGATGGTTCGTGATGGCGGCAAGCATCATATCAAGGAAGTCCTCGATGCTGAGCGTGTCGTTGTACTTGCCATCTGCACCAAGGCCCGTCGTGCCGGCTTCCGGCTTCTGCTGGCGCAGAGCGTTGTCGAAGACCGTGTGGCCATGGAGCGAAGCCTCGGCGAAGCACTTCTGCTCGCGGAAACGAGCGAATGCGCGGCCGAACTTGCGGAGCGTGATGTTGTAGATGTCCCACGTGTAGTCGGAGAGCGCTTCCTCCGTGATGGAGACCTTGGCACCAACCTTCTTGACCTCGATCGTGAGGCGGTTGTTCTCCATGGTCGCCATGTCAGGCTCAGCCTCGTTGTACGGCTCGGCCTCGCCGACTTCGCGGACATAGATCTCGCCAATCATCGGAACGATGATCGTGACGCCGTGGCCCGGAGCCTGGACGTGCGTGAAGAGGTTCGAGAAGAGGAGTTCGGGCTCCTCAGCCTCGATGATCTGGCCCTCGATGACTTTCGGAACCATCGAGATGACGTCCGTGGACGTGAGCATCTCCTTGAGGTTCTTCATGACCGGCGTCGGGTCCTGAGACTTGCCAGCGAGCTGCTGGAGGAACGTCTTGTAAGCGTTCATTTCCTTGAGCGTGGCGTCGCCCTTGATGTTATGTTTCGGAGCCTTGCCGGCTTTCTTGTACTCGGCATTCTCCTGCATCGCCTTGATGCGCTTGTCAGCCTTCTCGAGGCGTTCGTTTAACGTAATCACTATGTTCTGTCCTCCCTAATCAGCGCTGGAGCAGGATCTTTGCGGATCCCACGCAGCCGTCCCAGTCAAGCATCGTCGGAACGCCGGCCTGGCCGCGTTTCTTGTACTTCAGGTTGACGACGACGTTCGTTTCCTTGAGGAGCGTGTCAGCCTTCGCCTCGTCAGCCACTTCGATGCGGATGAGACCCTGGACAGCATCATAATACGTAACTTTGAAAGCATCACCGAGAGCCTTCGGCGTCTTCATGACGTCGTCAGCAGCAGCGATTGCCGTGTATGCAACAACTTCCGTGCCATCAGCCTTCGTGAGCTGGACCTGGAGGGAACCATCCTCGAAGTTGCCGTTCTGGCAGACGCGGACAACGTTCGCGATGTACGGCTCCGTGCTCGTGCCGCGGCCGCGGATGACAGCAGCATGGACATTCTGGAGATCCTTGACGACGGCGTTGTAGCCATCGGAAAGAGCCGGAATGCCGTTGTCGAGCTGATATTCAGCCGGCATGAACTTGTCGTAGTTGCCGCCGCCGACCATGTGAAGGTCATGCTCCGTATAAGCGGAATCATACGGATAGCCAGGATACTTGCCCGTGCTCTGGTAGACGGAGCCTGCGACAGCATCCTCGCCCGGACGGTTTGTCTGCGTGTAGAGTTCCGGCGAGAAGCCTTCATAACGGAGACGGTCCTCGAGAGCCCACTGTGCGAGCTCGTAGCCACCTTCCGGAACCATGTCGTGGTTGAAGCCGATGACCTGGCCGACAACCTGCTGGCGCTCGCGCTCGATCTCTGCAGCCGTCATCGTATCGAGGACTTCCTCAGAGGAGAGCGGGGAGACGACGAGGCGGCCGTTCTCGTCGGACTTGACGAGGTCGCCGACTTTGAGCGTGCCGTAGATGGAACCCCACGGATTCTGCTCTGCCTTGTCCTTGAAAGCGAAGTACGGAAGCTCGACGATCTTGTCCGTCAGGATCGGGCCAGCCTGCATGCCATCGAAATCATCGTCATTGAATTTCGTATATTCGTTGCGGCCGAGCATGCCGAGCGGGACGTTTGCTGCACGAACCGTTTCCGTAACCGTGCCAGCATTCGTGACCTTGCCGTCCTTGTCGACGACAACGCCCTCGACAATCTTGCCCGTCTTCGGGTCGATGCCCATGCCAGCATCTTTCAGCTGAGCAGCGCCGGACTTCTTGCAGGCACGGTAGACACCGTCTGCCCAAGCCTTGTCGACACCTTCGACCGGAGCCCACTCGAGGCCGACTTCGTTGACCTTGCCCGAAAGCTTGTCAGCGGAGATGATCGTATCCTTTGCCGGATAGACATCCGTGTCCTTGCGGATGCGGACAGCTGCGCCGCCGTTTGCGAGCGTCAGCGTGTTGAACTGCTTCTTGGAGCGCCAGTCCGTCATATCCATGTACGGGTCTGCGGCAACGAGGCGGCCCTTCGTGATGACCATGTTGTTGTAGCCGGCAGCAAAGCCATATTTGAAGAGCGGGCGCAGGCGCTTGTCGAAGAGGTACTTCTGCGACAGCGTGTCATGCGGCGTAGCGTTGAAGTTGTTGTTCGTGCGGTTGATGCGCGTAGCACCATCGCGGTAGCCAGGAAGGTCAGCCGTGAACTCTTCGCCACGTGCGCCCGGCTGGAGTTTGAACTTGGTTTCAAAAGTTCCAGGGTATAAAGCCAATTTTAAGTCCTCCTATATCAAAGATCGAAGTCTTCAGCTTCGGGCTCTTCGACGGCTTCTTCCGGCTCCTCCACCGTGCCAGCCGTCTCAGCGGATTCCTGGAGGGACTCCGGCTTAACTTTGCCCTTCTCGGCTTTGATCTCTTCTGCTTCTTTCAGCTTGGCAGCCTCTTCGGCAGCCTTCTTTTCAGCCTCTGCCTTCTCGGCAGCAGCCTTCTCGGCCTCTTTGAGCTCGGCCTTGATATCCGAAATGGAATCATGGAGCGAATCAATGGAGCGCTCCTCGAGCTTCTCGATGGCCGGCTTGCCAGCCTTGTCGCGCAGCGTTGCGAGCGACTCGGCAAGGCTCACCTTGACCTCGTGCTCCATGTCCGCGACCTTCTTCTCAGCGGCCTCGCGGAGCTCGCGCTCATGCGTGACTTCGAGGTCCTTCTTCTCGGCGGCTTCCTTCAGGGAACGGACCGACTCCTGCAGGGCGACTTTCTCGCTGTTGAGGGTATCGATCGATTCCTGGAGCGTCACCTTGTCGCCCGCGAGCGCCTGGTTGGCCGTCTCGAGCGAGCTGATTTTTGCTTCAGCTTCCTTGATATCCAAGTTGTTCATCCCTTCTTGGTGCTCTTCTTTGATGTCGATGTTGACCGGAATCTCCGTCTTCTTCCCAATCTCTTCGGACTCGTGCACATCGGCCGTCAGGCGCATGGCGTGCGGAGCATGAGCTCCTCCGTCTTCGTCTTCGTTCTCGCTGTACGAGATGACGCCCGCATACTTGTCCGAGGGAACAATCACGAAAGAGATCTCTTTGGCTTCCCATTCGTGCACGTCCCAGTAGGCGGTCTGGCCGTCGTAGACCTCGCCGCGCACGTGGTCACAGAACTCTCCCTCGGAAAGCTGCGCACCACAGATGCTGCACCGCACATCCGTTGCGCTTGCTCCGATAGAGACCGTGGAGAGGATGCCGTTCCGGATGCCTTGCTCGCTCTCCCATTCTGGGATGGAAGCTTTTAAGAGCAGGCATTTCCCCGGCATCTTCGTGCTTTCCGCAAGCTCGGCAGAAAGGACGCGCCCGATGACCTGCCCGTCATAGTCATTGTGGTACATGATGACGGGAGCATAGTACGGGTTCGTCCAGGATTCCACTGCCTTGCGGATGCTGTCCTCCGTATACCTCGTGTAGTTGCGCGTGCCGAAGTCTGCATGGATCGCTTCAATGTTTGCAATGAAGTACGTGTCAGGCTTCGATGCATGCGCATCCTCGTGGAGGCTCTTCGGAAGCACGATGTTCTGGGAGTGAAAACTCGACTCTTTCGGATTCTTGGGATCGAAGCCTACAAATTCGTTGAGTACGATAGGCATTTGACCTTCTGAACCTCGCTGTGTTATTTCATGATTTCAAGCGTACAGGTGCAGTTCGAGCTGAAGCCCGGAATGTCGTTCAAATTGAACTGATTCGTATTCAGGATCTTCCCGTTCATGGAAGCGTGCCGACTTCCATCGTGCGTCTTCACGCGAACCGTCTTTATGCCCTGGGATTCGCAGATCTTGGCGAAGGAATACCAGTAGGCTTTCCTTTCTACGAGATCGACAAGGTAGTGAAGGCGGTATTTTTCTTGCTCAAACCGCTCATGGAGCGCTCTTCTAGCCCCACTATTACTAGAGGGCGAATTTATATCCATAAAAAATCTTGCAAGATTCATGCTTGCAAACTCTTTCAGGACGGGGCTTTCAGGGGCTGCTGGAAGATTTTCCGGAACTTTTTTCGGATTGATCTGGCGAAATGCTTCGAGCGCTCCATCTTTTGCAGACGCCGTTGCGGCGTCCTGCACGACGAGCTTCAGCTTCTCCTGGATGCTGTCAAGATTGCGGCCGCTTTCATCAACCTCGCGCACCAGCGATTCGACAGCAGGGGAGTAGGCTTCTTTTACTTTTGCGCTGAAAGTTCCGTGCTGATTGGACGGAGCATCAGTCGAACGAACTGAGGAGTTCGTTCGCGACGTGTTCGTCGTCTTGCCGTTGCCCGTATTCTTCTTCGTATACGTATCTTTCTTCAGTCTCGATAGAAGGGAGTTCGATTTGCCGGAAGAAGATGAATTTGATGTTGCAGATGTCTGCTCCGTGGCCTTCGCCTGCTGGATGGCAAGATCGCTCGTGAACTTCGCAAGCTCCATCGCATTCTGATGATTGACATCGATCTGGTCGAGCGTGTTCTTCTGCTGGAGCATGTTCGCATAAAGACGGGACTCGTCAACATCTGCGTTGCGATAGCCGATCTGCTGACGGAGTTCTTCGAACGTGATGGCGTTCGACTGAAAGAGGTTGACCTCATGGTTCTCGAGCTTGACCTTTGTATCGAGGTTGATCTCGTTGAAGCTGAGATCGACAATATCGTCGTCGTTGAGGACCGGATTGAAGCCGCCTTCGAGCAGCAGCTCTGCGATAACAGCATGCTGGAACTGAACGGCGAACATCGACTGATTGTCCTTGACTGCGTTGTGGATCTGCTCTTCCATGGAATCTGCATCCTGCTTCGAACCGCCACGGCCCATCATGGCCTGAGAGGTGTTCAGTGCCGTAAAGACGCGGTTCTCAAAGTAGGAGAGATAAGGAGCCATGTCGATGGCATTGCCCTCCGCACCAACCATGTTCAGTTTGACGCGTTCGGTCGTGATGAGGACGCCGTCCGGCGGCGTATGCTCGATGACGGCCCGCGTGTCGTCAACTTCCTTTTCCGTACCCTGCATACCGGCCTGCTCAAGGCCGACTTTCGCGTGCAGCATCGGGAGTGCATAACGGTAGAGGAGGGAGAGAGCATCGCCTTCGATCTTGCGGAGGATGCGGATATCTTCGAGCGCAGCAATCCAACGAGGGACGCCCCAGACAGATCCAGGATCGCGGTCGAACGTGAAGTGGATGACATCATCGGCATCAAACTTCTTTTCATTGCCGGATTCCGTCACCTGCTTGTAGCCAGCGACTTGGCCGTTCTTGTCAAACTTGATCTGCATGGAATCGGGGTCGACACGGAAATAGCCGCCCACAATCTTCTG
>Ga0256406_1003994_pt1 | contig 17499 bp, 16 predicted proteins | sample RumenRJG_03DNA_FD_185986 | JGI IMG/M metagenome (GOLD analysis project Ga0256406, IMG submission 185986) | Bovine rumen microbial communities from Lethbridge, Alberta, Canada - RJG_03 | ecosystem: Host-associated > Mammals > Digestive system > Stomach > Rumen | place: Canada: Alberta | collected...
AATATTAGCAATTATTATTACAATCTATATTCAGCACTCTTCAATAAAACTAATTAAAAATTGGTTTGACATTTTTAATGTATCTAATACTTTAGAAAGTACATTTGAAGATAACTTAGATGTTCAAAATGATACAGAAAGTTCCGAAACAAGTGATAGCGGTAAGTCAGGTGTTGGTGTTAGCAAGGATCTTAAAGAAACATTGGATTCTTATGAATCTTTTATAAATGAATATGTAGAATTTATGAAAAAATACAAAAATGCTGATTCATCAAAAATGAGTAGTATGATGAAAGATTATACTAATTATGCAAGTAAATATGCAGAATATGCTGAAAAGATAGATTCATTAAGTAGAGATAATTTATCTAATGCAGACATGGCTTATTTAACAGAAGTTAGTGCAAGAGTAAGTAAAAAACTTCTCGAAGTTGAATATTAACTATGTAGTCAAATATAAATAAAAGAAAAATGAAGTAAATAGTAAAGTTTACTTCATTTTTCTTTGTATATAATTTTTTTATAAAAATTTTAAAAACCAAAAATTATTTCTTATGTCTTATTTTTGATTTCATGTAGTTGCCAATTCTTGCCAATGATTTCTGATTTAATTTGTAGCTATATAGTAATGCAAATAATAGAGCAATAGTATTAAGGCTCCAATAAATTGTACTTGATAGTCCTAAATATTTTGTATAATAAACAACGCAAATAATTGCAACAATTGTGTATGGTACAACCATATTCATTTCATTCAATTTTACATAATCTTTTAATTTATATTTTCTATATAAATATACAATAAAATCTGCAACTATTGTTGAAATGCATGCAGCCCAAATTTGCATCTTCATCATCAATGCTAAATCAATAATCAAATTGATGATAGCGGCAATCGCTGTTGTCTTCCCCATGATTTTTGAATTCTTGTATGCTATAAAAATTCCACCATAAAATGAAGATAAATTTGTAAAATAATTTGCAATCATTATTACTGGAATATATTGAAATGCCTCATTATAACTCTTGTTAATTAAAATTGGAAATACAAAAGGCATAACTGCAATCAAACATAAAGTAACTGCATATAAAAAGTTCTTTGTGTCTTTATATATTTCATTATAATATTTTAACTTGTCTTTTTCCTTGTTTATCTTTGTGGCTGATTCTTTCCAAGCAGTATAAAAATAATTGAACAATACTGTAATTATATATGGAAACTTACTTGCAATAGCATAAATACCATTTGCTGCAGAACTAATCATATATGTTAACAATACTCTATCAGACATATTTATTATTTTCCATGAAATACTATTAGGAACAAGTGGTGCAGAATATTGAAGCATTTGTTTCATCAATGGTTTTTCTGGCTTTGATAAATATGTTCTTAAATGTAGTATTTTTGCCACAACAAAGAATGTAAAAATATTTGCTATTGAGTTAGCCCAAAGTAACCCCTCTGCAGATGGTACGAAAATCAATACCAAAATATTTAATATAATTGTTACAACACCTAAAATAAAATTAGATATTGAATAAATTTTTATTCTGCTAAGTCCTCTTGAAAATGCATTTGCTACATCAACTAATACATTTGAAATAACAAATATTATAAAAGATAAAATCAGAAAATTAGAATATGCTGTTGTCAATTTTAAAACTAAAATTCCAATTGGTATAAAAACAGCAATTCCAAATATGCAGTAAATAATTGTTTGACTTATTACTCTTCTTTTGTCTTCTTCTGTTTCTGCATCAAGTAAAAATCTGAATAGTCCCTCATCCATTAACATTGTAATTATAGGCACTAAAAATAATGATACAGTACATAAAAAATCATAAGTACCATATTCTGATGCAACCATTCTTGCAGTAAAGAGTGGCAATAAAATGTATGAAAGTACTTGTGTGCTTATTTTTCCAATAGCAACAATTACTGTATTTTTAGCAAGTTGGCCTTCATGGCTCATTTGTATTCCTCCCTAAATCTATTTATAAAACATCCAATTTTACGAATTACTTTCATCTAAAATTTTATTAAATATAGCAATCAAATATAAAAATTATTCCGTTTAATTGACTACATTTTGTTAACTACATTTGATTGAAAAATTTATATTTTTTAAGTGCAAATAAGTTGCTTTATTATTTAATCTTATTTGCAAAGTCTATCAATTTCTTTTTCAAGACTATCATTAAATTTTTCTGTGTTGCTTTCAAATTTTTTAGGTGTAAAATCTTTATTAATCAATTCTTCTAATTTTGAAAAATCATCCAATTTTAATATGTAACCATCTTTTGCAAATTCATTAAGAATATCAAGTTGATGGTCATTTACATGTTCATTGTATTTTTTTAATCTAGCGGCAACAATCATTTTTTTGTTTAATTCAAGTCCATGTATAATTGTGCCAACACCTGCGTGAGTTATAATAACTCTGGCATTTTTTATGTTTTCATCCATTGCTTTTTGAGACATATATTTTCTTTTTTTAACATTGTCCTTTTTGAACTTATAATCTGTTGAACCACTTTGTACAATTATTTCTTCATCAGTTTTTAAATTATCAACCGCTTCAAGCAATCTTTTAAATTGCTTGTCTTGCGTTCCTAATGTTACAAAAATCAAATTGATTCCTCCAATTTTTTATAAAAATTTGTACATAATCTTATTTTAATTTTGTATAAACTTTATTTTTGTTTTCATTTTTTTATTATGCTGTATTTTAAATAACTATAAATTAAATTTAAAATTTATAGTTCTAAAATACTCCTCCAAAGTATTTAGCTTTTGGGTATAATTTTTTCATAGATTTCCATTGTACAATAAATGTATTTGCAATTGGATAAACGATTCTACCTGCCAATGTTCTTCTATTTATGCTAGCATACGTTTCTATCCAAATCACTTTTTTAAAAAACATTTTTGCAATAAAACACATTGGCACAGCAGTATGTGTACCCGTTGTTATAACAACATCAGGCCAATACCTTAAAAAGTAAAATAGACTTACGAAAAAATTTATCAATAGTATAAAGAAATATCTTATTGGTGTTTTTCTTGTACCATATAGCAAGTAATGAATTTTGTTTTTATATTTTTCTTTATACACTTTTGTTGATGCAGTTTTTTCTGTAACAATTTGATAGTCATATCTATTAAATTCAATTTTTTGAAGTTCGGCAAAGTGACCGCCCTCGCTGGATATAAACAACACCTTTTTCATCTTTCTCCTAATTAGTTTAGTAATAATTGCGTTTTGGCGTCGTTGAACTTCAATGAAAATGTACTCAACGTACAGCAAGTACGCCTCGTACATCTTTCATCTCGTTCGCCTAGCCAAAGCCACAATTCTTACTAAACTTTTATATTGTATAAAATAATTTATTTTTTTTCATATATTCAAAGACGCCAAGACGCAATTATTGTTCAACGAACCTGGCTCTACATTTTATTTGGGCACTCAATTCCAAGAAGTCCTAAACCATTAATCAAAGTGATCTTCGTCATATAAGTCAAATATAAACGAGCATTTTGCAAATCCTCATTATCACAAATTACTTTATTGTTATTGTAAAATGTTGAATAAGTTTCTGCCAAATCTAATAAATATCTTGATAAAATTGATGGCTCATTTTTTTCACAAGCATTAACAATAATACTATGAAATTTAGAAATCAATTTTACCACGTCCATTGAATACTCATCAGTTAGTTTTGATAAATCAACTTTTGATGGATCATTTACAAAATTTGCTTTTTCCAAAATACTATTAGATCTTGCAATTGTATATTGCAAATATGGTCCTGTTTCTCCATTGAAATTAAGAGCATCATTTAAACTAAATACTTGGTCTTTAACTCTTGATTCTTTCAAATCATCAAAAATTACAGCCCCTATTCCAACCTGTTTTGCAACCTCTTCCTTGTTTTCAATGTCTCTGTCTTTCATAATTTCATTTACTTTTGAAATTGCTTCATTAAGTAAATCTTCTACCTTTACGAAATTTCCTTTTCTTGTTGACATCTTTCCTTCAGGCAATCTTATCATACCATAACTTACATGCTCTAATCCATCAGTATATTTTTTATCTATCCCTAAATATTTAGCAACTGCAAATACCTGCATAAAATGCAATTTTTGTTCTGATCCAACCACATATAAACATTTGTCAAAATCATAAGTTCTTGCTCTATATAATATAGCAGCCAAATCACGAGTTGCATATATTGATGAGCCATTTGCTTTTTCAATAATACAAGGTGTGCTTATTCCTTGGTCTTCCAAGTCAATTATTTTGGCTCCATTTGATTCTTGTACTTTTCCTGTTTTATTAAGTATATCAAGTACCTCTTGCATTTTGTCTGAATAAAAAGATTCTCCTGTAATAGCATCAAATTTAACATCTAACAAATCATATATTTTGTTAAACTCAACCATACTCAAATCTTTAAATTTTTGCCATAGCTCTACACAATGTGGATCTCCATCCTCAAGTTTTTTAAATGTTTCTCTGCATTGTGCTAACACATTTTCATCTTCTTCGCAAAGTTTATTTATTCTTGCATAAATCTCAGCTAATTTATCAATAGGATTTTCAGAAAAATCATATTCGTTTCCCCATCTTTCATATCCTTCAATAAGTTTTGCAAATTGTGTTCCATAATCTCCTAAATGATTTATTCCAATTGCTTTAAATCCTAAAAATTTATAAATTCTATAAAGAGAATTTCCTATAATAGTTGTTTTCAAATGTCCAATATGAAATGGCTTTGCAATATTAGGAGAAGAATAATCTAGTAGAATAGTCTTTCCTTTACCATATTCTTCATCTTTTCCATATTCTTTATCTTGCTTTGAAAACTTTTCAATCAAATCTTTTACTATTTCTTTTTTAGATATGTAAAAATTTAAAAAACCACCTGCGACATCAACTCTTTCAAAAATTGAATCTTCTATTTTTATCGAATTCTTTATTTGATTTGCAATATCAACTGGAGATTTTTTTAATTCCTTTGAAAATCTAAAGCAAGGAAAAGAAAAGTCACCATTTGACTTTTCTTTTGGCTCTTCAATTGTTTTTAAAATATCTTCTGAATTTATATTTAAGTCAGTTTCCTTTAATGCATCTATTATTGTATCTGCTATTTTCTCTTTAAAATTCATACAATTACCTTTCTAAATTTTGTTTTAATCTCCTAGGCAAATACCAATTCCTCTAGCAGTTAAAACTAATTCATCATCCATTTTAACATTTCTTACATTGCTCTCTTTTGTTCCACCTTCAACGGCTCCTAATTCTTTATTTTCTCCAACAACTGTTTCAAAATCAACACAACCAATTCTACCATTTTTTAAGGCAACAATTACTCCAAATTTTCCTTCCATTGCAAGTTCCATTGCTTTAACGCCATACTTTGTAGAAAGAACTCTATCATAACTTGTTGGGTTTCCGCCTCTTTGAACATACCCAAGTGTTGTATTTCTTGCAGTTAGTCCTGTTAATTCTTCAAGTCCTTTTGCAACTTTATCGCCAGCACCTTGATATTTTATTGCAATACCTGTGCCTTCTCCAATGTTTGCATCAATTGAAGAAACTGTGCCGTCTTTAGGCATTACACCTTCAGAAACAACAACAACACTAAATGGTTTTCCTTCTGCTTTTCTTTTATTTATTTTTTCAGCCACCTTATTTAAATCATAAGGAATTTCTGGGATTAATGCAGCATCTGCTCCACCTGCTATTGCTGATTCAAGTGCAATCCATCCTGCAGATCTTCCCATAACTTCTAGAACCATTATTCTGTGATGAGTTTCAGCGGTTGTATGAAGTCTATCAATTGCATCTGTTGCAACTTGAACTGCTGTATTATATCCAAATGTTATATCTGTTCCCATAACATCATTATCAATCGTTTTAGGAATACCAATAGTGTTAATTCCTTTTACTGAAAAATCTCTTGCAGATTTTTGTGTACTATCTCCTCCTAAGCAAAACACACAATCGAATCCATCATTTTTAACATTTTGTACACATACATCAGACATATCCTTGTACTCAACACTTCCATCAGGATTTGTTACTTTGTAATGAAAAGCGATCGTATTTGTTGAACTACCAATTATAGACCCGCCCTTGTTTAAAATTCCTGATGCTATTGGGTTATTATCAAGTCTAATAAAATTATTTTCGACCAATCCTTTATATCCTTCAATAAATCCATAACATTCTATTCCGTTATTTTTAGCAGTTTTATTTATTGCTCTAATTACAGGGTTTAATCCTGCAACATCTCCACCATTTACTAATATGGCAACTTTTTTTAACATTCGTTTTCCTCCCTGAAAGTTTACTTATTATTATTTTACTTTTATTTTTCTTGATTATTCCTTGTTATTTTATATTATATAATAATATTTTACTTTGATTTTTCTATAAAATTTACAATAGTTTTACTCTATTTTTATTTTGCTCTATTCTTTATTCTATCTTTATTCTTTTTAGCCTTGCTACTTGAAATCATGCTTTTAATTAAAGTAATAATGCAAATCAATAATATAATTGCAATTGCTACTAAAACATAAAAAATGTTTTTTTCGTCTTTAAAAAAGTTTTTACAACTTTCAGTAAATTTACCTATACCAGATTGTGTAGTGGTAACGAAAGTTTTGTTTACTCTAACCATGACATTTACTTGGTATGTTGCAACATTGTCATCATCATCTTCCAAAACAATTGAAATTAGATTGTTACCTTCAACTAAATTTTTATTTCCAACAATTTCAATTTTAGCATTTGAATTATTTGAAGTAGCATTAACAGGTAATTCTGCAATTCCTTTATCATCACCAGTTGTGATTTCTGTTTCATAATAGTACACATCTTTTTCAAATTCTGGTGAAAGAGTTGCTCCTTCAATTGACAAGCTGTCTAATGTAAGAGAGTTCTCTTGTGTTTTTACTGCCTTAATTGTATATGTTCTTACTTGTCCAACTTTTGGAGTAACAGAAATTTTAATAGAATTTTCATTTTGTGATAATTTTGTATTACCTGTGATTTTAACTTTTGCTTCGCTATCTTCTGCATTGGCCTGAACATCAAGTTTTGTTACACTTTTTGAAATAACACAAATATAATCAGTAACATTTTTTTCAAAAGTTGGGTTCAAATTATATCCATCAATAGAAAGTGAGCTTAAATAGCTACTTGTTTCATCCTTCAAATTGTGATTAATTGTTGTTGTTTCCTTAACAACATTGCTTTCAGTGCTTTTTGAAGATGTCTTCGCCTCAACTCTTGAAGTACCCGCGTTTAAAAGCATACTGCAAAATGCAAATATAAAAATAGCAATCATCATTTTTTTTATTTTATTATTAATACTTTTGTTTTCCATTTTCTACTCCGTAAATTGTTATTTCATAATATTTTATACAAAATTTGTCTTATATATAATACCATTATCAAATACTTTTTTCAATATTTTTAAACTAATTTACTACCATTTTTCTAAATATTTTTATAATAAAAATTCAATTTAAAGATCATTATTTTAACAAAATTTTAAACTAAATAAAAAAGTTGCTATTTGAAGCAACTTTAAAATATAATTTAGATTTTCATTTCCATATCTTTTAAAAATACAATTCTGGATTTACATTTTCATTATCTTTTAGTATTTCAAAATGTAGATGTGAACCATCAGCCACTTCAAATACACCCGAATTTCCAACCTCTCCTATTTTATCTCCTTGTTTAACATCATCTCCAACATTTATTCCATCAGCATTCAATAAACAAGCATATACAGATTCAAAGCCTCCACTATGCTCAATAATAACACTTGTACCAAGTCTTGGATCATTCTTTATTGCTTTAATCTTACCACTTTTTGTAGCTTTAACAGGTGTATTTTTTTCGACTTTAATATCTATTCCTTTATGAGTAATCCACTCTTGTAAAGTATCAGAGTAAACTAAACCATCAGTTGAAAAGTTTTTGTATATTTCTCCATCAACAGGCATAATAAATTTTTCATCATCTTTACGGAGAATTTCATTTACCTTATCTTTTACACTTTTTGCATTTGTACTTTCCATATTTCCACTAGACGTATTTGTAGAATTTTTATCTGAAGACTTGCTTGCACTCTTATACTCTTCATTTTCTTTTGTATTATCGTTTGAAGCACTTACACTACTAGTAGTATCTGTTTTACTATCTACATTCGAATTATTAGAAATATTATTTCTAGTATAATTTTCAGTTAAACCATTTTCATTATTGATATTTGCGCTTGTCTCTGAAACATTATTTTTATTCAATTCATTAGTTAAATATTTTTTATTTTCCTCTGCAATTTTTTTATTCAAAGATGTACTTACCAAAGCATTCTCACTTTGCGCTTCAGCCTCTTTTCTTTTTACATCAGCATTTGCAGAAAACGCACCTGCCATAATCACAAAAATTATCAATCCAATTGAAATAAAAGTTGGAACTCTTCTACTTTTCTGTCCGCCCTTACTCACATTATTTCTATTTGCTCTTCTCATATATATTCCTCCTATATGTATTGTACTAAGGTAATTATTACCAAAAATATATGGAATATACATTCGAATAAATTTTATATTTTTATATAAAGAAGTTAAATATATTATTTTTAAAGCCCGCGTAGCGAGCAACCGAAGCGTAAGCGAAGGGCGATTGATTATACTTTCAGATCAGTAGTCCGAAATTCACTTTTTTAAAAGTGAATTGAGTGACATTAAAAAAGCATAATCCGACAAGGGCTAAAAATAATATATTTAACTTCTGCTTATAATTTATAATTAAAATAACTATAGGTTACAAATCTCAACACCAGTATAGAAGTGCTTAATAATTTCTTCGCAGCTCTCACCATTTTTAGCCAAAGTATTTGCCCCTGTTTGACTCATTCCAACGCCATGTCCATTTCCAATAACATTTATTGTAATTTCATTTTCCGATAATTCAATTTCAAAATTAGTTGACTTTAGTTCCATCAAACTTCTAAACTCAACTCCAGACAAATTTAAATTTCCAACCTTTATAGTTTTAACTCTTCCAGAATCTGTGTATTCAGTTATTTTTATACAATCATCTTCATCATAGTTTATTTGAAAGTCACTATGCTTTTCTTTTATTTTATTTTCAAAATCCTCCTTACTTAATTTTACTTCAGATTTATACTGTGAATATCCCTCTTCACCTGCAGTCTCAACAGATTGCAAATACGGATAATTTGTACCACCCCAAACATTCACAGGAACCTCTGTCTTTCCACCACTATTAGAATGAAAAAATGCGTCAATAACTTTGCCTTCATACTTTATAACTTTTCCTTTTGTTTCATTTACTGCTATAACTATTTTATTCCAATTTTCGTTTCTAGAAGTTTCATCCCATTTTGCAAGCCTATCTTCTTTAGAAATCCATGCTTGGCAACAACTTGGGCTATCACAAATATCAGCATTTTCATGTTTATTTTTGCTATTCATTATAGAATATACTGTATATGTTCTAGCAACAATCGCTTGTGCTTTTAAAGCCTCTTCTTCAAAATTTGCAGGCATTTCAGCGGAAACAACTCCAAGCAAATATTCATCAAGTGGCATCTTCTCAACTTCTCCGGTTTTAGTATGTAACAATTTTATTGTATCACATTTTGAATAATCAAAATCTTCAAGTTCTATTTCATTTTGACTATCCACATTCTTATCAACGCTTGCCTCTTTTAGTACTTCTTTCTTTATAAAAAAAGCTGGCAATAAAAATACAAATACACAAAATGTCACAAAAATTAAAATTATCTGTTTCAATTTTTCCTCACTAATAACATTCAAATTTTATAATTATAATATTTATTTTTCACCCAAAATAAATCAAAACAAAATTTTCTAAAATTTTAAAATCTTTATAAATTAAATCTCAACATAAAAATTCTATTATATATTAAAAATTATAAAATCATCTTTTCCCTCATATTGCTTAAAATATGCTTCTCAATTCTAGAAACCTGTACTTGACTAATTCCAATAATTTTAGCCACGCTCTTCTGTGTTTGCCCCTTAAAATATCTAAGCAATATTATTTCTTTTTCTCTTTCATCAAGATTTTCAATACATTTATTAAGTTCAATTCTATTTAGAATATTATCCTCTTGAAAATTTTTAGATTGCAATTTATCTAGCAGACAAAATTCATCATCATCATCCCCATCAATACTGCGATCAAGTGACTCTGGAAAGTAAGAAGATTCAAGTGCCAAAATTATTTCTTCCTTATCAACATTATATTTTTTCGTAAGTTCACTCACACTAATATTTGGATTTTGTTCTTTATCTCTCTTAATTTTTACTGAAAGTTCCTTAATTTGCCTTGAAATTTTGATAGGTCCATCATCACGTAAAAATCTTTTAATTTCTCCCAAAATATATGAAACAGCAAAAGTAGAAAGTTCAACATTATAACTAAAATCAAATTTTTGAATGGCTTTGATAAGTCCTATTGCACCAATTTGATTAATATCTTCAATGTCATATCCTCTATTAACAAACCTTTTAGAAATATTATAAATTAATCCCACATTATCTTTCACAATTTCATTAAGAGAAGCTTTGTCTCCCTGTTGTGCTTGAATAATTTTTTTCTTAAGTATATCATTCATGAAAAATCCTTTCATTTAAATCTATAAAAATTAAATATATGCATTAAAAATGAATATCACTTTTTGCTTTTTCATTATTAACTGACTCAATTTTCTTCTTCATAACCACACGTGTACCAAATCCAAGCGAAGACTCCACTTTAACACTATCCATAAAACTTTCCATAATAGTAAATCCCATTCCAGACCTTTCCATGTTAGGCTTTGAAGTATATAAAGGTTTCATTGCCAAATTAATATCTTCAATACCTTTGCCACTGTCTTCAACCTCAATCTCTAAATTATTATTAAAAATTTTTGCACTCATTTTAACAATTCCATTTTCGTTATCATAAGCATGTATTATGCTATTAGTAACCGCTTCAGAAACAGCTGTTTTAATATCTGAAACCTCATCAATAGTCGGATCTAATTGTGCAATAAATGCAGCAATTGTAATCCTTGCAAAAGACTCATTCTCTGGTTTACTTAAAAATTCAACCTTCATTTCATTATCATATAAACTCTTCATATTAAAATTTATGATTTAAAAAATCATACTCTCCTTTCAATTATTTCTATTCGCTATAATTTTAATTTATGCAATTTTATTTTTTTCCTCAACATCAATTATTCTAGTAACACCACTCATATCAAAAATTCTTTTTGTGTTTCTATTCACATTAATAATTTTCATATTTCCACCAAGCATTTTAATAAGTTTGTACCTCCCAATAACCATTCCAATTCCAGAACTATCCATAAAAGAAATTGGTTCAAAGTCAAAGACAACATACTTTGGAATGTACTCATTAATTTTATTATCAATTTGTCTTCTAACTTTATCGACCATGCTTTGATCAATCTCTTGCGTTAATTTAATTGTGAGAGTATTTGTTTCTCTCGAAAAATCTGTAATCATACTTTCCTCCTTTGTAATTTAAAAATAAAAAAGAACTATAATAAAATTATAGTTCTTTTTTCCATAAATTTCCATAGGAACATTTGCCGAAATATAAGAAGATTTCTACAAATTTTTAAGTCTTTCGACAGTATCATTCAAAATTTTCTCATATCTCTCAAGTTTATCCTTTTCCTCTTGAATTTTGCTCTCTGGTGCTTTGCTCATGAAACCAGGATTACTCAAAATTCCTTTGCTTCTCTTAACCTCTGCTTCCATTTTTTCTTTTTCAGCCTGTAAACGTTTTCTTTCTTCTTCAACATCTACTAAATCTTTGAAAGGCATATATAAATTCAAATTTTCTTCTTGGCATGAAACTGCATTGCTTTCAATTCCGCTCATATCCTTTTGAATTTTCATGTTGCTTCCAAATCCTAATCTAAGGATAAAGTCTTTACTCATATTTAATTGATTTTCATACTTTGTTGTTACAAATACTAAATCAACTTTTTTGCTTGGATGAACATCAAAGTTCTTTCTAATATTTCTAATGCTTACAATTATCTTTTTGATTTTTTCAATAAATTCAATGTCATCATCACAATCAATACTTAATTTTTCTGGCCAGTTTGAAACCATTAGATCTTTTTCATTATCATCTTTCAAATGACCATAAATTTCTGATGTTACGAATGGCATGAATGGATGCAATAATTTTAGCAATGTTCTTAAAGAATATTGAAGTACATAAATTGCTGTTTTCTTTGATTCAGTATCATCACAATTTAATCTTGTCTTGCTCATTTCAATATACCAATCACAAAATTCATCCCAAATAAATGAATACAAATTATCAATTGCAACGCCTAAATCATATTTTGTGATATTATTTGAAATATCATCAATTAATGTATTGATTTTTCCAATAATCCATTTGTCTTCTGGCATTAAGTTTGCATTTTTGATATATTCAATAATTTTTTCTTCATTGCATTCAATATCTAAATCACTATTTTGATCAATTGCATTTAATACAAATTTTGAAGCATTCCAAATTTTGTTTGCAAAATTTGATGCTTGATCCAATTTTTCAGGCATGTATTTTATATCATTTCCCATTGTAGTCCCTGAAAGTAATGAGAATCTTAAAGCATCAGCACCATATTTTTCAACTACATCTAATGGATCAACACCGTTGCCTAAACTCTTAGACATCTTTCTTCCTTGACTATCACGAACCAATCCGTGAATAATGATGTCACTAAAAGGTTTATTTCCAGTTGCATACAATCCTGAAAATACCATTCTAACAACCCAGAAGAATATAATATCATAGCCTGTAACAAGTACATCTGTTGGGTAAAACATATTGTAATCTTTCGCATTTTTATCAGGCCAACCCATTGTAGAAAATGGCCATAATGCAGAACTAAACCAAGTATCCAATGTGTCTTCATCTTGATGAATATTTGTGCTTCCACACTTTGTACACTTTTCTGGTTCTTCTTCAGCAACCATTGTATTACCACAATCATCGCAATAATATGCTGGGATTCTATGTCCCCACCAAAGTTGTCTTGAAATACACCAATCTTGAATATTTTCAAGCCAATTAAAATATGTTTTCTCATATTTTTTAGGAACAAATTTTATGTCACCATTTTTTACTGCATCAATTGCAGGCTTTGCTAATTTTTCCATTGCAACGAACCATTGCTCTGAAATACGTGGTTCAACAATTCCATGGCATCTATAGCATGTTCCAACATTGTGCATGTAATCTTCTATTGAAACAAGAGCACCTAATTTTTTAAGTTTTTCAACAATGACGTCTCTCGCATCAATCGACTTCATTCCTTTTACATCTGGGTCCAAGTCACCCATTATATTATTTTCATCAAAAACTTCAATAATTTCAAGGTTATTTCTAATACCTGATTGATAATCGTTTGGATCATGTGCAGGTGTAATTTTTACGCAACCTGTTCCAAATTCTTTGTCAACAAACTCATCTGCAATAATTGGAATTTCTCTATTAACAATTGGAACAATACATTTCTTTCCAATTAAATCCTTGTATCTTTCATCACTTGGGTTAACTGCAACCGCAGTATCGCCAAGCATTGTTTCAGGTCTTGTTGTTGCAACTTCAACATATTTGTTTTCTTCGCCAACAATCTTATATCTTAAATGCCATAAATGTGATGGCTTTTCTTCATACTCAACTTCAATATTTGAAATAGTTGTATGGCATGTTGGGCACCAGTTGATCATTCTCTTTCCTTTGTAAATAAGTCCATCTTTATATAAATTTACAAATTCTTGTTTAACTGCTTTTGAAAGACCTTCATCAAGTGTAAATCTTTTTCTATCCCAATCGCAAGAACATCCAATTTTTCTTTGTTGTTCTTGAATTGTTCCACCATACTCTTTAGTCCAAGCCCACGCTCTTTCCAAGAATCCATCTCTACCAACGTCTTCTTTAGTAAGACCTTCTTCTTTCATTTTGTTTACAACTTTTGCCTCTGTAGCAATTGAAGCATGATCCATTCCAGGAAGCCATAAAGTATTGTAACCTTGCATTCTTTTAGCTCTAATCAAAACATCTTGAATTGTTCCGTCAAGTGCGTGTCCCATATGTAATTTTCCAGTTACATTTGGTGGTGGCATAACAATTGAAAAGGCTTTTTGCTTTTCATCCATACTTGGCTTAAAATAGCCATTTTTCTCCCATTCATTATATAATTTACTTTCAAAATCCTTTGGATTATATTTATTTTCTATCTTCTTCATATCTCATTTCCTCGTTTATCTATTTTAATTTTTAATAACACAAATTAATACGGCACACACGACGCACACGAGAAAGCCCAATGCTTTCATAAAAAATACGACAGTATTTATATCTTGTTTGCTAAAATATTTATTTGCAATTTTGCGTGCATCATATATCGAATAAACTCCAAATGCAATTAAAATATATAAAAATAGTTCCATACTTTTCCCTTAATTAATAAATTTGTTTACAATTATATAATGTAATAGTAAAAAAATCAAGGGCATGAGCCCTTGTTTTTATTTTCTTAAACCTAATTTCTTTATGATATCTCTGTATCTTTGAACGTCCTTCTTTACTAGGTAGTTTAATAAGTTTCTTCTATTACCTACCATCTTTAATAATCCTCTTCTTGAATGATTATCATTTGGATTATTTTTTAGATGTTCTGTTAATTCATTAATTCTTTCAGTTAAAAGAGCAATTTGAACTTCTGGAGAACCAGTGTCTTTTTCATCTCTTCTATATTCCTTAATGATTTCGTTTTTCTTTTCCTTTGTCATCATAATGACTACACCTCCTAAATAAATTTATTTTCCTAATACTTTGCAAAAGTTTGGTGTTCTTTTAACCTTAAACTAAGTAAAAGGTATAACTATAATACCACAAATGTCTTCAAAAATCAAGCAATTTAAAGTAAAAAATTACTTTTATATTTTTTTATTAATTTATTTCATATAATTAATTTATAGTATTTGATAGCATATGTAGAATATTTTATATCATTAATTCAATTTCTCGATTTTTTCTTTTGATAGTCCAGTTGCTTCAGAAATTTCTTCAATCGACAATATTCTTTTTTTCTAGTATTGTCTTCCCCAAATTACGAATTTGTATGCTGGTTTTCCACAAACTACGCACTTATCGTCGATGTGCTCTTGCTCAAAAGGCATACATCTTGATTTTGCACCTGTAAGATCACGAATCTTTTGCTCACATTCTGCACTTCCGCACCACATAGCCTTTACATATCCTTGATTTTCATCCATAACTTTCTTAAATTCACCAAGGTTATGTGCTTCATTGGTCTTCTTCTTTTGATTTTCTAAGCACATATTGTACATATTAGTTTGAATATCATCCACTAATTTTGAAATTGTTTCATATAAATTATTCAAGCTTATATTTATTTTTTCAGAAGTATCTCTTCTAACGATTACGCATTGATTATTCTCAATATCACGTGGTCCAATTTCAACTCTAATTGGCACACCCTTCATCTCCCAATAATTGAATTTATATCCAGGAGAATATTGATCTCTATCATCAATTTTTACTCTAACATCATTTTCTTTTAAAACTTTTTCAAGTTCATTTGCTTTGTCAAGCACTCCATCTTTTTGCATTTGAATAGGAACAATTACAACTTGAATTGGAGCAACTTTAGGAGGAAGTTTCAATCCTCTGTTATCTCCATGTGCCATGATTATTGCACCAATAGTTCTAGTAGAAAATCCAAATGAAGTTTGATATGCAAACTCTTGCTTTCCATCTCTATTTTGGAATGAAACATCAAATGGCTTTGAAAAGTTTTGTCCAAAGTAGTGTGATGTTCCTGCTTGTAATGCTCTTCCATCATGCATTAATGTTTCTACAGTGTATGTTTCTTCAGCTCCTGCAAATTTTTCCGTTTCTGTTTTTCTACCTTTTATAGTAGGAATTGCAAGCAAATTTGTAAGAGTATCATAATAAACATCAAGCATTTTCATTGTAAATTCCCTTGCTTCTTTTTCTGTTTCATGTATAGAATGTCCTTCTTGCCAGAAAAATTCTCTAGTACGCAAGAAAGGTCTTGTCTCCTTTTCCCATCTTACAACACTGCACCATTGATTATATTTGAAAGGTAAATCTCTCCATGAACTTAACCATTTTGAATACATTGCATCAAAAATAGTTTCAGATGTTGGACGAACACATAAAGGCTCTTCTAAATCTTCCTCTCCACCTTTTGTAACCCACGCAACTTCAGGTGCAAAACCTTCTATGTGGTCCTTTTCTTTTTCCAATAAACTTTTTGAAATTAATAATGGCATAGCACAATTCTCAACACCATTTTCTTTAAATTGTTTATCTATGTATTTTTGTATGTTTTCCCAAATAGCATAACCATAAGGTCTAATTGCTAAAAAACCTTTAATTGGAGAATAATCGCAAAGTTCAGCCTTTATTACAATATCTGTATACCATTTTGCAAAATCATCTTCAAAATTTGTAATGTCCTTTACATAATTATTATTATCACTCATTGTACGCTCCTTTTATTCATTTTTTTCTACTTTTTAATTTATATTACTTTCAGTATAATTATTTTCTAATTTAGAAAATTCATTTTCATTTTTTTCTGATTCAATATTCGAATTTTCTTCAACTCTTTCTTCTATTTCAGAACTATCTTCATTTGAATTTTCTTGTAAACTATTTTCGTTTGACTCCATATCATCAATTACGATTTGTCTATTGCTATCAAGTTTATATTTTGGAAGTTCAGGCAAATTTTTCAAACTCTGTAAGCCAAACATCTTCAAAAACTCTTTTGTAGTTTTATAAGTCATCGGCTTACCAGGTAAATCAGCCTTGCCAGACGGTTCAATCAAATCATATTCAAGCAATCTATAAATAGAAGCACTCGAATCAACACCTCTTATTGTATCAACATCTGCTCTAGTCACACGAGGATTATATGCAATAATTGCAAGCACCTCCAAAGACGCTTGAGAAAGTTTTGGCTTAATTCTTTTATCAAGAGCCGGATACAAATATTCATAATAATCTTTTTTAGAAGCAAGAGTAAAACCATCTTCCACTCTTACAAGCTCAATGCCTCTATTTTCTTTCGAATAATCTAATTGCATTTGCGAAATTATCACATTAATCTTTTCAGAACTCAATTCCAATATATTGATAAGTTCACCTATTTTAACCACTCTACCTGTTGAAAATAATACTGCTTCAATTATTCCTTTTGCTTTTTCATCGTTCATCTCTTTTTACCTCGGCTTATAGTATAGCATATTTTTTTTAATTTTTCCATATTTATTGATTTATTATTTAAATTATGTTATAAATTATTTAGTTTAAGAAATAGTATTTG
>Ga0256406_1003995_pt1 | contig 17474 bp, 1 predicted proteins | sample RumenRJG_03DNA_FD_185986 | JGI IMG/M metagenome (GOLD analysis project Ga0256406, IMG submission 185986) | Bovine rumen microbial communities from Lethbridge, Alberta, Canada - RJG_03 | ecosystem: Host-associated > Mammals > Digestive system > Stomach > Rumen | place: Canada: Alberta | collected...
AAAATGTGAAGGCAGTCCACTTTGGAGACGAAGTGGAAGTGCTGGATGCTGCCCGTGTGGATGCAGAAAGCCTGAATGACGCAGTGGAATTCACAGCGAGTGGATTCTCTGTTTATGGCATTGTCGGGACTGTCATTGAAAAGAATGTACTGGCAAGCGACGGGCATAACTACAGGATTACTGCGTCCTACGGACCGGAGACGGGAATTCCTCTGGATTCGGATCTGAGTGTGGAAGAGATTCTCAGTGAATCTGAACTGTACGATGAGTATGTATTAAAGACTGAGACTGCCCTGGGAATGGCAGACGGGAGCGCCGGCTATGTCCGGTTGTTTGATATCAGCATTGTCGACAGGGAGGATCCCGGTATCAAATATCAGCCTGCCCCGGGCAGCGCTGTTGACGTGCGCATCGAACTGGCGGATTGTGAGAGTGAGTGCCTGAGTGTGGTGCACTTTGAGGATGGAAGTGAAGATGGTGTCCTTGTGGCAAGCAGCACGGAATCTGCGGAAAATGCTCAGGCTGTGACGTTTGAAGCGGAGAGCTTCTCTGTTTATGGAATTGTGGATCTGGAACCGGTGGAAACGGCTTCGTCAGTGGATGAGCTTTCCGGGAACAGCTATTTTGTGTCCCTGATCGATGGCAATAATCAGTATTACTATGCGGATCCCCTGACGTTGGTGGGCAGCGCATGGAAGTTCCAGAGAGCGACGACCCTTGATAATGCAGCCAGGTTCTATTTCGAAGAGACGCAAGCGGATGAACAGGGCAATCGTTTCCTCATTTATATCCTGGACGAGGAGGGAAACAAATCGTACGTCAACCTGCATATTGAAACTAACAATCTGAGATATTTCGAGCTTGGAGTTAATGCTGAAACGGCAACAAAATATACAGTTGACAGCCATACGGCGGGTTCACCCGAGACCTTTGTGATCTATCACAAAAAGGGAAACAAGGAGTTCTATTATTGGAATCGGAATGGTAATTATTTCGAGCTGGCGAAAGGCACAGGCACTGCTGCGCCGAAGAATAATAATACGAAGCTCGTCCTGACCAAAATCGGCTCCGATGACAGCACCCCGGCGGATCCCTATGGCCTGGATGGACAGTCATTGGGGATTCTCTGGAACGTCAACGACACTTCCGGATCGGCGATGATGTCGACCACCGGCACGGCGAATTCCCAGATCACCCCTTCTGACGGAAGCGCAAAAGTAACCGAATCGATAGCGGTCCTGAAAAATAAGTCTACCACGGTCAAGATCGACCCGATCAGCCGGACAGACCGCATTTTCGTTGCCCAGAACAGCGACATATCCATGTGGACGTTCACCAGCTGCGGACCGGCCGAGTATTACATCACGACGGTGGTGGACGGGCAGCTGAAGTACGTGCGTTTCGATGATTCTCAGACTGCGGGAACCGGCGACAAGGGCATTTCTCTGGCAGACACACCGGACGAGCGGTGCAGGATCACGGTTACGGAAGGAAAGGGTTCTTACACCGGAAAGTATAAGTTCAGCAGCAATGGCAGAACACTTTATAACAATAATGGCAATTTCTTTACCAAAGCGGATACCCAGAATGATCAGTATACGTACATGTGCTTTGCCGAGCGTTCCAAGCTGAACGATGACGACTTCGTGGTGTATACCGCGAAGAAAGTCAGCGTGTCCGGCCCTGTGAAGGATGACGGAACCATTGATTATGAAGTGAAGGACGGGGAGCAGGTCGTTCTCTATACCCGTATCTGGAATGCTACGACTCTGGAGTATGAATACTATGCGGTCGATTATGATGGTATGCTGGTCAGAGCGTATATGAGTGGAGACAGTATTTCCTGGGTCGGAAGCAAGGTCAACACCATGCTGTGGGATTTCACCGAGTATCATACCCTCGATGCGGACGGAAATGAAACGGACGAGCAGAATTACTACTATGAGCTGCAGAACGACTATTCCGGGAAGTACATAGCGCCCCAGGTATCCGGCGGAAAGTTCCTGTCAGATGGTCCCATTGGTATCAACCTTAACGGACGGCGGTACAATGAGTATTACAGTACGATCCTGGCCTGGGATACGCCGTACTATGATTATGCCATGCTCATGGTTCCCGAAAAGGAGTATCAGCTTGATGCGGCACCCATCGCGCTGGCAAATGATACGACCGTTACGAAGGATTTCTATTTTGCGGTTATGACCAATGAAGAGACCTCCGGGGAGCTGTCGACAGTACAGACAGTGGATCATACAGGTTATGTCACAGTAAAAATGATCAATTACCCGGGCGGTGCCCAGTCCACGGCAAATGGGAATTACCACAACATGATTCAGACGAATGTGTTGGGCGCGACCAGCAAGAACGGAAGCACGGTTTACGCAAATCTTCTGAAGAAGAACCTGAGCAGCAATGGGTATCCGGATGTTGCCTATGCGGGGTATACGGATCATAACCTTAGTGAGTTATATGAGAAATGTGCAGAGGCTCCTGAAATAGAAGTCAATCATGCTTTCCTTTCCAGTACCTACAGCGAAACCGGTTATTTTGAATATGACAGTACCCAGAACTTTGCCCATCTGGTTGCCAGCACCAGTGACATCTGGTACGGAAAGCCGATGCCTGGCGGCGGGACGTATGATGTTGGCGATTTTGTGGTATACAACCAGCTGGCGACAACTTCCGACAGCTATCAGAACTACAGGAATCATGGACAGTTTTTCCCGTATAATGATCTTGCAAAAGAAGTTACCGTGGATGAGGATGGCAATATCACCGACTTCACGCCGAAGTATGGTTATCACAATTCCCAGTTTAACACCCATGATATTAAAGGAAATCCCCTTTCCTCACTGGATCCGCGCTACGGAGAAAAGCTGTATTCCATCACGAACAATTCCACCAAGAAGCTGGATCCGTATATCGACCATTACTTCGGTATGGAAATGGATGCCAACTTCATGCAGAGTGCCAGCGGGCTGGATGCCTGGGGGCACGACCTGATCTTCGAGTTCTCCGGAGACGATGACTTCTGGCTGTATGTTGACGGGAAGCTGGTTCTGGATCTGGGCGGTATTCATTCTGCCTGTGATGGCAGCGTCAACTTCCGTACGGGGGACGTGAATATCAACGGAAAGAAGACGACCCTGCGGGCGCTGTATAAAGAAGCTTATCTGGAAGAGCATCCCGGTGCTTCTGACACAGAGGTGAACGAATATCTGGACGGTTTCTTCAAGGATGGCGGAACGGTCTTCAAGGACTACTCCGGACATACGATGAAGATGTTCTACATGGAACGCGGCGCCGGTGCTTCCAATCTGCATATGCGCTTTAATCTGGCACCGTATGTGAACGGAGAAGTCCAACTGGAAAAGGAAGTCAGCGGATCCGATACGGTCAGTGCGGCCTTCCCGTTCCAGATCTGGTACAAGGATCCGAACACCCATGTATTTGTCCGGGCAGGGCGGGGCACGGCTTATGATCCGGCCGTCAAGGACACCGTAACGGGTGATCCGATTCCTTATAAAGCCACGTACGAAATCAATGGAGTAACCTACGAGCAGGTCTATTTCCTTACCGCCGGACAGATCGCTGCCGTTCAGCTGCCAAACGAGGCCACGGAATACTACTTTGTGGAATGCGGTATCGATACCGATCTCTATGATCAGGTGACGGCCAACGGGGAGCTCGAAGTTAGCAATGCAAACTCTGGTGCCCTGAAGAACTACCGGATTGACACGGATACCGTTTCCGGCCGCAAGAAGGTCATTTACAACAACCATGTATCCGACAGCGCATTGAAGACCCTGTCGGTGACAAAGCGGCTGTGGCAGGATAATGCCAGGAGCCATGAAATCTTTAGTGGTGAAGGAGACGATGCGGACAACACCGAGTTCCGCTTCCGAATATATATCGGCCCGGGCACAGATAAGACAGCGGACGGGGTTGGCTACGCTGTTTACAACACCGGCAAATATTATGTGAAAAACAGCGGCGGCGAATACTGCATCTGGCAGAATGGCGGGTTCGTTTCCACCGGAAAGACCCTTTTCTCAGAACTGAGCACCCAAAAGGCGGCGGGCGAGTGGAAGAGCGAAGCGGACAAGGCGACCTTCTACACATCCCCCGGCGGCATGATAGACAACATCAAAGCCGATTACACCATCGAGATCCCCGGCCTTATGGCGGGAACCCTGTATTATATCGAAGAGCGGGCAGAGGAAACGCCATCTGGGTATAACCTAATCGGTTACACCACGACGGAAGGAGCCTATTCGGCCGGGACCCAGATCACTGGGGAAAACAGCGGCGTGATCAAGACTTCCGATGAAAACAGAACGGTTTCCGTGCATAACCAGCACGGCTATGGCCTGGTTGCGGATAAGGACTGGTCTGACGCACCGTTCATGGCGTCCCATGAAGATATTTACTTTGGCGTGTATCTTGATGGAAGTTTGCTGGAGGACTCTGTGCGCCAACTTCATTACCCGGCGACATCCATCAACTGGTTCTTCCCAGAGCTAGCGGTTAACAAGACGCTGAATGATTATCAGGTTTATGAGCTGGAGCTGACACCGAATGCAGACGGGAGTATCAGCGTAGATCCAGACACTGGCGTTGTGAGCGGAAGTTATACTGTTATAAAGAAAGAAGAGAATGAGTCTATCAATGTCGGTGGCATATCGAATGAGCACGGGTATTCCGTTAGCTATTCCTATACTGTCAGCTACGACAGGCAGAAGCTTTCAACGCAGGATATAGCGAACAAGGTTCATTCGCGGACGGATACCATCTCAAACTCCAGACCGGGAATCAAATTTGTGAAGACTGATCTTGGAGGGAATCCCTTAGCAGGCGCGAAGTTTGTTCTGACGGATGAAAGTGGGACGGTCAGGAAGACCTTCACATCCTCCGAAGACGGTCTAATCGTGGTTGCCTATCTGGAAAACGATAAGGTCTATACACTGACAGAAACAGCTGCCCCCTATGGCTATCAGACACTGGTTTCTTCCATCACTATTAAGAAGTGTGTTGAAAACGGCGTGACAAAAGTTTATGTGAACAATGAATACGTGAATGGCGCGGTGACAGATACGGATGGAACAGATCTTTATAAGGTTGTACAGGTGGATGATCCGACTGCGGATAATATGCCCACAATCACGATCCGGAATAAGGATTATACACTGAAGGCTGTGAAGGTAGACGCGTATTCAAACGAACCAATGAAGGACGTGAAGTTCGCATTATACAAAGAAGTGTATGAGACCATAGGCGGCGTTCCCGATCACGATTACCCTATGCCGGACTATAATCCTATGGACGGATATGAAAGCCTGACAACGGATGCGGACGGTGTAATTCCTGGGATATTCATGAAGAATTACCAAACGCCCGGCGGACTGACAGCGGGAACATACTACCTGCGTGAAGAAACACCATCCGGTTATAATTCTCTGGGTTCTGATATTAGAATTACAATCTCGGATACGGGAGTGGTGACGCTTCAAAGCGCAACTCGTCCGGCACAGTCTGGACACTGGACATTCGGTGATGTTTCAGAGAGTATAGCGACAGTGGCATATAGTGAAGGAATCATGCTGATCACGGTAAAGAACACCCCGAAGGATCCGGTCCGCATTAAAAAGCTGGAGATGGGAACCACGGATAAGGTTCTTGAGGGAGTCGGATTTGCGTTGTATAAGATCGGACAGATCGGGGATGACGGTCTCCCGAGAAGCGGAGAGGAATCGGTCAAATCTGATAGTACAGATAAAGACGGCATTCTGCTGCTGGACGGCCTGGAAGAGAACACATCGTATTATCTGTATGAGACGCAGGCTCTTCCGGGATATAACATGCTCACCGCTCCAGTGGTGATCACAACAGCTGGTCCGAATACGATCAATGCTTCTTTGAATGGCACCCCGCTGAATTGCCAAAGAGTAACGGATACAAACGGAAACTATGTCTGGGAGATCACGGTTTATAATTCCACCGGTTACGAACTCCCCTCCACCGGCGGCTCCGGCACCAGCCTGAATTACCTCCTCGGCATTATGCTCACCGCTTTCGCCGGTTTTGGATTGGTAATGAGGAAGAGAAGAAGAGTCGCCTCATAACATGAACTGCATGAATTGCGACAAGCCAGTCACTTCGGTGACTGGTTTTTTCTTTTGATGTTCATGCATTCAAAAAAAGAAAATAAGTCAAATTGACTGTGACGTTTTTGAGCACAGCAACGAGTATAATAAGTCATCAAAACCAAAACTATGCATCTGTAAGTACTTTTTGTAAAACAAATAGCAGAGATATATGGGATCAGGTGGAATAGCACAGGGATACAAAGAATGGTCTGACTAAGGGATTAGGGATACCGATATGAGATATACAGATAGTTTTATCCGGAAGTTCCTCTCGAAAAAGCATAAGATAAATAAAATATGGAAGGCTTTGGCAGGCATTATGGCTATCATCGTCACATTTTCAGTGACGTATAGTCTTATAATGCCTGCCATTACTGTATCCAGAGATCAGGCGGACGAGATAGCAGGTCTGTATCTGGATGATTCTGAAGAGGTGTTCGACATCGTGGAAGATGGCGGAGATGAGGACGAACTATGGACTTCAGAGGATACCGTTATACAGCACGCTGGTGCAATGGAAGACGACTGGGACGGCATCCTGATCGAGGAAGAAACAGAGGATGAAACCGAAGAAACAGGCTCCGGAATCGAGTTGGAAGAGCCTGCCCAGAGCGAGAACCTTAATGCGCATTATACATATGAGCAAGAACTATCCACTGACACAGAGGCGGAAACAACAGCTGCAATAGAGTTGGATTCGGAAGATGAAGAGGAAACAGAAACTGAGAGCCAGATCGAGATCAGCGTGGAGACTGAATCAGAGACCGAAGTAGAGACGGAATCAGAAACCGAATCAGAGACCGAAATACAGACAGAATCAGAAACTGAATCAGAAACCGAAATACAGACTGAATCAGAGATACATTACCCGGCGCAGCGATTTACTGCATCAGAAGGTGGCGTGTTGATCATCGTGAATGCTCCTGAGTCGGCATTCCCTGAAGGAACCACCATGACTGTGAGCCATGTGAATGATAAACAGACCCTGAAGGGAATCGAGGAAGCTGCCCAGACAGATGAAAAACATATTAGTCGCATAGAGGCAGTTGACATATGCTTCCGTGATGCAGATGGAAATGAGATCGAACCGAAAGCGCCGGTCAGTGTCTGCATGATCACGGAGAATAAGGCTTCAAAGGAAGATCCTGTTGTGGTTCATGTGGATGACGATGGCCATGCTGAAACCGTACAGGATGCAGAAGTCTACACGACAGGAACTCATGACCAGATTGTACTGACTGCAAATGGATCGGCAGCGAACCAGGCAGAGGCTGAGACTGAGGCTGAAGCAATAAACGAGTCTTCTGCTACTGCCGCAAAGACAGCCATAGAGTTTGAAACTGAACAGTTCTCTATCTATGCTGTGGTATACACGGTGGACTTTGAGTACTCAGTGAACGGCAAAATGTACCAGTTTAGCCTTCCCGGAGGCGGATTTGTAAGCTTTACAGACCTTGTGGAAGTGCTGGGTATAATTGGTGATACGAACTCTGAGGAAAACGGGAGCGAATCTGGGGCTGTAATTGCAGAAAATGCCGAGGAAAACGCTGCCAACGATGTGGTAGAAGAGAATAGTGTAAACTTCGATACGAATACGGCGCTCACGTTGGGCGATGTGGAAGTCAGCGAAGCCACAAGGAAATTTGTTGCGGACGTGGCTTCTGTGGAATTCAGCACGCCGTCCCTTGTGGATGTTAGCAAGGTTGAAGCAGATACCACGGTTGGTCAGATTAAGGAAGGCCGCGGGCTGGAGTGTGAGTACAGCTTCGAACTGACAGAAGAACAGATCACGGAGATCAACAGCAGCACAGTCGCAGCAGGAGACTGGGCGTTGATCAGCATGCAGCCGTTTACGAGTGAAGAGACGCTGACGGTTACCATGAAGGATGGTGAGGTGTTCACGATCCGGGTGACGGATGCGCAGATTTCTAAGGATTATGTGAGTGCTGCGGGAGAAAAATATAAGATTACAGTAACTTTTGACGACGATGCAGAAATCCCTGATGGCAGTGAGCTGGTCGTTGGTGAAATTCTTCCGGATAATGGAAAATTTTCGGAGTATTATCAGAAAGCTTTGGAGAAGATAACTGGAGAAGATATTGTTTCCGAAAACCCGGAAAACAGCTATGCTCGCTTTTTTGATATCGAAATCCGGAACAAGGGACAGAAGATCGAGCCTAAAGCAGCAGTCGGAGTCAAGATAGAACTACAGGATATACCGGAAAATGCAAAACCGGCTGTTATTCATTTTGAGCAGAACCAATCAGCGACAGAACCCGTTGTGATGGATGTGGATACAGAGAATCCGAAGGATATCCGGTTCGAGACGGATTCTTTCTCGGTTTACGGCGTGATTGCAGACCCGGGACCGAGCGGGGTGACAGATCTGGATGGCAAGACATTTACCATCAGCAGAGATTCTCGCTATCTGATGACCACAACAGGTGATATTGGTAACAATGGAAACGGTGCCATCGGTTTTACAAAAGGTAACGAATCCGATGCGCCTGTATGGCAGTTTGAGCAGGTCAGCGGAAATACGTATCACATTTTCACCATGATAGGTGATCAGAAAAAATACATGCATCTGGAGCATTATGGCTACAGCCGGGCCAATGCATCTTTGTCGGATGCACCGCAGGATTTTATTGTTGATCAGGTAAATGGAGGATATCGGCTGTCTGCATACAGTAATAATACGCGGTATTATCTGGATGAACACAATGGGACGTCGGGTAATGGCTTTGCCGGATATGCAGGTATAAGCGACAATGGCATACTGACCTTTAATTTTACCCAGCTGTTTCTTGAGAACAATCAGGAATACATGGTGGTTGTGAAGCGCAATGAGGATGGCGTGAATAAGTATTATGTCGTCCTGAATGACGGCACACTGAAACCGGTGCAGTATAATGAGAGCGACAAATCTGTTATGGCAGATGACCCAATGTTGTGGACGTACACGGGAACCAACATTTATCATCATTCCATGCAGGTCGCATACGATGGCAACAAGCTGCCAACCGATTTTTACTATCGCTATATTGATCCCACAGCTGAAAAAGGATGGTCAGAAGATCCTGACAGTACACCTCTTACACCTGACGGGCAGCATGTAACGTCACGTCCGCAGATGAGCACCACTGCACTGACTTATGAAAACAATCTGCTCAGGAGTACGGTAAATACCGGTCAATACATCGGTGTTGCGGAAGAAAACGGAGCGCTGAAAATCAAAGGACAGGCTTCTCAGGATGAAGCGGTTGAGATATTCTTCGCGGATGCTGTGAGAGTACCCGGCGTTGGCTGGACACATCATACAGTCAATCATATCGATATCTCTGTCCAGGGGACGGCAAACGCGGATGTACCTCTGGCTTATGGCAAGTACTATGATGCAGATCACAACGTTGTCCTTGAAGTTACGGATTTTAAAAAACTTAAGCTGACAGAAAAACAGGTTGCAGATCCGGAACAACTCGAAATTACGTTAGCCGATATGAAGCGGTCAAGCATAACCGCTACGGTTCCAGGTCCTAATGGTCCGGTAGAGCTGCAGGATGCTTTCTACCTAGCCGGATATTCAGCAAATGACGTCTACGGTGACGGATCAGACCCCTCACAGGGGAGCGACACCGTACAGGTGCGCATTGAGGGCTCGTTTAAGGTCGCAAATCTTGACGGAACCGAATATGAGGAAGTTGACGCAAATCGATATAATAACCCTTATGATCGGGATTACTATGATGCAGTCAATGCGGCAAGACTGAACAACAAAGTAACGTATACCGTTACAGTTGTAAAACCGATCACCTTCAATCTTCAGATGCCTGATCCGAACGATACATCTGATGATCCGGCGATGATTCAACTCTATGATGCTGATGGTAATCCTCTTTCTGTTACGGCAGATGTTGCATTTGCTGCCAGTTTCGATTTCTGGGATACCCGCAACGAGTGCCCGCCTTTAAGAACAAACGATTATGGGTTTGGCTATGATAAGTGGCAGGCTGGCGAGATCTGGCAGATAGTGGATCGTATCGGCGGTTGTGGAATGGATTTCAGACTTGGTGCGGATACAACTGCGCAGTCCAAAGTCTATGCTGTGGAAATCACCAAACTTGTGGTCGATGAAAACGGCAACCGTATCAAATCCTATGATGCAGGAACAAATACCTTTAATATTTATAAGAGTACATCGGTAACATCAGATGATATCAAAGATCTGAATATCGGCGCTGCTACGACGGATCCGCTTGTTTACAGTGATTATGTCCTGCAGCATTCAAAATCGATCAGCATCGGAAATGATGGCCTTGGCCTGGTATATGACTATGACGTCACCCCGGGCGTGTATTATATTTCCGAAGATCCGGACAGCATCACAGAGCATATTACCGATACAAGCGGAAAAGGATGGGATTATAAGGAAACCTATATTTTAACGGAATATGCATGGAGAAATCATCCGAATGACAACTACATGCATGTCAGCCCGACCTATTCAAACGGACAGGGAAGCTATGGCAGCGTTCCGGAGATCCTCGGCGATCATCCCGGATACAGTGACGGACAGACCTACACCAACGACTTTCTGGAATTCTATGTATATAACGTCTATGAATCCCCGAAGGTCGACGTGCCGGTGATCAAAGCATGGCCTGACTTCGATGGGGAAGGGCATGAGAATTATGACTGGCAGGCAAGCTTCAAGCTCCAGTGGGCGCCGCTCTATGAGGGCGAGGCAAGACCTTCTGTCAGTTTCCAGGATGTGACGCCTGTCCAGACCATGACGATCAACAAATCCGACATGGACGGGATCACACAGGAGCTGATCAATCGGTATCTTTCCGGCGACACAACGCTGACGCAGCAGGAGATCGATAAGATCGAAGCAATCACCTTTAAAAATCTGCCGAAATACGGTACGGATTCCAACGGCAATACATTCCGCTATCAGTACTCGCTGGAGGAGACATCCTACCGCGTCATCAATGCCTCTACCGGTGTTATCCTCTATTCCTGGAGCGAAACGGACGGATACAATGACCCGGATGAGAGCACGCACTATCATCCGTTCTATCCGCATGACGCCGGCGAAACCGAAGAAGGGAACACGGCAGAAGAGAATGAAGCGGACACCAACTACTACGTCGATGTCACAAATGCGCTGAGGAACATCAGCCAGAAGGAATACATCGATGTGACCCTTGACAAGCAGTGGGATATTAACGACGACGGAACACCGGATACGAGAGATGAGTCCTACTGGGCAGAATTTGAACTGAGGCGATTTGTACACACAGAGTACTGCGACATCAGCCATATGTCCGATGCGGACAGGACGGCGGATCCTGTCACCATCACGATCAAGAACGGAGATACCGTTGTCGATACACTTGAGGTGCAGCCGAATGTCGGCTTGTATCTTGGCGGCAATTTCCTGCCTCATAATACGGATCAGTCAGCCGTATTTACATCGGATCATCCGGTCAGGCTGGCCAATGACAGCCGTGTATCGACACTTACGGTTACAGCAGCGGGTGAGAATCAGAGCAATGCACTGGTTCGTTCTCAGGAATTCTTTGTAACGCAGGATACTGTGTTTACAATCACTTCCGGACAGGATGTTCTGGTAGCGTCGCAGATGGCCAGGGTTTTGGATACCGGTGCGGGCACCACTCCTATTCCCGACAGGTCCTACAGAGAGACTATTCGTCTGGACAGCAGCAACAACTGGCATGTGGCATTTGACGATCTGATCCGGAGCGAGACAAGTGCCGGAGATGATGACGATCAGGAAAATGTCACCTTCTACGAATATTATCTGGTAGAAAAAGAAAGCAATCCAAAGGGGTTTGCACAATACTTCCGTGCGGATTCTTCCGGAAACCCGACAACTGTACTTTCCGGTGATTCGGATCACCAGATTGAACATGACGACATGATTGTTGCCGTAAATGGTCCGAGCAATCGATTGATCGTGAAAAAATACTGGCGTGGTGTACCGGATACTACCGGTTTCCCGGCTGTGAAATTTACTCTTTATCAAGCCTGGGCGGATGGAAATGAAGGCTGGGTTTATGAAAATGAAAACACACATGCAAGGTATGAGCATATCGAACTGAAGGGAAATTCTCTGGAGTGGATCTGCCCGGAAACACTGCCATCCACCAAGCTTGATGGCAGCACATCCCGTGCGGTGAAATACTATGTTGTGGAGGATGTAAGAGAAGGCTCTGCGACAAAGGATGGTATTACCACATCCTGGCAGTTCTATTACTATATTAATTCCAAGGGGCAGCAGACCAATGCCGGGCACCAGGGTTACTTTGCTGCGCTGAATGGTTCAGATCTGGCTGAGGATGGCGGAACCATCACCATCTGCAACAAGATGAACAACTATATGCAGCTGGATATCCAGAAGCAGTTCTTCAAATTGGAGGAAGCAGGTTCCTGGAACAATGTCACCGCGACTTCCGACATGAAGAGAAATGCGATACTCGGCTTCAAGGTCATCCGTGCGATCAAGGCTCCGGATGGAAAGTGGCTGGATGCGTCAGGCAATGAGTCAAATGTGCCTGTCTGGAGGGATTACAGCGAGGAGATGCTCTGTGGTTATGACGAGAACGGTAATGCGGTCGTCTATCGCGGCGAGAATGACATCTTCTGGCTGCACGACGCGGGCGGAGACTGGCATTTCCGGATCGAGGACAACCAGGGAGATGCGACCAATGTCGACGCAGGCGGCGCCGGGTTGCCGGGCTACGGCTTCTATATCAAAAACGGGGAAGACATTCCGGTGGAATACTGGTACTGCGTCCGCGAGACCAATGTCTATAAAGATCTGAATCGTACGCCTTATCCGGAATGGGATTGGTTCAGCTCCATCACCCCGGTCAAAGCCTATGGACCGACTGGAACAATGGATGCTTTTCCGAAAGCATTCCACGGCCAGGATGAGAAGCGTATCGCCAACTTCCAGGCATCCGACCTGATTATTGACAAGGAATGGATCGGTGATCCGGCTGCTTCTGCGGTCTATGTGAAGATCTGGCGTACGTCCGGAGACGGTGCGCCGGAAGACTTCACATCCATCATCGCCAATGATATCCGCAATAACCAAAACTGGCAGATGTATGTCAACGATCCGGCCGAAATAGATCTGAACCGCAATGCGCTGATCGTCAGACCTGACAGCAGCGGAATCTGGGAGAACTCTATCAAGGTCAATCGTGCACTGCTTGGCGCACTTTCTGAGACGGGCAAATACCATTATTACATTCAGGAAGTGGGATACAGGACTTTGAGCGGAGAGTACCGGACGAATGTCAACGGCACATTCAAACCGCTCTATGACAAATGGGTCGGAACGGCCGATGGAGGCGCTTATACCGGTGCGCCAGTCGGCATGAATGACTATGCAGGCAATAGTATTACTATCGGTGCAAAAGGTGAGAATAGGCTCAAGGTCACCAACCGTACGAGCCCATCTACCAGCTACACCGTGACGAAAGCATTTTATGGAAAGCAGAACTCGACCGGTGGCCAGAGCTCTGTGACAGGAAGATATCCGACGGATGGCTCCAAGCAGGTTGTTGTCATGCTCCAGCAGCGTTATCGCTATGAGAAGACAGAAGGCGGAGTGGATTATGTTTCCGCGGATCATGAGAACTGGGTGAGAGCAGACAGTAGTGAAGCAGCGGAGACATGGTGCAATTATGCAAGCAACGAAGGCTGGCAGGCGGCTGAATCCGCAAGCCCGGGCAGTGTTGCGCTTCCTCTTGACAAGCCGGAGGGCTCCATTCTTTCAGATGAGGCCTGGTACGGCAGTGCTGCGGCATGGTCATATACATGGGAAGGACTGGATGTCACAAAAGTTGTTTCGGAAGCTGCAGATCCGGCGGACTCTTTAATAGCCCAGCTTTATTACCGTGCGGTAGAGGTAAGTACGCCCGACTGGTTCAACAGTGTGATAGCAGCAGAAGAGCAGGACGGTCATCAGGCAATTGATGACAACACCCAGGGCAGTGCAGGCGTACTGAGTGAGAAAAACACAGTTACAAATGAGAGAGAAGAATGCACTCTGGAATTAAATAAGGAATGGACCGGATTGGGAACAGGGACGACCTGGCCATCCGGCTACGTTGTATATTATCAGCTGATCCAGAATTTCCACTTGGCCGGTGTTAATCTGAACGGTGGGACGCCAGAATACTACTATGGAGAGGCCATCAAGAAAGTGAATATGGTGAAGCCAAATTCATCTATGGAAGGGCTCACCAATGACAGCGTACATCCACAGGCAACCGGCACACTGGAAGAAGGCAATCATAATCTGTCGCTGGATGGATTGCCATTGTACGGTTTCTTTACTGCATCCGAAGAGGATGTGACGGCAGCGGCGGAAAAGGGTGTGACCCTGACAGCCGGAACTGTGTATCCTGTGGTTTATACTTACAGTGTAAAAGAAACTGCAGTTAAGAAAAACGGCGTCGATGTCGACTTCACAGAGCAGACAGTTGACTTTACGGAAAAGACTGCAGACGGGCAGCAGCTTGACGGGGATGATGGTCAGACTGGGGACGAAGGACAGGAATCCGGCGACCAGTCTGAAACGACAGAAACCGGCGCAGTTTATGAAGCAACGCTTACAAACGAAATGGTCAGCGTTGACGTGACAAAGACCTGGGCCAACAATACTCCATACGCGGATTCCGTGACCGTGAAACTTTACAGAACCACGGAAATCCCAGCGGACGAGCTGTGCCTGACAACAATCAACCTGAGCTTCGGAAACAACTATGAAAAGATTACGGATTCTTCAATAACAGCTACTGTGGGAGGCAAGACCGTTTCACTCGTGAAGGACGGTGATAATGATCTCTGGACTGGCACGGTAAGGCTGGAGAAAGGTACAACCCCAACGATCAGCTTTACAGACCCACAAGTGGCCGAGGGCTATACCGTTACTTTAAATGATTCGCAGTTTACTGTGGATGATGCGGAAACACAAACCGTTAATGTTTCCGGACTGGTAACGGAACAGCAGGATGGCAGAACAATTACGGTTAATGTAACGTGGCTGAACGGAAACAATCCTGGCGCTTCTTATCATAACTTGTTCTACTCGGGCTGGAGCGGAACCGGAATAACAGCGGCTACTTCCTCCAGCGGAAACACCCAGACATTTATCTGGAGCGGCGTTCCGACAACAGGAAACAACCTGTTCGTCCAGCTTGGATACAACGGATATAATCTGCAGAATAGCTTCAATGTGAATGTGACAGGCTCCGGTCATTCTTTCAATGCGAATGGCGCTGAGCTGCTTCTTGGAGATATCGCTGCCGGCGATTCAAATGTGACCATCAACGTATCAGTTGAAGCAAAGGGAGATGAGCCGGAAGGAACGGGAAGCATTACTCTGGTCAACAATTCAGGTCGTGGGATCTGGATCAATCAGTTAAGCCACAATGTTAATTATGGTAATTTTGGCGGCTGGATGGAAAGCGGTAATAGCAATACGATATCCAACCTGCCTGCAGGAGAATTTACTGTTCAGCTTGGCGTTGCAACTTTCAGCCAGATTTCCGGAGCAGAAAGTGTAGACCAGTGGGGAGACTCGGCTCAGCCTAATGTGAATATCCATATCATACTTGCCGAAGGAGAGAACAGGACCATCACGGTAAATGCGCCAGTTGTTGCCAATGTATTGGGAAGATTGTTTGGCATATTGGATACGGGGGTAAGACCGAGCAGTGCCAGACTTACCGGAGACATACCGGTACTAAATACCAGGGCAATAGTACCTTCTTCAACAACAGTCGCCATGGAACATGAGGCCTCCGATACCACCCTTGTAATTGAAGGCGCGGACGACTATCCGGCATTCACCCAGGCTGACTTTGTTGAGGAGCAAATACTTAATGCGGGTAACAATTGGCATTATCAGTGGACAGGACTTGCCGCGTCTGATCCGGAGACGGGAGCGAAGTACTATTATTATGTTGTTGAAGAGGTTCCCGGTAACACGAAGGAGGTAAAATATACCCGCAATGAGTCGAACAACAATACTGTGGTGACAATCAATAATACGCCTGTCACCATTCCGCAATATGCAAGCTTGAAGGTGATTAAGAGTGTTGTTGATGAAAACAATACACCACTGGAGATCAGCCGGGAATTTACGATCCGTCTGAAACGGGGAGACCAATACTTGCGGTGGACGAGCAACTCTGATTATGGATGGGTGTCTTCTTTGGCTGACGCGTCGACCTGGACCTTCAACAATGGTGGCAGCGTAACATTTACCGGCCTTGATACCGGGTATACCTATACCGTTGAGGAGGATACGTCCACAGGTAAGATCGAGATCGAGAACTATACCTTTGTCAGTACCACAACGTATACGGTAACAGCTTCCGCCGCAAGTCAGCATGAAGGGACCATTACCAATACTTACAGACTGAACAATATCGATCTCAATATTCTTAAGGTTGATGCATCTGATATGACTACGCCATTGAAAGACGCGCAGTTTACTCTGATAAAGCTGGATCCGGAAGGAAAAGGAACTTATCTGACAGGGGACGGAGCTGTCACAAAGGTTTCCGGACTTACAAAAAATGATGGAGCCACATCAATTTCTGATATTGAAGATGGATACTATGAGATAAGTGAAACCAAGGTTCCCGCCGGATATGTTCTGGTTGATGATGGGAAAATCTATATTCACATATCAAACAGATCCGTTTCATTGCTGACAAAGGATACCAGTAAAATCGTCACGGAATGGGAGACAAGAACATTAACTGAGAATGACAAACTTCAGTATAATGCTGAAACATACACACTCACCGTTGGCAACACACCCGGTGCCGCCCTCCCGCATACCGGCGGCCCCGGAACACGCCTCTTCACGATCCTCGGCAGCATCCTGATCCTTGGAGCGGGTGTATTGCTGTGGAGGAGACGGAGAACAATTTAACACAAGATAAACAGAGAGGCTGGTCTTCAGGAAACTGAGGATCAGCTTTTTCTTTTAGGGTACGGTTAGCTGGAACTAATACAAGGCGGTATTTTCAGATTGAAACAAGTAGCCAATTGTGATATAATGTAAATGTCCAGTATTTTGCATTTACGATAGAGGAGAATAACGATGGCCAGAGCGAAAAAAGATGGCGTTTATCTTAATGTCCGCATAGAGACTCCGATATATAAAAAGCTTCAGGAAGTATGCGAGGAAGCAGGGCAGCTAAAGACTACTGTGGTTGAACGAGCGCTTGCTGCGTATTTTGAGGAATATGATCGGAAGCAGGAGATATTGCG
>Ga0256406_1003996_pt1 | contig 17471 bp, 11 predicted proteins | sample RumenRJG_03DNA_FD_185986 | JGI IMG/M metagenome (GOLD analysis project Ga0256406, IMG submission 185986) | Bovine rumen microbial communities from Lethbridge, Alberta, Canada - RJG_03 | ecosystem: Host-associated > Mammals > Digestive system > Stomach > Rumen | place: Canada: Alberta | collected...
TAGGAAAATCCAAAAGTTTAGATTTTCTCAAAATGCTTATCTTTTGGTCTTTGGTTCGGAATAGTGTAGTGCTGGCGGTCTATCTATTGTTTTCGGTTGCTTGCTTCTTTACCGTACATGAGCATTCTTGTTCGGCTTCTCGGAAAGGAACGTCGGGCCCGCGTAGAGGAAGCGCACCTCATCGCATTCGTTGAGTTCGACGCGCAACGCCTCGTAGCCATACATCGAGAACTCGCGCGCGCAGATCGACACCTTCGCGCCCGGCCGGAGGACCTCGCTGAGGTCATCCTTGAGAATGTGCCGTCGGTTGTCGATTATCTTTACGCCGTCTCCCATGTCCACACCCCGTTCCCTGACGAATACCAGCTGCCGCCGTGTGCCGTTCCGCTTCCTTCGGAGCGGAACGGCACACGAGCCTATTCGGTGGTGGCTCCCTTCACGATGTTCATCAGATCACCGTAGTTCGTCACCTGATGGTAGTACACGTCGGCCTTTTCGCTCTGCAACTGTTTGAAGAACTCCTCGGCGCATCCGATCTTGCCTTTCTCCACGTCGCGAAGTTCCAACGTGCCAAGCGTGCCCTTTGTCTCAGCGACGAAATACACGTGCCGCACTGCCCCCCTCGTTGAAGGCGATCGCCCAATCCGGCGCATAGTTGCCTACGGGAGTGGGGATCTTGAAGCCGCGCGGAAGCTTGGCGAACACCGCGACCTCCTCCGCGGTGTCCAGGTCGTGGGAGAACTGCCGCTCTCCGTCCGAATCCGGGAAGACGTAATCCTGCACGCCCTTGGTGACCTGCACCGCGGAATCCAGGTTCTCCGGCATGTGAGTGGTGAAGATGGAACTGTCATACTCGCCGTTGATCCGGTGGTAGCTGATGTGGTCCACTATCATCTTCGCCTTCTCCTGGATGATGAGAGCCGACACATTGGAGATGAACTCCGCCGGGTTCTTCTTGTACAGGCCGAATACGTCCTTGCGGATATTGCGCAGGATGTTTGCCGCCGACCGCCGTGTGATGGAGGCGGCCCCGGCAATCTCGCCAAGCAGATCGTATGTTGCGGCGGATGCGGCGGACGAGTCGAGGCTTGAGGTTCTCTTGTTGGACTCGGCGAACTGTTCCCCGTGCTTGAGGTCCTCACGATTCGCGTTCACCTTCTGCTGGCCGACCGTCAGGGTGTACATTGCTTCGTTGACGCGAAGGTCCCTGTCGATGGCCTTGACAGCGTTGTCCTCAAGCTCCTTGTCGTCGAACTCCGCGGTATAGGCGTGCTTCTTGTTGATCCAGTTCCACAATGTCTGGAATTCCTTGCGCTTCCAGTTGCCATTGAGCTTGTTCTGGATCTTCTTTTTATTGCCGTCCGAGATCATGCCATCGGCGGCATGCGGGTCATAGGTGCGCCGCACCGCCGCCTCGATGCCCTTCCAGCAATCGCGGATCTCTTCCGGGAGCTTGTCACGATACGGCTCCAATCCGTTTTCTTTGAATTCGTCAGTCGGAAGGCCATCATCGTCGATGAGGTTGTTCTTGATAAGGATACGACACACCTTTGCGGACTCGTCCTTGGTAAACGTATGGGAAGCCCCGCCCACGGTAAACGGCACCGTCAGGTTTTCGAGGAAGGATTCCGTGACCGTCGTCGGGCGCTCATGGAGGGTGGACGCGATGTCCTTCTGCAGCGACTCCGTGAAATTCTTGTAGCTTTCGGAGGCGATGACCGTGAGTACGTTGACCTGCTGTACTTCGCCACCCAGCACGCTCTCGTCCTGCCTGTCTCCGTTCTGGTTCACGCACAGGCGCAGGCCACGGCCGACTTCCTGACGCTTTCCGGTCTCGGAATCCGAATGCTTGAGGGTGCAGATTTGGAAGATGTTCGGGTTGTCCCAGCCTTCCCGGAGCGCCGAATGGCTGAAGATGAATCGTGTGGGCTCATCGAACGACAGCAGACGCTCCTTGTTCTTGAGGATCAGGTCGTACGCACTCTCGTCATCGGAATCCTCGCTGCCGCGAGAGACCTTGCTGTCGATGGAGCGGCCCTTTTTGTCGACGCTGAAATACCCCTTGTGCGTCTCGCGGGGTTTTATTCCCATGAGGTAGTCACGGTATTCAGACGAGACGGTAAGGTCCCCGTTGAGCACTTTGTCGAGTTCCTTCTCGTACTCCTCCTCGAAGATCTTACCGTAGCCGACGGTGAGCTCATTGCCGTCATCGTCGTACTGGCGGTACTTGGCGACCTCGTCGATGAAGAACAGCGTCAGGCATTTGATGCCACGTTCGAACAGCTGCTGCTCTTTCTCGAAATGGCTGCGGATCGTTTCGCGGATCTGAACGCGCCGCATGTCGTCCTCGGTGGAATCCCCGTACACCTCGCCCCGGTGCAGCTCGACGCCATTGAGGAAACGCACGGTGCCCGCCTCCGGCTGGATTCCGTCAGGCGCGATCTGATAGCCGCGGTAGGCCTCGAGGCCCGAGGATGCGTTGCTGCTGTTCGTCGCCGCCGACGCCGAATAGATGTTGTCGCCCGTGCGGAACGACTGGGTCACCTTGCGGATGCTTCCGTTGGCCCCCATCCTCTTGAACTCGATCACGGCTTCGGGCGCATGCTTCTTCGACAGGTTGAAGTCCTGCAGGAACAGGTACCCGTCGTCAGCGCGCATGTTCTTGAGTTCGAAGCCCTTGACCTCGATGCGCTTGACCAGGCGCTGCTGGTATGCGTCCACTGCGTCGAGCATGTACACCTTGTTATGCTCCACCCTATGCGTGGCGGAGTAGTTGATGCAGAACAACGGCTTGAAGCGTTTGATGCCGGACTGTGTGGCCTTGCCACCCATCTTCTGCGGCTCGTCCTGGATCACGATTGGATGGTTCGCCGCGATGACATCGATGGGACGCCTGCTTCCGAATTCGTCGCGCTCCGAATACATGATGCGCGAGTCCTTGGAACGACCGCCCTCCTTCATCGACGTGTTGAACGCCTGCATGTTGATGATCATTGCCTGGATGTCGTTGCTCTGGGAATACTCATCCAGCCGGTTGAGGTTGTGGCTGTCGTAGATGAAGAAGTGGATGGTCTTCCCGTACTGTTCGAAGAAATGATCCTTCGTGGCTTCGAAACTGTCATTCACACCCTCGCGGATGGCGATCGACGGCACGACGATGATGAACTTCGTCCAGCCATACAGCTTGTTCAGTTCGAACATCGTCTTGGTATACACATAGGTCTTGCCGGTGCCGGTCTCCATCTCGACATCCAGTTCGACGCAACCGATGTCATGGGACAGCGATTCGGACTGCGTGATGCGATTCCGCGCCTGAACCGCCTGGACGTTCTTCAGAAGCTGAGCCTGGCTCAGCTTCACTTCGGCATTCCCGTAGCCTTCGTCGCCTTGGGAAAGCTCGAAAAGCGAAGACATCCGCAACGTACCAAGGTCACGCGTATATCGCAGCGGGTCGCCGTTGGGCTGGCCTTCGAAAACGTCCGTAACCGCCTTGGCGGCATCAGTCTGATACTGCTGGTTCTTGAACCTGAGTTTCATTTTGTTGCCTTCCTAGATGGTCATGCGGATGGTGTCGGGACTGAACGTGCGGAACAACTCCTCAAGGTTCGCCGCAGCCGAATCACCATCCAGAAGCGAATCACGGAACACCGCATACCCCGGCTCCAGCCTCGCGACCTGCTCGATAGCCTCCGTCGACACCCTGCCGCCGAAACACGCCACCAGCTTGCCGTCGTCCACCACAAACGACTCCAGACCCGCGAAATCACGCTCCTCCACCCTCGCCGACAGCGGGATACGGAACCGCGGAAGCACCTGGAACAGCAGGTCCAGGCCCGACCTGCCCTCCTTCAGCGTGTCCACGTCACCGAACAGCGCCCCCTGGTCCACCTCGCCCGGAGCCCTACGCACGTCACGCAGGTTCGACGAATCCACGCGGAACACACGGAAACCCACGTCAGGCGGCTCCACGCCACCCTCCGGATGAGCCTTCGCGAAATCCTCCAACACACGAGCACCCGCACGACGCACACGCTCCTCAGCAACATCACAGATGCTACGGGGCATCCCAAGGTCATCGCAAAGCTTGATGGCGTTCTCAATCACTTTCTTCGTGCTCTGCTTCTTGGCTTTCTTGAGATTTTCGTCAAGATCCTCCGGCAACTGCACGAGGATGAATTTCCTATGCGTGCCATCGGCGGCATTCCGCAGGAATGTGGCATGAGCTGTGGTGGCAGACCCGGAGAAGAAGTCCATGATCGTGCAATCATCCTCACCAAGATACGAGATGATCTCGGCAATGACCTCCTCATCCTTCGGATTCTCGAATACCTGTCCCCCCATAAGCGCAGCCAGCCGTTTGGATGCGCCGCGGCCGTCCTTGTAAATCACGCTGTACGGGGCCTCGTACTCGGTCTCCTTCAGGTACCTCTTGTAGCAAGGCACCTTGGTCTCATCAGGCCCGAACTCCACACGTCCCTCATCGATCACTTCCTGCATGCGCTCAGGTGTGGTGAAACGCCACCCTGGACTCGGAACCTTTACAGGTTTGCGCGTCACCGGATGCAGCACCTGGTATCTGGGACCACCACCTCCAGGCCACGAAATGTTATCGGGAAAGTAAATCCCTCTCTCATCGATTTTCGCGTAATGGGCATGCGCCTTGCTCGGATTACCATCGGGAAGGTTTCTGTACCACTTCTTGAGTTCTTCGGACATCGCCGCATAGTCATCGCCGAACTTCCCGCGGAGAAGCGATTCCTCGTTATAGATTGCTTCGAGGCCTTCCTTCTTCTTGCGCCACTTGATGCCTTGTTCGCTCAGATACGCCGCGTTCTTCGCATAGCAGAGTATGTACTCATGCGACACCGAAAGCCACTTCGAGTCGTTCTTCCGGCCGCCGGCCCACGCTATCGCGCCGATGAAGTTATCCGTTCCGAAAATCTCATTGGCGATATTCCGCAGGTTGTAGTCCTCGCCTTCGTCGATGGAGATGAAGATCGCGCCGTCGTCCGTCAGGAAGTCACGCGCAAGAAGAAGACGCGGGTAGATCATCGAGCACCAATCCGAATGGAAACGCCCGTTCGACGACAGGTTCTCCACCATCCGGTTCCCATCCGAATCGAAATCCCCGCTCACACCCTCATAATCCGCGGCGGACACCGAGAAATCATCACGGTACACGAAATCATGACCCGTGTTATACGGCGGATCGATGTAGATCAGCTTCACCTTCCCCGCATACGTCTCGCGAAGAAGCTTCAACGCATCCAGGTTGTCGCCCTCCACATACACGTTCCCCGTGGCGTCCCAGTCCACCGACTTGCCCACGTACGGACGCAACGCAAGATCCACCGGAGTGCGCGCCAGCAGCTTCGCCGCACGCTTACCCGGCCACGTGAACCGATACCGTTCACGGGAACCATCGATGAGACTGCCGCTCAGGTCCTGCCTCAGAACGTCAAAATCAATCCCGCGCACGAGCCTCCCCTCGGCATCCGTGCCCTCCGTCACGGCATCCGGGAACAGCCCGGCAAGCCTCTCGATGTTCTCCTGCGTCAGATCCGGCGTATGCGAATCAACCCTATCCATCAGCTAACCCTTCGTGATAAGCACCCTCTTGGTTAGCAGAAAAACCAGCCTGCAACGTGGCCCCATTCAGAGCTCAAGCATCCGTCAACGGCTTATCTGCAACCACAGTTATTCATTGATAGTAGTAGATACTCCGCTCTTGAGGCCTCACCACGCTCAAGGTTCTTCCATCCTTGCTCTTCTCCCCAACCACCGAGAGGACTCCTGCCCTCCCTCAACGCGTACTCGCTCACACTGTGTTCATGAGATCGATCGTTGTCTGTCTGTCATATCCATCATCCCGAAATGGTCAAGATGAGGATTGAGGCGTCGATAGAGCGGGTTCTAGTGAACGTCGCAGCACCCTGGATTCGGAAGGAGCAGGGACATTGTGTACGGGTTCAACGGAACCGAGTACGACAAGCTGCGCGACATGCAGGAGGCGAGGCGCGTGAAATACCTCGAGCTGGTGCGCGGGGGCATGAACTTCACCCAAGCCGCCCGCGCCGTCGGGGCGTCCAAACGCTTCGGAAAGGTCTCGCGCAACGGCAGGACACGATCCACCGGCCACAACGAACGGCCGCTCGTGGACTGGTACCGTGGTGACATGGACAAGCCCAGGGCCACCAGCGCCAGGTACCTGGGCCTGGACGAGCGCATCACCATCGCCGACATGCACCGCGCCGGAAGCGGCGTGCGCGCCATCGCCCGGACCCTCGGCAGGGCGCCCAGCACCATCAGCCGCGAACTGCACCGCAACGCCGACGGCATCGGCGGCGGGTACGGTCCAAAATCCCCTCCCGTTCCTTGCGCACGCTCCTGACGACGATTCGGCTCGGGCCCGGACCTGCGCCTAGGCCCGGCCCTGCGCCGACGCCCAGCCCCGCGGCCGAGCCGACGATGACGCGCTTCTACGGCAGCGTCGCCCTCGACCCGGACCAGTACAACCGCCAGATCGCCAAGATCAACGAGATGGTCATCGACCAGCTCAGGTTCAGCCACGCCACACTGGAGCTGCGCCTCGACATCCAGGCCACCCAGCCCGACGGCTTCGAGCCGACCACAGTGCAGCGCATCTCCAGCAGCGCCGAAACCCTCGGCTTCACCGCCAGCGGCTTCGACGAGGAGTAAGGAAAGGAAAAGCGCCGGGGTTCCGGAACTCTTAGAGTTCCAGCGCTCCGGCGCCCCCGCCCTCCCCATCTCCCACACCACCCCCCCCCGCCCCCGCAAAAACTCAACACGCCGGAAAAATGATGCTAGACAATGGGGGAATGAAGAAAAAGGCGCATAAGAACACGAAGAAGACGGTGCGCCCGCAGGATGGGATGCCTGTTGGCAAGTGCCAGTTCAGCAATAAGAAGCAGTATGTCTCCGAGGACGCCGCGCTGAAGGCGATGGCTCACAATGTCCAGAGCCGCAGCGCTCGCTCGATCATGCGGGGATGGGTGCATGCGGGCGACCCCTTCTATCACCCGATCGTGAAGAACGAATGTCGCGCGTACAAATGCCCCGTGTGCAAACTATGGCATCTGACAAGCGTTGCGGACCCGGAGCACGTCCGGCTCACAACCCGCGAGCTCATGGAGCTGCACCCCGAGGCCATGGCGGTGGCCGACAAATGGCTGCGCACGAACACCTGCGGGACCTCGGCTTACGGCGACCTTCGCACGAATGTGGTGAGGTCGCTGGCGGATAGCAAGGTCGCCGACGAACTGTGGGTCGAGGAATGGCTGTGGGCCATCGCGCGCAGCCTGTATTCGCGCAAGCTGAGGTTGGGGCAATGGCATGAATGGGCCCGGATGATCGCCGAGGGGTATGCGAAAACCGACGATGTTATGAAGCCGGATGCGTCGTCGAAAGCCGATTTCGCGCTTATCAGCCACATCACGACCGACACCGACGAAATGACGGAGCTGTTCAACACCCCTGCGCATATTGCCATCATCGCCGCGTGGCAGGCCTACCTCCACGACGAGCTTAGCCGCCTTAACCGCGAGGCGGAGCCTGAAGCCTGACGCGACGCGGCGCCGGGGAGCGATGTGCCGGGCGCGATGTGCCGGGCGTGGCGGGCACCCCTCCCCAGAAACACTGGTACGGGATTCGGACAGAAATACACGATTTTAGGGCCAAAATCCCCGAAAATGTCCGCAAACCGCACCACTGTCCTCGAATGCACGGTGCGTCGGGGACTTGAGGCATGGCGACGATACAATGGGTGGGATACCGAAGCACAGGGGCTGATATCGGGGACGGAGGAACCATGGTGGACCAGGGCACGAGCGCAGCGCACGATCGCGGCACCGATGCCGCACCGCGCACGTCCGCGCCAACGCCCGCCACATCCGTGCCAACGCCCGCCACATCCGTGCCCGCACCCACGCCCTCCGCCCCCGCTCACCCCCGCCGGCACTACACATACATCTCCCTCGAACCACTCATGGAGCGTGTCTCCAATCACCTGCACACCACGCAGTACACTGCCATCGCGGAGGAGATCCAGCGCATGACGCGCGACGGCGAGCTCGATCCGGTGAAGACAAGCAAAACGAACGGGCGCACGCCCGCGTTGTTCAACCGGTATCGCGAGCCCGTCCCCGACTTCGCCCCGCCCGAAACGCAGCGCGAGGAACGCGAGGAATTCACGTGGTGTCTGACTCCACCCATCTCGCACAGCTACTACTCCAACCACCCCGAGCGCTACCACGCGGAGCGGCGCTACGTGCTCCAGCTCAGCGATTACCTCAAGCACCGCGCCGACCGCCTCGCACGCCGCATCTCGCTGCGCGAACGCTGCTTCGAGATCTGGCAGTTCGAGAAATGTTACGACGAGCAGCCGTTCCAAGGCGAGCGCTTTAACGCCAGAGATGTGCTCAAACACTGCGGCATGACGCTCGACGACCTCAACGTCTATCGCACGGTGGAGCCGGTCCCGGCTTTCTCGTTGCGCCACTCCACGCCGCAAACAGTGCTTATTGTGGAGAACAGCGACACCTTCTTCAGCTTCTGGAGCTACCTTTCCTCGCGCCCCGCAAGCTCATTGGAGTCTCGCCCCACTCTCTTCTCCACGCCCATCGACTCCATCGTCTACGGCAGCGGCAACAAGGTCACGGCCCTCGGATCGCATTTCTCCGAAGCCCTGCCCGCCTACCTGCGCTGCCCCGCGAACCGCTTCCTCTACCTGGGCGACCTTGACGACGAAGGCATCGCCATCTTCGACGCGCTGCGCCGCGGCCTCGCCGGCACCGTGAGCATCCGCCCGTTCCGCGAAGGCTACGCGGCGATGGCGCGCAAAGCGCGGGCGATGCGCGGCCTCGGCCTGCTCATGCCGCGCATGAAAGAGCGGCAGAGGTCGGGGAATATCGACGATTTTCTCGCCGTGCTTCCCGACGATGCACGCGACGAAGTGCGGCGCACCCTCGCGGAGGGTCGCTACATTCCCCAGGAGATTCTCAGCGACGACGATTACGCCGCGAACGACGCAGCCGCCGCGCCCAACACCGCACCCGCGCCCGCTGACACCACACCCATCCTCGCGCCCGACACTCCCGAGAACACCCCAAAGGAGGCGGCATGATCGACAACCTCTCCTGCCTCGACCGCTTCGAGGAGCGCATGCGCTTCGTCTCGTTCTTCGCGCAGCTCGCCTTCCAGACCGGCCCGACCAAGCGCGCGTGGAAAACAAGCGGCTTCGGAACGTCGCAGCAGGAGCAGTTCACGCTGCTCGTCATGGTCATGCTGTTCATCATGGAGCGCTCGATCAACGAGGAAGTGTGCACAAAAGACGATATCGCCGAGTTCATCGAGGCCACGGACCGCGCCATCTGGCACCGCGACATGACGAGCGAGCAATGCCGCGGCCTCTCGCAGTTCATTGTGGACACGCTGCTTATCAACGACGGCACGCTGATGACCTTCCGCACGTATTCGAGCGCCACCGGCGGCCTCGTAGACATACCGGTGCAGTTCGTGAGGGACGAATACTGGCAGCCCGATTCGCGAACCGACAAGCGCATCACCTACCGCATGACGGATATCGGCTACAGCTGCCTGTTCGCCACGCTCGAGCTCGAGGATTCGACGAGCGTGCCGCTGCAACGACTCATCGTCTCGTATCTGCTCAACCAGGGCGATTTCGACAATGCGCTGCAGCATGTGCGCAAGATCAACCAGACGCTCAAGCAGCAGAAACAGAAGCTCGCCGACGACATCCACGCCATCCGCCAGAACGTGAGCGAATACCGCATAGATCGCTATGGCGACACGATGGACGCGATGTTTGCGGAAATCGATGCGGCGAACCAGGAGTTCCGCGAGTACAAAGAGCTGGCGGCGAGCAAGATCGCGGCGCTCGAGCAGACGCAGCGCGAGGTGCGGGAAGCGGCGGAGGCAGCGGCCGCGATGGCCGCACAGGTCACGCCCGCAGGCACGGCACCCGCGCAATCACAGGTCACGCAATCACAGGTCACGCCTTCCATGGCACGCCAGCGCGCCGAGTTCGCGGCGAAAACGCGCCACCAGCTGACCTCACTGCGAGACATCAAGGAGTCGCTGGACCAGGGCCTGTTGCTGGAAAGCGAGATCCTGCATCTGGCGCAGGATATGTCAGGCGCGTACAGCGAGGCGCTGGATTCCTCGCTCGCGGCGGGCATCGACGCCACGCACCGCTACCCCTTCCCCGCGCGCGTGTATGCGCCGCTGCTCGACGACGCGAGGCTGCTGGAATCGGTGGCGAGCGACTTCCTGGCGCCGCTTTTCGCCCATACGATTCGCCAGACGCCGCAACCGGACGGCAGGATGCCCGAGAACCGCATCTTCAACCCGGCGGTCGCGTTCCTCCCGCAGGTGCGGATCGAGGATGACGACGAGGATGAGATCGCGCTGCCCGACGCCGACGAAGAGGCGGAGAAGCGCGAGAAGGCGGCCCGTGCGGCGGAGCTGGACGCCGACCGCACGGCATTCCTGGCGCTGGTGCGCGAGATTGCACACACGGCCCGACCCCGCGTGACGCTGGGCGAACTGGCGCGCGCCTCGCAGACCGACGCGGCGGCGGCCGCACGCCTGGCTCCCGATCCGGACCGCTTCCCCTTCGCGCTGTCGGAGCTGCTCGGCCACGACCCGTATAACATCGCGCAGATCCGCGAGACCATGTCGCGCACCATCCGCACCGACGACGAGCAATTCGACGCCCCGCGCGCGCTGGTGCACGGCATCGACACGATGGATGACCTGGCGGATATCGAGGCCATCGAAATCGAAACGCTGGGCGGGGACATCGTATTCCATGCCGCTGCCGCCGCGCCAAGCAATGCCAACGCGCCTGCCACCTACCCGCTGGTGCGATGCACGGACTGCGCCATCGTCATCCGCCGCAGCACAGACAGCACCTCGAACACCAAGAGGAGTGTAGCCACACTCCAAACATCCGAAGGACTCTGACCGCCATGCACGCAAGCTATTCCATCGACGACATCTCTCGCGCGCACGAGATCTTCGCCATCCTCGCCACCTCGCCCACGCATGAGCTGCGGCGCACCAACAACCCCGACCTCTACAACGACTACGTGGAGCGCGACGACATCCGCGAGCTGTGCGCTCAGGAGGCCGCCACATGGAACTGCACCATCGTGGCGATGCAATCGCGCTTCGACATGCCGGGCGAACGCGACGCCGACGGCCTGTGCCTCGTGCCCGACAAACTCAACACCACGCTCGGCTACACACGCGCCACGCTGCGCGACGCGGTTCTGCCGGGCACCGGCAACACAATGACCGACTACTACCTCATTGTGTTCATCATCATGACGCTGATCGAGATGTTCTACGACGGCAGCGGCGAGAACCCGCGCACGCGCTCCAGCATCACGATGCGCGTGCTGCAGACCGAGGTGGAGAGGCAGCTCAAAATCGGCACGGAGCACGAGGAGGAGCGCGACGGCATCCTCTACACCGACCTGTACAACCGCTTCACCGCGCTGCGCTCGGATGACGACGACACGAAGAAAACCACAAAGCAGGGCTTCATGCACTACACGCTCTCCTTCCTCGACAAACAAGGCCTGGTGAACTATGCCAAGGACGTGCGCGTCTTCTCCCCCACGGCGAAAATGGACGCCATCATGGAGCGCATCGTGCTGACCGACGATTACTTCGAGCGCTTCTCGCGCTTCTTCGACATCGACGATGGCGAAAACGAAGATTTCGGTTTCGACGATGACGCAGCGCAGGCCCCGGCAGCCGGAAAGGACTCGGACGATGCCCAGAATCTCTAGGATCCGCTACGCGAACATCCGGTATAACAACAACAAGAACTCCATTCCGGACCTCACCTTCGACCTCGACGGCATGAACACCGTGTTCCGCTTCGAGAACGGCGGCGGCAAAACCGTGCAGGTCATTCTGCTCAACGGCCTGTTCACGCAAGGCGGCACGCGCAACCTGCAGAAGCGCAACTACGCGGACTACTTCCCCACCACGCAGCCGTCCAGCGTCATCGTGGAGTGGATTCCGGACGGCGCCGACCCTGGCAACGCCGACCTTGGCACCGGCGGCACCGGCAGCACCGCAGGCACCTCCAGCGCCTCCACCAGCAGACGGCGTTTCATCACGGGCCTGTGCGCGCGCCGCCAGCCGACGTCGGACGCCACCGGCACCTCCGCGGCGGGCGTCTCGGGCCTTGACATGATTGCCTTCGTCGGCGATTACGAGGACGGCGCCGACTGCCCCTACGCCCTGCCCGACTTCCCCGCCACGCGCCACACCGCCGAAGGCTATGTGATACCCACCTGGCAGGAGGTGACCGCGTTCCTCAAGCGCATGGAGCGCGAATTCGGCACGCGTTTCCACGCCTATCGCCTCTCGAACGGCGAGGGCCGCAAATACTTCGCCGACCTCGAGGAACACCGCATCCACCGCGACGAGTGGACGCGCGTCATCGCGCCCATCAACCAGGACGAAAACGGGCTTTCGTCGTTTTTCGAAAAATACGGCACAAGCGAGGCGCTGATCGGCAGCTGGTTCCTCGACATCGCGGCGCAGAAGGCCGATCCGAAGAACAGCTTCGACGAAACGCGCGACTCGGCCGTGGCATATGCGCGGCAGCGCGAGAAACTCGCCGGCAATTACGCGCGCACCGAACTGTTCACCACATGCGCCGCGGATCTCGATGCACTGCGCGACGAGCAGGTGGAGCGCTACCGTTCGGCACGTAAGGATCACCTCGAGTCACTGGGAAGTGCGGCCGCACTCCATACCGCGTTGAGCGGTGCAAAAGCGACGGCCGAGGCACAGGAAAACGCCGCGAACGAGCGGATTGCCACCGTGGAGTCTGACACCACAACAACAATCGAGCGCAAGTATTCGTATGCTTGCGTGCGGGCTGATGTGGCGGCGCAGCGGGCAGAGGAGCTCGAGGCGCTGCGGCGCGAGGAGCGCGATGCGGCCGACGAGGCGAACCGCCGGGCGCAGGCGGAGCACGCCACGATGCTGCTGGCACGTGACGAGGAAGCGGTGGGCGAGGCCAGGCGCGAGCTGGACGCCGCGCAGGCGCGGCTGGAGGCGCTCCGGTCGCCCGATGACGAGAACCATCGCAAGCTGGCGGCGTGGGGCCCGAGGCTGTTCGCGTATTACATGGCGGCAGAGGCGCAGGCGCATGATGCCGCCGAGGCGAAGCGCGGCGAGAAGGAGCAGGCGCAGAAGTGTGAAGAGGAGGCGCGACGCGCAGGCGAGGCGGCGCAAAAGGAGCTCACCGCGTGCGACGTGACGATTCAGCGCGGCGATGACGCCGTGGAGCGTTTCGGCAAGCAGGCGGACGATTTCGTGGCCGAGTACGGGCCTGATGGCGTGGGCGCGACAGGCGCGAATGCGACAGGCGGTGCGGGCACCGGCGCGGCGAGGCACGGCGCAAGCACGGACACGGCAGACGATGCAACCGCGGAATCGTTGCCCGATGCCATCGTGGCGGCCCACGACGCCGCCGATACCGCGGCAGCCGAGGCCGCGGCGGCAACACGGCGCTGCCACGAATATGACATGCTCGGCGACATCGCGCCCGACGCTTTCGAAGCAGTCGCCAGCGCCTACGCGCGCGATACGGCGGCGGGCGACGCGCTGGCCCAGGCGGCATCGTCGGAACAAGAGAGCACTGAGGCACGCCGCGCCGCCCTCACGGCCGACACCAAGCAACGCACCAAGCGCCTCTACCAGCTCGAGGGCGACCTGCGCGAAGCGCGGGCACACCGGGCACAGCTTGACGCGACGCTTGCATGGATTCGCGGCAGCGTGCTGACGCTCGGCCGCCTCGGCATCAGCGACCCCTTCGACGCGGAGCTTCCTGGCAAAATCGACATGCTGCACGACCAGGCGCAGCGCGATGCGGAGGCCGCGCGCGGCAAGCAGCGCGATGCCGAGGCACGGCGCGACGAACTGACGAATCTCGGCAAAGGCGAGTCCCGCACCATCGACGCGAGCTTTGTGGCGGCGCTCCGGGACGCGGGTATCGAGACCATCGAGGGCGCCAATTACCTCGCGAAGCATGTGGACGAGGCGCGGCGCGACGAACTGGTGCGCGAGTATCCGATGCTGCCGTATGCGCTGCTGATTCCTGAAAGCAACGTGGCACGGCTGGAATCGTTGGATTTCCAAGGCACCGTGAGCAGGCCGGTGGCCGTGATGGTGCGTGAGTGGGTCGATGGCGCGGGGGCCGCTGGAACGGGCAGCGCTGGCGGCGCGAGCGGCGCGGGCGCAGGAGCGACGGACACAGCGGCCGGCGCAGACACTGCAACCGCAGCGCTGAATCGTCTCGGTGATATCTTTGTGTATTCGCGCTATGACACGCGCATGCTGCATCCCGAGACGCTGCGCCGCAGCATCGCGAAGGCCGCGCAGGAGGCCGAGGACTGGCGGCAGCGTGCGGATGCTTTTCAGGCACAGGCCGACAACCTCATGCGCATCGCCACGCGCCTGAGCGCCGACGCGTTCACGCGCGAAGAGGACGATGCGGCGACCGCACGCCTGAAGGAGCTCGAGGCGGAGCAGACCGCCACCGAGCGCAACATCGCCGACGCCCAGGCCGAGATTGCGCGCCTGGAGAGCGTCAGCGCGCAGCTGGGCGCCCTGCTTTCCGCGGAGCATGACCGCGCGGGTTGGCGCGGGCGGCGCGATAAGGAGCTGGATAAGCTGCGCAACGCTTACGCCGAACGCCAGACTTTGAAGAAGGCGGCTGACGAGGCGCGTCGCCGCCGCACAGCGCTCGAGCGCACGATCCGTGACACGCAGGCCGAGCAGTCCGCACAACGCCACGCCGCCGACGAGGCGCGCGAAGCGGTGAATGCGCTGAATGGCGAAGCGAAGGACGCGCATGCGAAGGCGCAATCGTATGCCGATTACGCAGGAGAAGTTGCTGGCAGCGCAACCGCCGGCAGCGCGGCATCAACCAACGCAACCGCCGGAAGCACAACCGCCGCCGAACCTTTGGAACGCGAGGAAGCCGAGCGCCTTGCGGCGCAGTACGATGCGATCCGCCATGACGTCGGCGAGAGCGAAAGCCAGGCGCAGCAGCAGGTCGACGGGGCGCGCCGGCGTCTCGACACCGCGGAGCGCCGGCGGGACGCCACGCTGCGCGATGGCGCAAAATACGGCGTGACGCAGGAGGACGCGCGCGGCATGGCCTATGATGACGCCCGCCTCGCAGAGCTCAGCGACGCCAAGGACCGCGCGGCCGCGACATTCACAGCCGCCACGGAGGAATTCGGCCGGGCGCAGGCCACCGCCGAGAACGCGCGCAAGGATGTGCAACGGGCGCAGGCCGACCTGCGGCGCTACACGCAGCTTGAGAAACCGCTTCCGGCCAATCAGATTCCGGATATCGACTTCGAGGCCGAGCTGCGCGAGCTCGAGACGCGGAAGAAGGCGGCGTCGGTGGATGCCGCCCGGGCGGTCGAACGGCGGCGCGCGTGCGATGACGCGCAGAATCGGTTGGCGAGGTGGAAGGACGCGCTGCCATCGTATGCCCTGTCGGCCGAGGATCTGGCCATCGTGACGGGGCGGCGGGGCGCGAGCGATGGCAATGCTTCCGACGGCGCCACTTCCGCCTCCGCCGCGCCGCAGCACGCCGTGCTAAGCGCCTTCCGAGTGCCCGCGCACGCCGCCGGCGCCGACGCGCACCGCCCCGTGCCCGCGGAATGGCACGAGAACCTGGGAATCGTGGATAACGACGGGCTCATCAAGCGCGCCGAGAACCTCGACGCCCGCGCGCAGACGACGCAGGCCGCGCTAGGCGCCGCGCAAAACGCGCTGCAGCGCCAGCTCGGCAGCCTGCAGACGAAGTACCCGCAGGAGTCCGACCCCACGCTCGGCAAGCTCATCTCCGCGCTGCGCGACGCCATCGACGCGGACGCGCAGAACCGCACCGACATATTCCCCGGCCAGCTCACGAAACGGCGGCGCAGCCTCGGCGACGCCATCGGCAAGCTGGAGCGCGAACTCACCGACAACCGCAGCATGCGCGACCATCTCATCGAGCATTGCGTGGAGTTGCTCGGCAACATGAACAAAGCGCTGGGCAAGGCCGGCGACAATTCCACCATCGAGATCAAGGGCAAGCCGCAGAAAATGCTGTATATCGAGGTACCCGCGTGGGATGGCGCCGATGACTGCCGCGAGCGCACGGGGCAGGCCTTCGACGAGATCATCGACGCGGCGGGCGCGGAGCCGTCCACCGCCGACGAGACCATCAGGCGCACGCTGACGCTGCCCGGACTGTACAAGAAAGTGGTGCGGCTCGAGAACGTGCACCTCACGCTGCGCAAGGTGGAGCGCGACGGTGCTCCTGTGAAGATGACTTGGGACGAGGCGAAGACGAATTCCGGCGGCGAGGGCACGCTGAGTGCGTTCATTGTGCTCAGTGCGCTGATGGATTTCGCGGGGCGCGATGCGGACGGTGTTCTCGATGTTTGCAGCGGGCGAGAGGATTGGAAGGTGCTGCCGATGGACAACCCCTTCGGCAAGATGAACGCCGAGTACCTGCTCGAGCCGATGGCGCGGATGGCGGCGTCGAAGCATGTGCAGCTACTGTGCTGGACGGGTCTGACCGATGCGAGCATCACGCGCACGTTCCCGAACAACTACGTGGAGCGGCTGGCGAATGCGGGCGACGGGCAGCGCATCGTGGTGGCCGAGCGCATCAGCGGCGGGCGCAGGGCTTCGGCCGGGGCCGGCGCGGACTCGGCCGGGGCGGGCGCGGCGGCCGGCGCGGACGAATCCCCCGCCCACCGCATCGACGCCCGCCACGTCGAAGACCTCCGCGCCATCCAGTCCACCCTCTTCGACTTCTGATCGCCGAGCCTCTTTCCACCAACAATCAATCTCCCCACCAACAACCTCCCCACCAACAATGTGATGGGTTTCGGACCGAAATCGGGCTCCCGAGCCCCAAAATCACCCGAAAATGTCCGCAAGCCATCACATTGTTGCTAATTCTCCAACAATGTGATGGGTTTCGGACACGAGGCCGGTCCAGCCGCCACGTCTCTGCCGCAAACGGGGGGTATCGAACACCTATTGCGCGGTTTGTGGGGTCCGGAACGTCAGACCACCGACGCAATCGCAACGTTCCCGGACGCTCTCTACTCGGGCACCCCCTCGAAAAGGACCCCACAAACCGCGAATTACCCCTCCACGGCATATCGAACACCCCATCGGAGCCCCCGATTCACCGCTTCGCGTCGCCCGCACCGTGTCCGCACCATGTCCGCAACCCATCACACTGTTGCGAATTCCCTAACAATGTGATGGGTTGGGGGGTGGTGCTGTTTTGTTGGACTGCGTTGTCGTTGGTTTTCATTATGCCATGAGTCCGAGCTCGCGTCGCCGCGCGGCGATGCTGGTGCCGAACTCGGTCTTGATGC
>Ga0256406_1003997_pt1 | contig 17471 bp, 13 predicted proteins | sample RumenRJG_03DNA_FD_185986 | JGI IMG/M metagenome (GOLD analysis project Ga0256406, IMG submission 185986) | Bovine rumen microbial communities from Lethbridge, Alberta, Canada - RJG_03 | ecosystem: Host-associated > Mammals > Digestive system > Stomach > Rumen | place: Canada: Alberta | collected...
CAAGCACATCCTATATTTGGCCAGATCACTAAAAACACGACAATCATTCTTATCTATATGGGAAAAATTAAAGGATTTCTCTTTGCCGTACGACATAGAGAAATCCTAATGACCGATTTGGGTTTATGCGCATGCGGTAGTCGCCGGGAGCGAGGTTCTGAGGTAGGGTGAACGAGGGCATTTCGTGGTTGGGGTTATGGCTCCAGTCAGAGCTTTCACCGCGACTGTTATAGTGGGCATAGCTGCTGAATGACACCAATTCGGTTCCCTTTGCCGGCTTGTGGTCGCTACCGACAGAAGAAGCGAACCGACCATTTCGGTCATAGTCAACAAATGCAAATCCCGCCATCCACGTACCTTTATAGTCGAGTGTTAGATCCACTTTCGAACCCGCCTTGACAGCTACAACCTTGTCGGTCTTGTCGTAGTAGGCCGGCCATGCCGGACTTTTATCGTTCTTGTCACCCTCAATCTGGATGCTCTGCCCTGCCACACTTACCGAGCCCAGCCACTTCATTCTACCATTACCCTGCCATTTAGATGTGCGGTTGGTGTAGCCCTTGTAGAAATTCAGGGGATAATCTCCCACTCCTGCCCTATAGGATGGCCGCTGGTAATATCTCACCCAGTCGATGGCCATCTCCACAGGCAATGTCTTGGGGTCGATGGGGCCTACCCAGCTGCCACCTAATTGCATGTCCATAATCAAGTAGTACGGTTGGTTCAAGAAGGGGTACTGCAATTTGTCAGCTTGGTTGGGTAAACGAGGATAGGTGATGACATGTTTCCCGTTGACAGCATAGACCAGACTGTCGGCCGTGAACTCAACGGAGAAGATATTATAATCGTTGGCATTGTAGGCCGACCAACCCTTCCGTTGCGGCGAGCCATAGTGGCCTAGCACATTGGTATAGTAGGAGTGGGTCGTCTGCTGCACCAGAGAATCGTAGTTGAGATGCTCCATAATATCAGCTTCGCCATTAACGGGGTTGTTTCTATTATCCACAGGGAGCATCCACAAGGCAGGCCATGCACCTTTAGCCGAGCCAATCTTGGCGCAGATCTCTATTTTTCCAGGAGCGAAGCCCTTAATGGTCCGCACGCCCCCGGTTAGATATTTTGCGGTGTCTTCAGTAGCGAAGTCGTTGACAACGCCACGCAATATCAGGTTGCTGTTGCTGACAGCGAATAACTCTTTCCGGGATGTGAAATAGCGGCTGTAATCCACGCCGCCACGTCCGAGCTTTTCCCAAATGGCCTCATCAAGACTATCCCCATCGAAGTCGTCCTCCCATACCAGTTGATAGTCATCATTTCCGGTGGTAGCACCCGAATACAAATCATCTTCACCAGACTTGTAATCACTGGTCTTTGTGACTTGCCACCAGGCATCATCCATTCTCGTCACATCAGCACGGTTACTCTGCCCCGCTATATACCAGAACGAATTTCCTTCCAGATTATATTCATCGAATGCGGAAGAGTTATCACCAAGTATGCCTGTCGTTTTCGTTGCATAAACATCGGCTGACTGTAAACACGCAAAGCAGAGCAGCACCAATGTGACGAGAGATGGAAGTTTCATGTTATAATTCTTTTACGTACGTTTTATCCTCTTATTTACTTCACGACAAACTTCTTGCCGTTAAGGATGTAGATACCCGGGCGATTAGGGTTGACACGCTGGCCTTGCAAATTATAAACAGGAGCATTGGTAGCTTTAACGTCAGACACTACATCGGCGATACCTGTGGTGTTGGTGATTCGCAGAATAGCATCCACCACAGCGCCTCCATTTTTTACGATTTCAGTCCCTCCGCCAGGATTTAGGTCTGACCAATCAATCTTGAAACGAATGTGATAATCACCACCAGGGACATTTGAAGGAATCTTGAATGAGGGCATATCGAGGGTGTTGTTTGTAGTAACTACCTCACCAGCACTGTTACAGGATGGTTTATCACCTCCCCTCCAAAGGTAGCTGAAGGAAACAACTTCAGAGCCTGTGGCCGGAGTGCCGTCATCATTGACGTCATAAGAGAACTCTCCGTCCTTATTATAGTCAATGTAGGCATAGCCATGCATCCATCCACCAGGATAATCATACTTGATGGTGTATCTCTTCCCGGCTTGTGCTGTAAGCACCGTTGATGTTTTGTCATAGTAAACCGGCCACTTATCGCCCTCTGCAGGCGGAGTTTGAACCTCAAGAGTGTTTCGTCCCATACTCACTGTATGCAGGTAGCGGAAGATATTCTTGGGGTTAGTGGCGTGAACGTCGAAATTGATGGGGTAGACTTGCCCATAGACATTAGCAGTTGCCAGGCTAAGCATGACAAACATGATAAGTAATGAATGCTTCATAACGCTTGTAAATAAAATAGTTAAACTTTGATAGAATAGTGTTTTAGTTATCATTTTCGCGTGGTGACGCTCCCTCATCGTTGCTGCAATCATTATTAAGATACAGAACCGCCGGAGCAATCCCCACGCTTAATTGGTTTCAAAAAGAACAATAGTGCGGGCGCAACCGTCATTAATTGTGTTTCCTTTGATAGAATCTCACGTAGTCAATCTGCATATCCACGGGGAATGTTACAGGATCGACGCGCCCCACCCAACTGTCGCCTCCTATCTGCATATCGAGCATGAGGTAGTGATTCTGCCTGGTAAAGATATACTGATCCTCAACACCAGGCACACGCGGATAAGAGAACGTGTGCAGGCCATTAACCTCAAATGATACGCTGTCCTCTGTTATCTCAACCGAGTAGATATTGTATTTCCCCGAATAAAATAGCGCCTTGTGCTGAATAGGTGGGGTGGCTTTACTTCCTTGCTTGTCAGTATATGGGGTGTGGACAGTTTGGTAAACAAAGATATCGCTGTTCAGATGCTCCATAATGTCTATTTCACCGCTGTGTATGCCACGACTGGGCATCATCCAAAAGGCTGGCCATGCACCCTTAGCCGAGCCCAGCTTGGCCCTGATCTCAATTTTTCCAAGTCCGAAATCACGGATAGTACGAACGCCACAAGTCAAATATTGGGCCGTATCGGTGGGATCGATATTGTTCACGATTCCCCTCAACGTGAGGCTTCCGTCCTTCACCTCATAAAGAGCCGGATTGGATGTGAAGTAATTATTGTAACCTGCACTTCCACGGCCCATTATTTCCCAACTGGTGTTGTCAAGACTGTTGCCATTGAATTCCTCTGACCAGACAAGGTTATAATCACTGTTATTGGTAGTCGGCTCGTCGTCATCGCTTGTGCAGCCGAGGAACAAAACTGCGAATAGCATTACTACAAGGGTGATACTCTGTAATCTCATATTTTAGTCTATTAATGGTTATTGAAGTGCCGGTTCACCTGCCTCCATCGGCCAATATGGATTCTGATAGAGGGGGCTGTCGGCCATAGTTGTATGGTCGGGAGCAGTGAGTAGGAACTGCCGCAATGGGACATATTGTAAATAGTGGGCCATGCGCCACGTCAGACCATTGTAGAAACTGTTGTTTTGCTTCGTGACCTCGTGAGGGCGAATGTACTCGCTCAACTCCGGTGAGGAGACAAAGGCACTGTTAGAACCGTCGTTTACCAGTTCTATTTCATCATACCAATGCTCTATAGGCGTATTATATAGATGGAAGCCCTCAATATGATATGGGTGTTCAATAAGCTGGTCAAAACTGCGCCAACGCTTGAGATCCATATCCCGCAGCCCTTCTGCCATAAATTCACAGCGTCTTTCCCTGCGGATATTGTAGAGTGTCTTGTCTGTGAGCAGTTGTCCTGCTGTATATGCGCCCCAATCAAGCGTCTCCTTACTCATGTCGGTGGCATCAATGGTGGTCTGTGGATTGATGGCACTACCCGTGAAGCCCGCAGCACGACGCACGTCCTGCCAGTATTCCAGCACTTTTCCAGAAAGGCTACCAGTAAGCATATATTCAGCTTCGATATAATTGAGCAGTGCCTCTGTAGCACGAAAGATAACAAGAATATTCTCACTCTCGTTTCTGATGCACTGGGAACGGTCGAACATGGTTCCTTTGCGAAGGTTGTAGCCAGTACACTGCCCACCTTGGGTGTCATTCCAAATCATGGGTACCACTTCAACAGGACGATAATCAGTTGCTATTGTATTGGTCAGATTCTTGAAGCAATTAGTGTCGCCAGGAGCTTTCAGAAAAACGGTCAGTCGCGGATCACGATTTGTCCTCACACTGACTACGCCTGTGTCGCAATACTCATATTCGGAATTGTATGTCGGCTTGCCGTCCTTCATAAGGAAACAGTCTATCAGCCCACGGGTGAAGCTTGTATTCTTGTTGTCTTGCTCCGTGGCAATCTCGACGAAATTGCCACCATTAGCCTTACTGTATTGCCTCCACATTAATATTTCCCGAACTTTAGAACCGTCATTGTTGCCCCAAATCTCCATATATGGATTAGACTGCCCTGGATGTTGCGGCAGCACGCCATTGTTAACTCGCAACGAACCTTTGTATTTCTCAGCTATTTCCTCAGCACTCTTAGCGGCTATCTGCAGAAAGTATTTTGCCTCCGCCTCAACACTGCCTGTAGGGTATTGATAGTTGGCGTTCTTCGACTTTCCTGGCCAACCCGGCCCGTTGGGTACAAAGGGCGTATTTTTAAAGTTCGTCTCCCAGGTGCCTTCATAGAGTGCCACACGGCTCTTGAAAAGTATCGTGGCGTCTGGTGTAACACGCGTACGGTCTGAATTACTGGGATTAAGGTAGGTAATTGCAGTGTCAAGGTTGGAAATGATGAAGCGTGCCACCTCGTTACGCGGCTGACGCACATTCGCGGCCACGAGTAAGGACTCATCGTCGGGCAGAGCCTGAGTAAGGATGGGCAAGTCGCCAAAGTTCTTGAGCAATTCAAAATAAGCATAGGCACGGAAGAAGTACATCTCGCCAATGGCCTGACGGATATTGGCATCAGTACCGCTGATTGCTCCTGCGTTATACTTGGATAGGACCTGATTGAGTTGGTAATTGACATTTCGAACATTAGCCCAGTTCCAGTTACCATTAGAGTTGCTTACAAGCCAGAGGTCCGTGGCAAATCTGCTTCCTGGGTATTTGTTTGTCTGGTTATCAGTGCCGTTGTCATAGGAATAATATCCATAATTCCACGTGTCATGGTTAGGCATGATGTCCTGGTACAGCTTGTTACTCGCTGCCTGCACTTGACCCTCATCTGTATAGAAGCTCTCAGGGGAGAGACTCGACAGCGGTTCCTGATCAAGAAAATCATTACAAGAGGTTAGCCCAAGAGTGAGCAAGCCGATGAATGCTATTATATTTGGTTTCATATTCTCTATGTTACTTATTGTTGAAGTGTAGTGTCTCTTTCCGTTCCTCACTTATTTACAGAGTGACATTTAATCCGAAGGAGAAAGTTCGTGACAACGGATATCCGTTAGCCCGACTTGCACCATTACCGATAATCTCGGGATCGAACTGCTTGGGCAGTGAGGTGACTGTGAAGATATTATCTGCGGAGAAGAAAACACGCAGGTTGTCTATCTTCCACCTCTGAGTGATGGTGCGAGGGATAGTGTAACCCAACTGCAAATTTTTCATGCGCAAATAGGCTGCGTTCATAAGATATCGTGTTTGCACCTGGATATTTTTGTCCGAATATTGCGGGCGAGGCAGCCAAGCATCCGCGTTGGTCTCCTGGTAGCCATTTTGCACCGACCAAGTATTGTCGTCACGGAAGTAGTCGTGGGCTTCTCTGATGCCAGCCACCCACCATACTCCCTTTCCATTGGCTCCGAAATAGAATTCCGTCCAGTCAGTCCAAGCATCACGCTTGGCTACGCCCTGGAAAAAAGTCCGGAAATCGAAGCCCTTCCAGGCGGCGCTCATTTCAAGACCGAAGAGATAGCGTGGAGTAGTATTCCCGATGATTCTTAAGTCGCCATGGTCTGCTAATGTGCGACCACCCGCAGAAATACGCCCATCTCCATCCAAGTCTTCATACATAATGTCACCGGCAGCCCAGTTACTTCCCAGGGATGTCTGCTTGACAGAAGCGAGGTGCTTCTCCATCTCTTCGTTGGTCCTGGCTAAACCCTTTGTGGTATAGCCCCATATATTATTGAGGTATTGACCGGCAATGTAATTGTCGATTGAATTTGTGGGATTGTTCGGATACCTTGTCACTTTCGAACGAGCGTCAGAGATATTACCCTTGATACTATAGTAGAACCCGTTCTTCAGCGTATCATGCCATCCGACCTCCAGTTCCCACCCACGTGTGCGCAGGTCGGTGTTGTTGGTCACCGGCACGCTCGTACCAAGCAGAGCGGGTAACTCGGGGGCGTTACCCACCATGTCATTAGTATCACGTATGTAATAGTCAAACGTCGCCGACAACCTGTTGCGCAACATATTGATGTCAAGTCCAACATTATAACTTATTACTTTTTCCCATCCCAACAAGGCCGATACAAGGTTAGGAGCAATAGCGATATTGGGACGGTTGCCGTTAACCAAGTAGGTTCCAGAAGATGATCCAAAAGAGATGATTTGGTAAGTAGGGTAAAAGTTAGAGGTGTTCTGGTTGCCGAGCGTACCATAACTTAGACGAACTTTCAAATTGTCGAGCCATTGGTGGGTAGCTTTCATAAACGGCTCCTCTGAAACACGCCAACCAACAGACACCGAGGGGAAAGCCCTCCATCTCCGGTTTCTACGGAAACGCGAAGTCCCGTCGTAGCGCAGATTGGCTTCAAGTAGATACGTCTGCATGAAATTATAGTTGAGACGACCATAGAATCCAGCCGTCTGCCACTGTCGACGGTTTCCGTAAACGGTGGGAGTGATGGCATCGCCCGTGTAGCTTAGGCCGGAAGTAAGATCAAGTTCAGGCTTACTATCATCAAGCAGTCCGTTCTTCTGTGCGGAATAATAGAGCAGCTTGTTCGACTCAGCCTGGAAGCCACCCATGACATGAAAATTATGCTTTTCTGCCAGTGTCCAATCATACTCACTCCAAGCCTTGAAGTTGTAGTATTTATTCTTGTTCAACGACTCCTGATCGTAGGAGGTCGTGCTGGCTATTATCCTGCTGGTACCCTCTACATCAGTTTGGTTGTAAGTATAATTTGCGTATACTTGGTGATTATAATAATTGTACTGATAATCAAAGTCGACATGAGTCTTCCAATTCTTTATGGGTTCGAATGTTAGAATGATTTGATGGCTGGTGACATCATTTTCATCCTTCTTTTGTCCTCCTTGTTCGAGAGTCAGCGCCTCTTCCTCTCCTGGCCATCTCCTGCCGTAAGGATCATAAACCGGCAGCGTAGGCCAGCCACGACGAAGGAAATTACCATAGAAAGAACTATTCAAGCAGCGGGGCTGCTCGACATATATATGACTGTAGCGCATGTTGTAACTCAAACTGAGCCATTTGGTCACTTGCGATGTAATTTTAGCCGTAGCAGTAAGACGTTTATACTTGTCTGTGGCCAAATCCATAAAACCACCATTATCTAAGAAGCTGAACGATGTGTAATAGTTGAAGACTTTTGTGCCGCCACTAATACTGGCGTTGTGTTGTTGGGCAAAAGCGGTATTCTTATACACCACCTTGTTCCAGTCTACATTGTCACATCCCCAGCCATACACATTGCCCCAATAGCGTTTATCTCCACCTATATGGATTGCATATACAGGTGATCCGTCTGGCGCCATCCTAACTCCATTGCTCCAAGGTTTTCCATAGTACCATGCCAGAACATTCTTCATTGTCTCCTCGTCATACCACAACCCTGCTCCAGAATTAGTTTGGATGTCGTTTAAGAACGACGCCCAATCAATGCTGTTCATCATATGTTTCTCACGTATGAAGTTGCTGAAGCGGAAACTGTTGTTGTAGTTGATGCGTGTCTTACCCCCATGATCGCCATTCTTGGTCGTGATGAGAATGACACCGAACGGGGCGCGCGAACCGTAGATGGATGATGCAGCAGCGTCTTTCAGTACCGAGATATTGTCTATGTCTTGGGGATTTACATCATCAATTGTACCCTCTACGCCATCGATAAGGATGAGTGGTGAGCCACTTGATCCCTGACCGATAGTACCAGTTCCACGTACATTGATATTCATCGAGGAACCCATTTCACCACTATTGGCACTGATTTGTAAGCCCGGGATCATACCTTCGAGAGCCTGAGCCACATTCTTCACAGGCCGTTCAGCGAGTTCCTTTCCACTGATAGTGCTCACTGCTCCAGTGAGGTCAATCTTCTTTTGTGTGCCGAAGCCCACGACGACCACCTCGTTAAGTGCTTGCTGGTCCTCGCGCATGGTGAAGTCGAGATTGTTGTGCCGTCCGGCTTTGGCATGCTGTTGCTCAAAACCGACGAAACTGACCGCCACCTCGTCTCCAGGTGCAGCATTGACGACATAGTGACCATTGATGTCGGTAATGGCACCAGTAGTTCCATTCACTGATACGCTGGCACCGATGACCGGATCGCCGTTGGCGTCGACCACAGTTCCGGTGACAACCGCTTTCTTGTCTGGGTCATCCTTCTTGCCTTTTTGCCCAGGTTTAGGCTGCGCAGTGTTGTTGCGACGCAGGTAGACAATGTTATCCTCCGTCGTCCACGTTATGTCCTTTCCTGAGAAAAGCCGAGTGAGGGTGGAGTTGAGGGTGGCGTTGTCCACCTTGATGTTCTGAACGCTGGTACGCCCGATAGCGTCGTCGTAAAAGAATTTGTATTTAGTCTGCTTCTGGATGCGCTGGATGACCACCTTCACCGTCGTGTTGCGTTGGTTGAGCGTAATCTGCGCATGAAGCAATTGGCTGGGGACGACGAAGAGCGACGCCGCGAGAAAAAGCTTGAGCCTTCTTTTCATGTTTCGAAATGGCTTTAGTTAATTAAATTAGGTTTACTTACAATAGTGTAACAACCAAGGCTCGATTTCCCCTTATAAGAAAATCATTTTTTTGAAGATTTACGTACTTCAATCTGCTATGTTTTCGAGGAAAAGATATCAAGTTAGTAGGATGCAGACGGGCACAAGCCCCCCATACAGTTGACGATGGGGCTACACGCTGCCCTTGGACGGCCTTGAGAGCCGCCCCTATGCAGTGGACAACACCTTTCTACCTTGTGATGTCAAGGCTGTATATGCACGGTGTTGCCATTGATACTGAAGTGCATGGGTATAGACTTTTGCAGAAGCGCCATCACGGAGTTGATGCTCTGCTTTCGGCGTATGTAGCCGGAGTAAGTGTGGGTCAGGTCCATACGGGGGTCGATGGTGACATTCACTCCATAGACATCCTGCAGGGCAGCAGCTATCTCGGTGAGTTTGGCGTTCTGGAAGTTCATGAGGTTGTCGTGCCACACGGCGGAGAGCTGAGCGTCGACCTCGGCAACGCTGACGTGGCCTGTCGTGGCGTTACCCTCCGCCTTCTGTCCGGGATGCAGCATCACCACCTCTGAGGTCTTGTCGTTTCGCAGTCCCACGCTCCCCTCTATGAGCGTCAGCTCGCTGGTACCGGTGGCTTTAGATGTGCTGAAGTTGAACTTTGTGCCGTACACGCGTGCAGCAAATCCTGCGCCTTGCACCAAGAACGGGCGAACGGAATCCTTAGCCACCTCGAAGTAGCCTTCTCCCTCAATCTTCACCCTGCGCGCCTTGTCAGCGAACTGCTCAGGATACTCCAAACGCCCCCCCGTGTTCAGCCAAACCCTCGAGCCGTCGGGCAGGCACACTTTTTCCACCTTCGTAGCCACGACCACGAGCGTATCCGCCCGCCTTATACCATTATTATATATATACATAGCGCCTGCTCCCACCAGGATACCGATAACGGCCACCGCGGCCACGCGCAGCCATAGGGGAATACGCCGAAGGATGGCACTTTCTCCTCGCTGGGCTGAGTATTCACTTTCCTGCTCATTTGACTCAGTATCCACCCGCCGCATGAGGCACTGCAGGGCCTGCTCGGTCTGATCGGGCGTGATGGCACTGGCCTCCAGCCTATCATGCAACGACTGAGCACTGAACAGGGCCTGTGCGTTTTTCCTGTCAGCACGAATGAAGTCGAGTATCTGCTGAAGGTCATCTTCCGAAGCTTCTCCTTGGAAATATCTTATAAGCGTGTTATTGTCGGGTGCTGTCATGATGAGTGGTGAGATTTATAACTATCGTATGGAAAGAAGCCATTAGATGGTAAGACTAAAAATAATCAAGAGGCGCACATAAACTTTTTCCATATATGCCAACCGCTTGCGCAACAGTTTCAGAGCATTGCTAATGTGCACTTCAACGGTCTTGGGCGAAATATTCAATGCCTGTGCTATCTCCTTGATGTGCATGCCCTGCCCGTAGCTCATGCGGAACACCTGCCGGCATCGTTCTGGCAATTCCTCCTCGGCGGCTCGGATGGCTTCGCCAAGTTCGGAGTTGGTAACGCTTCGTTCCGGTGAGTTGCTGTCTATGAAACGCTCCCGCTCATCATGGACGGCAGCGACGAGCGTCAAATAGCCTTGTGACACATGACGGTGCTTAAGTAAGTTCAGACTCTTGGTATAGACTGTGCGGTAAAGCAGGGCACGCATTTTGTCGCCCACATCGAGTCCTTTCCGCCTTCGCCATAGCTCTAAGAACGCATCCTCCACCACATCGTCGGCCTCGGCCTGACCTACAAGACTACGAGCGTAGACCAGTAACTCTGCATAACTATCACGGAAGAGCCGTTCAAACCGCTCCCTCTCAGAAACCTCATGAGAGGAGATGCACTTTCGAGTGTTTTCGGACGATTCTTTCATACCTTCCTTCTTGCCCACACTCTGTCGGCTGGAAAAGTGACTCTATTGCTTCCACACTCCTACCGCAGAAGCAGTCATCAGGAATGTAGCCCATGATGACCGGTGGCAAATCTTTACAGTTATTGATGGTTTTGTCTTTTTAGACTGCCAAAGTTAACCATAATATTCTGACTATCCAAGAGAATTCCGAGAAATCTGACTACACACGTTTTCAACCAATTCCGGTTCAAGCCTCTTTGTGGCCATGGTTGCCCGTGAGAATAAATTCGTTGAGGTTTCCTTCGCCTTACGTCTATACACCACCAATCAGTTACAAACTTCTCGCCTCAACTTCCCATCCGCTCTCCTTGACGACAGCCGGTTCGGCCTGCGATGGTAGGCCTCACTGAGTATTCCGGTCATAGGGTCAGCATGCTTACGGCATATGGCGTACATGTCTCCGCCAATTGGCGTACGTAGCTCCGCCATATGGCGTAGATGTCTCCGCCAATTGGCGTAACAACCGCCACCTTGGTGCAGGGCGTCCCAAGGTTGCTACTGCACCAGCTTGTTTTCAGGGTTTTCCTTGCTGTTATGCTGGGCCTGAGGCACAAAGGCTGTTTCTTCTTCGGTGCCGACTCGCCGAAGCCCAGCTTCGGAGCAGGGACGAAACCGAAGAAGGAACAAAGGGCGCTACCCCCAGCATCACAGCAAGTGGTACTGCTGATTTTTGTCAGAATAGAATACGCTTTCCTGCGGTCGACACTTACTTAAAAATAGCAATTGTGTCAATTATGGGTGACGCTTAGACGAAGGCAGGAGTAAGGCTATCCCTATGTTCCCTCTACCAGCGTCCGTGCTCAATCGGTCAAACGTCTTCTTTAACGAAATGCAATTGAGCATAAATAATATTTAAGGCCGACTGCAGCTTGGGAAAATAGAATTAACTTTGGACATTAGCTGAATCTTACCCTTATTAGAATAGATACGTGACATGAAACAGACAGTAAAAATCAGATGCAAGAATAATGGCACCACCCATGAAGTAGCGGTGGGCAGCACACTTGCCGAGGCTTACAGGCAGTGCGGCTTGAAGATGGCTTACGGTCCTATGGGTGCCAAGGTGAACAACGTATCGGAAGGAATGCGCTTCCGCCTCTACCATAACAAGGACGTGGAATTTCTATGCCTGCCCGCCGGGTCGGCCATGCGCAGCTACACGCGCACGCTGTTCTTCATTCTCTCGAAAGCTGTTCACGACCTCTACCCTACATCGAGTGTGGTCATCGACATCCCGGTCTCCAACGGCTACTATGTAGACATCAACATCGGCCACCCGGTGAATCAGGACGATGCCGATGCCATACGCAAGCGGATGCAGGAAATCATCGATGCCGGCATCTCCATCACGCGCCATGAGGTGCCCACGGAGGATGCCATCAAGATGTTCGACACCAAGGGCGACAAGGCCAAGGTGAAGCTCCTCAGAAGCGTGGGAACACTCTACACCACGTACTATCAGATTGACGACTACGTGGATTACTACTACGGCGCTCTGCTCACCAACACCCGGGAAATCTACCTCTTCGGACTTGAGAAATACTACGACGGGCTTCTGCTGCGCATCCCCGACAAGACTGACCCCTCGAAACTCGGACCTCTGGTGAGGCAGGATAAGATGTTTGATATCTTCAAGGAGAATCACCGCTGGCAGGGCATCATGGGGCTGCGCACCGTGGGCGACTTCAACGAAGCCGTGAAGAACGGGGCCGCTACGGACATGATAAACGTCTCGGAAGCGCTGCAGGAGAAGAAGATTTCCTATATCGCCGACGAGATAGCACGCCGCAAGGACGTGAGGATGGTGCTCATAGCAGGCCCATCCTCGTCGGGCAAGACCACGTTCTGCAAGCGCCTGTCCATACAGCTTGTCACCAACGGCATCAAGCCGGTGCAGATTTCGCTCGACGACTACTTCGTTGACCGCGAGCAGACCCCTAAGGACAGCAAGGGCGAATACGACTACGAAAGTATCTATGCGCTGAACTTGGAGCTCATCAACCAACAGTTCAACGCACTCTTCCGGGGTGAGGAGATTGAGCTGCCGAAATATGACTTTCCCACGGGCCGCAGCGTAAAGAGCGGAAAGAAACTTCATCTCAATGCCGACCAGGTGCTTGTGGTGGAAGGCATCCACGCCTTGAACCCGGAACTGACGGCGCAGATTCCCGAGTCACTGAAGTTTAAGGTCTACATCTCCGCACTGACAACGATACTGCTCGACGACCACAACTACATCCCCACCACCGACAACCGACTGCTGCGCCGCATCATCCGCGACTACAAGTACCGCGGGGTCAATGCCCAGGAAACCATCCACCGCTGGCCGAGCGTTAGGGCGGGCGAGACAAAGTGGATATTCCCCTATCAGGAGAACTGCGATGTGATGTTCAACACGGCCATGCTCTTCGAGCTGGCTGTCATCAAGCAGCAGGCAGAACCACTGCTCGAGCAAGTGCCCGAGAACTGCGAAGAGTACAGCGAAGCCTACCGTCTGCTGAAGTTCCTGCGCTACATTGCGCCCATCCCCGACAAAGCCCTTCCGCCCACAAGCCTTATCAGGGAATTCCTCGGCGGCAGCTCCTTCCACTATTAATAACGACGGAAGACAGGCTCATCCCCGCTCCGTTATCCACGAGCGATGAGTCTGCCTTCCGTTTGCAGATGGGGTTTGTGCCCCGAACACATATAAGCCGTGTGTTATTCGTTACTGAGCTCCCCCAGCCTTTCCCAGACATGCAGGAACTCACGGTGAGGCACCTTACGGTCATAACTCAGCCGCACCCCTGCATCCTTGAGGATGTCGGCCGCTGTCTCACTGATGATATCGGCATACACCTCGGCCACCTTGCCCTCCACCATAGCCTTGGCAGCCGTGGAGCCCACCGCCTTCACAGCGAGCTTCGAGTCAAGGAGTTTCTCCGGAGCGTCGTGGAGCAGATGATATAGCGAACGCACGCCCACCCCACTGTAAGCACTCACTTTCCCCTCATGGAGCAGCACCAAAGCACTTGGCCCCGTGTGCAGCTTTTCAATTAGATGATCCATCATAGGCATTATCGTTTTTAGTTCTTGATTTCCATCAGCTTTCAGGTTAGCCCCGGCTCTCGGCTATTAGCTTGGCGGTCAGCTCCTTCATTCCCTCACTGGCCCCCTTCTGAATGTGCACCACATGATGGTAGCCACCGGCCATCACAGGTTCCGGGTCGATGAGATAGACGGGCACCGATGGGCCGGCATATTGCACGAGACCTGCTGCAGGATACACATTGAGTGAGGTTCCGATGATGACAAAGATGTCGGCCTGCTGTGTGGCCACAGCCGCAGGCTCAATCATGGGTACGCTCTCACCGAAGAACACGATGAAAGGTCTGAGCAGCGAACCATCGCCAGCCTTGGTGCCGGGAGTCACGTCGCTGTCCTCGGGAGTGAGCTGGCGGATGTAGCGCTCATCATAAGGGTCACGGCTCGAGCACACCTTGGTGAGCTCTCCATGCAAGTGGATGACTTTCGAGGAACCTGCCTTCTCGTGCAGATTATCCACATTCTGCGTCACCACCGTCACATCATAATATTTCTCAAGGTCGGCCACCAGCTTATGCCCCTCGTTGGGCTCCGCCGTCCATAATTTCCGCCTGAGCATATTATAGAAGTTGGTCACCAAGCCGGGATCAGCCTCCCATCCTTCGTGTGAAGCCACTTGCTGCACGGGGTAGTTCTCCCATAAACCATCTGAGCCACGGAAAGTCTTAAAACCGCTTTCCACCGACATTCCAGCCCCGGTGAGAAACACTATTTTCTTCATAGCCATAAAGACTTAACCTTAATAACTCCACACGCCAAAGCCACTATAGCAGCCCTGCGTGATTAATATGGGCAAATTTACTAATTTTATCTCAAATAAGTTCTTTTCCTCATGGAAAATTACTATCTTTGCCACGTTTTCAAATTGAGAGCAACAACAAATAACAACGACACACTCTTTTATGGATAAAGTAAGCTACGCCTTAGGTCTCGGCATTGCTCGTCAGCTTGCCGGCATGGGCGCCACCGACATCAATGTGGATGACTTTGCATTGGCATTGACCGACATTCTCACAGGCAAAGATTCACGTATCGACGATCAGGATGCACAAGCACTCGTAAATGCATATCTGCAGGAAAAACAGGAGAAGATGGAAGCCTCGGCTAAGGAAGACGGCGAGAAATATCTTGCCGAGAACGGAAAGCGCCCCGAAGTGGTGACTCTGCCGTCGGGTCTTCAGTATGAGGTGCTCCGCAAGGGCAACGGCCGGAAACCGAAAGCCACCGACCAGGTGGAATGCCACTATAAGGGTACCCTTATCGACGGCACCCAGTTCGACTCCTCCTACGATCGCGGTCAGACAGCCACCTTCCCCTTGAACCAGGTCATCAAGGGCTGGACCGAAGGACTGCAACTCATGCAGGAAGGAGCCAAATACCGTTTCTTCATTCCCTACACGCTGGGCTATGGCAGTCGCGGTGCCGGTCAGAGCATTCCCCCTTACGCTACGCTCATCTTCGACGTGGAGCTCATTGCCGTGAAGTAAGCAAACAACAACATCAATCATATTCCAAAAGTAAAGCAATGAAAAAATTATGCTTTGGAGCTATTGTAGCTCTCTTTGCCGCCCTCTTCACTGGATGCGGCAACTCAACACCAAAGGCCAATCTGAAGACGGATGTCGATACGCTCAGCTATGCTGTCGGTATGGCTCAGACCCAGGGACTGAAGGAATACCTTACCAGTCAGGGCATCGACACCACCTATATGGATGAACTTATCAAGGGCCTCAACGACGGCGCCAATGCCGGTGATGACAAGAGCAAGGCTGCCTATTACGCAGGTATCCAACTCGGTCAGATGATTAGCAACCGCATGGTGAAGGGCATCAACCAAGAGGTCTTCGGCGACGATTCCACCAAGACCATCTCGCTGAAGAATCTGCTCGCAGGTTTCGTAGCCGGCACCACCGGCAACTTCAAGGTGATTCCTTCGGTGATGAAGGCCAACGAGATCGCACAGATGAAGATGGTGAACATCAAGGGCAAGTACATGGAGAAGCAGTACGGTCCCAACAAGGCTGCCGGCGAGAAGTTCCTTGCTGCCAACAAGAAAAAGCCCGGAGTGGTGACATTGCCCTCTGGTGTGCAGTATAAGGTCATCAAGGAAGGCAAAGGCGCCATCCCCAGCGACACCTCTATGGTCACGGTCAACTATGAAGGCCGCACCATTGACGGCAAGATATTCGACAGCTCCTACAAGCGCAAGGAGCCCGTCAATCTGCGCGCCAACCAGGTGATAAAGGGTTGGACCGAGGTGCTCACCCGCATGCCCGTGGGCTCGGCTTGGGAAGTTTACATTCCTCAGGAGTTAGCCTACGGTGAGCGCATGCAGGGCGAAATCAAGCCCTATTCCTGCCTCATCTTCAAGATTGAGTTGGTAGGTATCAACAAATAAAAACTGAAATGAAGAAATTATGCATGCTCGCACTCCTCATCATGGTGAGTGCATCTCTCTCAGTAAGCGCAAACAACGCTAAGAAGACAACAACCAAGAAGAATCAGCCTGCACCCACGACACTCAGGTCGCACATCGACTCACTGAGCTACGCCGCCGGATATTCTGCCACGTCGGGTCTCACTGACTACATCAAGCAGGAATACGGAATCAAGAAAGAGCAGATGCCCGACTTCATCGAGGGTTTCAATGAGGCTATTGCCAACATCCATGATCCAAAGATGGTGGCACGCTATGCGGGTATAGCCATCGCCCAGATGGTCAACTCACGCTTCCTGCCCAGTATCCGTGGCACCTTCGCTGAGACCCCTGACTCCATCAACGAGAAGCTCTTCGCCGAAGGCTTTGTAGCTGCTGTCAAAGGCGACAGCACTGTCTACAACATGCCCAAGGCCACAGAATACTTCCGCAGTGAGGCTCAGGCAGTGACCGAGGCCAAGGAGAAAGCTTGGAAGGACAAGAACACACAGTGGCTGGCCGACAACGCCAAGCAGCCCGGAGTGAAGGCCCTGCCCAGTGGACTACAGTATAAAGTCATCACCGAGGGCCACGGTCTCATTCCGAGCAAGGAACAGCGTGTGACGGTGAAATACGAAGGCAAGACCATCGACGGCAAGGTGTTCGACAGCTCCTACAAGCGCAACCCGCAGACCTCGAACTTCCGTTGCGACGAGGTCATCAAGGGTTGGACCGAGGCGCTCACGATGATGCCTGTGGGCAGCAAGTGGGAGCTCTACATCCCGCAGGAACTGGCTTACGGCGCACGTCAGGCCGGCATGATAAAGCCTTACTCCACCCTCATCTTCACCGTTGAGCTGGAGGGCATCAAGGAAGATCCGAAACCGGCTGCTGCCAATGACAGCACCGTAAAGGCCGACAAGACAAAAACGGGCACCACAGCCAATGCCAAGCCAGCCAGGCGTCGCAAGAAGTAAGCCTTTAGCGCAAGCGCCTTCTCCTGAGGGCATCTACTGATAATGTAAAGAGCGCGGCAAGTCACCATACTGGAACTTGCCACGCTCTTTTCTTTTCTATCCTATTAGACCGCTTCGGCCA
>Ga0256406_1003998_pt1 | contig 17468 bp, 11 predicted proteins | sample RumenRJG_03DNA_FD_185986 | JGI IMG/M metagenome (GOLD analysis project Ga0256406, IMG submission 185986) | Bovine rumen microbial communities from Lethbridge, Alberta, Canada - RJG_03 | ecosystem: Host-associated > Mammals > Digestive system > Stomach > Rumen | place: Canada: Alberta | collected...
AGCGCAAAGGCGTTCCTGAAAGTCCAGGCGGGCACGGGCGACAACCTGCTCGAAGAATGCATTCGGGAAGGGTTCACCGACTATTGCCTATGGTCCACGTTCCGGCCGGAATGCATCGACACCGACGGTGAGCTCGACATGGAATGCCTGGACAGCGGCATGGTCCTGTTCAGGGAAAACTGCACCCCCGGAGAGGCGCTGGAATCGAGCTACCGGCAAGCCTTCGGCACCGACTTCGACAAGAACGACATCGCGGTACTGATGGAAGAATGACGCCGCCTTTTTACTTGGTGGGGGAAGAGTCCCCCTGGCTCGCACTCCGTTGCTCACCACCCCCTCTGCGGGGCCTCAGACGCCGGCCCCGCAACGCCCCGCTCCTATAACCATAACAATACAACTATATTTCAGAATATGAGAAGAAATACAAAAGCAAATCACTCCTTTCCACAATGCTTAATTAAACAGTGGATAAATAACTCCGTTGATAAATATCCGAATGCTTTGCAAATATGTGACAAAGAGCTCAATTTCAGAAGAAAAGAAGCACATAACATCTTCTTTGAAAAAAATCAGTATACGCAAAATACAGAAACACAAACAAGCAAGGATGACGATCTGCTTTTCAAATATATAAGGGAAAACGAAACTGCTGACAACATCAACGAGAAAGCAAAAATCTTTCAGGATATTAGTTTTTTGCAATTGACTTACAAACTCCTCTGCAGGACAAAAACCATAAACGATCTTTTTGTTAAAGAAACTTACGAGAACTTAACTTTTGCAAAGGATCTATATTCGCCCGAGAAAACTTTGCCAAACGGCTTTACTGCTTATAAGCTTTTGAGGCAGACCGTAAACTTCCATTTGCTGGTAGAGGGCAATGACGATTGGGCGAAAATAGATTACCATTTTATGGTTAACCGCACAAACAAAAGGTTTGTTCTTGCTGACAATATTAAGGATAAATTAATTCTAAGTCTTTCTCCAAATCTTTGTGTCGGTTATTCTTCAAATAAGCAAAATGGTGGTAGAGTCTCTGTTTTCGCTCATGAAATTGAAGATGAAGGTTTTATTGTGAAACTGAACAAAAAATTGATAGATGGCTGCGATAAATTCGTTGTTTTCTACCAGAAAAGCGATTTAGGGATTAATTGAAGCTCTTTTTATTGTTCCTATGCCCCGAAGTCGGGCTTGCTGGGCCAGTTAGCGGTCAAATATGAGCAAAAAGGTAATGAATATGTATCTTTAATATGATTAAAAGAGTAATTTTAGAATGTTATGACTGATAAGCTAAATCTGACGAAGAATGAGCCTTCAGCGCAAGAGTTGTCCAATTCCATGCGTTGTATGGGATACTCTTTAGAATCTGCAATTGCAGATATTGTGGATAACAGTATTACAGCTAAAGCGACAGAGATTGAAATTAAATTTCCTGTTTCTCCAGATGAAGTGTGCATCGCCATTTGCGATAATGGAAATGGCATGACCAAGGAAGAACTCTTTGATGCGATGAAATATGGCAGCACATTAAAGGGAAAGCGACGGTCTGAAGATGATTTGGGACGCTTTGGTATGGGCCTGAAATCGGCGTCTCATTCACAATGTCGCCGATTGAGTGTTGCTAGTAAAAAAAATGGAAATGTTTCTGCCTATGTTTGGGATTTAGATGTCATTGATGAAAAACATGAATGGTTGATGATCGATTGTTCAGAAAATGATATCGCTAAAATTCCATTCATTGATTATTTAAATCAAATAAAATCTGGAACAGTTGTAGTTTGGCAAGATTTTGATTTCATAAGAAAAGAGGCTGGTGAAGAATACAGCGAGATTGTTCGTCAACAAAATGATGTTGCTGACTATCTTTCTCTTATATTCCATCGCTATTTGTCTAAAGACAAAAAAGACCGTCTTTCAATAAAGATAAACAACTTTCAATTAGAACCATTGGACCCGTTTTTGGAAAATCATCCTAAAACTTCGATAAAAAAGAGTATCTCTATCCCCGTAAAAGATAGTGGGGGGATTGAGCGAATGATCTCAATTCAACCGTATATATTGCCTTTTCAAAAAGATTTGACAAAGGAAGATGAAAAAAAGTCCGGAGGGGTTGAAAATTATAGAACGAAACAGGGCTTCTATATATACAGAAATGAAAGACTGATCATTTGGGGAACATGGTTTAATCGTCATCGCGATGAACTGACAAAATACGCTCGCATCAAAGTGGACATCCCAAATACATTAGATGATGTTTGGGGAATAGACATAAAAAAGCAAAATGCAAAAATCCCTGCGAGTATTCGCCAGCGGCTAACTAGAGCTGTAGATGAAGCGATGGATGCTTCTATAAAGAAACAGCAATACCGTGGGCGAATCGCAAAGGTTGACGAAAATTTGGAATATATTTGGAATCGAACTGAAAATCGAGGCCAATATACTTATTCTATTAATCGCGAATCGAAAATCTTCAAATTGTTAGAAAGTCATCTTGATGAAGACGCAAAGTCCTATCTCGATATTGTTCTTGCGGAAATTGAGAAGAACGTTCCATTTCATCAAATTTATCTTGATAAATCCAAGAATGTCATTGATGAAACCGACAACGACGAAAGAATTGCTGAAATTATCAACAATGCAAGAATGATGTTGCCGGTAATTATGAAATTAAATGCGTCGTTATCAAAAGAGCAAGCTGTTGAAAACATTTTTAAGTCGGAGCCTTTTTGTAAGCATCCTGAGCTTAAACAAAAAATTTTGGAGAAGTGCTAATGCCTATCGATTTTAAAAAAGTCAATAATATCCTTCGTATGGCAAAATCTTTTATTGAAATGAGCCAAACGGAAGATGATTTGACTGAGGACAAAATAAGTGAGATCATAAAACAATCCGCCGAATTCACAAAAGTAAGCCTCAATTCAGAAGAATTCGAGGCGGTAAAGAGAGATTTGCAATATCAATACCAAGTCAGATGCTCCCCTGGTCAAAGTATTTTGAATGATTATGAACAGGAAAAATGGTATGATGAAATAAAATCAAGTATTGAACCAAAGTTTTGGAATAGATATAAGGATTATTTGATTGATGTGAAGCATTTCAGTCCCAATGTCGTGAATACGTTGGGTGACGAAACTCTTGATGAAAAATTAATGAATTGCGTTGGCAATCCAAAATCTGAAAATAACTTCTTGAAACGAGGCTTGATTATTGGTGACGTTCAGTCGGGAAAGACCTCTACTTATATTGGATTGATGTGCAAGGCGGCCGATGCCGGTTATAAAGTTTTCATTCTGCTTACAGGAACCATTGAATCTCTGCGTCGCCAAACACAGGAACGTGTTGAAGAAGGCTTTATCGGAATAGATATGTCTAGTAAGGACGATGTCCGTGTTGGCGTAGGTCTAGATGGACGGCCTCTATTTGCAAAAGCTCTAACTTCGCGTTTGCGTGATTTTACGGGTGGCGTGAATACGATAGCGGACAGCTTGGCTAATAATAATCAGGCTGTAGTTTTTGTAATAAAGAAAAATCCGACAGCATTACGGAATCTGACCGAGTGGCTCATAAAATTAAATGCAGATCCGAGAACCGGAAAAATTGATGAACCGATGCTCATGATTGATGACGAGGCTGATAATGCGTCAATTAACACAAGCAAGAATAAAGAAGACCCAACGACAATAAATAAGCTGATAAGAGAATTGGCAAATGTATTTACAAAATCAAATTATGTTGGGTTTACGGCGACACCGTTTGCGAATGTTTTCATTGACCCTGAATCCACAGAAAAAATGGAAACGCAAGATTTATTCCCAGAAGATTTCATTGTGGCCTTACCGACTCCGAATAATTATGTTGGGCCGACTAAAATCTTTTCAAATGATGGGATGTTCCATAATCAGCTTATTTTTATAAATGATGCCGGCTGTGAAATTGAAGATGGAAAACAATTTTACTTTAAACACAAGAAAGACTGGCGTGGGGAGCTTCCTGAGAGCCTTACGGATTCAATATACGCGTTTTATATAGCCAATGTCTTGCGAGATTTGCGTGGAGATGTTGTTGAACATCGTTCGATGCTTGTAAACATTTCTCGTTTTGTTGATGTCCAAAAGTATATTAAAGAACAAGTTGAGGAAATTCATGCAAATGCATATCGTGCAATAAAATTTAATGCTGGCAATTTAAAGGACCCTGTTATAAAGAGAATTCGTGGCATTTTTGAATCAATTTATTCTTCTGTAGAATTTTCTTGGAAAGATGTTTCCAAGAAAATGTTTGAATCTATAGAAAATATAAAGATAAGGGTGGTAAACAGTTCTAAGAGCTCCGAAAAACTGATATATCCTAAAAATGAATCTTTGCGTGTGATTGCAATTGGTGGCTTGGCTCTTTCTCGAGGATTGACGTTAGAAGGGCTCGTTACTAGCTATTTCTATAGAAATACCAGTACTTATGATGTTTTGATGCAAATGGGTCGATGGTTTGGATACCGCAAAAACTATGAAGATTTGTTTAGAATTTGGACAGCGGAAAGTTCAGCGGATTGGTATGCAGAAATTGCGGATGCAACAGAACGGCTAAAGTTAGATATGGAGGTTATGCGAGACAATAACCTAAAACCAAAAGATTTTGGTATTCGTGTTAGAAATAATTCTAACGAACTCCAAATTACCTCATATAATAAGATGAGGAATACGACGGATGTTTACGATACTAACGGTCTTTTTGGAGGCAGTGTTGAATCACAATACCTTGAAGCCGACGCAAACAAGCAAAAAGATAATTATGACGCTGTATTGAATCTTGTGAAACAATGTAAAAATCTTGGTTTGCTTTTAGAACGTAAAGAGTGCGATAATTATAAGGGACGCTACATGCTCCAAAATGTTCCTAAGGATTTGGTGAAGGAATTGATGAGAACGATTTCTATTTCTCCTTATTGTCTAGATTTTGCACCAAAGCAAATTGCAAGCTTTATCAATGAATGCTCGGATTCTGCCATAAGCTTTTTTGATGTGGCGTTTATGGATGGTTCAGACGAATCTCCTGTGGTGAATATAGACGGGATTGAAATACATAGAGTGGTAAGAAATAAGTGCAAATTCGATTCCGAACGGAATAAAATTAATATTGGCTCTAGAGGCAAATTGTGCGGTCCTGGTGACGGCAAAGTTGGAATTGTTGATTATAACGGAAGGTCTGCAAAGGATATTATTAAAGAAGCTGAAGAAATGTTCCGCAAAGAACATGATCCTGAAAAAAAGATGAAAACATTGCCAACCGATGCTTGGTTTGAGTATGTAAAAGATCGTAGGCCATTACTCATGATTTATTTGATGGATTTGAATTTGGAAGATGGACAGAAAGATAATGTGAATTTCTCTAAGTTGAAAAAAGATATGCATTCATGTCCTTTTTCTGCGTTTATGATTGGCTTCCCAAGAAATGAAGAATGGTCTTCAATGAGCTTTACGAAATACAAGGCGAATAAATCCTACAACTATTATGATAGACACTTTGATGAGGAACTTGAGGAGGTTTAAAATGGATTACAAATCAAGATTTTCAGAGTTTAACAGGCCTTCGTTCTTTTCGCGAGTTGATGCCGACCATATCTTAGATTGGCATATTGGAATTGATGAAATAGGCCGAATGTCTATCGAATACAGGTCGAATTTTACTGCACGACGCGTACAGGGGACGAAATATATAGAAGTCAATCAATATAAGAATGATAAATATTGTACAATTCGATTCTCTTTGTGCGATAAAGAACTAAATGACTTGTTTTTCAAATTTTGCGAAGACATGGTGGAAAAGACGCGCGGTTTGGAATCGGCCTCATTAGGCTACAACGCCGTTATTGACCGTTTTTCTCTTTGGAAGAAGATGTTCTTTTCTCCGAGAAACGTGATCCTTTCTGAAGAAAAAATAATGGGACTCATAGGAGAATTGCTTCTTTTGAAGAACTTTCTTTTTGAAAAATATGGTGTAGAAAAAGCAATAGATGGATGGAGTGGTCAGGATTGTACCCGTAAAGATTTTTCCTATGAAGATAAATGGTATGAAGCAAAGGCAATATCTTTTAACAAAGATACAGTTTCAATCTCGTCGTTGGAACAACTAGACTCAAATATCCCTGGCGAACTAGTGATTGCTTTGCTCGAAAAAATGAGCCCTTCCTATACGGGCATAACGCTGAATCAACTCATTTGGGATGTATGCGAATCTATTAAAGCACAAGATGCTAAAGAATTGTTTTTGTCTAAAATAGAAAGTAGCGGATATGTATATAATATGGCCTATGATAGCTTTATGTTTGCATTAAAAAATATACGCCGCTTTAATGTTGACGATCTTTTTCCTCGATTAATTCCGTCGATCGTACCTTCTGGAATAGTGTCTGCTAAATACGAAATATCGCTTATTGCAATAAAAAATAAAGAAATCATCTGAATGGAATATTCCTTATGAATGACATCCAAGAATACAAGAAAGAATTTCTTCAAAGGCTGCGCGATGATTCCGCCATTAATGGAACAGACACGGAAGATGAGTTCATCAATCATATATTAGACTTGTTGACTGATTATGATGATCTGCAGTCTCCGCAAAGAGTAAATTGTGGTGATAAAACCTGTTCCAACAACAGGAAAATGCGTATAGATGGCTATAGCATAGATGATGCAGACCACACATTGATTCTGTTTATTAGTGATTTTGAAGATTCTATTGAGACCTCGAAACTCACATCAACTAGAGTTGATGAGCTGTATTGGAGAATGTTTTATTTTCTAGATGAAACATGCAATGGAAGAATTAACGACTATTTTGATGACTCAGATGAAATGCTTGATGTAGCATCTTTCATTAGAGGCAAAATAAACAATTCGAACAACGACGATCCCGAAAAAATTCTGAAAATAAAATTCTTGATTCTGACGAACAAAGAACTAGACACAAAGTTGATGAATCAAGATTTGATGAAAGCGCCTAAGGTGAATGGCAGAAAAAAGACTAAAAGCACAAAGAAAATAAAGAAAGATAATTTTAATGATATGCCCTTAGAGATAGATTTGTGGCATATTGAACGCATTTATGACCAAGAAAAAAATAATTTGACGGAAACGGTCCATATAGACTTCGAAAAAGACTATAATGTGGAAGGAATTCCTTGCATAAAGGGAAACTTGGGCAATGGTTTAGGGTATCAGGCGTATATAGCAATTATTCCGGGAAAACTGTTGGCAGACATCTATATTGACTATGGCAGCAAAGTTCTTGAAGGCAATGTTCGTGCATTTTTAGGTACAGGTGGAGCCAAAAGCGTAAACAGTGGAATAAGAAGAACGATAAACACTGAACCGCAAAATTTCTTTACTTATAACAATGGAATTGCGGCAACAGCAGCGAATATTGAGTTTACCAAGCAAGACACTCAGCTGTATATTACAGAAATTGATGATTTGCAAATCATCAATGGTGGTCAAACAACAGCTTCATTAGCAGAGGCCGTTTTAAAGAAAGGCAATGCGAATCCATCGTTGGAAGGAATCTTTGTTCCAATGAAGCTTACGGTTATTGAAAATCGGGAGACCGAAAATGAAGATGGCATTAGCTTTTACGACAAAATGGTCCAAGATATTGCAAAATATGCTAATAGCCAAAACAAGGTGACTGCCGCCGACCTTTTCTCCAATGATCCCTTCCATATAAAAATGGAGAGAATGTCAAAAACGTATCTTGCTCCACCAAGAAGGTTCGCTGTTCCTACGGCATGGTACTATGAGCGAGCCCGGAAAAAGTATAAACAGGAACAACTGAAGCTTCAAGGCGAAAATCTAAAGCGTTTCCTAGCAAAATATCCAAAAGAACAAATCGTAACAAAAGAGCAGTTGGCGATGTATTTGACAACGGTTAATCAAAGACCGGACATTGTTGCGAAAGGTAAGAACTTTGTAATTAAGGAGTTTAACCAAAACGTCAAACAAATCTTTGGCAAGAATAAGGATTTGTTCAACGAATTCTTTTTCCACAAATGCATTGCGTCTGCGATAATTTTTAGAACAGTTGACGATTACCTTGAAAAAAACAAGGATAGTGCAAAGAAACCGACTGGCTTTTGGTATAAAGCGGGTGGATTTAAAATGGATATTGTTCCATATGCCATCGCGAAAATCATCAGTTGTATTCCGGAAGATATGAGCATTGATTGGGAAAAAATTTGGCAATCGCAAAAAATTGGTCCCGGTTTTATGAAGGAGGTTGAACGGGCGACAAAATTTACGAATGATTTTATTTGTGATTGCAATGGAATGATTGTTTCCGAATACTGCAAGAAAGCTTCTACATGGGAAAAATTTAAAGAAAAACCATATTCGCTAAAAGAAGGCTTTTTGGATGAGCTGATTCCATTGAGTATGGTGAAAAAGCAAGAACTGGATGCCTCTAAGGACAAGAAAGAAAACGATGGCTTGAAGGCTTTAGTGGATTTTGTCAAACCGGGTCCTCAGTATTGGACTGCAATTATGCAATTAGCCGAAGCTCATGGAATTGGCAATAATGCTGAAAAAACAAGCCTTCTTAAAGCAATTTCTTATGTAAAAAAATATACCCTGCCCACTTCCAATTCTATTCCGATTGCAGTCAAAAAAATGATGGACGACTGCTATGCAGTGAAAGAAAAATTGATATCTTTGGGTGTGAAGGTAAAATGAAGTTTTTAGACCTCTTTGCTGGTGCTGGTGGTCTTTCCGAAGGTTTTGTTCGGGAAGGTTTTGAACCTGTTGCTCATGTAGAGCTTTGGGAAGCAGCTTGTTATACACTTAAGACTCGCGAAGCATTTCACTATTTGGAAAATAATGGGCAAGGCGAAGTGTATGCCCAATATCTCAGGGGCGAAATTACTCGTGATGAGCTTTATGCCCATGTTCCAAAGGAACGGCTTGATTCCGTAATATGTAAGGAAATTGGTGATAATACCTTGCAGACAATTTTTAAGAAAATTGATGCGTTGAAGGGCGATGATAATATCGACCTTATTGTTGGCGGACCACCATGCCAGGCCTACTCTCTTGTTGGTCGAGCTCGTGACCCCAATGGAATGAAAAATGACGCGCGTAATTATTTATATCAGTATTATGCTCGTTTTTTGAATAGATATCAGCCGAGGTATTTTGTTTTTGAAAACGTACTGGGTTTGCAGAGTGCGAAAGATAAAGATGGAAACCTGTATTTTGATTTGATGCGAAGAAAATTCGAAGAAGTTGGATATCGTACGGAGTATAGAGTTCTTTCCGCTGATGATTATGGCGTGTTGCAAAAACGCAAACGCATTATCCTGATAGGAAAAAGAACCGATGCCGAATTTGATTATCCTGAATTAGATGTTGTTCAGCATCATTTTACAGTGAAAGCGGCTTTATCTGGATTGCCTCCACTAAAAGCGGGCGAGGGCGATGTTCATTCTTGTCAACCTATAAGCAATCATAGCCGATGGCTAGATGAGGCTCAGATAAGTACAAATCTCCCAATTACATTTCATTACGCTCGTCCTAACTGTGATAGAGATTTGAAAATTTATAGGAGAGCGGTATCTTTGTGGAACAATGGTCAAAGACGATTGAGCTATGATAGACTTCCTGACAAATGGAAAACTCATGCTAATCAGACTACATTTCTTGATCGATACAAGGTTGTTGCTGCAGATGAAAAGGCGTCTCAAACAGTGGTGGCTCACATTGCAAAAGATGGACATTACTACATCCATCCAGATATAGAGCAAAACCGCTCTATTACTCCGCGAGAAGCAGCTCGTTTGCAAACATTCCCGGATGATTACTATTTCGAAAGTGTTTCAGGAAAACCAAGTCGGACAGATGCTTTTAAACAAATCGGCAATGCCGTTCCTGTTCTTTTGGCGCAAAAAATCGCCGCAAAACTAGTGGAGGTATGGGATGAGTAATATAACGCCTCACTTTAAAACTCGGGCTAGATTGCTTTGCCAACTTGGAGAGCAGTTGATCAAGAGCGAATCCGTTGCTTTATTAGAATTGGTAAAAAATTCTTATGATGCAGATGCTTCTTTATGTCGCGTACAAATAACATCACCTGAAGACAAGGAAAAAGGTTCCATAATTATAGAAGACGATGGAATTGGGATGGATTATGAAACCCTTGAAAAATCCTGGCTTGAGATTGGAACAAGCAATAAGGCGGATAAGAAGCAAATTGATTATCGGACTCCGAAGTACAATCGCATCTTTTTGGGAGAAAAAGGGATAGGCCGTTTTGGGGTCCATCGTTTGGGGAAAAAAATAGAAATCATTTCTAAAATGAATGGGAAAAAGGAGTGCTTACTTCAAATTGATTGGGATCAAATAAACAAATCAAAATATATAGAAGATCTCCCAATCAAATTAGAAGAACGGGAACCAAAATATTTTACAGAATCAACGGGAACATTAATAAAAATTACCAAGCTTCGAAATAATTGGTCGCGAGGAACATTGAGAGAGGTCGCTCGGTCCATTAACACGCTTAATTCGCCTTTTGAAGCGAAGGGATCCTTTTCTGTTTCTTTTAAATCTGATAACAATTGGTTAAATGGCCTCTTAACTTATGATGATATAAAAGACAAAAGTTTATATCGATTTAGTTTAAAAATAAGGGGTAATAAGATAGAAGATTTTTCGTACGATTTTACTCCTTATAAAGATTTAACTAAAGTTAAACCGCGCCATATTTCATATAACGAGTTTAAACCGTTAGCAAGGATTGTTAAGACGGTAAAAAAGAATGATTTTGTTGATGTAGATATTTCAAAATATGACATTGGCGACATCTTTATAAAAGGAGTTATATTTGATTTAGATTCTAAAATTTTAAGTTTAGGATTATCTTCGGGAAAAAAAGATTTAAAAGATTATCTTGCGACAAATGGCGGAATCAGAGTTTTCCGAGACAATATGCGTATTTGGGATTATGGGGAGGTTGATAACGATTGGCTTGATTTAGATGCAAAACGTGTCAATAACCCATCATTCAAACTTAGCAATCGCTTAATTTTAGCTGCCGTATATTTAAATAGCCAAGAAAGTACAGATTTAAAAGAAAAAGCAAACCGAGAAGGCTTTGTTGATAATGATGCGTATAAGGAATTTAAAGACGCTTGTTCTTATGCCATAGATAAAGTGGAAATGTTCAGAAACCAAGACAAGAAAAAAATTAGAGATGCTTACAATACAAAAAATAAGGAAATTCCTGTTTTAGATTCTATTGATGACGTGAAAGAGATTATAAAAAAAGAAATAGAGGATTCAAATGTATTGAATAAATTAATGAAAAAATTAGACCGGATTAGTGAAGATTATACACGAATAACCGACAATTTAATAAAAAGTGCGGGAACAGGCCTAAATCTTGTTGCGGTGCTGCACCAAATTGAAAAAATAATCAGGGGAATGAAAGACGAGCTGAAGTCAAATGGAATGGTTACAGATCTTATAAAAGATGAAGTTGAACAATTAGACCAATTAGTTGAAGGTTATGGACTTTTAGCGAAGAATTATAAGCCAGAAACACAAGAATTGAATAAATTGCTTGATCAAGCAATAAGAAATGATTTGTTCAGATTTCGAAAGCACGATATTTCCATCGAAAAAAAATATCTTGAGCGCAAAAAAAAGTATATGGGCCTTTGTTCGCTTAATTTCCTTATAAATGCAACAATGAATTTATTTGACAACTCGATTTGGTGGTTGAAATATGCAAAAATAAAAGAAAGAAAAATATACATAGATATTACAGATGATTTTGAAGGATATAGTACAATAATTGTTGCCGATAATGGTCCTGGATTTACGCTTACAAGGGAAGAACTAACTAGCCCATTTATAACCACAAAACCTGATGGTGCCGGAATGGGCATTGGTTTGCATTTGACAAATGAAATCATGAATTCCTTACATGGAAAATTACTTTTTCCAGAACCTGATGATTTTGATATTCCAAATGAATTTAAAAAAGGCGCAATAGTCGGATTGGCGTTTAAAAAGGAGAAATAAAAATGTGGTATCCTCAAAATCCAAAGGTTTTGGTTGTCGATGATTGCTTTGATGAAGTAAAACCGCTTCTAAGTTTATTCTCGCAAACTGGTATTCCATATTTATATTTCGATGGTGGAATTGATTCTGTTCCTGAAAGGCCCTTTACAAGTGTTCGACTTGTTGTCTTAGATATCGATTTGAAAGATCGAACCAACGGGCAAAATGAAAAAGGGAAGGCAAGTGCGTTGGCAGGATATTTGGATCAACTGATTACACTGCAAGATTCTCCTTATGCGATACTTTTTTGGACTAAACACGAAGAAATAATAAATGAAATAATCAGTTATTTAAATGACGCTAATTGTAGTCCAGTAACATATATAAATATGGAAAAACCATTGCCAAAAGAAATTAATTTAGATTATGTAAGAACGCATTTTTTTTCCAATTTGGATAATGATTCTTTCGAGTTTTTGATAAATTGGGAAAATTCAATTAATCAAAATGTTAGCAGTTTTACTAATGAGCTTTCCAATATTGTGAAACAGGAGTCCGAAAGTTCAAAACAAGAATGGGACGAATCGATGAAAACCATTCTTACAAAAATGGCTTGCACATATACAGGAAAAGAAAACATTAATGATGCGACAATGGACCAAGCGAATTCGTATGCGGTAAGTCTACTGAACCAAAGTTTTTCCGAGTCTATGCCTACCAGTTTACAGCCATCCTTATCACTTCCAGCGCAATCGAAAGTGACACTTCAAGTTGTTGCAAATTTAAATAAAATTTTGTTTGTTGAAAAATCAAAGGATGACCAAATAGAAACAGGAAAAGTTTATATTGAGGAAAATAATAAGCAACTTCACGATCTTTTAGAGTCATCAATTATAAAGGAATCGTGCCGTGATAATTGTAAAAGCAAACTTATTGGCGTTGTATTGACCCCAAATTGTGATGTTGCTCATGATAATGTACTGACGGATTCATCGGGTAATAAATTCCATAGAATTCTTTTTGGCCTTAAAATTTTGGTATCGGAGAATCCTGAAAAATATATTAAAAAGAAGAAGGATTATTTATACATTACACATCCATTTAATGATGAACATGAAAGCTGTTCCGCATTCATATTTCATTTTGGAACAATTCAAACGATTCCCATAAATCCATCTTCTATTCATTTTTCATACTTTATGAAAAATAGCTTGGTCTTTGACCTTCAATCTAAACTAGCAAACCATGTTAACCGTTTAGGTAACAGCATGCTTGAATGCTGAAATGACATTTTATGACATTTATAATTCCTATTTTTGTACTATGCCTACCGTAAAGAAAGACATTCAAGAAACTAGCAAGAAGATCTCTCAAGTAAAGAAGATCGTTAAGAAACGTGTTGAAGCTTTAGAATATGGTGATGTTCAACAGACCCCTATTTCCGCTGGCACGAATTGGAAGGATTTGGTGTTTTCAAAGCCAGAAAAGACCATACGTATAGGGACCATGTTTAGTGGCATAGGAGCTATTGAACATGCTTTTCAACGTCTTGGACTAAAGCATAAGATCGCTTTTGCGGGTGACATTGAGCCTAATTGTAAAAAAAGCTACTTTGCAAATTATGATATTAAAGAAAAAGATTGGTTTACGGACATTAGAGATTTTGATGCAAAGCCCTACGCTGGGAAAGTAGATTTCATTATTGGTGGAGCTCCGTGTCAAGCTTTTTCTATGGTGGGAAAACGTCTCGGTTTTGAAGATGCTCGCGGAACGCTTTTTTATGAATTTGCAAGGGTTGTGAAGGAAACATCTCCAAAGGTTTTCCTATTTGAAAATGTTAAGGGATTGCTTAGCCATGATAAAGGTCGTACATGGCATGTCATGCACGATATTTTTGAAGAATTGGGCTACACCGTTTATTTTAGAGTTCTAAACAGTAAGGATTATGGCATCCCTCAGCATCGCGAACGCGTGTATTGCTTGGGTTTTAAGAATAAAAAGACAAAATTTGAATTTCCTGCTCCGATTCCTCTTGAATATAAAATGTACGACTTCCTCGAAGACTACATTGATTCGAAATATTTTTTGAAGGAAAAAGGCATAAAATTCGTCACCAGCCAAAAAAATCGCGAGAAGTGCTATACACAAATCAATGGTGATATTGCACTATGTCAAAAGAGAAATCAGCAGTTCAACTGGCACGGAGATTTTGTATATCATCCAGATTCTAAATTGACACCTTCAGATGAAGCTTTTGATGAATTTATTTTTGATGTAAAAGATGTTCAGGAAAAGTATTACCTGTCCGATAAGGTAAAAAAATATGTTCTAGCTGGTGGCACTAAGAATTTCAAAACATCAACTCAAACGGATTTAGATGTTGCGAGGCCACTTCTTCACTCGATGCACAAAATGCATCGTGCTGGTGTAGACAATTACGTGACCCACAAAGGGCGTATACGCAAATTGACGCCTCGTGAATGCCTCCGCTTAATGGGATTCAAAGATTCCTTTAAAATAGTTGTTTCTGATACGGCAACATACCAACAGGCGGGCAATAGTATTGTTGTTGATGTTTTAATAGCCTTATTAAAGCAAATGGATATTACAAAATACGGAGTGTAATATGAAAATCGCAGGGCAATACACTTTTGCAGATGTCTACGACAGCATAATCACGATCCCAGATTGCTTTGTCCTGACGAAAAATAAAATTGGGACCGGAAATGGAGAGGCTAAACTATATTTTGGTTCTAAGCCCTCCATGAGGAACTTTTTTGGCGAGGCTGGCTTCTCTGCTAAATGTTTTCTCTTAAAGCAAGATTTGCTTTCGTACATGGAAACCATTAAGGCTGAGTATTTAAATCCATCATACGATTATCGTGGTAAATCTCTTTTTGCGACTCTGTGGCAGGAACGGTATAAAAAAGTTCAATCACTAGATGATGTAATTTATTTTCATGTTCAAGACCAAGAACAAATTGATGGACCACGAGGATATATCAATTCAAGTGATGAAGGATATTATTTAATAAGAGAACTGTCCTTACCTCTTGTTAGTTATATATCGGCAATGCGAGTCGAAGCGACTGACGGTACTTTTTGTTATTATCTAAAATTGTTTGTTGATTTTGAGGCGATTGAAACAAAGAAAAATGGTCCGCTTGTTTTCAATTACGGAAGAAGTACCGATTACGTTAAGGAAAAGACTGTAAAATACGATGCTGGCGGAAAGAAACAAAATAAAGATAACGGACGCATTGGCCAAGAAAAATATCGTAATGCATTGCTTGAAGAATGTCCTTTCTGCCCAATAACAATGATCAACGATGAGCGTCTGCTTGTGGCGAGTCATATAAAACCATGGGCCGTGTGCGATGAGAAAGAAAAAATAGATCCTAAAAATGGATTTATTCTGTCGCCGCTTTTTGACAGATTATTCGATCAAGGTTTCATTACATTTACAGATGATAAGCACGTACTGATATCTCAATGGTTGACTCCGAAAAATACACAACGTATTGGCTTAAAGAATGATTCGTATATTCAGCTCCTTCCTATAGATGATGCGAGAATGGCTTATTTGGAATATCACAGAAAAAGCGTATTCAGGGGGTGACTTATATGAGTGAATTCATTGAATTGAATGATAAAAAACTTGTTATAGACGATCGATATTTTGAAACAGTTTCAGTGCCTGATTGTTTTGTTGTGTCTGCAAATAAGTTGGGACACGGGCACGGAGAGGCCAAATTGTATATGGGTTCCAAGGAAATGATGAAAAATTTTTTTGGAGGAAACGGATTTAAAGCTGATTGTTTTTTATTAAAAAAAGATTTATTAACCTTTCTGAAGGCTATAAAAAAAGAATATGATTATCCAATGTTCAATTATCAAAAAAAAGCACATCTTTCAAAATTATGGAAAGAACGTTCTAAAGAAGTTGCGGAGAGCGACGAAATCATTTCATTTACTGTAGAAGACCAAGCTCAAATTGAAGGCGATAGAGGATACGTCAAATCAAAAGATAAGGGCTTTAAATTAATAAGGCAGCTGTCTTTGCCGCTGGTCTCCTGCTTGTCGGTAATACGCCTTCGTGAAACAAATGGGAAATATAAATTTTACTGGAAGCTGTTCGTTGATTATGATTATTTTGAGGATAAAGCGAATGCTTTGGTGTTTAATTATGGAGGTAAAAAGAACAAGGGAAAAAATCGGCGTTTAGGGCAAGAGAAGTTTAGACGAACTCTTTTAAACGAATGTCCCCAATGCCCTATAACCCATGTTGCCGACACTGCGCTTTTGATGGCCAGTCATATCAAACCATGGCGCGTTTCTTCAAACATAGAAAAAACTGATCCTAAAAACGGTTTTACCTTGTCACCCTTATATGATAAGCTGTTTGACAAAGGCTTTATTACATTTTCTGATGAAAAAGAGCTTATCATATCTCAATGGTTGTCTCCTGACGCTAGGACAAAGTTAAAGCTAAATAAAATCAAAAAGGTAAACGAATTGCCTTTGGATGATGAAAGAAAACAATATTTAGATTATCATAGAAAATTTGTGTTTAGAGGATAAAAGATACATGGCAAATGAAATAATTTTCTCAAAAAAAAATCTTGCTCCTCTTATTTTTGAGGCGTTCTCTTACTTACAAGAAAAAGGTTTAGTTGTCTCTTTATTCCGTTATGCTTCGGAAACAGTGCCTAATTCAGGTAAAGAAGATGAACGACTTGTAAGATTAGATGATGGAAACGGCCATAAACTAACGGGGCTCTTTTTAAAAGCATCAAAAGAATCGATGTTGGAAAGAAATGCTCGAAGAGCTCCTCGTTGGTTTGAAACACCGTTTATTATAAACGGTAAAGAATACTATCTGAGCTCGCAATGGAATGCCTCTGGCGATTTCCAGTTGACCTTGCCAAATCTAAACTACTTTTTAAAAGAATGTTGTAGAAATGAATCAGATGGTTCAACATTTTCCATATATAAAAATGATGATGAGTTTATTTTTGCTCAAGGCAAATTTGAAGACAATAATGAAGTTCTGCTGCAAAAAAGTCCTGATTTTAAAGAATACGAAAAAAAACAAAAGTCTGTTTTAAAAGAAAAGGCCTCGCCTCTCCAAAAAATCTTCTTCGGAGCTCCTGGTACGGGCAAGTCTTTCAAGGTTGATGAAGCCGTTCAAAATCAAGAGGTGTTCCGCACCACATTCCACCCGGATTACGATTATGCGCAGTTTGTAGGTGCATACAAGCCCAAGAAAGAATTAAACAAAACTACAAACAAAGAAGAACTAACCTATTCCTTTGTTCCGCAGGTTTTCGCAAAGGCTTACGCTGCGACTTGGAAGCTGTATTTGCAGAGAGATTCCCGTGATTCTATCGGGGCTTCGCTCCTCCAGAATGACAGCGGGAA